>Ga0156178_154_pt1 | contig 108238 bp, 85 predicted proteins | sample RifCSPlowO2_12_FD_107831 | JGI IMG/M metagenome (GOLD analysis project Ga0156178, IMG submission 107831) | Burkholderiales bacterium RIFCSPLOWO2_12_FULL_65_40 | reverse complement strand
CGGTGGCCGCGTGAAAGATGACACCCGGCGATGAGATTCGAGGGGTCGCATCAGCATCGCCCTCGCCCTCCACTTCCTCAAACACCCCGTCCACCACACAAACGTGGAAGTGGACGTGTTCATTGAGGCTGGAGCCGAATCGGTGAATGAAGGCGATGGCACCGATGTGCAGGCCTGCCTTGTCCATATGGGCCGCACCGGGGCTGTGGGTCTGCAGAGTTTGTGCGATCACCCGCAGAAAGATGCGCAGCACCATATTGAGCACTGGCCCGTCGCGCTGCATGAAGTAGCGAAGCCGCTTGGGAACCGACAGCACCCACTGGCGCACCGGCAGGCGGGGGAATACGTGATCGTTCAGGTGCGCTGCTGTCTCCACCATGCGCCGGGTGGTGCACGAGGGGCAGACTCCCCGGCCTTTGCAGGAGAAGGCTACAAAGTAGTCGTGCCCACAGTCGCCGCAGCGAGCGCGGGCAAAGCCATGGGCAAAGATGCCGCACTCAAGATACTTGGCAAACGCTTTGCGTACGAAGGGCTTGGGGGTGTGGTGGTCGCACTGGCCGTCGAACTGACCCGCGCTGGCCAACTCTAGCCAGGTCTCGTAGTGCTCGGCTACCGTTTGGTAGAGCAGCGTGCGTTCGGGGTGGCGTGGGTTGTAGAGTTTGGGTTTTGCAGTGATTGGCATGAATACTGTACAAATGCACAGTATTCTGCGGCGATTGTTTGGGTACGCAAAGCACAAGGCCCGAACCGTCGCCAGTTCGGGCCTTGTCAGGCTAGCTTGGCTGCGGACTTACTTGCGCGCAGGCGGCACATCCGTGCAGCTGCCATGCGCCACTTCCGCCGCCATGCCGATGCTCTCGCCCAGCGTCGGATGCGGGTGGATGGTCTTGCCGATGTCGACAGCGTCCGCACCCATCTCGATGGCCAGGGCGATCTCGCCGATCATGTCGCCCGCATGCGTGCCGACCATGCCGCCGCCCAGGATCTTGCCGTGGCCCCGGCCAGCATGGCCGTCTCCTGATCCTGCTTCGGGGCTGTCGTCGAACAGCAGCTTGGTGAAGCCTTCGTCGCGCCCGTTGGCAATGGCACGGCCGGAGGCGGCCCAGGGGAACAGGCCCCTCCGTACCTTGACGCCCTGGGCCTTGGCCTGGTCTTCGGTCAGGCCGACCCAGGCGACTTCGGGATCGGTGTAGGCCACGCTGGGGATCACGCGGGCGTTGAAGGCGGCGCTGGCCAGTTCCTTGTTGCCCTGCAGTTCACCGGCGATGACTTCGGCTGCCACATGCGCCTCATGCACCGCCTTGTGCGCCAGCATGGGCTGGCCCACGATGTCGCCAATGGCGAAGATGTGCGGCACGTTGGTGCGCATCTGGATGTCCACGTTGATGAAGCCGCGGTCCGTCACGGCCACGCCAGCCTTGTCGGCAGCGATCTTCTTGCCGTTGGGGATGCGGCCCACGGCCTGCAGGACCAGGTCGTAGGTTTGCGGCTCGGGCACTGTCACACCCTCCTCTGCCGGGGCAAAGGTCACCTTGATGCCCTCGGGCGTGGCTTCGGCGCCCACCGTCTTGGTCTTGAGCAGGATGTTGTCGAAGCGCTTGGCGTTCATCTTCTGCCAGATCTTGACGAGGTCGCGGTCGGCGCCCTGCATCAGGCCATCCATCATTTCCACCACGTCCAGGCGCGCGCCCAGCGTGCTGTACACGGTGCCCATTTCCAGGCCGATGATGCCGCCGCCCAGGATGAGCATGCGTTTGGGCACTTCCTTGAGCGCCAGGGCGCCGGTGGAGTCGACCACGCGCGGGTCGTCGGGCATGAAGGGCAGGCGCACAGCCTGGCTGCCGGCGGCGATGATGGCTTTCTTGAAGGCGACGACCTTCTTGGTGCCCGTCTTGTCCTGGCCCGTGCCGGTGGTTTCTTCCACTTCAAGGTGGTTGGCGCCCACGAAGGCACCGTAGCCGCGCACGGTGGTCACCTTGCGCATCTTGGCCATCTGGGCCAAGCCGCCAGTGAGCTTGGCGATGACCTTCTCCTTGTGGCCGCGCAGCTTGTCCACGTTGACGCTGGGCGCGCCGAAATCCACGCCCAGGTCGGCCATGTGTGACACTTCGTCCATGACCGCAGCCACATGCAACAGCGCCTTGCTGGGGATGCAGCCGACGTTCAGGCACACGCCGCCCAGTTGGGCGTAGCGCTCGACCAGCACCACCTTCAGGCCCAGGTCGGCTGCGCGGAAAGCGGCGCTGTAGCCGCCGGGGCCGCCGCCAAGCACGAGCACGTCGCACTCCAGGTCGGCGCTACCGGCAAAGCTGGCAGCTTCTGTTTTGATAGCTGCTTGCGCTTTATTTGCGGGCTCTGGAGCCCGTTTTTGCTCCAAAACTGCGGGTGCAGCAGCGGGCGCGGTGGCCTGCGCCGTCTCCAGCGTAAGCAGCACACTGCCTTCGGCGATCTTGTCTCCGAGCTTGACGAACAACTCTTTCACCACGCCGGCATGGCTCGACGGGATTTCCATCGAGGCCTTGTCGGACTCTACGGTGACGAGGCTTTGCTCGGCCTTGATGGTGTCGCCGGGTTGAACCAGCACTTCGATGACGCCCACTTCGGCGAAGTCGCCAATGTCGGGCACCTTGATTTCAATCGTTGCCATGGTGCGGTTCCCTTTACAGCAGGATGCGGCGATAGTCCGCCAGCACCTGACCGAGGTAGGCGTTGAAGCGCGCGGCCAGGGCGCCGTCGATCACGCGGTGGTCGTAGCTCAGCGAGAGCGGCAGCATCAAGCGCGGCACGAACTGCTGGCCGTCCCACACGGGCTTCATCGCACTCTTCGAGAGGCCCAGGATGGCCACTTCGGGAGCGTTGATGATGGGCGTGAAGTGCGTGCCGCCAATGCCGCCGAGCGAGCTGATGGACATGCAGCCGCCCTGCATGTCGGCGCTGCCCAGCTTGCCGTCGCGCGCCTTCCTGGCCAGTTCGCCCATTTCCTGGCTGATCTGGAGAATGCCCTTCTGGTCGGCATCGCGGAGCACGGGCACCACCAGGCCGTTGGGCGTGTCGGCCGCAAATCCGATGTGGAAGTACTGCTTGTAGACGAGCGCGTCGCCGTCGAGGCTGGCGTTGAATTCGGGAAACTTCTTGAGCGCAGCCACCACCGCCTTGATGACGAAGGCGAGCATGGTCACCTTCACGCCGCTCTTCTCGTTCTCCTGATTGGTGGAGACGCGGAAAGCTTCCAGCGCGGTGATGTCGGCCTCGTCGTTGTTGGTGACGTGGGGGATCATCACCCAGTTGCGGTGCAGGTTGGCGCCGCTGATCTTCTTGATGCGCGAAAGGTCTTTGCGCTCGGTGGGGCCGAACTTCGTGAAATCGACCTTGGGCCAGGGCAGCACATCGAGGCCCGATCCGCCGCCCGTGGCAGCAGCAGGCGCCTTGGCGGCAACGGCGCGTGTCTGCACAGCGCCCGTCATCACAGCCCTGGTGAAGTTCTGCACGTCGTCCTGGGTGATCCGGCCCTTGGGGCCGCTGCCAGTGACTTCATCGAGCGGCACGCCCAGCATGCGCGCGAACTTGCGCACCGAGGGACTGGCGTGCGGCAGGCCTGCCGACGGGGTGCCGGGCTGGTGCGCAGGCACCGGGGCAGTGGCCGTGGTCGCGGGAGCTGCGGCGGTGGCCGGGGCTGCCGCAGCAGGTGCAGAGGCCGCAACCACAGGAGCCGCCGGTGCTGCACCGGCCGCGACGGCCAGCAGCGCCACAAGGTCGCCGATGTTGAGCTTGTCGCCGACCTTGACCTTGAGCTCCTGCAGCACGCCAGCGGCGGGCGACGGGATTTCCATCGAGGCCTTGTCGGATTCGACCGTGAACAGCGACTGCTCGGGCTTCACCGTGTCGCCGGGCTGGACCAGCAGCTCGATCACGGCCACGTCCTTGAAGTCGCCGATGTCGGGCACGCGCACTTCGAGCACGCCGCCCGTCGCGGCCGCAGCCACCGGTGCGGGCGCTGCGGCGGTCGCTTCCGTTTTGATAGCTGCTGACGCTGGTGCAGCAGGCGCTGGAGCCTGATTTTGTGCAGATTCCGTCGCGCCGCCCGCCACTTCGAGCGTCAGCACCACGGAGCCCTGCTTGACCTTGTCGCCGACCTGCACGCGCAGGTCTTTGACGACGCCGGCGCGGCTCGACGGGATTTCCATCGACGCCTTGTCGGATTCCACGGTGATGAGCGACTGCTCGGCCTTGACCGTGTCGCCGGGCTTGACCAGCAGTTCGATCACGCCCACTTCGTCGAAGTCGCCGATGTCCGGGACCTGGATGTCTACCAATGCCATGTTCGTCTCCAGTTCGGTTTAGGCGTACAGCGGGTTGGTCTTATCGGCCTGGATGCCGTACCTGGCAATGGCTTCGGCCACCTTGGCGGCGGGCACGGTGCCCTGCTCGCTCAGCGCCTTGAGCGCGGCCACCACGATGTAGTGGCGGTTGATCTCGAAGTGCTCGCGCAGCTTGCTGCGGAAGTCGCTGCGGCCAAAGCCGTCCGTGCCCAGCACCTTGTAGGGACGGCCCGCCGGGATGAAGGGGCGGATCTGCTCGGCGTAGCTCTTCATGTAGTCGGTGGACGCCACCACGGGACCGGCATGGCCGCCGAGCTGGCGCGTGACGAAGGACGTGCGCGGGGCTTCGAGCGGGTGCAGCAGGTTCCAGCGCTCACAATCCTGGCCTTCGCGGGCCAGTTCGTTGAAGCTTGGGCAGCTCCAGACGTCGGCCTGCACGCCCCACTCGGCGGCCAGCAGCACCTGCGCCGCCAGAGATTCGCGCAGGATGGTGCCCGAACCCAGCAACTGCACGCGCTTGTCACCCTCGGCGCCCGGCTTGCACAGGTACATGCCCTGGATGATCTGCTCTTCGGTGCCGGGCGTGATGCCCGGCATGGCGTAGTTCTCGTTGAGCAGGGTGATGTAGTAATAGACGTTTTCCTGCTTCTCCACCATGCGCTTCAGGCCATGGTGCAGGATCACCGCGACTTCGTGCGCGAAGGTCGGGTCGTAGCTCACGCAGTTGGGGATGGTGCCCGCCAGGATGTGGCTGTGGCCGTCTTCGTGCTGCAGGCCTTCACCGTTGAGCGTGGTGCGGCCCGAGGTGCCGCCCAGCAGGAAGCCGCGCGCCTGCATGTCGCCGGCCGCCCAGGCCAGGTCGCCGATGCGCTGGAAGCCGAACATCGAGTAGTACACGTAGAACGGCACCATGATGCGGTTGTTCGTGCTGTAGCTGGTGGCGGCTGCAATCCAGCTGGCCATGCCACCGGCTTCGTTGATGCCTTCCTGCAGGATCTGGCCGGCCTTGTCTTCGCGGTAGTACATCACCTGATCGCGGTCGACCGGAGTGTATTGCTGGCCCTTAGGGTTGTAGATGCCGATCTGGCGGAACAGCCCTTCCATGCCGAAGGTGCGCGCCTCGTCCACCAGGATGGGCACCACGCGCGGGCCCAGGGCCTGGTCGCGCAGCAGCTGCGTGACGAAACGCACGTAGGCCTGTGTGGTGGAGATCTCGCGGCCCTCGGCCGTGGGTTCCAGAATGGCCTTGAAGGTGTCGAGCGCGGGCACGGTGAAGTGCTCGTCGGCCTTGGCGCGGCGGTGCGGCAGGTAGCCACCCAGGGCCTTGCGGCGCTCGTGCAGGTAGCGCATTTCGGGGGTGTCATCCGCCGGCTTGTAATACGGCAGGCCCGGCAGCTCGCTGTCGGGGATCGGAATGTTGAAGCGGTCGCGGATGTACTTGATGTCTTCGTCCGAGAGCTTCTTCGTCTGGTGCACCGTGTTCTTGCCTTCACCGGCCTTGCCCATGCCGTAGCCCTTGACGGTCTTGACCAGCAGCACCGTGGGCTGGCCCTTGTGCGCGTTGGCGGCGTGGAAGGCGGCGTACACCTTGGCGGGCTCGTGGCCGCCGCGGCGCAGCTCGAACACCTCTTCATCGCTCATGTGTTCGACGAGCTTGAGGGTCTCGGGGTAGCGGCCGAAGAAGTTCTTGCGCACGAAGGCACCGTCGTTGGCCTTCATCGCCTGGTAGTCGCCGTCGAGCGTTTCCATCATGAGCTGCTTGAGTTTGCCGCTCTTGTCGCGGCGCAGCAGCTCGTCCCAGCCGTAGCCCCAGAGCAGCTTGATGACGTTCCAGCCGCTGCCGCGGAATTCGCCCTCCAGCTCCTGCACGATCTTGCCGTTGCCGCGCACCGGGCCGTCCAGGCGCTGCAGGTTGCAGTTCACCACGAAGATCAGGTTATCGAGGTTTTCGCGCGCAGCCAGGCCAATGGCGCCCAGCGACTCGGGTTCGTCCATCTCACCGTCACCGCAGAACACCCAGACCTTGCGGTTCTCGGTGTTGGCGATGCCCCGGGCGTGCAGGTATTTGAGAAAGCGCGCCTGATAAATCGCCATCAGCGGACCCAGGCCCATCGACACCGTGGGGAACTGCCAGAACTCGGGCATCAGCTTGGGGTGCGGGTAGCTCGACAGGCCCTTGCCATCCACCTCCTGGCGGAAGCTGTCGAGCTGCTCTTCGTTCAGGCGCCCTTCCAGGTAGGCACGGGCATAGATACCGGGGGCACTGTGGCCCTGGATGTAGAGCAGGTCGCCGCCGTGGTTCTCGCTCTCGGCGTGCCAGAAATGGTTGAAACCGGCGCCGAACATGCTGGCCACCGAGGCAAACGAACCGATGTGGCCGCCCAGGTCACCGCCGTCGGCGGGGTTGATGCGGTTGGCACGCACCACCATGGCCATGGCGTTCCAGCGCATGTAGGCGCGCAGGCGCTTCTCGATCTGGATATTGCCGGGGCAATGGGCTTCCTGGTCGGCTTCGATGGTGTTCACGTAGCCCGTGTTGGCCGAAAACGGCAGATCGATGCTGCTCTGGCGGGCATGCTCCAGGAGTTGCTCCAGCAGGTAGTGGGCGCGCTCTGGGCCCTCTTTTTCAATGACGGCGGACAGTGCCTCCATCCATTCGCGGGTTTCCTGCAGGTCGATGTCGTGTTCGGTCGGCGCGCTGTGGACGGCCTGCGAATCGGGCTGAGCGGACATGGTGTGTCTCCTGGGGTTATGGCCACAATTTAGTACGTGGCATCTATTTTTGCACAGTTTTTCGTATTTTCAAATTATGCCTTCACGTTTCGCTATATGATATTTTGCTGCAGATGCACATCCTGCGCGCCATAAGGACAAGACGCTCCCCTACACTTGAGGGATGCCAGAAACCCCGCCTGCCGAGGCCCCGCAGCCGCAGCCCCGCATCACCGTCGCACAGTGGTGGCGCGACTGGTGGCGCAGCCTGTCCCCTCTCCGCCAGGACCGCTTTGCCGCCCTTGCACCGCTGGCTGCGGTTTTGCTGTTCATGGCTGCCATCGTGGCGGCCTTCTGGTACCTGCGTGTGGAGGAAGGCGAGCGCGAACAGGAAGCCCTGCGCCGCGACGTCGAATACGCCCAGCAGCGCGTGCGCCTGCGCCTGCTGGAGCGCCAGGAGCAGCTCATGCGCATCGCGCGCGACCTGTCCAACCAGGACATGGAACGCACACAGTTCGACCAGCGCGCCGAATCGCTGGTCAGCCAGTACCCTGAATTGCAGGCCATCACCTGGATTGACGAGCGCGGACGCATCCGAGCCAGCCATGCGGCGCCCACGCTCGCAGGCAGCCAGATCCGGGTCGCGGGCGAGGTGCTCAAACCCGGCGATACGGCCGATCATTTCTGGCTGACGCGCGATCTGCAACAGCCGGTGTATGTCCAGCCCGGCGCAAGCGCCAGCGAGGCCACGCCCCTGCTGCAGGTTCATATCCCGCTCAATGTGCAGGGCAAGTTTGGCGGCGTGGTGCTGGGCGAGTACTCCATTGACAGCCTGCTGCGTTACGGCACGCCCACCGAGGTGCTGGCGCGTTACGCCGTGACCCTGCTGGACGAAAAGGAACGGGTGCTGGCCGGCTCGCCGCTGCCGCCGCGCGGGCGGGCTGCGCAGTGGGTGCCCTGGGGTGCCAAGGCCAACGATTACGCCATTCCGGTCTCACCCGTGGGCAACGGCCTGGTGCTGCGCGCCCAGGCCTATCGCACCTCGCTGGGGGTGGTGGGCAGCGGGCTGTTCTGGCTGGTGGGCACGCTCAGCGCCATGACCGCCTGGATGCTGATCGCCACCTGGCGCCACACGCGCCGCCGCATGCAGGCCCAGCTGGCGCTGGTGGCCGAGACGAACTTTCGCCGTGCGATGGAGAACTCGGTTCTGACCGGCATGCGTGCCCTGGACATGCAGGGACGCATCACCTATGTGAATGCGGCGTTCTGCCAGATGACCGGCTGGAGCGAGTCGGAACTGGTGGGACTGACGGCCCCCTTCCCCTACTGGCCCGAGTCCGATTACGACACGCTCAACGCCCGGCTGCAGGATGAGCTGAGCGGCAAAACCGTCCCCGGGGGGTTCCAGGTGCGTGTGCGGCGCAAGAACGGCTCGCTGTTCGACGCCCGGCTATATGTTTCGCCCCTGATCGATGCACGCAACCAGCAGACGGGCTGGATGACGTCGATGACCGACATCACCGAACCCAACCGCATCCGCGAACAGCTGTCGGCCTCGCACGAGCGCTTCACCGTGGTGCTCGAATCGCTCGATGCCTCGGTCTCGGTCGCCCCTCTGGGCAGCGAAGAGTTGCTGTTCGCCAACAAGCTCTACCGCCAGTGGTTTGGTTCACAGACCGGAGGGCACCTGCAGTTGGTGGCGCAGGCGGGGGTGCTGCCGGTGTCGGGCGCCAGCGTCAGCAGTGCCGACGACGAGGACGGCCTGATGGGCCTGCCCACCGACAGCCTGACCAGCGCGCACTCGGAAAACGCCGAAATCTACCTGCCCGAACTGGGCAAGTGGCTCGAAGTGCGTTCGCGCTACCTGAGCTGGGTGGACGGGCGCCTGGCGCAGATGGTGATCGCCACCGACATCACACCCCGGCGCCTGGCCGAGGAACAGGCTGCGCGCCAGACCGAGCGTGCCCAGTCGGTCAGCCGCCTCATCACCATGGGCGAGATGGCGTCGAGCGTGGCGCACGAGCTGAACCAGCCGCTCACTGCCATCAGCAACTACTGCAGCGGGATCATCTCCCGCATCCACAGCGGCGCCATCACCCAGGAAGCCCTGCTCACCGCGCTCGAAAAGACCGCCCACCAGGCGCAGCGTGCCGGGCAGATCATCCAGCGCATCCGTGATTTCGTGAAAAAGAGCGAACCCAACCGGCAACTGGCCGACGTGGCTGCCATGGTGGACGAGGCCGTGGAACTGGCCGACATCGAGCTGCGGCGCAACAACGTGCGCCTGACGCACTACGTGGCGGCGCGCCTGCCGCCCGTGATGGCCGACTCCATCCTGATCGAGCAGGTACTGGTCAACCTGATGAAAAACGGCGCCGAATCCATTGCCCATGCCCAACGCCCGCCCGCCAACCGCAGCGTCGAACTGCGTGTGGTGCCCCGGCAAGTGGACAACCAGCAGGTGGTGGAGTTCTCGGTCCAGGACACGGGCAAGGGCCTTGCGCCCGAGGTGCTCGAACGCCTCTTCGAGGCCTTTTTCTCCACCAAGAGCGAGGGCATGGGGATGGGCCTGAACCTTTGCCGCAGCATCGTCGAGTCCCACCAGGGCCGGATGCAGGCCGAGAACCTCTACAATGGTTCGGAGGTCACGGGTTGCCGGTTTACCTTCTGGCTGCCACTCGCTGCGCCTGCCAACGACACTACAGAACCTGTAGCAAACGCACACCCCCCAAGGACAATTGCATGAGCTTGATTCCCAAAAAAGGTACCGTCTATGTGGTCGATGACGACGAGGCCGTTCGCGATTCGCTGCAATGGCTGCTGGAGGGAAAGGACTACCGGGTACGCTGTTTTGACTCCGCTGAATCCTTTCTCTCACGCTACGACCCGCGCGAGGTGGCCTGCCTGATCGTGGACATCCGCATGGGCGGCATGACGGGCCTCGAACTGCAGGACCGCCTGATCGAGCGCAAGTCACCGCTGCCCATCGTCTTCATCACCGGCCACGGCGACGTGCCCATGGCCGTGAACACCATGAAGAAGGGCGCGCTGGACTTCATCCAGAAGCCCTTCAATGAGGATGCTCTGGTGAGCCTGGTCGAGCGCATGCTCGACCACGCACGCCAGGCCTTCGCCGGCTACCAGCAGGCCGCCAGCCGCGACGCCCTGCTCTCCAAGCTCACCAGCCGCGAGGCCCAGGTGCTTGAGCGCATCGTCGCCGGCCGCCTGAACAAGCAGATCGCCGACGACCTGGGCATCAGCATCAAGACCGTGGAGGCGCACCGCGCCAACATCATGGAGAAGCTCGGCGCCAACACCGTGGCCGATCTGCTCAAGATTGCCCTGGGCCAGAACGCACCCAAGGGTTGAGAAGGCGAATCCGCTATTATTTTAATAGCTTCTTGCGCTTATCCATATTGCGCCAGAGGCCATTTTTATTGTTAGTTTAGACATGACAGCCCAACTGATCGACGGCAACGCCCTTTCCCGCCAACTGCGCTCCGAAGTGGCCGAACGGGCCCTCGCCCTCAAGGCCCGGGGCATCACCCCCGGCCTGGCCGTGGTGCTGGTGGGTGACAACCCGGCCAGCCAGGTGTATGTGCGCAACAAGGTCAAGGCCTGCCACGACGCCGGCCTGCATTCGGTGCTGGAGCAGTACCCCGCCGACCTGGGCGAGGCCGAGCTGCTGGCGCGCGTGGATGCGCTGAACAACGACCCGGCCATCCACGGCATCCTGGTGCAACTGCCGCTGCCCGCGCACATCGACGCGCAGAAGGTCATCGAAGCCATCTCGCCCGCCAAGGACGTGGATGGCTTCCACATCGCCAGCGCCGGCGCGCTGATGACCGGCATGGCGGGCTTCTGGCCCTGCACGCCCTACGGCTGCATGAAGATGCTCGAATCCATCGGCTACGACTTGCGCGGCAAGCACGCCGTGGTCATCGGCCGCAGCAACATCGTGGGCAAGCCCATGGCGCTGATGCTGCTGGCCAAGGACGCCACGGTCACCGTCTGCCACTCGCGCACGAAGGATCTGAAGGCGCAGACGCTGCAGGCCGACGTGATCGTCGCCGCCGTCGGCAAGCGGGACGTGCTCACGGCCGACATGGTCAAGCCCGGCGCCGTGGTGCTGGACGTGGGAATGAACCGCAACGATGAAGGCAAACTCTGCGGCGACGTGGATTTTGAAGGTGTCAAGGCCGTGGCCAGCCACATCACCCCGGTGCCCGGCGGCGTGGGGCCCATGACCATCACCATGCTGCTGGTCAACACCCTGGAAGCCGCCGAGCGCGCCGCAGCTGCCTGAAGCCGTTTCAACGACTTGAACCAAACATCTGCACCGCCATCTATTCCTGCATGAGCAATCCCCTCCTCGACTTCTCCGACCTGCCCGCGTTCGACCGCATCACCCCCGCCGACGTCGCGCCCGCCATCGACACCCTGCTCGATCGCGCAAATGCCGCGCTCGAAACGGTGACGACGGCCGACTTTCCAGCGCAGTGGAACGCCATCGCCCAGGTGCTGGACGTGGCCACCGAGGAGTTGGGCCGTGCCTGGGGCGCCGTGAGCCACCTCAACAGCGTGGCCGACACGCCCGAGTTGCGCGCCGCCTACAACGAGGCCCTGCCGCGCATCACCGAGTTCTGGACGCGCCTGGGTGCCGACGAGCGCCTGTACGCCAAATACAAGGCCATCGACCCTGCCACCCTGAACGCCGAGCAGCGCCAGGCGCTGAAGAACGCCGTACGCAATTTCGTGCTCTCGGGCGCCGAGCTGTCGGGCGCTGACAAGGAGCGTTTCGCCCAGATCCAGGAACGCCAGGCCGAGCTGCAGCAGAAGTTCAGCGAGAACACACTCGACGCCACCGACGCCTTCGCCTACTACGCCAGCGCGGACGAACTGGGCGGTGTGCCGGACGACGTGCGCCAGACGGCTCTGCAGGCGGCCCAGGCCGAGGGCAAGGAAGGCTACAAGCTCACGCTGAAGATGCCCTGCTACCTTCCCGTGATGCAGTTCGCGCGCAGCAGCGCCCTGCGCGAGCGGCTGTACCGCGCCTACACCACGCGTGCCTCCGACCAAGCCGAAGGCGATGCGACGCGGTTCGACAACAGCGCCTTCATCCGCGAAATTCTGGCCCTGCGCCAGGAAGAGGCGCGCCTGCTGGGCTACCTGAACTTCGGTGAGGTGTCCGTGGTGCCGAAGATGGCCCAGTCGCCCGCCGAGGTGGTGGGCTTTCTGCGCGACCTGGCCCGCCGCGCGCGCCCGCACGCCGAAAAGGATGTGGCCGATCTGCGCGCCTTCGCCGCCGATCACCTGGGCCTGGCCGATCCGCAGGCCTGGGACTGGCCCTACGTGGCTGAAAAGCTCAAGGAAGCGCGTTACGCCTTCAGCGAGCAGGAGGTGAAGCAGTACTTCACGGCTCCGCGCGTGCTCGCGGGCCTGTTCAAGATCATCGAAACGCTGTTCGAGGTGGCCATCCGCCGCGATCAGGCGCCCGTGTGGCACCCCGCCGTGGAGTTTTACCGCATCGAGCGCGGCGGCCAGCTCGTGGGCCAGTTCTACCTCGACCAGCCCGCGCGCACCGGCAAGCGCGGCGGCGCCTGGATGGACGACGTGCGTACGCGCTGGCTGCGCCCCGACACCGGCCGGTTGCAGACTCCCGTCGCGCACCTGGTGTGCAACTTCGCCGAAGGCGTGGACGGCAACCCCGCGCTGCTCACGCACGACGACGTCATCACCCTGTTCCACGAGTTCGGCCACGGCCTGCACCACATGCTCACGCAGGTGAACGAACGCGACGTCTCGGGCATCGGCGGCGTCGAGTGGGATGCGGTCGAACTGCCGAGCCAGTTCATGGAGAACTTCTGCTGGGAATGGAAGGTGCTCCAGCACATGACCGCGCATGTGGAGACGGGCGAACCCTTGCCACGCGCGCTGTTCGACAAGATGATGGCGGCCAAGAACTTCCAGAGCGGCATGCAGACGCTGCGCCAGATCGAGTTCGCTCTGTTCGACATGCTGCTGCACACCGAGCACGACCCGGCACAGGACATCATGCCCCTGCTGGGCCTGGTGCGCTCCGAGGTGGCCGTGTTGCAGCCGCCGGCCTTCAGCCGCACGGCGCACACCTTCAGCCACATCTTTGCAGGGGGCTATGCCGCAGGCTACTACAGCTACAAATGGGCCGAAGTGCTGAGCGCCGATGCCTATGCCGCGTTCGAGGAAACCGCCCAGGCCGATGGCTCACCCAACCAGGAGACCGGTCGCCGCTACCGCCAGGCCATCCTGGAGGCAGGCGGCAGCCGCCCGGCGATGGAATCGTTCAAGGCCTTCCGGGGGCGCGAGCCCAGCCTGGACGCCCTCTTGCGCCACCAGGGCATGGCCTGACAATACACGCTCGACGCTTGCAGACATTGCCTGCCAGACCAGGAGAACCGAAGATGAAGCTGCCCCCCCCTTCCCATGCCCTGCTGGCCCTGCTGTGCACGCTTGCCGTGAACGGTCTGGCCCAGGCCCAGCAAGTCCACCGCATCGTCGGCCCGGACGGCAAGGTCACCTTCTCCGACCGCGCGCCCAGCCTCGACAAAGCTGCCCAAGCGCCATCGGGCGGCGCCACGGCCGGCTCATCGGTCAATGACACATTGCCCTACGAACTGCGCCAGATCGCCAACCGCTTCCCGGTCACGCTCTATACCGGCGCCGACTGTGCGCCCTGCGTAAGCGCCCGCAATCTGCTCGCCAACCGGGGCGTTCCGTTCACCGAGCGCACCATCGGCAGCAACGAAGACATCGATGCCCTGAAACGCCTGAGCGGCAACACCGGCCTGCCCTTCGGCACCATCGGCAGGCAGCAACTGCACGGCTATTCCGACACCGAATGGACGCAGTACCTCGATGCAGCGGGCTACCCCAAGCAATCGAAGTTGCCTGCCAATTACCGTCGCCCGGCCGCCACGCCGCTGACGGCCGCAAAGCCTGTAGAACCTGCCACGGCCACGGAAGACGCGTCCGCCACGCGCGCAGCGCCGCGCGCCCGTCCGGTGCCTGAGCCCGCCACCGGCCCGAGCCCCTCGAACCCGGCCGGCATCCGGTTCTGAACCCGACCGGCCCCCCAGGGCCGGGGGCTGTTGCTCAATACCGCAGTGTCTTGACGCCTTGGGCCGTGCCCAGCAGGCAGACCTGCGCCTTCTGGTGCGCGAAGATGCCCACCGTCACCACGCCGGGCCACTGGTTGATTTGCGACTCCAGTGCCAGCGGATCGGTGATCGAGAGGCCCGTCACGTCCAGGATGTGCTGGCCGTTGTCGGTCACCAGCGGCTGACCCTCCTTCAGGCGCAGCGTGGCCTTTCCACCCAGGGTGGCAAAGCGCCGGACAATGTGCGCGGCAGCCATGGGAATGACCTCCACCGGCAGCGGAAACCGGCCCAGCATGGCCACGAGCTTGGATTCGTCGGCGATACAGACAAACTGCCGGGCCAGCGCCGCAACGATCTTCTCGCGCGTGAGCGCGGCGCCGCCGCCCTTGACCATGTGGCCCTGGCCGTCGATCTCGTCCGCGCCATCGACATAGACCGAGAGCTGCTCGACCTCATTGGCATCCATTACAGGGATACCGATGGCGCGCAGGCGCTCGGTGCTGGCCACCGAGCTGGAAACGGCGCCACGCACCTGTTCCTTGACCGTGGCCAGCGCATCGATGAACTTGTTGACCGTGGAGCCGGTGCCCACGCCCACGATGTCGCCGGGCACGATGAATTGCAGTGCGGCCTGGCCGACCAGGGTCTTGAGTTCGTCTTGGGTCAGGGGGGTAGGTGTCGTCATGGGAGAAAATGAAGGGCTGAACCTTCAATTATCCCCATGTCGCTGATCCCCTACGCCCTCACCCGCCCGTTTCTGTTCGGCCTGGACGCCGAAGCCGCCCACGACCTCACCATGGACATGCTCGCGCGCGGCCAGGGCACGCCCCTGCAATGGGCCTGGTGCAACGAGACCGTGCACGACCCCATCGAGCTGGCGGGCCTGCAATTTCCCAACCGGGTCGGGTTGGCCGCCGGGCTGGACAAGAACGCGCGCTGCATCGACGCCCTGGGCGCCATGGGCTTTGGTTTTGTCGAAGTGGGCACGGTCACGCCCAAGGGGCAGCCTGGCAACCCCAAGCCGCGCATGTTCCGCCTGCCGGAGGCCCGCGCACTCATCAACCGGCTGGGCTTCAACAACGACGGGCTGGAAGCCTTTCTGCGCAACGTGCAGCAGGCAAAATTCCGCCGCCAGCAGAAACACCCCATGCTGCTGGGCCTGAACATCGGCAAAAACGCCACCACGCCCATCGAAGACGCGACGCGCGACTACCTCACCTGCCTCGACGGCGTCTATCCCCACGCAGACTACGTGACCGTGAACATCAGCTCGCCCAACACCCAGAACCTGCGCGCCCTGCAAAGCGATGCGGCGCTCGACGGCCTGCTCGGAGCCATCGCTGAGCGCCGCGAGCAGCTGGCGCAGAAACACACCCGGACGGATGGCAAGCAACGCCGTGTGCCGATCTTCGTGAAGATTGCGCCCGACCTCGACGAGGCCCAGGTGGCCGTTATCGCCTCTACCCTGCAGCGCCACGGCATGGACGGCGTGGTGGCCACCAACACCACCATCGGCCGCTCGGCCGTGCAGGGACTGCGCCATGCCGAGGAAACCGGCGGCCTGAGTGGTGCCCCCGTACTGGAACCCAGCAACCAGGTCATCCGCCAACTGCGTGCGGCGCTGGGGAGCCGCTTCCCCATCATCGGGGTCGGCGGCATCATGAGCGCCGACGATGCGGTGAGCAAGATCCGCGCGGGCGCCGACGTGGTGCAGATCTACACCGGCCTGATCTACGAAGGCCCGGCGCTGGTGGCACGCGCGGCACGTGCCATCAAGTCGCTGGCCTGAAAAAGCAGCGGCGCCCGCAGGCGCCGCATCATTGGAGGGGGCTGAGAGCGTTTTTTCGCTCTCAGAGCGGTGTCATTCCTTTTCCAAATCATTCGTGTCTAGGCGTGAAGCCGCAGGCAGTGCTGTAGCACGACAAGGCGAAGCAACAACGACACGGGTGATTTAGCAATGGAATCAGCGCCCACGCAACTTCAGGATCAGGGGCAGCGCAACGCCAGCCCAGCGCACCAGCCGCCGGGGCCCTGCCATCAGGGCGGCACCCGCCACTGCAGCCACCACCACGGGGTGCTCGCGGGTGAACCATACCAATCGCTGGACCAGCGGCAGATCGGCTCCCGGAGCCTGGCCGTTGTCGGCCTGGGCCTGCACCACCAATCGCTGCGCCCTGCGTGCGCTCAGGCGTTCGCGTTGCGCCGCAATGCGGTCAAGAACCCGTTGCTGGGTCACGGAGGGACGGGGATCCCGTGCTCCGGAGGGAGATGCAGGCAGATTCACAGTTGCTCCTTGATCTCGCGCCAGTCCTGCGCCAGTTCCTTGCGGGTCAACGCGAAGGCACTGCCCGCCTGCCGAAGCACGCTCACCAGCGCAACCAGCGAAGCCGCCCATGCCACCAGCCAGCCTCCGGCCACCAGCCAGGTGACAAGGATGCGATGGGGCGTGTCCCAGAACTGCACCAGCAATGCCGCCGAGAGCAGGATGAGTGCCACCACGGTCAGCGCCGCCACGGCGATGGTGAGCAGCAGAATCTGGCGAAGTCGCCGCTTCTGGTCCTGCCATTCCAGTCGGGCCAGTTCGGCCCGGTCCTCGACAGCCATGGCCCCCTCGATGACGGCAGCGCGCCAGCGCAGGACAAAGGACTCAAGCCCCAGCAGTGAAATCCAGTTCATGTATTTCTCCCTGGGGCGCGCAGGCCCTGGATGAGGGGCCACGTTCCATCAACGGCGTGCAAGCAGAAAGCCCACCAATGCACCCACAGCCAGAGCAGCGCCGGCGACGCGCCAGGGCTCATCGTGGGCATAGCGGTCGGCTGCACGGGCGGCATCCTTGGCCTGATGGGCAGCTTCCTGTGCAGCGCGCACGGCGGCATCGCGCACGCTGTGCATGCCGTCGTCCAGGCGCTGGCGCAACACCTTGATCTCGGGCACGCTGTCGAGATCCTTATTGGCCATCAGGCTACGCAGGTCGGAGACCAGTTTCTCCAGTTCGGTCTGGGCGCTGTGGAGGGTATCGGAAGCGGAGTTCGTCATACAAGCCTTTCGTTGCAAGTCAACCGTTATACACACGCGCCGCAAAGGAAATTGCGAGCGACACAGGCCCATCTTAGCGGCGATGGAGAGTACCGCGTCAAAAAGTGGGGCTACTCTGTCGGACTCCATCCGTCTCCGAGCAAACCCAGCACCTGTTCGCCAATGGCCAGTGCACTGGTCAACCCCGGAGATTCGATGCCAAAGAGATTGACCAGGCCGGCGACCCCATGCACGGCCGGGCCCTGGATGACGAAATCGGAAATTGCGCCCTGCGGCCCGAATATTTTCGGCCGGATGCCTGCATAACCCGGCGCGAGCGCACCATCGCGCAGCCCGGGCCAGTATTTGCGCACCTCGGCATAAAAAGCCTCGCCGCGCGCCGGGTTCACCACGAGATCATCGGGTGAATCCACCCATTCCACATCGGGGCCAAACTTGGCCTGCCCACCCATATCGAGCGTCAGGTGGACACCCAGGCCCGCAGACTCGGGCACCGGGTAGATCAGGTGCGAGAACGGAGCCCGGCCGCTGAGCGTGAAGTAGTTGCCCTTGGCGAAGCGGGCCTGGGGCACCCAGGCAGGGTCCAGCCCTGCAAAGCGCGCAGCCAGCGCGGGGGCCGCCAACCCGGCGGCATTCACCACCGCACGGGCCTGCAATCGGGTGCCGTCTTCAGCTATCAATTCAATAGCATTTTGCGCGCACTGGGCAAGCGCCAGAGGCGAAATCAATGCCAAAATACCACCGGCATTCTCCAGATCCCCCTGCAGCGCCAGCATCAGGCCATGGCTGTCCACAATGCCCGTTTCGGGCGAATGCAGCGCGGCCACGCATTCGAGTGCGGGTTCCAGCGCGCGCGCTGCGTCGCGCTCCAGCCACTGCAGCTCCACGCCATTGCCCTGCGCATGGGTCTGTACAGCCCGCAAGGCAGGCAGTTGATCGGTGGAAGTAGCCACGACCAGCTTGCCGCAGCGCTGGTGCGCCACATTGCGCTCCACACAGTAGCGGTACAACCGTTCACGGCCCTCCACACACAACCGGGCTTTGAGCGAGCCCTGGGCGTAGTAGATACCGGCATGGATGACCTCGCTGTTGCGCGAGCTGGTGCCTGTGCCAATCGCATCGGCTGCTTCGAGCACCAGAACCTCGCGCCCCTGCAGGGCCAGGGCACGCGCCACGGCCAGGCCCACCACGCCAGCGCCCACCACCACGCAATCGACCTTGTCCACCATAGTTGATCCCTCCTGACTCACCCCTGCTCGAAACCATCGAGCACATTCACCGCGTTCGTACCCAGTTCAGCCGCCGCATAACCGCCTTCGAGCACGAACACCACTGGCAGGCCCATGCGCTTCAAGCGCTCGCCCAGGCGCAGGAAATCCGCCGATGCCAGCGCAAAGCGCGAGATCGGGTCGCCCTCGTAGGTGTCAAGCCCGAGCGAGACCACCAACGCTTCGGCACCGTAGATTGCGATGCGCGCGCAAGCATGCTCCAGCGCGGCGAACCAGGTCTCCACGTTGCTGCCCGCAGGCAGCGGCAGGTTCAGGTTGAAGCCAGCCCCCGCGCCCTCGCCCGTTTCGTCGGCATGGCCGAGGTAGAAGGGGTACTCGGTGCGCGGGTCTCCGTGAATGCTGACGAACAGCACGTCGGCGCGGTGGTAGAAGATGCTCTGCGTACCATTGCCGTGGTGGTAGTCCACATCGAGCACGGCCACGCGGGCCGCACCCCGGTCGCGCAACGACTGCGCGGCCACGGCGGCGTTGTTGAGGAAGCAGTATCCGCCCATGAAGTCCGGGCCGGCATGGTGCCCGGGAGGGCGCGTGCAGCAGAACGCTGCGCGCGCGCCTGCGGCCACGCGCGCAGCCGCGCTGGCAGCGGCGTCGGCGCCCATCTTGGCGGCTTGCCAGGTGCCGGCAGCCAGCGGCGTGCCGTTGTCCATGGAGTACAGCCCCAGCCTGGCAACGAAGTTGTCCGGTTCGATGTCGCTGCGCAGGGTGCGCACGGGCCAGACCGAGGGAAACGGCTGCACAGTGGCGTTGGCCGGGTCCAGTGCCAGCCACTGCGACCATGCCGTCTGAAGGAATTGCAGGTAGCGCGGCGCATGGATGCGTTCCAGCACCGCACTGCTGTCCTGGTCGGGCGCCTGCAGTGCCTGCCCGCGCTCGGTCAGACGGGCCTCGACGAAATCGGCCCGCGCGGGTTTCTCGAAACAAGGCACCCGTTCGCCCCGGAAGAACTCATGCACCGGGGCGTGCAGGTGGTGCAGCGGGTTGTGGAAGGTGATCATGCGCCGAGTGTAGAACTTGCCCGCACACTATTTGGCGCCACGTTAGGGCGCAATCGGGAGGAGTTCGAGGTCTTGCCGCTTGCATGGGCTGGTGGCCCATGCAAGCGGCAAGGGCGCGAAATCGCCCGATTTCGCCCCAACCCGAAGGGCAGTGCTCTTTTCGGGCGGTCTGCGGCGTTGCGATGCTTGCCCATAGCCGAGCTATGGGCTGCGCACCGCGCCTTGCATCCCATCCCGAAAAGAGCGCTGCGTGGCACCAAATAGTGTGCGGACAAGTTCTTTGGGGCGCATGCAGGTTAGCCTGTGATCTCTGCCCAAGGCTGCGGGTGCGCACCACCCACGAACAGCGGGTGTGCCTGCGCCTCCTCCAGCATGAGCACCGGCGTCACGCAGGCGTCGGCCTGTGCAAAGCGCTCGCTCCACACTGCCAGCGGCTGCGACGCCACGAGCTGGGCCACCTCGGCGCGCAGCTCCGCGCAGTCGGGCGAGCCCGGCAGCTGGCCGCGCTGCCAGTGGCGCTGCACCCAGTCGGGGCGGTCGAAGACCTCACACGCCGCCTTCCAGAATTTGAGCTCCAGCGCCCCCACGGCCAGGTGGCGCCTGTCCTGCGTGGCGTAGAGGTTGTAGCAAGGCAGCACGCCGTTGAGCAGATCTTCGCCCGCACCGGGGCGGCGCCCCAGCAGCGGCGCCAGCATGGCGCCGGTAGCCCTGGGCATGACCAGCTGGGCATGCAGGCCATGGACCATGCTCACGTCCAGGTGCCTGCCCTGCCCCGTCCTCTGCATTTCGAACACGGCTGCCAGCACCGCGATACAGGCCATGGCGCTGCCGCCTGCCAGGTCGCCCCACTGCACGTTGGACAGAGCCAGTTCGCCCGTGGGGGCGCGCATCTGGTCCAGCACGCCCGAGAGCGCCATGAAGTTGAGGTCGTGCCCCGCCTTCTGCGCCCAGGGGCCGTGTTGGCCGTAGCCGGTGATGGACACCATCACCAGGCGGGGGTTCAGCGCGTGCAGCGTGGCCGCATCCAGCCCCAGGCCCTGCAGCACGCCGGGACGAAAACTGTCGAGCAGCACATCGGCCTCCTGCACCCAGGCACGCAGCCTGTCCAGGTCGGCGCTGCTGCGGAAGTCGACGGTGCGGCATTCCTTGCCGTGGTTGAGCGCCTCGAACAGCGCCGCCAGTGGCCGCGCCGGGTCGCCCTCGGGCGGCTCCACCTTGACGATGGTGGCGCCCAGGTCGGCCAGCAGGCGCGTGGCGAACGGCCCGGGCAGGTTGCGCGTGAGGTCGAGCACGCGCAAACCAGACAGCAGCAGAGGCACATCCATGTCCGTCACAACCCGAGCTGCTTCGAGATGATCTCGTTCATGATCTCGTGCGTGCCGCCACCGATCGAGAGGATACGGTTGTCGCGGTACAGGCGCTCGACCAGCGACTCGCGCATGTAGCCCATGCCGCCGAAGATCTGCACAGCCTCGTGCGTGACCATGGTGGACACCGAGGTGGCAAAGTTCTTGGCCATCGAGACCTCGGCAATGGCCGATTCGCCCGCCTGCATGCGGGCTGCGCAGCGGTAGGCGTATTCACGTGCCACGTTCACCTGGGTGGACATTTCGGCGAGCTTGTGGCGGATGACCTGGTGCTTGGACAGCGGCTTGCCGAAGGCGGTGCGCTCCTTCACGTAGGCCAGGCATTGCTCCAGCGCGAGCTGCGCCGTCATGTAGGCCATGATGGCCAGGCTCAGGCGCTCGGCCTGGAAATTGGCCATGATGGTGAAAAAGCCCGAGTTCTCCGGCCCCAGCAGGTTGGCTGCAGGAACGCGGCAGTCCTGGAAGAACAGCTCGGCCGTGTCCGAGGCCCACCAGCCCATCTTTTTCAGATTGCGCCCGACCGAAAAGCCCGGTGTACCCTTCTCGATGAGCAACAGCGAGACGCCGCCAAAACCCGCCTCGCCCGTGCGCACAGCCACCGTGTAGTAGTCGGCACGCTCGCCCGAGGTGATGAAAGTCTTGGAGCCGTTGACCACATAGTGATCGCCATCACGTACCGCGCGCGTCTTGAGATTGGCCACGTCCGAGCCGCCGCTGGGCTCGGTGATCGCCAGGGCGATGATCTTCTCGCCCGCAAGAACCTGCGGCACCACCCGCTGCTTGAGTTCGTCCGAGCCCATGCGCCAGACCGGCGGCAAGCCGATGTCCAGCGAACCCAGGCTGGCGACAAAGCCGCCCGAGCCGCTGCGCATCAGTTCCTCACTGGCCGCCACCTTCAGAAACACATCCTGCTCGCCAGAACCACCAAACTCGGTGGGGTGGCCAATACTCAGCAGGCCCAGGCTGCCCGCCTGCTGGTAGACCTCGCGGGGGAAGGTGCCCGCCTCTTCCCATGCGTCGATGTTCGGTTTGACGGCTTCGGTGACGAAACGGCGCATGGTGTCGCGCACCATGCCATGGGTATCGTTGAAGTAGTCGACGTACACCTTGCTCAAAGCTGGGTCACGCATCCTCGAACCTCCCGCCGTCCCGGGCCATCTTGACGACGATGGCCGCAGGCTCGAAGCGCGCGCCATGCTGCCGCGCCAGTTCGCGCGAGCGTTCCACGAAGCGCTGCGCGCTCATAGCGTTGATGAACTGCAGTGCCCCGCCCTGGTGCGGTGCGAAGCCCCAGCCAAAGATGGAACCGATGTTGGTGTCTGCCACGGAGCGCACCACGTTCTCCTCGAAGCAGCGCGCCGCTTCGTTGGCCTGGATGAACATCAGACGGTCCATCAGTTCCTGCTGCGCGGGCTGGTCGGCGCGCGGTGGATAGAGTTTGGTGAGGTCTGGCCACAGGGTTTTTTCCTTACCCTGGTAGTCGTAGAAGCCCTTGGCGGCCTTCTTGCCGACACGTCCGAGTTCACCACCGAGCTGGCGCAGCACCGCCTCTGCGGGATGGACAGGGTAGCTCTTGCCTTCGGCTTCCAGGTCGCGGCGCGTCTGGTCGCTGATGTGCAGCGACAGGCTCAGCGAAACCTCGTCCTGCAGTGCCAGCGGCGGCATGGGCATGCCGGCCTTGATGCCTGCCACCTCGATGGAGCGTGGATGCACGCCCTCGGCGAGCATGGCGATGCCCTCCATCACATACGTGGCGAACACGCGTGAGGTGTAGAAGCCCCTGCTGTCATTGACCACGATCGGTGTTTTGCCGATCTGCTGCACGTAGTCAAAGCCGCGCGCCAGCGTTTCGTCGGAGGTTTTCTCGCCCACGATGATCTCGACCAGCGGCATCTTGTCTACGGGCGAGAAGAAATGCAGGCCGATGAAGTTCGCCGGGCGGCTGCTGGCCTGGGCCAGGCCCGTGATGGGCAGCGTCGAGGTGTTCGAGGCGTACACGGCACCTGGCGCGATGACGGCTTCAGCCTTTCGCGTGCATTCGGCCTTGATGGCGCGATCCTCGAACACGGCCTCAATCACCAGGTCACAAGCTTGCAGGTCTACGTAGCGCGTGGTGGGCAGGATGCGCGCGAGCAACGCGTCGCGCTTGTCCGGCGTGGTCCTGCCGCGCGCAAGCGCCTTGTCCAGCAGACCTTGCGAGTAGGCTTTGCCCTTCTCGGCGTTCTCTTGCGTGGTGTCGAGCAGCACGACGTCGATGCCCACCTTGGTCGAAACGTAGGCGATACCCGCGCCCATCATGCCCGCGCCCAGGATGCCGACCTTGCGGACCTTGCCAGCGGGCACATCCTTGGGCCGCGACTGGCCCTTCTTGATGGCATTGAGCTGGTACCACAGCGTGCCGATCATGTTCTTGCTGACCTGCGAGACGATACAGGCTGCGAAGTAGCGCGACTCCACCTGCAAAGCGTTGTCGATGTCGAGCAGGCAGCCCTCGAACAGGCAACTCATGATGTGCGTGATGGCCGGGTAGTTGCCATGGGCCTTGGCATTGGCCATGGACGGCGCGATGGCCAGCATCTGCACCACGGCCGGGCTCTTGCTGTCGCCCCCCGGAATGCGGAAACCCTTGGCGTCCCAGGGCTGCACGGGCTTGGGGTTGGCCAGGCACCATTCGTGCGCCTTCTGCAGCAGTTCCTCGCGCGAGGCAGCCAGGTCATTGACGATGCCCAGTCCCTTGGCCTTGGCGGCGCTCAGTTCGGTGCCCTGGGTGATGAGTTCAAAGCTCTTCTGGATGCCGATCAGGCGCGGAAGGCGCTGGGTGCCGCCAGCCCCCGGAAGCAGGCCGAGCTTCACCTCGGGCAAACCGAGCTTGAATTTGGGTTCATCGAGCGCAAAACGGGCATGGCAGGCCAGTGCCAGTTCCAGGCCGCCGCCCAGCGTGGTGCCGTTCAGGGCAGCCACCACGGGTTTGCCGCATTTCTCCATGCGACGCATCAGGGCCTTGAGTTCTTCGCCGAGCTGGAACGCCTGTTCGACGGTGGTGATCTGGCTGAGTTGGTCAATATCGGCGCCCACGATGAAGGTGGGTTTGCCGGAGGTGATGACCAGGCCTTTGAGGGAGTCTTCTTTCTCCAGCCGCTCCAGAAGGGTGGCGAAACCGCCCAGCAGCTCGGGCGTGAGCACATTCATCACGCGGCCAGGCTGGTCGAAGGTGACCAGGCCGATGCCGCTGGCGTCCACCTCGAAGGCAATGGTGTTGTTCTGTGTCATGGGTTGGCCTTTCCTCAAACGCGTTCGATGATGGTGGCGATGCCCATACCGGCACCGACGCACAGGGTGGCCATGGCTGTGGCTTTGCCGGTGCGTTCCAGCTCGTCCAGCGCCGTACCCAGGATGATGGCGCCCGTGGCACCCAGGGGGTGGCCCATGGCGATGGCACCGCCGTTGACGTTCACGCGGTCGAGCTGCACGCCCAGGTCGCGCGCTGTCTTCATGGGCACGGTGGCAAAGGCCTCGTTGATTTCCCACAGGTCGATGTCTGACGCCGACATGCCCGCCTTGGCCAGCGCCTTGCGGCACGCAGGCGTGGGGCCGGTCAGCATGATGGTGGGCTCGGAGCCGATGACGGCACACATGCGTACGCGGGCACGGGGCTTGAGGCCTGCCTTTTCGCCTGCAGCCTTGCTGCCCAGCAGCATCAACGCCGCGCCATCGACGATGCCCGAGGAGTTGCCCGCGTGGTGGTGGTGGTGGATCTTTTCGATGGTGGTGTACTTGTCCAGCGCCGTGGAATCAAAACCCATGGTGCCCATCATTTCGAACGAGGAATTGAGCTTGGCGAGCGATTCGACCGAGGTACCCGGGCGGATGGTTTCGTCGCGGTCCAGCAGAATCATGCCGTTGATGTCCCTGACGGCCACAACGGAACGGTTGAAATGGCCCGCAGCCTGCGCGGCCGCAGCGCGGCGGTGGGATTCAGCGGCAAAAGCATCCAGATCCTGGCGACCGAAGCCTTCGAGCGTGGCGATGAGGTCGGCACTGATGCCCTGCGGAACAAAGGCTGTGCCGCTGTTGACGCGCGGGTCCATGACCCAGGCGCCGCCATCGCTGCCCATGGCCCAGCGGCTCATGGACTCCACGCCACCCGCGACGACCATGTCTTCCATGCCGGACAGGATCTTGGCCGTGGCCAGGTTGACGGACTCCAGGCCCGAGGCACAGAAGCGCGACTGCGTCACGCCCGCCACGGTTTGCGCCCAGCCCGCGTCCAGCACGGCGGTGCGGGCAATGTCGGCGCCCTGCTCGCCCACAGGGGTGACGCAGCCCAGCACCACATCATCGACCAGCGTGGTATCAAGCCGGTTGCGCTCTTGCAGCGCCTGCAGCAGCGTGCGCAGCAGCCAGACCGGTGTGGCCTGGTGCAGGCGGCCGTCCTTCTTGCCCTTGCCACGCGGCGTGCGCACGGCGTCGAAAATATAGGCTTCAGTCATGGAAGCTCCTTGTTGAGTGAACGGGTTTGCGGTCTGGCATCACAGGAAGCGTGAAGCCAGCTCTTTCATGATTTCGTTCGTGCCGCCGTAGATGCGCTGCACGCGCGCATCGGCATACAGGCGGGCGATGACGTATTCCTTCATGTAGCCATAGCCGCCAAACAGCTGCAGGCATTCGTCGATCAGCTTGCACTGGTTGTCGCTGATCCAGTATTTGATGAGTGCGGCACGGTCCACACCCAGCTCGCCCTTGAGGTGCGCCACCATGGCCGCATCGACCAGCGCGCGCGAAGCCATCAGCAGCGCCTGGCATTCAGCCAGCTTGAAGCGCGTGTTCTGAAACGCAAAGACAGGCTTGCCGAAGGCCTTGCGCTCCTTGGTGTAGGCCAGGGTTTCCTGCATGGCCAGCTCCATGGCGGCAATACCGGCCACGGCGACGATCAGGCGCTCCTGCGGCAATTCCTGCATCAGCTGGATGAAGCCCATGCCCTCGTGCCCGCCCAGCAGGTTGGTGGCGGGAACGACCACGTCATCAAAAAACAGTTCAGACGTGTCCTGGGACTCCATGCCGAGCTTGTCGAGGTTGCGGCCGCGGCGAAAGCCCTGCACCTGGTCGGTCTCGACCACCATCAGCGACATGCCCTGCGCTCCCTGGTCCTTGTCGGTCTTGCAGACCACAATGACGAGGGTGGCCAGCTGGCCGTTGGTGATGAAGGTCTTGCTGCCGTTGATGCGGTAGCTGTCGCCTTCACGGGTGGCTGTGGTGCGCACGCCCTGCAGGTCCGAGCCCGTGCCGGGCTCGGTCATGGCGATGGCGCCAATCAGCTCGCCCGTGGCCAGGCGCGGCAGCCAGCGCTTTTTCTGCTCTTCGGTGCCATGGTGCAGGATGTAGGGCGCCACGATGCCCGAATGCAGCGAGCCACCAAACCCCGAAATACCCGCCGAGCCCTGGGCCAGGATCAGCACCGCCTCGTGACCAAAGTCGCCTCCCGCACCGCCGTACTCCTCGGGCATGGAGGCGCACAGAAAGCCATTGGCTCCGGCTTCCTCCCAGGCCTGTCGGTCCATCATTCCTGCCTGGCGCCAAGCTACGTCCTTGGGAGCCCATTGTTCCTTGAAGAAACGGCTGGCCGAGTCGTACAGCATCTGGTGCTCTTCAGTCATCCAGGCGGGAGCAAAATTTTGAATAGCCACGGGGTCAGATCCTCATGTGATTGCGATCAGGGACCAAAAAGCCTTTCATGTGAAAAATTGGTAATTTAAATTACCCATATTGAATCACCTGAAGAGAACATTCCATCAGTCCGTCAATCTGCGCCATGTTCCCGCATTCGTTCGCAGTACAGGGTGACGCAGCAGTCTGCATCTTCACCATAACGGAACTTGATGACAAGTTGACGCAGTTGATTTTTACTGCCATTCCAGGCATTTGGTAATATGGATTTCCATGAAGGAAAGAACCATTGCACCACCCCACGCTGGCGCAAAGCCTCGGGCATCCGGCCCGCAAGACCAGCGCGTCCTGCTGACCAGCATGCGCAGCGACACACTGGCCCGGATCGAAAAGGCTGTTCTCGATCTGTTTTCCAGCCGCGATTTCCATGAAGTGGGCCTGATCGACGTCGCGCGCACCGCCAATGTGTCGCTGCAGACAATCTACAAGTACTTCGGCAGCAAGGAAGTGCTGGTTTACACCATGCTCGATGTGATGCTGGGCCGCCTGGCAGAGCGCATGATCGACCACCTGCAAGGCATTGACGATGCCCGTGAGCGCTTGCGCAAGACCTGCTGGGTCACGCTGGACTACATGGACAAGCACCCAGCCGTGATGCTGCTGATGTTCACTGCCGTGCCGGTGTCACGCCACAAGAACATTGGCATCTACGAGAGCCCCGAGCTGATGGGTGCTTTCCTGGGTGTCTTGAAGGATGGGCAGGCCCGAGGCGTTCTGAACAACCGGGTATCCAGCAAGATACTGCTCGATGTGTTCATGGGAATGATCGGGCGCGTGGTTCTGATGCACATCGTGCGCGGAGAAAAACGCCCGCTGACCGATCAGTTTGACGAACTGTTCCATATCCTGTGGCGAGCCATGTCGGCTGATCAAGGACACGTCACGCCTGAGTGACCTGTTGGTGGGTCCTGACGGTCTCGAACCGCCGACCTACTCCGTGTAAAGGAGCCGCTCTACCAACTGAGCTAAGGACCCAACAAAAAACCCAGCAACGCTGGGTTTTTGAAAAATGGTGGGTGATACATGGATCGAACATGTGACCCCTGCCGTGTGAAGGCAGTGCTCTACCGCTGAGCTAATCACCCGTCGCCACCCCAAAAGGGCTTGCGAAGCTGTCGGCCAACGTGGTGGGTGATACATGGATCGAACATGTGACCCCTGCCGTGTGAAGGCAGTGCTCTACCGCTGAGCTAATCACCCGTTGTCGCTGCGACAGCCTTCTATTATGGCACAGCTTTCAGCCCGTCTGAATGGATCGCCAAATTGTTTTGTCTCCGCTGGCCTTGTCGATCTGCGCCAGATTCTGCTCGTGGGCTGCCAGTTCCTGCTCATTGGCCTGCAGCACTTGCAGCACGATGCGGCTCAGGTCCACGCTGGCCACCACGGGCCCGGTGGAACTGTCGGAGGCATCGTCGGAAATCAGGAGCGCATCCTGGCCGCGCGTGAGGTTGATATAGACATCGGCCAGCAGTTCGGCATCAAGCAAGGCCCCGTGCAGCGTGCGGCTGGAGTTGTCCACGCCCAGGCGGTCGCACAGGGCATCGAGCGAGTTGCGCTTGCCGGGATACAGCTCCTTGGCCATGGCCAGGGTATCCGTGACCTCGGCGACGAAAGTCCGAAACGGCGGACGCCCCGTTAGTTCGAGTTCCTTGTTGAGGAAGCTGACGTCAAAGGCCGCGTTGTGGATGATGATTTCGGCGCCCTGCAGATAGTCCAGCAGTTCATCCGCCACTGCCTCGAATTTGGGCTTGTCGCGCAGGAATTCGTTGCTTATGCCGTGCACCTTCAACGCGTCCTCATGGCTGTCACGCCCGGGGTTCAGGTAATAGTGCCGGTTGTTGCCGGTGAGCTTGCGCGCCACCAGCTCCACACAGCCAATCTCGATGATGCGGTCGCCCCCGTCGGCAGAAAGGCCGGTGGTTTCCGTGTCCAGAACGATCTGGCGCATCAGTGGTTTTCCTTGGCGTGGTTGATCGTGTACTTGGGGATCTCGATGGTCACATCCTTGGCCGCCAGGATGGCCTGGCAGCTCAGGCGTGATTGTGGCTCCAGGCCCCAGGCGCGGTCGAGCAGATCTTCCTCTTCCTCCTCGGCATCGTTCAGCGAAGCAAAGCCTTCGCGCACGATGACGTGGCAGGTCGTGCAGGCGCAACTCATGTCGCAGGCATGCTCGATGTTGATGCGGTGCTCCAGCAGGGCTTCGCAGATCGAGGTGCCGGCGGGTGCGGTGATTTCGGCGCCCTGGGGGCAGTATTCGGCGTGGGGCAGTATCTTGATGACAGGCATGGCTTGCTCGGGGTGTTCGTTGTCAAAGGGTCTGCACGTTCTTGCCCGCCAGAGCCTGGCGAATGCCACGGTTCATGCGCTGCGCGGCAAAAGGCTCGGTATCCTTGGCAAGCGCCTGGGTGGCGGCCTCCAGCTCCGCGGCATCCGATGCCGTGGCCATCAGGATACGCAGGGCCTCCATCCGCGCATCGATCGCAGCCCGGTCGTCCTCGGTGAGCAGATCTGCGTCGGCGTCGAGCGCGCTTTGGGTGGCGATCAGCATGCGGTCGGCGTCCACGCGGGCTTCGACCAGCGCACGTGCCTGCATGTCCTGCGCCGCCGTGGCAAAGCCCTCCTGCAACATGCGGGCGATCTGATCGTCGCTCAGGCCGTAAGTGGGCTTGACGTCGATACGGGCCTCGACACCGCTGATCTGCTCGCGCGCATCCACGCTCAACAGCCCATCGGCATCCACGGTGAAGGTGACCCGAATGCGGGCGGCCCCGGCCACCATGGGCGGAATACCGCGCAGCTCGAAGCGTGCCAGGCTGCGGCAGTCCTGCACCAGGTCGCGCTCACCCTGCACCACATGGATCGCAAGAGCCGTCTGGCCGTCCTTGTAGGTGGTGAAATCTTGCGCCTTGGCCGTGGGAATGGTCTCGTTGCGCGCCACGATGCGCTCGACCAGTCCGCCCATGGTCTCGATGCCCAGCGACAACGGAATCACGTCGAGCAGCAACAGGTCGCCGGCCATGTTGTTGCCCGCGAGCTGATGGGCCTGGATGGCGGCGCCCAGGGCCACCACTTCGTCGGGGTTCAGGTTCGTGAGCGGTTCACGGCCAAAAAACTCAGCCACGGCGCGCTGTACCTGCGGCATGCGCGTGGAGCCACCCACCATGACGACGCCCTGCACTTCGTCGCGCGCAAGCTGGGCGTCGCGCAGCGTGCGGCGCACCACCGCCAGCGAGCGCGCCGTGAGTTCGGCCGTAGCGGCATCGAAATCGCTCCGTTTCACGTCAAATCGGACCTCAACGCCCGCCAGCATTGCGCTGAAAGCTACCATTTCAGTAGCAGTCAGAGCTTCCTTGCAGGCCCGCGCCGCGAGGCGGGCAGCCGCCTTGTCGGCAGGCGTATGGGCCTCCAGCCCCAGCTGGGTCAGCACCCAGTCGGCCAGCGCGGCGTCATAGTCGTCACCGCCCAGGGCGGAATCGCCCCCTGTGGCCAGCACCTCGAATACGCCTTGCGTCAGCCGCAGGATGGAAATGTCAAAGGTGCCGCCACCCAGGTCATAAACGGCATAGATGCCCTCGCTGGCGTTGTCCAGACCATAGGCGATGGCAGCGGCCGTGGGCTCGTTGATGAGGCGCAACAGATGAATGCCGGCCAGTTTCGCGGCGTCCTTGGTGGCCTGGCGCTGGGCATCGTCAAAATAGGCCGGCACGGTGATGACGGCGCCGTACAGGTCGTCGTTGAAAGTATCTTCGGCACGGTAGCGCAGCGTGGCCAGAATCTCGGCACTCACTTCCACCGGCGACTTGACGCCGCCCACCGTCTCGATGCTGACCATGCCACGGTCCGTGCCGTTGCCCACCAGGTCGTAGGGCAGCTTGCCGGCCTGAGCGATGTCGGCCAGGCCCCGGCCCATGAACCGCTTGACCGATGCAATGGTGTTGCGCGCATCGGTGTGCAGCGCCTGCGTGGCGTCGTGGCCGATCTGGCGCCCTCCTCCGGCCAGGTAGCGCACCACGGACGGCAGCAACACACGGCCTTCGCCATCGGGCAGGCACTCGGCCACGCCATTGCGCACGGCTGCCACCAGCGAATGCGTGGTTCCCAGGTCAATGCCCACGGCAACGCGCCGTTGGTGGGGGTTGGGGGACTGGCCGGGTTCGGAAATCTGCAGCAGCGCCATGGGTTCCTGTCGTATCGGGGTCTGTGCCTGCACGCGCAAGGCACGCAAATGCGGTGTGTCGGGGCACTATTGTCCCAGTTGCTCCAAGCGGCGTTCGATGTCGAGTGCAAATCGCGCAATGAACATGAGGGCTCTGACCTGGCGGGCAGCACCCGCAAAGTCCTGTTGCTGGTCGATGAGATCGGCGCAGCGCTCCAGGGCCACGCGCCGCGCCTGCCTGACCTGGTCCTCCAGCGCCTCCACTTGCGCCAGGCTATCGGCCTCTTCCAGCGCCTCGCGCCACTCCATCTGCTGCATCAGGAAATCGCCCGGCATGGCCGTGTTGTCCTCGGCGCGGATGGGGGCGCCGTGCAGCTCGCACAGATAGGCCGCCCGGCGCATAGGGTCCTTGATGCGCTGGTAGGCTTCATTGATGCGCACGGACCATTGCATGGCCTGGCGCTGCGCGGCGCCGCCGCTGGCCGCGTGGCGGTCAGGGTGGGCTTCACGCTGCAACTCCTTCCAGCGCGCGTCCAGTGCACTGCGCTCCTGCGCAAAGCGGCGCGGCACGCCAAACAGCTCAAAATCGTCGGATTGCAGGTTCATATCAGCAAAAAACCGCCAGCACGGTGCGCGATGGCGGTTTCGAATGGCACAGGGCGGAAGTCATCAGATCCGGAAACTCTCACCGCAGCCACAGCGGTCGCGTTCGTTCGGATTGCTGAATTTGAAGCCTTCGTTCAGGCCCTCGCGCACAAAATCCAGCTCCGTGCCGTCGATATAGGCCAGGCTTTTCGGGTCGATCAGCACCTTCACGCCATGCTGCTCAAAGATGATGTCCTCAGGCTCGGCCTCGTCCACATATTCCAGTTTGTAAGCCAGGCCCGAACAGCCGCTGGTCTTGACGCCCAGACGCACTCCGAGGCCCTTGCCACGCCGCGACAGGTAACGGCTGACATGCCGGGCTGCCGCTTCGGTCAGGGAAATTGCCATGATTTCAGGCGGCAGCTGCAGTGCCGTGTTTGGTCTTGTAGTCGTTGACGGCGGCCTTGATGGCGTCCTCGGCCAGGATGGAGCAGTGAATCTTGACGGGCGGCAGGGCCAGCTCCTCTGCGATCTCGCTGTTCTTCAGTGCTGCCGCTTCGTCCAGCGTCTTGCCCTTGACCCATTCGGTCACCAGCGACGACGAAGCGATGGCCGAACCGCAGCCGTAGGTCTTGAAGCGCGCATCCTCGATCACGCCGGTCTCCGGGTTGACCTTGATCTGCAGCTTCATGACGTCGCCACAGGCCGGCGCGCCCACCATGCCGGTGCCCACCGAGTCGTCGCCCTTGTCAAACGAACCCACGTTGCGCGGGTTTTCGTAATGGTCAATCACTTTTTCAGAGTAAGCCATGGTGTTTACCTCTTTGATTCGGAAGTTCGGGACCGCGTGCTCAGTGTGCGGCCCACTGGATGGTGCTCAAGTCCACACCATCCTTGTACATTTCCCACAGGGGGCTGAGTTCGCGCAGCTTTTCCACGTTCTCGCGGATCGTGGCAATGGCGTAGTCGATCTCTTCGTCGGTGGTGAAGCGGCCGATGGTCATGCGCAGGCTGCTGTGCGCCAGCTCGTCGCTGCGACCCAGGGCGCGCAGCACGTAGCTGGGCTCCAGGCTGGCCGAGGTGCAGGCCGAGCCCGATGACACGGCCAGACCCTTGATGCCCATGATGAGCGACTCGCCCTCGACGTAATTGAAACTGATGTTGAGGTTGTGCGGTACGCGCTGCTGCATGTCACCGTTGATGAAGACCTGCTCCATGTCCGTCAGGCCATCGAGCAGGCGCTTTTGCAGGCGCCGCGCCTTCTCCTGCTCCTGGGCCATTTCCTCACGGGCAATACGGAAGGCCTCGCCCATGCCGACGATCTGGTGGGTGGGAAGCGTGCCCGAGCGCATGCCGCGCTCATGGCCGCCGCCGTGCATCTGCGCCTCCAGGCGCACGCGCGGCTTGCGACGCACGTACAGCGCGCCGATGCCTTTGGGGCCATAGGTCTTGTGCGATGCCAGGCTCATCAGATCGACGGGCAGGCTTGCCATGTCGATGGCGATCTTGCCGGTGGCCTGAGCGGCGTCCACATGGAAAATGATGCCCTTCTCCCGGCACAAGGCGCCAATGGCCGGGATGTCCTGGATCACGCCGATTTCGTTGTTCACGAACATCACACTGATCAGGATGGTGTCGGGACGGATGGCGGCCTTGAGCACTTCGAAATCGAGCAGACCATCGGGTTTGACGTCCAGATAGCTCACCTCGAAACCCTGGCGCTCCATTTCGCGCATGGTGTCCAGCACCGCCTTGTGCTCGGTCTTCACCGTGATCAGGTGCTTGCCCTTGCCCTTGTAGAAATGGCCTGCGCCCTTGATGGCCAGGTTGTTGGATTCGGTGGCGCCGCTGGTCCAGACGATCTCGCGCGGGTCGGCGCCAATCAGTTCTGCCACCTGGGTGCGGGCCTTCTCGACCGCTTCTTCGGCCTCCCAGCCCCAGGCATGGCTGCGCGAGGCAGGGTTGCCGAAGTGCTCGCGCAACCACGGGATCATCGCGTCCACGACGCGTGGATCGACCGGCGTGGTGGCGCCGTAATCAAGATAGATGGGGAAATGCGGAGTCATGTCCATGGCTGGCTCAGTCAATCTGGCTGGCAAATCGGTCAATGCGAGGAAAACCCGTTCAGCGCTCTGCCAGCCCCACAGGGCTCGGCCATCGCGCCTGCGGTTTCAGGATTTGGCGAACACGTTGCCCAGGGCGAAGACCGAATTGGGCGCGTTCACACGGATGGGCTTGACCACAGGGGTGGTGGAAATGGCACGGCGAACCATCGGCTTTTCCTCGATCTGCAGACCCTTGGCGAGTTGCTCGTCCACCAGCTTCTGCAGGGTGACGGAATCAAGAAACTCCACCACGCGCTGGTTCAGCGTGGCCCACAGGTCGTGCGTCATGCAACGGCCGGAATCTCCCAGGCAGTTTTCCTTGCCCCCGCACTGCGTGGCATCAATCGGCTCGTCCACTGAAACGATGATGTCGGCGATGGTGATATCGGCCGCCTTGCGGGCCAGCGTGTAGCCGCCGCCCGGGCCGCGGGTCGATTCCACCAACTCGTGGCGCCGCAGTTTGCCAAACAGCTGCTCAAGATACGACAGCGAAATGCGCTGGCGCTGGCTGATGGCTGCCAGGGTGACAGGGCCGTTGTTCTGGCGCAGGGCCAAGTCAATCATGGCGGTGACCGCAAAACGGCCTTTGGTAGTGAGACGCATCGCAAGCTCCTTAGTTAGGCTTGTTGGTTCATGAAACGCCTGAATGGTTCATGGCCACCAGGACACCGTCTCCACCCATACCTGCCGCACGTTGGCGCCAGGCCCTTCATCGAGGGTTGTTCTTCTTTTGTAAGGTCATTGTAGCACAAACCTTATTAAATTTGTCGGGTAAACAAACTCGCCAGTCGCGATTGCACCGCACAAGTTGCAATAAACCTGCATTCCTAGTCTGGCGAAGGGATATTGTCGGAACCATGCGCGCCAAAGGCCAGGTCCTTGAGCCGCGTCAGCTGGTCGCGCACCCGCGCCGCCTGCTCGAATTCCAGGTTGCGCGCGTGTTCCAGCATCTGCTTCTCCAGCCGCTTGATTTCGCGGGCCATGTCTTTCTCCGACATGTCCTCGGCCTTGGCGCGCTGCAGCGCCTCCTGCTCCAGGCGTTCGGCGTCCTTGCCGGCCTTCTCGCTGTAGACACCATCGATCAGGTCACGCACCTGCTTGACGATGCTGCGCGGCGTGATGCCGTGCGCTTCGTTGAAAGCGATCTGCCGCGCGCGCCGGCGTTCGGTCTCGCCAATGGCACGTGCCATGGAGTCGGTCACGCGGTCGGCATAGAGGATGGCTTTGCCGGAAAGGTTGCGCGCCGCGCGACCGATGGTCTGGATCAGGCTGCGCTCCGAACGCAGAAAGCCCTCCTTGTCGGCATCTAGCACGGCCACGAGCGATACCTCGGGGATGTCCAGGCCCTCCCGCAGCAGGTTGATGCCCACCAGCACATCGAAGGCGCCCAGGCGCAGGTCGCGGATGATCTCCACGCGCTCCACCGTGTCCACATCGCTGTGCAGGTAGCGCACCTTCACACCGTTGTCGGTGAGGTAATCGGTGAGCTGCTCGGCCATGCGCTTGGTCAGCGTGGTCACTAGCACACGCTCGTGCAGGTCGGATCGGATACGGATTTCCTGCAGCACATCGTCCACCTGGTGGGTGGCTGGCCGCACCTCGACCAGCGGATCGACGAGGCCCGTGGGCCGCACCACCTGCTCGACCACCTGGCCGGCGTGCTGCTTTTCATAATCGGCCGGCGTGGCCGACACAAACACCACCTGGCGCATGCGCCGCTCGAACTCCTCGAACTTGAGTGGCCGGTTGTCCAGTGCGCTGGGCAGGCGAAAGCCATATTCGACCAGCGTGGTCTTGCGCGAACGGTCGCCGTTGTACATGGCGTTGAGCTGGCCGATCATCTGGTGGCTCTCGTCCAGGAACATCAGCGCGTCGCGCGGCAGGTAGTCGGTCAACGTGCTCGGCGGTTCGCCCGCAGCGGTACCCGAGAGGTGGCGCGAATAATTCTCGATGCCCTTGCAATGCCCCACCTCGCTGAGCATCTCCAGGTCGAAGCGCGTGCGCTGCTCCAGGCGCTGCGCCTCCACCAGCTTGCCGTCGGCCAGAAACTGCTTGAGGCGCTCGGCCAGCTCCAGCTTGATGGCCTCCACCGCCAGCAGCACCTGGTCGCGCGGCGTCACGTAGTGGCTGCTGGGATAAACGGTGAAGCGCGGGATGCTCTGGCGCACCCGGCCGGTGAGCGGGTCGAAAAGCTGCAGGCTCTCAATCTCGTCGTCAAACAGCTCGATGCGCAGGGCCAGCTCCGAGTGCTCGGCCGGAAACACATCGATGGTGTCACCCCGCACGCGGAAATTGCCGCGCGCGAAATCCATGTCGTTGCGCTGGTACTGCATGCGCACCAGCTGGGCGATGGCATCGCGCTGGCCCAGCTTGTCGCCCGCCCGCAGCGTCATGACCATGCGGTGGTAACTCTCGGGGTTGCCGATACCGTAGATGGCCGAAACCGTGGCCACGATCACCACGTCGCGGCGCTCCAGCAAGCTCTTGGTGCACGACAGCCGCATCTGCTCGATGTGCTCGTTGATCGCGCTGTCCTTTTCGATGAACAGGTCGCGCTGGGGCACATAGGCCTCGGGCTGGTAGTAGTCGTAGTAGCTGACGAAGTACTCCACCGCGTTTTTGGGGAAGAATTCGCGGAACTCGCTGTAGAGCTGGGCGGCCAGTGTCTTGTTGGGGGCAAACACGATGGCAGGCCGCCCCAGGCGGGCGATCACGTTCGCCATGGTGAAGGTCTTGCCCGAGCCCGTCACGCCCAGCAGGGTCTGGAACACCTCGCCCTCGTTCACCCCCTCCACCAGCTTGTCAATGGCCACGGGCTGATCCCCCGCTGGCGGATAGGGCTGGTAAAGCTCGAAGGGCGAACCGGGAAAGCGTACGAACTGCCCCTTGGCGGGCTCGGTGATGACTTCTTGCATGGACATGGTACGGGCACGGCCCGCGCGGGCCGCTAAAATCCGAGGGTTAACCTCACAGCGTACCGCAGCCGGGGTTTGCCTGCCACATTCACCCTCCAAGGACTTTCCATGTCTCTGTTCTCCGCCGTCGAAATGGCCCCCCGTGACCCCATCCTGGGTCTCAACGAGCAATTCAACGCTGACACCAACCCCAACAAGGTCAATCTGGGCGTGGGCGTGTATTTCGACGATAACGGCAAGCTGCCGCTGCTGCAGTGCGTGCAGGCGGCTGAAAAGGCCATGATGGACAAGCCCGCTGCGCGCGGCTACCTGCCCATCGACGGCATCGTCGCCTACGACAACGCCGTCAAGGGCCTGGTCTTTGGTGCCGACTCCGAGCCCGTCACATCCGGCCGCGTGGCCACCGTGCAGGCCATCGGCGGCACCGGCGGCCTGAAGATCGGCGCCGACTTCCTCAAGAAGGTCAGCCCCGATGCCAAGGTGCTGATCTCCGACCCGAGCTGGGAAAACCACCGAGCCCTGTTCACCAACGCCGGCTTCACGGTTGACACCTACGCCTATTACGACGCGGCCAAGCGCGGCGTCAACTTCGAGGGCATGCTGGCCAGCCTGAACGCCGCCGCGCCCGGCACCATCGTCGTGCTGCACGCCTGCTGCCACAACCCCACCGGCTACGACATCACCCCCGCGCAATGGGACCAGGTGATCGCCGCCGTCAAGGCCAAGGGCCTCACCGCCTTCCTCGACATGGCGTACCAGGGCTTCGGCCACGGCATCCAGGAGGATGGCGCCGTGATCCAGAAGTTTGTTGCCGCCGGCCTGAACTTCTTTGTCTCCACCTCGTTCTCCAAGAGCTTCAGCCTCTACGGCGAGCGCGTGGGCGGCCTGTCGGTGCTGTGCCAGGATAAGGAAGAAGCCAGCCGCGTGCTGAGCCAGCTCAAGATCGTCATCCGCACCAACTACAGCAACCCGCCCACGCACGGCGGCGCCGTCGTGGCAGCCGTGCTGAACAACCCCGAGCTGCGCGCCCTGTGGGAAAAGGAACTGGGCGAGATGCGCGTGCGCATCAAGGCCATGCGCCAGAAGCTGGTGGACGGCCTGAAGGCGGCGGGCGTGCAGCAGGACATGTCCTTCATGACGCAGCAGATCGGTATGTTCAGCTACTCGGGCCTCTCCAAGGACCAGATGGTGCGCCTGCGCAACGAGTTCGGCGTCTACGGCACCGACACCGGCCGCATCTGCGTGGCTGCACTCAACAGCAAGAACATCGACTACGTCTGCCAGGCCATCGCCAAGGTGGTGTAAGCGTCGCGCTTCTCTGCAAACCGCCCTCCGGGGCGGTTTTTTTTGGGCGAACGCTCGTTCGTCACGTAACGGCCCCTCTATGCGTTACAAATCCTTGCATAATTAGTTCGCCCTGCGTACTAAAACCGTTTCGTCTACACATCCACCGCACACCATGAACCACTTCAAGATCTCAACCCGCCTGATGCTGCTCATCGGCCTGATGTCCGTCTTGCTGCTCATCGTGGGCGGCATAGGCCTCTATGGCACCGACCAGACGCGGGACGGACTGCGCACTGTGTACGAAGACCGCGCCGTACACCTCGGTCAGTTGTCACATATCCAGTCCAACCTGCTGGAAAACCGCCTCGCGCTGACCAATGCCCTCGCCAATTTCTCGCCCGAAGAAGTGCAGCGTGCAGCCACAGAAATCAACAAGAATCTGGCTGAAAACAACGAGCTTTGGGCCGCCTATGTCGCCACCAAGCTGACTCCGGACGAGAAACGGCTGGCGGACAAGTTTGCAGCCGACCGCAACAAGTTCGTGGACGACGGCCTCAAGCCCACCGTGGCGGCGCTGCAGGCCGGGGACATCGAAGCGGCCAAGAAGCTCAACGACGACAAGGTGCGCCCCGCCTACGCCCCGCTGCGGGAAGACATGAACGCACTGCTGGAGCTGCAGCTCAGCGAGGCCAAGAATGAATACAACACCGCCACCGCGCGCTACAGCAATCTGCGGGCCCTGTCGATCGGCTCCGTAGTGGCCGGCATTTTCTTTGGGGTCCTCTTTGGCCTGGCGGTCATGCGCAACATCACCCGCTCCCTCAATGAGGCCGTGGAAGCAGCGGACGCCGTCGCCCATGGCGACCTGAGCCGCGCCATTCCTGTCCATGGCAAGGATGAAATCGCACTGCTGCTGCGCTCGCTGGCGGCCATGCAGGAATCACTGGCCCAGGTCGTGCAGCGCGTGCGCATCGGTTCCGAATCGGTGTCCCTGGCCAGCGCCGAAATTGCCCAGGGCAACCAGGACCTCTCCGGCCGCACCGAAAGCCAGGCCAGCGCGCTCGAAGAAACGGCTGCCAGCATGGAGCAGTTGGGTTCCACCGTGCGCCAGAACGCCGACAACGCCCGCGCGGCCAACCAGTTGGCCCAGAGTGCCAGCACCGTGGCCGTTCAGGGCGGCCAGGTGGTGGCCCAGGTGGTGGACACCATGAAGGGCATCAACGACAGCAGCAAGAAGATTGCCGACATCATCAGCGTGATCGACGGCATTGCCTTCCAGACGAACATCCTGGCGCTCAACGCGGCCGTGGAAGCCGCCCGCGCAGGCGAACAGGGCCGGGGCTTTGCCGTGGTGGCCAGCGAGGTGCGCAGCCTGGCCGGGCGCAGCGCCGAAGCAGCCAAGGAAATCAAGAGCCTCATCACCGAAAGTGTCAACCGTGTCGAGGCCGGAAGCGCTCTGGTCGACCAGGCGGGCACCACCATGCAGGAGGTGGTGGGCTCCATTCGCCGCGTGACCGACATCGTGGGCGAGATCAGCGCGGCCAGCAGCGAGCAGAGCGCCGGCGTGACGCAGGTCGGCGAAGCCGTGACACAGATGGATCAGGTCACGCAGCAGAACGCAGCACTGGTCGAGGAAATGGCCGCCGCTGCCAGCAGCCTGCGCAGCCAGGCGGCCGATCTGGTCAACACCGTGGCCGTCTTCAAGCTCGGTGCGCAGGGCAGCAACACGCCCGTGCGCCCGGCAGCCCCGCAGGCTCCCGCAGCACAGGCCCAGGCGCCCATGCCCGCACCAGCCCCCCGCCCCGCTCTGCGCACGGCGGCACCTGCAGCCAAACGCGCGCCCGCCCCCGCCAAAGCCAAGGCGGTGGCCGCACTTCCGCCCAGCACGCCCAAGGCGCCACCCGCCAGCGCGGGCAAGGACGATGAATGGGAGTCCTTCTGAGCATGAACGCACCGCTTGCGCATACCCGCGTCCTCAGCCTGGCACTCAACCTGCCGGGCCCTGCGGCCCTGTTGCGCTGCGCCCAAATGGGTGCACAGTGCACCAAGCTTGAACCGCCCCCGGCCCCGGGCCAGCCCAGCGCCGACCCCATGGGCATCTACAGCCCGGCTGCCTACGGTGAACTGCACCAGGGCGTGCGCGTGCTGCATGCCCACCTCAAGACAGACGAAGGCCAGGCCGCGCTGCATGCCGAACTGGCGCACACCGACGTGCTGATCACATCCTTTCGCCCCTCGGCGCTGACCAAACTCGGGTTGGGCTGGGAGGCGCTGCAGGCGCGCTACCCGCGCCTGTCGCTGGTGCGCATCGTCGGCGCCCTGGGCGAGCGCGCCGAGGAACCGGGCCACGATCTCACTTACCAGGCCGAGGCCGGGCTGCTGGCCAGCCTGCAGGTGCCCCCCACGCTGTTTGCCGACATGGCTGGTGCCCTCATGGCCAGCGAGGCCGTTCTGCAGGCCCTGCTGGCACGCGCGCAGCAGGGCACGGGGGTCTGCATCGAGGTGGGACTGGCCGAGGCCGCGCAGTGGCTGGCGATGCCCCTGCACTGGGGCCTGACCACACCGCAGGGCGATGTGGGCGGTGCCCACGCGGGCTACCGCGTCTACCCTTGCGCCGACGGTCGTGTGGCCGTGGCCGCACTCGAGCCGCACTTTGCCACGCGCCTGTGCGAGGCCGCAGGCCTCGCGGCCCGGGGCGACATGGAGCACATGCGCGACCAGGCCACCCACGCAGCCATCGCCCACTTCCTCCTGGGGCAACCCCGTGACGAACTGACCGCGCTGGCGCAGTCGCGCGACATTCCGCTGCACGCCCTGCCCTGAACTGGCCATGCAAGGCACTGAGCGGCGCAGGGATGGCGACAAAAACCCGCGCACCACGCAGGTGCGGCCCCGGTCTGCGCGCCAGCAGAACACGCCCCGTGCTGCGGGCGCCCGCCTGGCCATGCTGCTGATGCTGGGCTGGCTGGCCCTGCTCGCCTGGGGTGCCTGGGCACAGCGCCTGCCACTGTGGCTGCTGGCGGCCGTGGCGGGACTCAATCTGGTGACTTTTTTCGCCTATGCCCTCGACAAAAGCGCTGCCCAGCGCGGCGCCTGGCGCACCCCGGAGCAAACCCTGCACCTGCTGGCTCTGCTGGGTGGCTGGCCCGCCGCCTGGTGGGCACAGCAATGGCTGCGCCACAAATCGCGCAAGCAGGCCTTTCGCTCCGCCTACTGGGGCACCGTGCTGCTGCACAGCGCGGGGCTGGGGGTCGTCGTGTGGCGGCCTGATTTGCTATTATATTTATAGCTGTCTGCGCTTATCCAGAAGGCTCCAAAGGCCAAAAACACTTGAAATTCTGGCGCGTCCGGTTCATGCAGCAGGCGCAGGCACCGAGTGCAGCAGAACGGGGTGGTTGCCATTGCTGTCCACGCTCTCGATCTGCACGCCAAAGCCCCACAGGCGGGCCACATGGCGCAACACTTCCAGGGTGTCCTCCGCCAGGGGGCGGCCCTGGTAGGGGGTGTGGCGCAGCATGAGGCTGCGGTCCCCACGCAGGTTCACACTCCAGACCTGGATGTTGGGCTCGCGCGTGCCCAGATCGTACTGCTGTGACAGCACCTGGCGCAGGGTGCGGTAGCCGTTCTCATCGTGGATCTCGCTGACCAGCAGCTCGCTCTGGCGGGCATCGTCGTGCAGGGCGAACAGGCGCATCTCGCGCATCAGGTGCGGGCTCAGAAACTGGCCGATGAAGCTCTCGTCCTTGAAGTTGCGCATCGCATGGTCCAGCGCGGGCAGCCACGGTGTGCCCGCGATGTCGGGAAACCAGCGCCGGTCTTCCTCAGTGGGGTCCTGGCAGATGCGCTGGATGTCACGGTACATCGCAAACCCCAGCGCATAGGGGTTGATGCCGCTGTAGGCGCGGTGCCCCACGGGGGGCTGAAAGATGACATTGGTGTGTGATCCCAGCCACTCGATCATCACGCCATCGGTCAGATAGCCCTCGTCGTACAAGGTGTTGAGCAGGGTGTAATGCCAGAAGGTGGCCCAGCCCTCGTTCATGACCTGGCTCTGGCGCTGCGGGTAAAAATACTGGGCAATCTTGCGCACGATGCGCACGATCTCGCGCTGCCAGGGCGCCAGCAGCGGGGCATGTTTTTCGATGAAATACAGGATGTTTTCCTGCGGCTCGGTCGGAAAACGGCCGTGCTCCTGCGCCACGCCCTCTTTGCCGGGGCGCGTGGGCAGGGTGCGCCACAACTCGTTCACCTGCTGCTGGGCATAGTGCTCGCGCTGCTCGCGCTCCAGCCGCTCGCGCGCGAGGGTGCGCTTGGCGGGGCGACGGTAGCGGTCCACGCCAAAGTTGGCCAGCGCGTGGCAGGAGTCCAGCAGCTTCTCGACCTCGTCCGTGCCGTAGCGTTCCTCGCACTGGGCCACATAGTCCTTGGCATACACCAGGTAGTCGATGATGCTGGACGCATCCGTCCACATGCGAAACAGGTAGTTGCCCTTGAAAAAGCTGTTGTGCCCGTAAGCAGCATGGGCAATCACCAGCGCCTGCATGGCCGTGGTGTTCTCCTCCATCAGGTAGCTGATGCAGGGGTTGGAGTTGATGACGATCTCGTAGGCCAGCCCCATGTGCCCGCGCCGGTAGCGCCGCTCGGTGGCCAGAAACTCCTTGCCGTAGCTCCAGTGGCGGTAGTTCACCGGCATGCCCACGCTGGAGTAGGCGTCCATCATCTGCTCTGCGGTGATGATCTCCAGCTGGTTGGGATAGGTGTCCAGGCCGAAGCGCTCGGCCGTGGCGGCGATGGCGGCGTGGTAGCGCTCGATCAAGGCGAATGTCCAGTCGCTCGGGTCGGGCAGCGGCTGCGCCGGGCGTTCACCCGCGGGCAGCGGAGCGTTCGGCACGCTGCGGTGGCGGCGCTCACCCACGGCCGCAGCCTTCCACGGGTTGTCGCCCGAGCGCCGCTCGAGCACGGGGTAGTGCACCCTGCTCATCCCGGTACCCCCTCTTTCTTGAAGAGGTCGCGGAACACGGGGTAGATCTCGCCCGGTTCGGAAACCTTGCGCATGGCAAAGTGCGGCCACAGCGGCAGCAACTGGCTGTATTCATCCCACAGGTTCTGCTCTTCCTCGGCCACCTGCACATAGGCGAAATAGCGCACCAGCGGCAGAATTTTCTCCACCAGTAGCTGGCGGCAGTTGCCGCTGTCGTTGGTGAAGTTGTCGCCGTCACTGGCCTGGGCCACGTAGATGTTCCAGTCGCCTTGCGGGTAGCGCGCGTGGATGATCTGGTCGAGCAGCACCAGGGCGCTGCTCACCACCGTGCCCCCGCTCTCCGTCGAGTGGAAAAACTGCTCCTCGCTCACCTCGGCCGCCTGCGTGTGGTGGCGGATGAAAACGATGTCGATCTTCTCGTAATGCCGCGTCAGGAACAGATAGAGCAGGATGAAAAAGCGCTTGGCCAGGTCTTTGCGCGCCTGGTCCATCGAGCCCGAGACGTCCATCACGCAGAACATCACCGCCTGGCTGCTGGGCACGGCAACCTGCGTGCGGGCGCGAAAACGCAGGTCGATGGGATCGAGGTAGGGAATGCGGCCGATGCGCTCGCGCAGCCGCGTGATGCGGCGCTGCAGTTCGGCCACCACCTCGCTGGTGCCGTCGTCCTGCGCCAGCAGGGCATCGAGCTGTGCCTCCAGCGCCAGAAGCTCGCGCAACGGGGCTTTCCCCAGGGCGATGCGCCGCCCCAGCGCGCCGCGCATGGTGCGCACCACGGCCAGATTGTTGGGGGTACCGTCCTGGCTGTAGCCGGCGCGGCGCAACTTCCATCGCGGGTTCTCGCCGATGTGCGTGCGCATCAGATTGGGCAGTGCCAGATCCTCGAAGAAGATCTGCATGAACTCTTCCTTGGTCAGGGTGAAGGTGAAGTCGTCCTCGCCTTCACCACTGTCGCTGGCCTGCGAGCCGCGCCCGCCCGCCCCGCCCTGGGGCCGCTCGATGCGGTCGCCGCGCACATGCTCGGTGTTGCCGGGATGCACCACATCGCGAATGCCGCCCTGGCCATGGTGGAACACCGGCTCGCGGATGTCCTTGCGGGGAATGGTGATGCTCTCGGCCTGCTCGATGTTGCGGATGTCGCGCTGCGAAACCGCGCGGCGCACCGCGTCGGCAATCTGCTCCTTGTAGCGACGAACAAAGCGCTCGCGGTTACCCACCGATTTGTTCTTGCCTGCGAGCCTGCGGTCGATGATTTGCAATGCCATCGTCAGCCCTCCGGTGGCCAAGCCCCCTGCCCCTGACATGGGCGCGTCCCAGGCCAGGGCTCCCGCGCAAGGGCCGCCCCGCCGCGCCGGGAGCGTCCCCCTGCCCGCAGCGCGCAGCGCTCCGAGAGCGGGGGGAAGGCGCCGAAGGCGACACAGCAACTGTGTTCCATATCTAGCTGCTCTTGCGAACCCGCAGGTACCACTCGCACAACAACCGCACCTGCCGGGGCGTGTAGCCCTTGTCCACCATGCGTGTGACGAAGTCTTCGTGCTTGCGTGCATCTTCCGCGCTGGCCTTGGCGTTGAAGCTGACGACAGGCAGCAGTTCCTCGGTGTTCGAGAACATCTTTTTCTCGATCACCAGGCGCAGCTTCTCGTAGCTGGTCCAGCTCGGGTTCTTGCCCTGGTTGTTGGCACGCGCGCGCAGCACGAAGTTGACGATTTCGTTGCGGAAGTCCTTGGGGTTGGCGATGCCCGCCGGCTTTTCGATCTTTTCCAGCTCGGCGTTGAGCGCGCCCCGGTCGAACACCTCGCCGGTGTCGGTGTCGCGGTACTCGTTGTCCTGGATCCAGTAGTCGGCGTAGGTGACGTAACGGTCGAAGATGTTCTGCCCGTACTCGCTGTAGCTCTCCAGGTAGGCGGTCTGGATCTCCTTGCCGATGAACTCGGCGTAGCGCGGCGAGAGGTATTCCTTGATGTAGCTGGTGTACTTGGTTTCCAGTTCGGCGGGAAACTGCTCGCGCTCAATCTGCTGCTCCAGCACATACATCAGGTGCACCGGGTTGGCGGCCACCTCGGCGCTGTCGAAGTTGAACACCTTGGACAGAATCTTGAACGCAAACCGGGTGGAGACGCCGTTCATGCCCTCGTCCACCCCGGCGTAATCGCGGTACTCCTGGTAGCTTTTGGCGCGCGGGTCGGTGTCTTTCAGGCTCTCGCCGTCGTACACCAGCATCTTGCTGAAGATGCTGGAGTTCTCGGGTTCCTTCAAACGCGTGAGGATGGAGAACTGGGCCATCATTTTCAGGGTACCGGGGGCACACTTGGCGGCGCCCAGCGACGACTCACGAATCAGCTTCTCGTAAATGCGGGTTTCTTCGCTGACACGCAGGCAGTACGGCACCTTGACAATGTAGATGCGGTCCAGGAAGGCCTCGTTGTTCTTGTTGTTGCGAAACGCCTTCCACTCGCTCTCGTTGCTGTGCGCCAGCACCACGCCATCGAACGGAATGGCGCCAAAACCCTCGGTGCCCTTGTAGTTGCCCTCCTGCGTGGCGGTGAGCAGCGGATGCAGCACCTTGATGGGCGCCTTGAACATCTCCACGAATTCCAGCAGGCCCTGGTTGGCCAGGCACAGGCCGCCGGAGTAGCTATAGGCGTCGGTGTCGTCCTGGGCAAAGCTCTCAAGCTTGCGGATGTCCACCTTGCCCACCAGGCTGGAGATGTCCTGGTTGTTCTCGTCACCCGGTTCGGTCTTGGCGATGCCCACCTGCTTGAGGATGCTGGGGTAACGCTTGACCACCTTGAACTGGCGGATGTCGCCGCCATACTCCTCCAGGCGCTTGACGGCCCAGGGCGAAAGCACGCGCTGCAGGTAGCGCCGGGGAATACCGAACTGCTCTTCCAGCACCGGCCCGTCTTCCACCGCGTCGAACAGGCCCAGCGGCGATTCGTTCACCGGTGACCCTTTGAGTGCATAAAACGGCACCTTCTGCATCAGATACTTCAGTCGCTCGGCGATCGAACTCTTGCCCCCGCCCACGGGGCCCAGCAGGTACAGGATCTGCTTGCGCTCCTCCAGCCCCTGCGCGGCATGGCGGAAGAAACTCACCACCTGCTCGATCGAGTCCTCCATGCCGTAAAACTCGGCAAAGGTGGGGTAGTGCTTGATGACCTTGTTGGCAAATAGCCGCGAAAGGCGCGGGTCGTTGCGCGTATCGACCATCTCGGGCTCGCCAATGGCCGCCAGCATACGCTGAGCGGCCGTGGCATAGGCCATGGGATCGCGTTTGCATTCGGCGAGGTACTCGTCGATCGACATTTCCTCTTCACGCGAACGGGCATAACGCGCGGCGAAATTGCTGATGGCATCCATACGACCTCCTGTGGCGGCACGCCTTGGCGGACTCAGGCAGTACCACGGTGTTGCATTCGGAATCGCGATCGGTACGGCCCTTTGTAGCACCTCGGCCCGCCCTTGAACAGGGTGTTTTCGAACGCATCGGTGCTTTTTTCGCGGCCCGTACACACAGGGATAGAGCGTGGCACACTGCGCAAAGTTCATGTGTGCGCGCAAGTCGTTGCTGAACGCACCGCCCCTGCGGCCTGCCCAGCGGCCCTGAGTACATCGCACGGCTGCAGATCCCATTAAACGGGCGTTGGCAGCTCTCTTTTCAGTAGCGCAGCAGATGCAGCGCCCTCAGGCGTGCTTTCCGGCAGGGGCTTCGCCCCCGGGAGCGAAGCGCTCCAGCACATGGCGCGTCATGCCTTTGGCCAGCTCTTCCTCGCCGTAGAAGACCGTGCCCACGCCATCCATGCGCAGCATGTCTGACTCGTTCTCGCTGTGCGTGCGAAGTACGATTTCAATGCCAGGGTTCAGCGTGCGTGCAGTCTCCACCATCTGACGCACGTTCAGCGGGTCGGGCGTGGCCACCACCAGCATGGCCGCGTCGGCAATGTGCGCCTGGATCAGCACGGCGGGTTCGGCCGCATTGCCGGACACGGCGGCCACGCCCTGTTTGCGCAGATCTTCGACCAGTTCGCGGTTCTGCTCCGCCACCACATAGGGAATGCCGCCTTCATCGAGCGAACGGGCAATGCGGCGCCCCACCCGCCCATAGCCCACCAGCACCACCTGCCCCTGGAGGTATTTGCGTTCGGTGCTCATGGGCAGCTCGGCGTAAGGGTCGTCGCGCTGCTCCAGGCGGCGGGCCAGGTCGGAGCGCGCCAGAATCCAGCGGCGCACCGGCTCCACCGCGGCAAACAAAAATGGATTGAGGGCGATCGAGATCAGCGCCCCGGCAAGCACCAGGCTCATGCCTTCCTTGGGCAGCAGCCCCAGTGACAGGCCCAGCCCCGCGAGGATGAACGAGAACTCCCCAATCTGCGCAAGGCTTGCCGCCACCGTGAGGGCGGTATTGAGCGGGTAGCGAAAGGCCAGCACCAGGCCCAGCGCCGCGATGGATTTGCCGACAATGATGATGGCCACCACGCCGAGCACATGGGCAGGCTCGTCCAGCAGGATCTGCGGCTCGAACAGCATGCCCACCGAGACGAAAAACAGCACCGAAAACGCATCCCGCAGTGGCAGCGATTCCTGCGCCGCCCGGTGGCTGAACTCGGACTCGCGCATCACCATGCCGGCAAAAAAGGCGCCCAGGGCAAACGACACGCTGAACAACGCGGCCGCCCCATAGGCAATACCGATGGCGCAGGCCACCACCGAGAGCGTGAACAGTTCCCGCGAACCCGTCTTGGCCACCTGCCACAGCAGCCAGGGCAAGGCCCGGCGCCCGAAGATGAGCATGAGCGCAATGAAGGCCGATACCTGCAGCAGGGTCTGGCCGATGGTCTTCCACAGCGGGCTGGCGTCGGCCGCGTGGCTCGCCACCGGGCCACCGAGCACCCCGGCCAACGGGGGCAGCAGCACCAGCACCAGCACGGTGGCCAGGTCCTCGACCACCAGCCAGCCCACGGCAATGCGGCCATTCATGCTGTCGAGCACGCCACGCGATTCCAGTCCCTTGAGCAAAACCACGGTGCTGGCACACGACAGCGAGAGCCCGAACACCAGCCCTTCACCCAGGGTCCAGCCCCACCACGACGCCAGCCCCATGCCCAGCACGGTCGCCAGACCCATCTGCACCACCGCACCGGGTATGGCAATGCGCTTGACCGCCATGAGGTCGTTGAGCGAGAAATGCAGGCCCACGCCGAACATCAGCAGCATCACGCCGATTTCGGACAACTGCGCCGCCATGTGCACGTCGGCCACAAATCCCGGCGTGGCTGGCCCGATGATGATGCCCGCAACCAGATAACCCACCAGGGCCGGGACTTGGATGCGCTCGGCAAGAAAGCCCAGCACCAGCGCGATGCCGAAGCCCGCCGCCAGGGTTGTGATCAGGGGAATGTTGTGTTCCATGGGCTTCCAGGGGTGAGGCCGGGCCAAGGCCCGGGATAACCGATTCAGCCACCCCTGCAGGGGGTTGCCAGGAAATCCCCTGGAGCACCAGCGGACAAGGAATATTTTGGCAGACCATGCCGCTTGGAGCAGCATGATTTTTGCGGCCATCGAAACCGAATTCCGCCAGCGGCCACGCCGCCGAAAAAGCCCTCAGCGGGGCTTCTTTTTCGGCCCGGGCCGTGCGTTGCCGGTCACCCGGGGTGGCAGGCCGGTGTGCTGGGACAGTATCTGTCCGGGCTTGGGCCCCGCCGCCTTGGGGGGCACCTTTTCGGTCACCATCGACGGAATGGTGAGGAATTTCTCATTCTTGCGCGCACCACAACCGCCCGTATTCATCGGCTGGAAAGTCGGAATCAGGTGGTGCTTGCCGTTGCCGATGAGGTCGGCGCGGCCCATGCTCTTGAGCGCATCGCGCAGCAGCGGCCAGTTGGCCGGGTCGTGGTAGCGCAGAAAGGCCTTGTGCAGGCGTCGGCGCTTCTCGCCGCGCACCACGTCAACCTTCTCGCCGCGTTCGTCGCGGTGCACGCCCTTGAGGGTGTTGATGCCCGTGTGGTACATGGCCGTGGCGGTGGCCATGGTGCTGGGGTAGAAGGTCTGCACCTGGTCGGCGCGAAAGCCGTTCTTCTTCAGCCAGATGGCGAGATTCATCATGTCCTCGTCGCTGGTTCCCGGATGGGCGGCGATGAAGTACGGAATAAGGAACTGCTTCTTGCCCGCCTCGGCGGTGAACTTGTCGAACAGCTGCTTGAACTTGTCGTAGTTGCCGATGCCCGGCTTCATCATCTTGGTGAGCGGGCCCGATTCGGTGTGCTCGGGCGCGATCTTCAGGTAGCCGCCCACATGGTGCTGCACCAGCTCCTTGACGTATTCGGGCGACTGGATGGCCAGGTCGTAGCGCAGACCCGAGCCGATGAGGATCTTCTTCACGCCCTTGATCTCGCGACCGCGCCGGTAGATCTTGATGAGCGGGTCGTGGTTGGTGGTGAGGTTCTGGCAGATACCGGGGTAGACGCAGCTGGGCTTGCGGCAGGCGGCCTCGATCTCGGGCGTGCGGCAGCCCAGCCGGTACATGTTGGCCGTGGGGCCGCCGAGGTCGGAGATGGTGCCAGTGAAGCCTTGCACCTTGTCGCGCACGTCCTCGATCTCGCGGATGATGGACTCTTCCGAGCGGCTCTGGATGATGCGCCCCTCATGCTCGGTGATCGAGCAGAAGGTGCAGCCTCCGAAGCAGCCACGCATGATGTTGATCGAGAAACGGATCATCTCCCACGCCGGAATTTTGGTCGCGCCGTCGTGGCGACCGCGCTCGTCGGCATAGCGCGGGTGCGGGCTGCGCGCGTAGGGCAGGTCGAAGACGTAGTCCATTTCCGCAGTGGTCAAAGGGATGGGTGGGGGGTTCAGCCACACGTCGCGCGCGGTGGTGCCCTCGCCGTGCGCCTGCACCAGGGCACGGGCGTTGCCGGGGTTGGTTTCCAGGTGCATCACGCGGTTGGCGTGGGCATAGAGCACCGCGTCGCTGCGCACCTGCTCGTAGCTGGGCAGGCGGATCACGGTGCGGTCCTGCGGCGGCAGCTTGCGCTTGGCCGCCAAGCTGGGGTTGGGCACGAAGTTGAGCTTGTGCGTGTTGCCGTCTAATTTTTTAGAGTCATTTTGGACTCCAGCGCTTACTGGATCTGCGCCATCAGCTATCGAAACCGTAGTATTCGGGGCGCTGCAACTGGTACCCTGGGCGGCGGCCTGCTCGCTCGTCGTCTGGTAGGGGTTGATGTGGTCTTCCACACGGCCGGGCTGGTCCACGCTGGTGGAGTCGATCTCGAACCAGCCCTCGGGCGTGCTACGGCGCACGAAGGCGGTGCCGCGCACGTCGGTGATGCTCAGCACCGGCTCGCGCGCGGCCAGGCGGTGGGCGATCTCGACGATGGCACGGTCGGCGTTGCCGTAAAGCAGCAGGTCACACTTGGCGTCGACCACGATGGAGCGGCGCACCTTGTCGCTCCAGTAGTCGTAGTGGGCGATGCGGCGCAGCGAACCTTCGATACCGCCGAGCACGATGGGCACGTCCTTGTAGGCCTCGCGGCAGCGCTGGCTGTAGACCACGGCGGCCCGGTCGGGGCGGCGGTTGCCCTCGGCGCCGGGGGTGTAGGCGTCGTCGCTGCGGATCTTGCGGTCGGCCGTGTAGCGGTTGATCATGGAGTCCATGTTCCCCGCCGTCACCGCCCAGAACAGGTTGGGCTTGCCCAGCGCCTTGAAGGGCTCGGCGCTTTGCCAGTCGGGCTGGGCGATGATGCCGACGCGAAAGCCCTGGGCTTCGAGCAATCGGCCGATCACGGCCATGCCGAAACTCGGGTGGTCCACATAGGCGTCGCCTGTCACCAGCACGATGTCGCAGCTGTCCCAGCCCAGCTGCTCCATCTCTGCGCGGCTCATCGGCAGGAACGGGGCCGTGCCGAAGCGCTTGGCCCAGAAGGGGCGGTAGCTGGTCAGCGGCTTGGCGGCGCGCGGAAACAGGGAGACGTCAACGTAGGCAGTCATGGGGGGTGGGCGGCCTTGCGGAAATGACGGCGGCCATGTGGGGTAACCGTTGATTTTACGGCGCACCTCCGAAATCCGCACATGTCACCGCTTGCCCCCACGCCGAGCAGGTGTTGGCCGCACCGGCATCCTTCAAAGATACCGGTGCCCTACCTGTACCCATCTGGGTCGGCTGCTATGCTGGAATCGCTCCATTCTTGCCCGCCCGAACCGCCATGAAACGCATCTCCCAGTATTTCTTCCGTGGCCTCATCGCCTTTCTGCCCGTGGCCCTCACGGTCTATGTGCTGATCCTCTTCGTCACCTGGACCGAGCGCTCCGCCATGGCGCTGATCCGCCCCATCACCGGTGATTTCTACCTGCCCGGCCTGGGCATTGCGCTTGGCGCGCTGCTGATCGTGGCGCTGGGTGTGCTGATCTCGCTGCCGATTGCCTCGCGACTGCTGTCGTGGGTGGAACTGCCTTTCACCAATCTGCCGGTGGTGAAAAGCATTTACTCGTCGCTGAAGAACTTTGCCGACTATTTCGCGCCGCACGAGCAGGATGCGCAACAGGTGGTGCTGCTCAAGATGCCGGGCAACGAGTTGGGCATCATCGGCCTGGTCACGCGCCAGAGCATGAAAGGACTGCCCCGAGGCATCGGCGATCTGGAAGACCAGGTGGCCGTCTACCTGCCCATGGGTTACATGATCGGTGGCTACACCGTGTTTGTGCCGCGCAGCTGGACAGTGCCGGTGGACATGACGGTCGAAGAAGCCATGCGCATGGCGTTGATAGCCTTCATGGCCTCGGGCAAAACCCCCAAGCCTTGACCTTGCGCAGCCTGCCCTGCAGCACCACCCGCCGCAATGCGCTTACCACTCGCCCAGTTCGCGCACCCGCTGTGCGAGGTCGGGCTCGTCCATCTCGGACTCCAGCGCTGGGGCCGCCATGGCGTCCATCACCCCAGGCGCAGCCACGGCAGGGTTGCCTGGCGGTGTGCGCGCAATGAACCGGCCAAAGACATGGCTGACCAGGGACTGCTGCAGGGGCGAGGCGAGGTGGGTTGCGAACATGGCGATTCTTTCCTTGGGGAGTGCGTACAAGCGTAGGGGCTGCTTTTCAAGGCCAGTGTAGGAAAGCAACGCATACAGGCGTGTGACAGAACGCACATTCCCCCGCATCCAGGCGCTTTGCGGGCGCACGAAGCGCCCGCATCCGTGATGGAAATCACAGCTTGCACGCCGCACCCGTCCTCACGGGCCGCGTGATCAGCCCGACGCCCGCGTCTGCGCCCGGTACTGCCCCGGCCCCTGGCCCTGCCACTGCTTGAAGGCATGGTGGAAGGCCGTGGGCTCCTGATAACCCAGCAGGTAGCCCACTTCGGCAATCGGCATGGCCGACGTAGCCAGGTAATGGCAGGCCAGCTCGTGCCGCGTGGCGTCGAGCAGCGCCTGGTAGGCCACGCCAGCGTCCAACAGGCGGCGCTGCAGGGTGCGCGTGGACAGGTGCAGGTCACGCGCCACATCGGCCAGCTTCACGGCGCCCTGCCCCAGCCGGTTGGAAATGCTCTGGCGCACCTGGGCCACGATGCCGCCCTCGCGCGGGTGGCGCGCCTGCAACAGCTCGTCGGCATGGCGCTGCAACAGCGGCAGCAGCGTCTTGTTGGCCTGGGGAATCGGCCAATCCAACAGCGCTGCCGGGAACACGGCGCGGTGCGCGGCGCAGCCCCAGCGCACGCGCGCCCCGCTGGCCTGGGCAATCGCCTGCGCGGTGGCTTCGTCGCGGTGGTGGGCAAACTCCAACTCAAACCCCGCAATCGGCTGGCCCACAAGCCACTGCGCGCAGGTCTGGATGCCCGCGAACACCGATTCGGCCAGCGCATCGGCCGCCGGGTGGCCCGCGCAGTCGTTGCGCCAGGCGTATTCCACGGTGTCGCCCTGCTGCGTGAAGGACGAACGCCCCAGATCGTGCACCAGCGACTCGAAACGCAGCACCTGCTGCAAAGCCTCGCCGAGCGTGGGGCAGGCCAACAGCAGGATGCCGTTGACGCCATAGGTGGTGGGCTTGACACTCTGCCCCAGGCGCCAGCCAAAGCCCGGCCCCGCGTGCGCCAGCGCCTGCTGCAGCAGGGCGAGATAGTCGGACACGGGCATGTCCTCCTCGCCCGGGGCCTCGCGGCCCAGCACCTGCGGCACGCCCTCGGCGCGCGCGGCGTCCCACAGCGTGCGCGCATAGGGCGCCACGACACGGGGCGGCGGCGCTTTTGGCGTGATCGAACAATCGGTTGGCGGCATTGCGGAATGGCAAACGGGCGGCCCGCGCCTACAGTGGCTAAGAACCTGTTCAAAATCTTTTCATGGGGTACGCATGGCTTCAAAACCGCCACGATCTAGGCGCACGCCGCCGCCCATACCCATGTATGGGCAAGGTGGGCAACGACGAGCGTGGCGGTTTTGGAGCCATGCCCTTCGGGTTGCCCCGCAAAGGCTGCGTCCGCGGCGTTGCAAATCCTCGCCGGGCCACCAGCCCGGCTGTGGTTTGCGCCTTGCAGCCACAGCCTTTGCGGGGCAACGTACCCCATGAAAAGATCTTGAACAGGTTCTAAAACCAACAGGGAGTATGCATTCATGCGGCGATGGAACGGCTGGGGCGACGATGCCACCTCGATGAATCTTGGCGACGGCGCCCGCGCCATGCTGGCCCGGCGCCTCGGGCCGGGATACCCCGGGCAGGACGCCCGGCGCGAAGACCTGCTGGCGGGCATTCCAGCTTCGCGCCTGCCAGGGCACCCGCTGATCCAGCGCGATGCCTCGACGCGCCTGACCATGGCGCTGGGCGAGAGCTATGCCGACTGGATCAAGAAGCGGTTCGGCCAACTCCCCCCGGTGCCCGATGGCGTGGCCTTCCCCGAGTCGGGCGAGCAGGTGCGCGAGCTGCTGGACCTGGCGCAGGCGAACCGCTGGACCGTGATCCCGTTCGCGGGCGGCACCAGCGTGGCCGGGCACCTCGACTGCCCGCTGGGCGAGCGGCCCATTCTCTCGGTGAACCTCACGCGCATGAACCGGCTGCTGCACCTGGACAAGACCAGCCAGCTCGCCACCTTCGGCGCGGGCACGCCGGGGCCGCAGGTAGAGGCCCAGTTGCGCGCTCAGGGCTATACGCTGGGGCATTTTCCGCAGTCGTTTGAGTACTCCACCGTGGGTGGCTGGGTGGTCACGCGCTCGAGCGGCCAGCAGTCGCTGCGCTACGGGCGCATCGAGCAGCTCTTCGCGGGCGGCCGCATGGAAACGCCCGTGGGCACGTTGGTGCTACCCACCCTGCCCGCCTCCAGCGCCGGGCCGGACCTGCGCGAACTGGTGCTCGGCTCGGAGGGGCGCTTCGGCATCCTCACCGAGGCCACGGTGCGCGTCTCGCCCCTGCCCGGGCACGAAAGCTTTCACGCCCTCTTCCTGCCCGACTGGGACAGCGCCGAGGCCGCCGTGCGCGCGCTGGTGCAGCGGCGCCTGCCGCTGTCGATGCTGCGCCTGTCCAACGGCATCGAGACCGAAACCAACCTGCAGCTCGCCGGCCACGAGCGCCTGATCGGCCTGATGGAGCGCTACCTCGCCTGGCGCGGCTGCGGCGAGGGCAAATGCCTGCTGATGCTGGGCGTGACCGCCGACCCGGCCACCGCACGCCACGCCCTGCGCGAGGCCCGGCGCACGCTGGGCCGCCACGGCGCGGTCTATATCGGCCCGGCCATGGGCAGCAAATGGGCGGCCAACCGCTTCAAAGGCCCTTACCTGCGCAACACGCTGTGGGACCTGGGCTACAGCGTGGACACCATCGAAACCGCGGTGGACTGGCCCCAGGTCAAGCCCCTGATGCACGCCATGGAGCAGGCCGCGCGCGACGTGTTCGCCAGCTTCGGCGAGCCGGTGCATGCCTTCACCCACCTCTCGCACGTATACCCGCAGGGCAGCAGCATCTATGCGCAGTACGTCTGGCCCACCGCTGCGGGCGGCTTTGCGCCCAATTTTGAGCGCTGGCAGAAGCTGAAACGCGCCGTGGCCGCGCAGATTGCCGCGCACGGCGGCACCGTGAGCCACCAGCACGGCGTGGGGCGCGACCATGCCGCGCACCTGGTCGATGAGAAAGGACCGCTGGGCATGCAGACCTTGGCCGGGCTGTGCCGCCATTTCGACCCGCACGGGATCATGAACCCCGGAAAGCTACTGCAGGACGGCGGACCATGGGCGGACACGGCTTTGCCTTCGACCGTCTAACGTCGTTGGTTCACCTCGCCGTGCTACAGCACTGTCTTCGGCTCCCGCCTAGTTATCCGATCGAATGCAAAACCGTATGAACACCTTCCCCCCGCGCGCCGAGACGCTGGCACGGCTAGAAGCACACGAGTGGGATTTGGTCGTCATCGGCGGAGGCATCAGCGGTGCGGGCGTGGCGCAGCAGGCCGCGCGAGCGGGCTGGAGCGTGCTGCTGGTGGAGCAGCGCGACTTTGCCTGGGGCACGTCCAGCCGTTCATCCAAACTGGTACACGGCGGGCTGCGCTACCTGAAGGAAGGCGACCTCAAGACCACCCTGCACTCGGTGCGTGAGCGCAATCGCCTGCTGCGCGAGGCCCCGGGCCTGGTCGAGCCGCAGAGCTTTCTGTTCGCCGACTGCCCCGGCCGCAAACCCGGGCGCTGGCTGATGCAGACCGGGCTGGTGGTGTACGACCTCATGGCCGGACAGCGGGGCCATTTCCACGCCAACCTCGCCGCCACACAAATGATTGCGCCCGGCCTGGCGCCGCCAGGTCTGCGCGGCGCGCTGGTGTTCCAGGACGCCAAGACCGACGACGCCCGGCTGGTGCTGCGCGTGCTGCAGGAGGCGCGGCGGCTCGGCGCCACCAGCCTCAATTACATGGCTGCCAGTGGGCTGCGGCTGGAGCACGGACGCACCACCGGCCTGGATTTGCAGGACACCCTGGACGGGAAAACCTATGGCGTGCGTGCCCGCTGCGTTGTCAACGCCACCGGCGCCTGGGCCGACCGGCTGCGCGCAGGCGCGGGTAGCAAGCCCCTGCTGCGCCCGCTGCGCGGCAGCCACCTGCTGGTGCCGTTCTGGCGCCTGCCGGTGGCGCAGAGCATCAGCCTCATGCACCCGCGCGACGGGCGTCCGGTCTTCCTCTACCCCTGGGAAGGCGCCACGCTGATCGGCACCACCGACCTCGACCATCGCGAACCGCTCGACACCGAGGCCAGCATCACCCCGGCCGAGGTGGACTATCTGGTGGACGCCGTGAACGACCAGTTCCCCGGAGCCCGCCTCACGCCAGCCGACGTCACCGCCTGCTACGCCGGTGTGCGCCCGGTGCTCGACGACGGCCAGAAGGACGCCTCGAAAGCCACGCGCGACCATGTGGTGCGCGACGAATCGGGCCTCATCACGCTGACCGGCGGCAAGCTCACCACCTTTCGCCTCATGGCGCAGGACGCGCTAGCCCTGGCCACGCCGCATGTGGGCAAACCGTTCGAGCGCAACGATGCGCCGCTGTTCACCCCCGCCAGCCTGTTGAACCCGCGCTGGAGCCCGGCTGTGCGCCAGCGCCTGCAGGCACGCTACGGCAGTCTGGCCGCGCCCCTGTGCGCCGGTGCGCAGGACGAAGACCTGGAATGCATTGCCGGCACGCAGACACTGTGGATCGAGCTGGCACTGGCCGCCCGCCACGAGGCGGTGGAGCACCTCGACGACCTGCTGCTGCGCCGCACGCGGCTGGGCCTTCTGCTGGCGCACGGCGCACTGGAACACCTGCCGCGCATCCGCCAGCTCTGCGCACCGCACCTGGGCTGGAGCGATGCGCGCTGGCAAGAGGAAACGGCCCGCTACCGCGCCCTCATCGCAGCGCACTACCAGTTGCCCGGCGCCACGCTGCCAGAGTTTGAATAAAAACAGCCTCAAACGCTTATCCATCAAGCGCCAACAGCTATGACAATAAGAGCAATGGAGACCCCATGAAAAAGCCCTACCTGCTCGCCATCGACAACGGCACGCAGAGCGTGCGCGCCCTGCTGTTCGACCTGCACGGCAACCTGGCGGGCAAGGCACAGGTGCCGATCACCACCTACCGCTCGCCCGAACCGGGCTGGATGGAGAACGACCCCGACGCCTTCTGGCAGACCCTGTGCCAGGCCTGCGAGTGCCTGTGGGCCAGCACCTCCATCCCGAAGGAAGCCATCGCCGGGGTCGTGGTCACCACGCAGCGCGGCACCACCGTCTCGCTCGGCGCCGACGGGCAGCCGCTGCGCCCCTCGATGATCTGGCTCGACCAACGCCGCGCCGAGCACGCCCCGCGCCTGCCCTGGTGGTGGGAGGCCGCCTTTGCCGCCATCGGCATGCGCGACACCGTGCGCCACTTCCAACGCGAGGCCGAGGCCAACTGGATCGCCCAGCACCAGCCCGAGCTGTGGGCACGCACCGACAAGTTCCTGCTGCTCTCGGGCTACCTGCACCACCGGCTCACGGGGCGCTTTGTCGATTCGGTGGCCTCGCAGGTGGGCTATGTGCCGTTCGACTACAAAAAAGGCCGCTGGGCGCCGCCGCACGACTGGAAGTGGCACGCCCTGCCCATCCGCCCGGGCATGCTGCCCGAGCTGGTGCCGCCGGGCACGGTGATCGGCACGGTCTCCGAACAGGCCGCGCGGCAGACGGGCATCCCCGCGGGCTTGAGCGTGGTGGCCGGCGCGGCCGACAAGGCCTGCGAAGTGATCGGCGCGGGCTGCCTCACGCCCGAGATCGCCTGCCTCTCCTACGGCACGGCCGCCACCATCAACACCACCACGCCGCGCTACCTGGAGGCCACGCCCTTCATTCCGCCCTACCAGGCGGCCGTGCCGGGGCACTACAACACCGAGGTGCAGATCACGCGCGGCTTCTGGATGGTGAGCTGGTTCAAGGAGCAGTTCGGCCAGCACGAGCAATTGCTGGCACAAGAGCGCGGCGTGCCGCCCGAAAGCCTGTTCGATGCACTGGTCAACGCCGTACCGCCCGGCGCGCAGGGCCTGATGCTGCAGCCCTTCTGGAACCCCGGCATCAAGGTACCTGGCCCCGAGGCCAAGGGCGCCGTGATCGGCTTTGGCGACGTGCACACCCGCGCCCACCTGTACCGCGCCATCCTCGAAGGGCTGGCCTACGCGCTACGCGAAGCCAAGGAGCGCATCGAGAAACGTGGCGGAACAGCCATTGAGCGCGTGCGCGTCTCAGGCGGCGGCTCGCAGAGCGACGCAGCCATGCAGATCACCGCCAACATCTTCAACCTGCCCTGCGAACGCCCGCACCTGTATGAGACCAGCGGCCTGGGCGCCGCCATCCTGGCCAGCGTGGGCCTGGGGCTGCATCCCGACTTTGCCACTGCGGTGCGCGAGATGACGCGCATCGGGCAGGTGTTCCAGCCCGAGCCCGAGCACGCCCGCACCTACGAGCAGCTCTACCGGCGCGTCTATTGCCGCATGTATGAAAGGCTACAGCCCCTGTACCGCGACATCCGCGCCATCACCGGCTACCCTTCACAGGATTGAACCCGAGTGCTGACATGCAAAAGATACTGATCACCGCCCTGCTCGCCATGAGCGCCACCAGCCCCGCGTGGGCCTGGAGCAACCACGCCCTGGCCAACTACCGCGCCTTCGAGGCCATGCCCGAAGTGGCGCAAGCCCCCGCCGTGCCGGCCGAGCCGCTCGAAGCCTTCCTGGCCGCACAGGCCCAGCCCATAGCCCAACTGCTGGCGGACCAGGACGCTTGGGCCCAGAAACACATCGCGCACTACCCACCCCTGCCCGCGCCGCTGCGCTTTGATGCCACCGTGGCGCAACAAGGCCCCGAGGCGCTGCGCCGGGCGTTTCTGACGGCGCTGCGCGTCTCGCCCCAAAGCCGCTTCGCGCTCTACGTGCAGCCCGACCCTTGGGCGCCAGCACCGCAGGCTGAAAGCATGGCACACGACCTCGTCAGCGCCCTGCCCGCCCGCGACAAGGACGGCGGCGGCCACACCTTCGTGCGCCTGCGTGCGGGCGACAGCGTGGCGCCCCTGGTCGTGCTGGCCTCTGCCAGCGACGAACCCGACTATGGGCTCGACCTCAACCTGTGGGAGGACAACCCCTCGGAATGGGGCCCGCGCTACGGCTTTGGCAAGATTCCGTTTGGCAACCCCCACCTCGACTTTTCCACCCAGGCGCCCTTCCACATGGGCTACTACCACGAGTCCAGCACCATCTACATGGCGGCGGGCTTCCTCAAGCGCACCTACCCGCTCCTGCGCATCCATCAATACGAAAGCCTCTCCCGGCTGGCTTTTCGCACTGGCCACCCTTACTGGGGCTGGCGCTTTGCCGGGCTGGCGCTGCACTACCTGCAAGACCTGACCCAGCCCTACCACGCCAGCCTGGCGCCGGGCTTCTCGTCGGCGCGGCTCATCGGCATCAATCTGCTCGCCATGCTGGGCATGCCGGGCGCCAAGAACGACATGATCATCCTGCTGTCCAACCGCCACTTCGTGCTGGAGCGCTATGAAAGCCAGATGATCCAGGCCGCTGCCCAGGCGCGCCAACCCGGCAGCGTGGACCAGGCCCTGCGCGACACCGCCAGCGACACCAGCTATGGCCCCTGGAGCGACAACTACGCACGCGACACCGTGGCTCGGCAGGCGCACGCGCTGGGCACCACGGTCACCGACCAGATGCTCGCCACCGTGCCCACCGGCTACGTGAACGACCCCGCCTTTGACTTCGGCGTGCACGCCAAGGCCATCGACCTCGTGGCCGAAGTCGCACGCCAGGGCGACGCGCCCCGGGCCGCACTCGAATCCACCATCGCCACGCTGATGCGGAACTTTGGCGCGCACAGCCGCAACATGGCACGCGGCATTCTGGGCGAAGCCACCCCGCGTTGAGCCGGTGCGCGCCCGGGTAAGCTTGGCGGTTCCATGCCCCAGACCCTCGCCGCTCCCGCGCACAGCGAACTCATCATCAAGAAAAGCCGCTTCATCGGCTGCGTGCAGCCCATGCCCGACCGGGCCAGTGCCCAGGCCCATGTCGATGCACTCTGGAAGGAACACCCCGGCGCCGCCCATATTTGCTGGGCGCTGCTGGCGGGCGGCCAGTCGGCCGCGGTGGACGACGGCGAACCCGGCGGCACCGCCGGGCGCCCCATGCTCGACGTGCTGCGCCACCAGGACCTCGAAGGCGTGCTGGCCACCGTGGTGCGCTACTTCGGTGGCGTCAAGCTCGGCGCGGGTGGACTGGTGCGCGCCTACACCGACACCGTGGCCCAGGCCCTGCTGACAGCGCCGAAGGTGCAACTGCAGCGCATGAAAACCCTGCAATGCCTGGTGCCCTACGCGCAAGAAGGCCTGCTGCGCCGCGAGATCGACGCCGCCGGGGCCGAACTGCTCCAGGTACAGCACGGCACCGTCGTCACCTTGCAACTGCGCCTGCCCGAAGCCCATGCCGCTGCCTTCGTGCAGCGCATCAACGACATCGGCCAGGGCCGTGTGGGGTGGGACGACGCGCCCGGCTGAACAAACAGCTTCAGAAACAGCGGGGCCAGCCGATAACACGGTATTCCCTGTCTGGAGCTTCGCCATGGACGTTTCCCTCGCCAACAGCATTGTCAGCACCGCCACCTCGCTGGCCAGCGCCAAAACGTCCGACGCGGTCCACATCACCATGCTGAAAAAGGCGCTGGACATGCAGGAAGCCACCGCCACGATCATGATCGACGCCATGGCGCAATCCGTGCCCCAGCCCCAGCTGGCCACCTCGGGCACGCTGGGGACGCAGGTCAATACCTTCGCCTGAAACGCCCGCTTCAACCCGACTTTGAAAGAAGAAAACACGGCAAGCCGCAAGTAGATGGGCGTAGACAGCGCAACCGTGCAGCCATCGCACCGAATCCCTGACACCTGGGTGAGTAAGCAGAGGCCTCCACTGCGCGGCGCGGGGATGAAGCGGCGGCACTGACACCCCCCGCTATCATCTCCCGCATGGGAGACAACCACACCGCCACAGGCACCCAAGCGCCCGCCGACCACGCCGCCGCCGCCGCCGCCACCGCCACCCACGCCTTCATCCAGCGCTGGAGCGGCACCACCGCCAGCGAGCTGGCCACCGCGCAAAGCTTTGTGATGGACCTGTGCCAGCTGCTCGGCGTGGACAAGCCCCACCCCACGCCCGAGCAAAGCTACATGTTCGAGCGCCCCGTCACCTTCACGCATGGCGACGGCAGTGCCAGCGCCGGGCGCATTGACTGCTACCGGCGCGGCCACTTTGTGCTGGAGGCCAAAAAGCTAAAGGCCGGCAGCCACACCAAGGGCTTTGACGACGGCCTGCTGCGCGCCCGCAGCCAGGGCGAGGCCTACGCCCGCGCCCTGCCCGCGCAAGAGGGCCGCCCGCCCTTTGTGCTGGTGGTGGACGTAGGCACTGTGATTGAGGTGTATGCCGAATTCAGCCGCAGCGGCGGCACCTACACCCCCTACCCCGACCCGCGCAGCCACCGCCTGCAACTCGCCGACCTGGCCCGGCCCGAGGTGCAAGAGCGCCTGCGCCGCATCTGGAGCGACCCCGAAAGCCTCAACCCCGCCCGCATCAGCGCCCAGGTCACGCGCGACGTGGCCGCGCTGCTGGCGCGGCTGTCGCAGTCGCTCGAAAACGGGGGCAGCGCAAATAGCAAGCAAAATCAGCCTCAAACGCTTACCAGTCAAGCGCCAATAGCTCCTGAAACCGTAGCAGCTTACCTCACCCGCTGCCTGTTTTCCATGTTTGCCGAAGACGTGGAGCTGCTGCCCAAAGGCGCCTTTCTGGGCCTGCTGCAAACCCACCGCGACGACCCCGCCACGCTGCAGCACATGCTGCGCATTTTGTGGGCCGACATGGACCGGGGCGGCTTTAGCGCGGCCCTTGCCAAGCCCGTGCTGCACTTCAACGGCAAGCTGTTCAAAGGCGCGGGGCAAGACGGCTACAGCCTGCTGCTCACGCCCGAGCAGGTGGATTTGCTGATTGCCGCCGCCAAGTCCAACTGGCGCGAGGTCGAACCCGCCATCTTCGGCACCCTGCTGGAGCGCGCGCTCGACCCCGCCGAGCGCCACGCCCTGGGCGCGCACTACACGCCCCGCGCCTATGTCGAACGCCTGGTGCTGCCCACCGTCATCGAACCCCTGCGCGCAGACTGGGCCAACGCCCAGGCCGCCGCCCTGGTGCTGGCGCATGAGGCCGCCGCGCTGGAGGGCAAAGCGGCAGAAGCCAAACTGCAGGACGCCCGCGCCGAGGTCAAAAAATTCCACCACCAGTTGTGCACCACCCGCGTGCTCGACCCGGCCTGTGGCAGCGCCAACTTCTTGTATGTGACGCTGGAGCATTTGAAGCGCCTGGAGGGCGAAGTCGTCAACCAGCTCGAAGAACTAGGGCACACGCAAGACCAGCTGGGCTTTGAAGGCGAAACCGTCACCCTGCAGCAACTGCGCGGCATCGAGCTGAACGAACGCGCCGCCGCCCTGGCCGAGCTGGTGCTGTGGATTGGCTACCTGCAGTGGCACATCCGCACACGGGGCGCCGCCAGCGTGGCCGAGCCCGTGGTGCACAACTACGGCAACATCGAATGCCGCGACGCCGTGCTGGCCTGGGACGCGCAGGAAGTGGCTTACGACGCCAACGGCCAGCTGCTCAGCCGCTGGGACGGCACCACGTTCAAAACCCACCCTGTCACCGGCGAACAGGTGCCCGACGAAGCCGCCCAGGTGCCGCAATGGCGCTACGTGGGCGCCCGGCAGGCGCAGTGGCCGCAGGCGGATTTCATTGTGGGGAACCCGCCGTTTATTGGAAAACTGCGGATGCGCGATGCGCTGGGCGACGGCTACGTGCAAGCCCTGCGCGGCGCGTGGCCCGAGATTCCGGAAAGCGCCGACTTTGTGATGTTCTGGTGGCACCACGCAGCCGCGCAAGTGGCTGCAGGCCACACGCGGCGCATGGGGTTGATCACCACCAACAGCCTGACTATGGTTTTCAACCGCCGCGTGGTGCAGGCAGCGCTGGACAAAGGCACGCACCTGGAAATGGCGATTCCCGACCACCCTTGGGTGGACAGCGCCAACGGTGCCGCCGTACGTATTGCTATGACCGTCTTGGCACCGGGCGAAGGTCAAGGTGTATTGAATCACGTCATTTCCGAGCAGTCTGGCGAACATGGAGAAGTAACCGTCACTCTGCGCAGCACAACGGGCCTGATTCACGCCGATCTCAAGGTAGGAGCCAACGTGGCTGCTGCTGGCCCTTTGCAAGCAAACCAGCGAATTTCCAACACAGGCTACCTCTTGGGCGGACGCGGTTTTGTGCTTACCGGCGAAGAAGCCGAGGCACTTCGCCAGCACGCCGAGTGCGTACCTTGGATATTTCCGCTTTTCAACGGTAAGGACATCACCGCCACTCCTCGCGGTTACTCGGTCATCGACGTGCACGGCACTACGGCAGAAGCGCTGCGCGCCGACGCACCACAAATTTGGCAAAGGTTGCATGACACTGTTTGGCCTGAACGCCAGATTAATGCTGACCCAAAGGTACGCGCGAACTGGTGGCTCTTTCGCCGCAGCAACGAGCAACTACGTGAAGCCTCGAAAGGGCTTTCGCGTTTGATCGTGACCGTTGAGACAGCCAAACACCGGGTTTTTTCGTTCATTGACGGCAAGAGCAGACCCGAACACAAATTGGTCGTTGTTGCCTCAACCGAGGCACTTCATCTCGGCATCCTCTCAAGCACGCTGCATGTAACTTGGGCTCTGGCTACAGGCGGAAATTTAGGGGTCGGCAACGACCCGGTCTATAGCAAATCCCGCTGCTTCGAAACTTTCCCCTTCCCCGACGAAGACACCGGCCTGAACCCGCAGCTCCGCGAACGCATTGCCCACCTCGCCGAGCAAATCGACCAGCACCGCAAGCGCGTGCTGGCGCCCGAATCCGGCAACACCGGCCTCACCCTCACCGGCATCTACAACGTGCTCGCCGCCCTGCGCGAAGGCCGCGCGCTCACGGCCAAAGAGAAAACCCAGCACACCCAGGGCCTGGTGGGCGTGCTGCGCGAGCTGCATGATGAGCTGGATGCGGCCGTGCTGGCGGCCTACGGCTTGCCCGCCGGTGCCAGCACCGACGACATCCTGGCCCACCTGGTGCAGCTCAACACCCGGCGCGCCGCAGAAGAAGCCCAGGGCCGCGTGCGCTGGCTGCGGCCGGACTTTCAAAATCCGCAAAATTTACTGCAAAAACAGGAGCTGCTACCGCAAGATGAGAAAGCGCCAGAGGCCGATTTGGATAGTGAAAATCCGCTATCAAAACCAGAGCACTCCAAACCCCAGCAGCACCCCTGGCCCGCCACCCTGCCCGAGCAGGTGCGCGCCGTGGCCGCCGTGCTGGCCGCCAGCCCTGCGCCGCTCACTCTGCCGTCCATCGAATCGCGCTTCAAGGGCCGTGGCCCCTGGAAAAAGGGCCTGCCCACGCTGCTGCAAACGCTGGAGGCGCTGGGCCGGGCGCAGGCGGTGCCCACCGGGGGCGAAGTGGCCTGGCGCGGCTGATGCCCCTGGGCCGGGGTGGCGGCGGTGCCGGGCAAGGCCCCACCCCGGCGTTTTCTGCGTGAACTTGCTACCATGGCCCATGACTTCCATGCCCCCGAAGCCTGCCGATGAAGCCCAGATTCAGGCCGCGCTCAGCGACCCCCAGCGTCTGGCAGCGGTGCGCGACACCGGCTTGCTGAACACCCCCACCGAAGAGAGTTTTGACCGGCTGACCCGTCTGGCGGCCAAGCTCACCGGGGCGCCCGTCACTTTCGTGTCGCTGGTGGATGCCCACCGCGATTTCTACAAGAGCGCCTATGGCATGGGCGAGCCTTTGCGCAGCACGCGCGAGCTGAAGGGGCGCACGTTCTGCCACTATGCCCTGGCGTCCGGAGAGGCGCTGATCCTGGAGGACGTGACGCAGCTTCCGGTGTTCCGGGACGTTCCCACGGTCGGGTCGCTGGGGGTGCGGGCCTATGCAGGCATTCCGCTGCGCACCGAAGACGGAGAAGTGCTGGGGAGTTTCTGCGCGGTGGATTTCAAGCCCAAACAGTGGACCGAGCAGGACATCAAGGTTCTTGTGGAGCTGGCCCACTCGGCCCTGCGCGAAATCCGGCTGCGCAAGGCCTTGCGCGATGCCGATGCGCTCAACCAGCAGTTGCTGGCGCAGCTGCAAAAGGTCGATGAACTCAACCGGGCACTGAGCGAGCTGGCAACCACCGACGCCCTGACCGGGCTGCGCAACCGGCGGGCGTTCGACCACAGCCTGCAACTCGAACTGGCCATTGTGGACCGCCGAGATGCCCCGCTGAGCCTGCTCATGCTGGACGTGGACCATTTCAAGCGCATCAACGACAGCCTTGGCCACGAGGCGGGCGACAAGGTGCTGCTGGCGATCGCCCGGTTGCTCAGCGGCTGTGCCCGGGTCATCGACGTCGTTGCCCGCGTGGGCGGCGAGGAGTTTGCCGTGATTCTGCCGAACACCGATGCCCAGGGTGCCCTGGAAGTGGCCGAGCGCATGCGCATCGCGGTGGCACAAGCCAACTGGCTGGGGCACCCGACAACCATCAGCCTGGGTGTGGCAACGCTGCAGGAGAAGGAAGACGCTGGCGGCCTGTACGCCCGGGCCGACGCCGCGCTGTACGCCGCCAAAGCCGCAGGGCGAAACCAGGTCGTTCTGGCGTAGTGTTTGGGCGGCAGAAAATCCCGCTTTTTTGGTGGTGCGCGGCCCTGTCGCCAACCTATTGGTCGGGCTTGCTGTGGCGGTCCAGCTTGCGCCGTTCATAGCGCCGCATCAACGGCGTCACCGACACGCCGTGCAGTAGCACCGACGCCACCACCACGGCCAGCGTGATGGCCAGCAGGCGCTGCGCAATCACCGGGTGCAGGTCGTGGGTGATGGCGTACATCAGGTAGTAGATGGAGCCGATGCCGCGAATCCCAAACCACGCAATGAGGCGACGCTGGGAGCGCTCCACCTTGGCACCCACCAGCCCCACGTAAACCGCCAGGGGCCTGACCACCAGCAGCAGCACGGGCACAAACCACAGCACCTCGGTGCCAAAGTCGACCTCCGTGAGCAGCGCGCCCACCACCAGCACCACTGCCACCTCGGCGATCCGCTCCAGTTGGGCGTTGAAGCGTTCGACGGCATGCATCAGATGCCCGGGCGAATGATCGGCTTCCAAACCGTCGGCGGTGCCGCCCTCACCTGCTTCAGCGGCTTGTGTGGTGGCGCCAGGCGCTGCGGGCTGCGCAGCCACACGGCGCAGTGCCAGCCCGGCGGCAAAAACAGCCAGGAAACCATAGGTGTGGCACAGCAGGGCCACCCCATAGGCCAATGCAATGAGTCCCAGCACCATGAACTCGTCCGGGCCCAGGGCCTCGCGGTGGCGGGTACGCAGGTACAGGATGAAGCGCCCCACCAGTGCGCCGAGCAGGAAGCCAATGGCCACACCCCCCACCACGGCCCACACCACATCCACAGCCCACCAGCGCCAGCCCCACTCGCCCAGGTCGTGCAGCGAAAACAGCCCCAGTCCGAGCATCACGAACGGAAACGCCGTGCCATCGTTCAAGCCCCCCTCCCCGGTAAGCCCAAAACGCAGGCGGTCGCGGTCTTGCGGGTCAGCCACCTGCACGTCGGACGCCAGCACCGGGTCGGTAGGCGCCAAAATGGCCCCCAGCAGCACCGCAGCGCCCAGCGGCAAGTTCAGCCACCACACCCCCACGGCCGTGATCGCGCCCACAGTGATCACCATCGACACCGAAGCGAGCTGCACCGGAATGCGCCAGCGCCGGTCGCGCAGCGGGAGATCAAGCTTGAGGCCCACACTGAACAGTGAAATGAGCACGGCCATCTCGGTCAGGCGCTCGATCAGGTGCGCGTCATCCACAGGGTCCAGCACCAGCAGGCCCAGCCCCCAGGGGCCAATGCCCACGCCCACGGCAAGATACAAAATCGCCGAGCTGAAGGGCACACGCGAGATGAGTGAACTGCTCAGCGTCATCACGATCAGCAGCAGGCCGACCAGGGCGAACCCGAGGTTAAAAAGCAGCGTATCGCTCATGGGTGCAACGCATGGGGCATCGACGAGGCCACCACCGCATGCGTGTCCATACAGGGTGTCGGGGAAGTTTTGGAATGCAGCAACATCTCCCGACCATGAGGCCAGCGCGACACGTGGTCTGCGGGGCAATGGATGGGATCGGTGTCAGCAAATATCGCTAGTGGGGAAAGCCCCCCCTGCTTGCGACGATCAAGCGACCGCTTCGCGCGGTGCAACGGGGCATGCCGCGGTCGCCTGGGGGCGTGGTCAGGTGGTTTTGTCAGACCGGCGCACCGAATAGCGCCCCCACGCCCGCCGTGATGGCCATGGCCAACGCGCCCCAGAAGGTGACGCGCCAGGCGCCCACCAGCACGCCCGCCCCGCCGGTACGCGCGGCCACGCCGCCCAGCAAGGCCAGAAACACCAACGCCGTGCCGGCCACCCAATAGAGCAGACTACTGGCGGGCGCTACGGCGGCCACCAGCAGGGGCAAGGCGGCACCACCGGCAAAGGCGGCGGCCGACGTCAATGCGGCCTGCACCGGGCGGGCGGTCATGGTGCCGGAGATTTCCAACTCGTCGCGCGCATGGGCGCCCAGAGCGTCGTGCGCCATCAACTGCTGGGCCACCTGTTGTGCCAGGCCAGGGGCGAGGCCGCGGCCCACGTAGATGCCGGCCAGTTCGTGTTCTTCAGCCAGGGGGTCGGTTGCCAGTTCGTGGCGCTCGCGCTCCAGGTCGGCTTTTTCGGTATCGGCCTGCGAGTGCACCGACACGTATTCCCCCGCCGCCATCGACATGGCACCGGCCACCAGCCCGGCCACGGCCGTCATCACGATGGTGGAGGGGCTGGCCTGCGCCGCCGCCACGCCCACCACCAGACTGGCGGTGGAGACGATGCCGTCGTTGGCCCCCAGCACGGCAGCGCGCAGCCAGCCAATGCGATCCGTGCGGTGACGTTCAAGGTGCAGGCGGCGTGTGGCGTATGACATGGCGATCCCGGTGGGGTGAGCAATACGCAGAGTATGAACCCCGGCGCCCGCCGTGCGGGCACAATGCCCGGCCAGCCCCTGCGCTCACCGCCCCATGTCGCCCCTGACCGCCCTCAAATTCAGCGCCGTACTGATCGCGGCGTTTTTTGCCGTGGAGGCGGTGCGCACCCGCGTGGGCACACCCGAAGTACAGGGCCCCACCCTGGCGCAGCAGGTGCAAAGCCAGAGCCCGGAGCAGACGCCCGCCACCGAACCTGCTTTTGCCTTCAAGGGGTTCACCCTCAGGCCGCTGGCCCGGCTGGGCCTGCAGGCCCGGGTGCTGCGACGGGAAGACTACTACCTGGGCATGGAATCGGATCTGTCGCCTCTCGACCTGGCCCTGGGCTGGCAGCGCATGGCCGACCCGGCGGTCTTCGAGCGCCTGAACATCTCGCAGGGGCGGCGCTGGTACTTCTATTCATGGCGCGACCAGCCGCCTATTCCGGTGCCGGAGATCGTGCAATCGTCAGCCAACATGCACCTGATTCCTGCCAACGCAACGGTGGAGCGCGCGCTGCGCAAGGTGCGCGGGGGCGAGTTCATCCGCCTGCGCGGCCTGCTGGTGGAGGCCACGCACCCCAGCGGCTGGCGCTGGACAAGTTCGCTGTCGCGCACCGATTCTGGGGCCGATTCGTGCGAGTTGGTATTTGTGGAGGCGGTGCAGGTGGAGTGAAGTAAATGCACCGTGGGTCACTTCAAGGTATCGAGTTGTTTCGCCAGCCCGCGCCAGCCGCCCGGCTGGCGTTTTTTTGGCTACCCTCGCCCATGGCCGCCGCCCGACCCACAGCCGGCAGCTCCCTTTCAGCCCCCGGAAAGAAACACACCCATGGCAAAAATCCTGGAAGTGAAGTACGAAAACAAGGCCGACGCGACCGTGTTCGAGGTGCCCTACGAGAGCCAGGCCGACCTGTGCTGGCACGAGGTCCACTACCCCCAGCAGGCCGAGGGCGACGCGCTGTGGTGCTTCGTGCACTACGACGAGCAGGCCAGTTTCAGGGTCTTCCGGGTGAAGCACGAGAAGCAGGCAGCACTCAAGATCTTCAAGGTGCCTTTGGCGAACAAGGCGGGCTGGCGCAATACGGGCCACGCACTGCGCGGGGCGCTGGACAAATAAGGCGGTTCAACCGCCAGCACAGGTCTGCACCTGCTCGCCCAGGCCCGTGCCGCCCAGGCGCACCAGGTCGCCGGACTTCAGAAACCAGGGCGAGGGCTTCTGCCCCAGGCCCACGCCCGCAGGCGTGCCAGTGAGCACGATGTCGCCGGGTTCGAGCGTCATGAACTGGCTGATGTAGGCCACCACCGTGGGCACGCCGAAGATGAAGTTGCGCGTGCTGCCGTTCTGCACGCGCCGGCCGTTCACCTCCAGCCACAGGTCGATGGCGTGCGGGTCAGGCACTTCGTCGGCCGTCACCAGCCACGGGCCGATGGGCGCGAAGCTGTCGTAGCTCTTGCCCTTGTCCCATTGGCCGCCACGCTCGATCTGATACGACCGCTCGGACACATCGTTGGCCAGCACATAGCCCGCCACATGGCGCAGCGCATCAGCTTCCTGCACATGGCGGGCGCGTGTGCCGATGACGATGCCCAGCTCCACCTCCCAATCCGTCTTGAGCGAGCCAGGCGGGATGTGCAACGGGTCATTCGGGCCGCTCAGCGCGGTGACGGCCTTCATGAACAGCACCGGCTCGGCGGGCGACTGCATGCCCGCTTCGAGCGCGTGGTCGCGGTAGTTCAGGCCCACGCAGACGATCTTTCCCACGCCGCCCACGGGGCAACCCAGGCGCGGCTGGCCTTCGACAGCGGGCAGGCGTGCCGCATCGATCGCGGCCAGTGCCGCCAATGTGCGGGGACAGAGTTGCGCGGGGCCGATGTCGGCCAGCAGCATGGAGAGGTCGCGCAGAACGCCCTGGGCATCGACAAGGCCCGGGCGTTCGGCACCGGGCTGGCCATGGCGGATGAGTTTCATGGGGAAATCCTGCAAACAGGGAAGTGGCGCCAGCACGGCTGGCATGAGCGTGCAAGCGTACCATTGGGGCACTTAGCATTCAATTGCGGCGCTATTATTAAAATAGCTGCTGGCGCTTTATTCATGCGCCAAAAGTTCATTTTTCCTGCTCAGTCATGGCATCCGATCTTCCGCTTCCCGACAGTGCGCAAACCGCCGCCCGCCCCCGCAACCCGGCGGACCTGTTCTGGTCCTTCACCTGGCTGGCCCTGCAGGGCTTTGGCGGCGTGGTGGCCGTGGTGCAGCGCGAACTGGTGGAGAAAAAGCGCTGGATGACGAACGAGGAGTTCCTGGAAGACTGGGCCGTGGCCCAGGTGATGCCGGGACCCAACGTGGTGAACCTCTCGATCATGATCGGCGACCGGCATTTCGGCCTGCGCGGCGCATTTGCGGCGCTGGCGGGCATGCTGTCCTTCCCGCTGGCCATTGCACTGGCGGTGGCGCTGGTGTATGCCCAGTGGGCAAGCCACCCGGCCATGGCGGGCGCGCTGCGCGGCATGGGGGCCGTGGCGGCGGGACTGATCGGCGGCATGGGCCTGAAGCTCGCGGCCGCGCTGCGCACGCACCCGCTGGGGCCCTGGCTGTGCGCCGCCATTGCCGGGCTCACCTTTGTCGGCGTGGTGTGGCTGCGCGTGCCGCTGTACGGCCTGCTGCTGGTGGTGGGCGGCGCGGCCTGTGTGCTGACCTGGCGAAAGCTCGCGCCATGACGCACGCCATCACCCTGCAGCCGCTGGACTGGCTGCACCTGTTTCTCTACTATCTTTCGATCTCGCTGCTGGCCGTGGGCGGCGCCATCGCCACGGCGCCCGACATGCACCGCTTTCTGGTGGACCGCAACGCCTGGCTGACCGACATGCAGTTCAACGCCAGCATCGCCATCGCCCAGGCGGCGCCCGGCCCCAACGTGCTGTTCATCGCCCTGCTGGGATGGCATGTGGGGTTGAACGCGGGCGGCCCGGGCGCCATCGGCTGGGCCTATGGGCTGCTGGGCGCGGCGCTGTGCATGCTGGGCATCATGCTGCCCAGTGCCACGCTGACCTGGCTGGCCACGCGCTGGGCGCACCGCAACCGCGAGCGGCGTGCGGTGCGCGCCTTCAAGCAGGGCATGGCACCGCTGGTCATCGGCCTGCTCATGGCGGCCACGTGGGTGCTGGGCCGTGCCCAGGGGCAGCCCACCACCGACGGGCCGCTGTGGCTGCTGACGGCCGCTGCCGCGCTGCTGGTGTGGCGCACCCGGCTGCATTTGCTGTGGATGCTGGGCGCGGGCGCCCTGCTGGGCGTGCTGGGCTGGGTTTGAACCTAAAAACGGCAGTTGCCCGCTTTGTATCCCTTGCTACGCCGCATGAAATCAATCGTTGATGGCTCCGATGGTGTTTACTTGCTGGGTGAGAGCGCTATGCACCCGCCAGCACCGCGCTCGGGGCGCCATGCGGCGTTGCTCCTCCTTGCGGGCAGGAGCCCGCGGCGGCGTCGCGTCTTGCCTGGCACCCCGATCACGGCACCGGCGGGCGCATCCAACTGCCGTTTTCAGGTTGAACGGCTTCGCACAGCATTCCCTGATTCACATCTGCGTAACCCTGCTTCCCCTACAAGCGGAGCAGGCAGTACGGCGCATTGATCCAGCGCAGATCGCAGGCGTTTTGTGGCACGCCGCGCGGCCAAGCCGCGTATGCTTTTCGCAAACAAGAACATTCGGCAACACTTTTGCCCAGCCGAATACGCTGCGGAGACTGGCGATGGAATCACAGGCAACCATTTTGGTGGTGGACGACTCCCCCGAGAACCTGCAGGTGATCTCGGCCGTGCTGAAAGAGCACTACAAGGTCAAGGTCGCCATCAATGGTGAACGGGCCTTGGCGCTGGCGACGGCGGCCGAGCCGCCTGACCTGATATTGCTCGACGTGATGATGCCCGGCATGGATGGCTACGAGGTGTGCTCGCGGCTCAAGGCCCATCCGGCCACGGCGCGCATTCCGGTGCTTTTCGTGTCCTCGCGCGATGAGGAGGAAGACGAGGCACGGGGCCTGTCCATGGGCGCTATCGACTACATCGTCAAACCCATTCGCCCGTCCATCGTGCAGGCCCGGGTGCGCAACCACATCGAGCTCAAGCGCAGCCGCGACCTGCTGGAACGCCTGACCACGCAGGACCACCTGACCGGCATCAGCAACCGGCGCCGGTTCGACGATTTTCTGGCGCTGGAATGGCGCCGGGCAGCGCGCGAGCAGGCGCCCATCTCCCTCGTCTCGATCGATATCGACCACTTCAAGGCCTACAACGACCACTACGGCCACCCCCAGGGCGACCAATGTCTGATCCAGGTAGCCCGGGCCCTGGCGTCCAGCGTGACGCGGCCCACCGACCTGGTTGCGCGTTGCGGCGGCGAGGAGTTTGCCGGTGTGCTGCCCTGCACCGACAGCGCGGGTGCATCCCTTCTGGCCGAACAGATGCGCACGGGCGTACTGGCGCATGGGCTGGCGCACGCGCACTCGGCCACACACAGCCACGTCACCATCAGCCTGGGCGTGGCCACTCTCGTTCCGCAGGCCGACGAGAGCCCGCAGGCACTGGTGGACCTGGCCGATGCCGCACTGTACGAGGCCAAGAGCGCCGGGCGCAACCGCTTCGTGGCCCGGCAGCGCTAGGCCCTACGCTGGTTCGGCACGGATCAGGTCGAGCGCGGCTTCAAAATCAAAGCCCTGCATCGCCGATTCAATCGCCTGGTGCTGCTCGGGGTAAGCGGCGGCCAGCAGACCCCTGTCGCCACCGATCAGGTCAAGTGAGCCCGAATCGCCCGCTGCCAACAGATCGAGCAACTGCTGCCTGAACGTAGCCACCCGCACAGGGTCCAGCACTGGCTCCGCCTCCCGGGACTCATCGGCGGGCACCACCAGGGGTTCTAGTCCGGCGAGCACCGGGGCCAGTTCGGCAACCACCCGATCCACCAGGGCATCAATGCGCGGCGCGGATTCTCCGGCCCGGCAGGCACGCTCCAGGTCGGCCGCGGCCGCCTGCACGCTACGCGCACCCACGCTGCCCGCCACCGACTTGAGCGTGTGCGCCACCCGTTCGGGCGCCGAAGCCTCACCCTGAGCCTGGGCAGCGCGGAAGGTCTCCACGAACCGCACCTGCCCGGCATGGAACTTGGTCAAGAGCGAGCGGTAGAGCTTCTCGTTGTGCATGGTGGTGGTCAGCCCGGCGCGGGTATCGATGCCGGGCAGCGGTGGCAGGGCGGGTGCGGCAGGCGCTGGCGCCTGCACGGGGGGCGCCACGGCCGCAGCCTTAGGCGCTGTGCTACTGCGCGTGGGTGTGCCCTGCCCCACCCAGCGCGCGATGGTGCTGAACATGCTGCCCACATCCAGCGGCTTGGCGATGTAGTCGTTCATGCCGATGGCGAGCGCCCGCTCCCGGTCGCCCGCCATGGCGTTGGCGGTCATGGCAATGATGGGCAGCGTCTGCAACGATGGATGGGCGCGAATGAGCTGCGTGGCCTCGTAGCCGTCCATCACGGGCATCTGGCAATCCATCAGCACGCAGTCAAAGCACGCATCATGCGCCAGCAGGTCCAGCGCCTCACGGCCGTTGGTGGCCAACACCACCTCGACACCGGCATGGCGCAGCAACTCCAGCGCCAGTTCCTGGTTGATTTCGTTGTCTTCCACCAGCAGCAGGCGGGCGCCTGCCAGCTGGCGCATGGATTCCTGGCTTTCCTGCGCCATCAGCGTGGCACGGTTTTCCGTCAGCCCCTTGCGGTCGATGGCGCAGCCAATGGCATCCAGGAGCTGGCTGGCCATGACCGGCTTGGTCAGCACCGACTTGAGCGCCACGCCCTGGCGCTCGGCGGCGCCCAGGGCCTCCTCGCGGCCATAGGCGGTGACCATGATGGTGGCCGGAACATGGAGCATTTGCCGCTCGTGCATGTGGCGCAGGGTTTCGATGCCGTCCATCAGGGGCATCTTCCAGTCGATCAGCACGAGGTCGTAGGGCTTGCCGTGCTGCTGGGCGGCGGCGACCGCAGCGAGGGCCTCCGGGCCGTCGTTGGCGGTGTCCACCTGCAAGCCCAGGCTTTGGGCAATGCGTGCGGTGATCTCGCGGGCGCAGGCGTTGTCGTCCACCACCAGCACGCGCATGTTCTGCAGGGTTTCGCGGCCCAGGCGGCGGGGCGCGGCGGCCTTGTCCTGCAGGCCCAGACGCGCCGTGAAGTGAAAGACCGAGCCCTTGCCGGGCGTGCTCTCCACCCAGATGCAGCCGTGCATCTGCTCGACCAGCGCCTTGGAGATGGCCAGGCCCAGCCCGGTGCCACCGTAGCGGCGCGTGGTGGAGCTGTCGGCCTGGCTGAAGGGCTGGAAGAGCTTGTCGCACTGCTCGGGTGTCATGCCAATGCCGGTGTCGCGCACCCAGAAGTGCAGTTCAACGCCCCGGGCATCTTCGGCCGTCTTTTCGATGCCGATGACCACCTCGCCCCGCTCGGTGAACTTCACCGCGTTGTTTCCCAGGTTCACCAGGATCTGCCCCAGGCGCAGTGGGTCGCCCACCAGTTCGCCGGGAATGTCGGGCGGCACGCTGAAGAGCAACTCCAGGCCTTTGTCCTCGGTCTTGAGGCCGATCAGGTTGGAGAGATGGTCCATCACCTCGTCGAGCTGGAAACCGGTCTGCTCGAGCACCATCTTTCCGGCCTCGACCTTCGAGAAATCGAGAATGTCGTTGATGATGCCCAGCAGGCTGACCGCCGAGCGGTGCGCCTTCTCCACATAATTGCGCTGTTTCGGGTCGAGCTGCGTTTGCAGCGCCAGGTGCGACATGCCGATGATGGCGTTCATGGGCGTGCGGATCTCGTGGCTCATATTGGCCAGGAACTCGCTCTTGGCCTGGGCGGCCTCCTCGGCCACGCGGCGTGCCTCGGCCATGGCACGCTCTGTGGCCTTGCGCTCGGCAATGTCTTCGAACACCCAGATGGTCACCTTGCGGTGGTCGGCCTCATGGATGGCGCGCCCGGACACCTGGGCCACGAAATTACCCCGGTCCTTGCGCGCAAAATCCCACTCCACATTCACATCCTTGCCGGTGCCCAGCAAGGGCCCCACCATGGCGCCGAACTCGGCGTATTTTTCAGGGGAGTGGTAGATGACGCTGCCGGGTTGACCGATCAGCTCTTCGGGCTGATAGCCGAGAAACTCTCCCATGCGCCGGTTGACCCGCAGGATCACGCCATCGGCGGTGTAGATGATGCCGTTGGGGGCGTTGTCAAAGATCATCTGCTGCTCGGCCAGCAGGTTGCGGTTGTAGGCCTCGCTGGCGCGCAGGCTGGCCTCGGCGGCCTTCTGCTCGGTGATGTCCTGGTTGATGCCCACCAGCCTGCGTGGGCAGCCATCGGCACCGCGCAGGGCAGCGTGGCCGATGTCGAGAATCCAGCGCCAGTCGCCATCGGCGGTGCGCATGCGGAAGGTTTCGGTGTGGTCTGGCGCCTCGTTGCGCAAAAAGGCACGCAGGCGGGCCTGCACCCGCTCCCGATCCTCGGGGTGGATCAGATCCACCCAGCAGGCCATGTGGTTCGGGTAGCGGGCCAGCAGGGCGTCCTTGTCGTAGCCCAGCATTTCGGCCCAGATGTCGTTGACGGCCACGTCCACGATCTGGTGGTCGTCGTCGATGGTGCAGTCGTACATGCCCAGGTTGGCGCCGCGCAGCGCCAGGTTCAGGCGCTCTTCGCTTCGCGCGATGCGCTGCTCGACAATCTGGCGCTCGGTGATGTCGTACAGCCACGAAACGAGGTACCGCCCATCGGAAAAATCGAGCAATATGGACGACAGCAGTACCGTGATGGGGGTGCCGTCGGTGCGCACAAAATCGGCCTGGTAGCCTTTGACCGATCCATCGCGGCGCAGCAAGGCCATGAAGCGCTCGCGATCGGCCGGGTTGCGCCACGAGCGGCTGGCATGGTGTGTGGGCAGGTCTTCGGGCTGTACGCCCAGCATCGCGGCGTGCTGGCGGTTGGCAAACACCAGGCGTCCCTCCTCGGTGCCGATGATCACGCCTACCGGGCTGTTCTCCAGGATGCGGCGCAGGCGCTCTTCGTTCTCCTGGCGGTCGCGTTCCAGCTTCTTGCGTTCGGTGATGTCTTCATACACCCAGACGGCAGAGCGCTCGAAGCCCGGAATATTGATGCCCTGCCCCGACACCATGGCGACGAAGATCGTGCCATCTTCGCGCATGAACTCCCACTCGGTGCGCACCTCCTTGCCTGCTGCCAGCAGCGGCGCGGCTTTTTCAGCAAACGCGCGGTAGCTTTGCTCGGTACGGAACAGTTTTTGCGAAGCCGGATAGCCGATGGTGTCCACCAGCCGTATTCCAAGGTTCTCGCACAGGCGCTTGTTGGCGCGCAGGATGATGCCATCCGCCGTGTAGCAGATGCCGTTGGGCGCGTTCTCGAAGATCGCCTGCTGCTCTTCAAGCAGCTTGCGGATCTCGGCCTGCTGGCGGTCGATCTCCATGCGGGCACGGCGCTTTTCCGACACATCGTCCACCGTGAAGCGCAGCAGAATGCGCCCTCCGCAGTCGAATGCCATGAGATTGACCTCGGCATCGAAAATCTCGCCATTGGCCCGGCGCGCGCGCCACAGAAAGTTGGCAATGCCGTGCTCGAAGATGGTGCGCGTGATTTCTTCACCCGCCGTTTGCGTGTCGGTGCCGTCGTACTGCACGGGTGCGGAGAAGTCGAGCGGCATCTTGCCCAGCACCTCCTCGCGCGAAGAAAAGCCGTAGATGCGCACAGCCGCCTGATTGCAGTCGATGATGCCCACCGCCGGGTCGATGATGACAATGGGCACCGGCGCATCCTGGTACACGCGCTTGTTGTAGGCCGCGCTGCGCGCCAGGGTGGCCCGGGCCTCAGCCAGCGCCTGACTGCGTTCGGCCAGTTCGGCCTGCAGTGCCTGATGGGCCTGCTCCAGGCGCTCAAGCTCTTGCCGCAACGCGGCTTCCGTTCCGGGGGATTGCTCCATGGGCTCTCCTGTTGCGTCGTGGTGCAGCACAGGCAATGGGCATCCCGATGCCTGGCCGCAGGTTGCAACCAGTATCAGCAGCGCCCCAGGGGGCGTCAACGCGGCAAACCGCTATCCGGGGCATCGATACCGGCTCTGTTTGAGCTAACGCAAGCTGGCCACTCGTGCGGGCGCACCATTTCCGTCACGCCCTCATTGCAGCGACAATAGCCACAGCTTCAGGAGTGACACTGCCATGCCCAAAAAAACGCTTTATCTGGCCCTATCCACCGTCTTCTTCGCTGCCACGGCACAGGCGGCCGACCCCAGCGTCGAGGCCCTCGTGGCCAACCGCTGCGCCACCTGCCATGGTGCCGAAGGGCACGCCACGTCACCGATCTTCCCGTCGCTCGCGGGCCAGAACCGTGAGTACCTGATCAAGCAGCTGCAGGACTTCAAATCAAAGAAGCGCGCCAGCGACACCATGGCCCCCCAGGTGGCCGACATGTCCGATGAGAGCATTGCCGCGGTGGCGGGCTTTTTTGCCTCCAAGCAGGCCAAGACCCACCGCGTCTCCGACACGGACCTGCTGCCGGTGGGCCGCTACATTTTCACCAAGGGCAACAGCTGGTCGGGCGTGCCGGCGTGCACCACCTGCCACGGCGAGAACGCGGCCGGCTCCACCAACCTGCCGCGCCTGGCGGGACAAAACTCGCGTTACCTGCTGTCGCAGCTCAAGGACTTCAACCAGCGCATCCGCAACAACGACAACGAGGCCATGCACCTGGTGGCGTCGCGCCTGACGGAGCTGGAAGCCAAGGCCGTGGCCGACTACCTGTCGCAACTGCCCTGATCAGGGCGACAGCAGCGCGGGCAGCACCTGCGCGGCGCCACCGCGCAACACGACGTGGGCCACGTCGTCGAGTTCGCTCGGTGCGGTATTGACCACCACCACCCGGGCACCGGCAGCGCGCGCGCTGTGCGCCAGTCCCGCTGCCGGGTACACCGCTCCGGCTGTGCCCACCACCAGCATCAGATCGCAGGCACGGGCGGCCTGCTGCGCTGCGTCCAACACTGCCAGGGGCAGCGGCTCGCCAAACCACACCACACCCGGCCGCAGCATGTTGCCGCAGCGTGGGCAATGCGGCGGGTTGCCCGCCTCTACCGTATCGGGGTGGCAACACGCACGCGGCAGGTCGAGAAAGCGGTCTTCCAACAGGTCGCCGTGTAGGCACAGCACACCTTCACTGCCCGCCCGCTGGTGCAGGCCATCGACGTTCTGGGTGATGAGTGTCAGGCGCCCCGGGTGGCGCAGGGCAAATTCAGCCAGTGCCCGATGCCCGTCGTTGGGTTGCACGCCCGCCAACAACTGGCGGCGGTGCTGGTACCAGCGCCACACGCGTGCGGGATGGGCGCGAAAGCCCTCCTCCGTGGCCATGTCCTCGGCGCGGAACTGCGCCCAGTAGCCAGTCTGGGCATCGCGGAAGGTGGGCACACCCGATTCGGCACTAATGCCGGCCCCGGTGAGCACGGCGATATGGTGGGCATCCGCCAGCCATTGGCGCACCGCCTCCACCGGGTGTGTTTCAAGTGTCATGCCAGTGTTCCACCACGTTGCGCGCCATCAGCGGCACACGCATCGAGCGCGGCCCTGGCCAGTGCTCCCGCGCAAGGGCCGCCCCGCAGCGCCGGGAGCGTCCCCCCTCCCGCATCGCGCAGCGATACGAGAGAGCAACTGTGTTCAAAGTCAAGCGCTTTGTCATGCAGCGCTTGCCTGTGGATAACGTTGCTCCCACGCCGTGTTCGATTTGATCACCGCGTTCAGAATCGAGAGCATTTTGCGCATGCAAGCCACCAGCGCAACCTTGGCTGGCTTGCCCGCTACACGCAGCCGCTCATAGAACGCCTTGATGGTTGGATCAAAGCGCACAGCGCTGAGGGCTGCCATGTACAGAGCAGATCGCACGTCGGCCCTGCCTCCCCACACGGAGCGTCTGCCGCGCATCTTGCCGCTGTCGTGGTTCAAGGGCGCCACCCCTACCAGCTTGCCTATCTCGCGCCGGTTGAGTTGGCCCAGCTCGGGCAGTGCGGCCATCAGCACAGCCTTGGTGCCTTCTCCAATGCCCTTGAAGCCTTCGAGCAGCTTGAGTTTTTGCGCAAAGTGCTGCTTGAGCCGGTTTCCAATGTCCTCATCAAGCGTCTTGATCTGCTTGTCCAGTGTCTTGATGACGGCCTGGATGCTCTTGGCCGACAGCGCGTGGGCCTGGTTCAATCGGTTTGTCTCTGCCACGCGCATGTGCACCAGTTGCGCACGCCGGGTCACAAGCGCTTGCAGTTGCTCCTGCTGCGGCGTAGCCATCTTGAACAGCAGTTTGTCAAACCTCTCACTGCTGTGCAGAGTGCGCGCAAAGTGCGACAGCATTCGGGCATCAATTCCGTCGGTCTTGGCCAGGTATCCCATTGACTTGGCGAATTCATGCGCTTGCCTGGGGTTGGCAACCACCACGGTCATGCCTGCCAGGTACATCGCATGGGCACAGCGCTTTTCCAGGCCTCCTGTAGCTTCCAGCAGCACCACGGCCACGTTGTGGCTTGTCAGGTATTCCAGCAAGGCGTTGACGCCTTGCTCATCGTTTTCAAAGCGCACGCTGGCGACTTTGTCAGCCAAGGCCACTTCCAGGCTGTCCTTGGATACGTCGATGCCCACGTACACGGGTTCACGAGATTCGTTTGCCATGGCCCCTCCTTGCAAAAATACGAGGTCAATACACACGGTCAATGACGGTGCATTGCCAACCAGCAACTGTTCGGGCTACTTGCAAACGGTAGGCTGTCCACGCCACTTGCTCTCTCTCGGAATGCAATGCTTCCAAAGGGGGGATCAGGCTGTGGACAACTTCCCATAACCGCATCCTGAACATCAAGGTAGTAAAGATACAAGGGGGTGAAGGAGCGAAGCGACACAGGGGGGTGATTCCCGCTACGTGCGCTGGCGCAGGGCCTCGTACAGGCAGACGCCGCTGGCCACGGAGACGTTCAGGCTCTCGACCGCGCCCTTCATGGGAATGCTGACCAGCTCGTCGCAGGTCTTGCGCGTGAGCTGGCGCATACCGTCGCCCTCGGCGCCCAGCACCAGCGCCACGGGGCCCTTGAGGTCCACCTGGTAGATGGTCTTGGGTGCATCGTCGCTGGTACCGATGATCCAGATGTTGCGCTCTTTCAGCTCATTGAGCGTGCGCGCCAGGTTGGTCACCATGAAGTACGGCATGGTCTCGGCGGCGCCACTGGCCACCTTGGCCACGGTGGCGTTGATGCCCGAGGCATGGTCCTTGGGGGCGATGACGGCATGCGCACCCGCGCCGTCGGCCACGCGCAGGCAGGCGCCGAGGTTGTGCGGATCGGTCACACCGTCGAGCACCAACAGCAGGGGCTGCTCCACACCGTCGGCTTCGAGGTTTTCCAGCAGCTCGTCGAGCGAGGTCACCTGGGCGACCGGCTCCACGCGCGCAGCCACGCCCTGGTGGCCATGGCTGCCGGCCAGCTTGGCAATGCGCAGGCTGTCGGCCTCGATCAGGCGGGCGCCCGCCTCCTTGGCGCGGTCGAGGAACTGGCGCATGCGCGCATCGCGGCGCGTGGCCTCGTAATAGATTTCGATAATGGATTGCGGCGCCGTCTTGAGGCGCACGCCCACGGCATGGAAGCCGAAAAGGACTTTGGGGCTGGACATGGAGTGATTATCCGCTGCGCCCGGATGCTATTGGTTCAATAGCTACCAGCGCTTATCTACATTGCCCTGGAAGCCAATAACACTTAAACCCCTGCGACCCGTCCGGCCTCGATGGTGATCAGGCGTTCGCAGCGCTGGGCGATGCCCCGGTCGTGCGTGACCAGCACGAGCGTGGTGCCCTGCTCGCGGTTGAGGTCGAACATGAGCTGCATGATGGTCTCACCCGTGGCGAAATCCAGGCTACCCGTGGGTTCGTCGGCCAGCAGCACCGCCGGCTTGACCACGAAGGCGCGCGCCAACGCCACGCGCTGCTGCTCGCCGCCCGAGAGCACCTTGGGGTAATGCCCCAGGCGCTGGCCCAGGCCCACATGCTCCAGCATCTCGGTGGCGCGCTTGCGCGCATCGCGTTGCTGGGCCAGCTCCAGCGGCAACATGACGTTTTCGAGGGCGGTGAGGTTGCCCATGAGCTGGAAGCTCTGGAACACGAAACCCACCTTCTGCGCCCGCAACGCGGCCCGGTCGTCTTCGGTCAGGGCAAACAGATCCTGCCCGTCCAGACGCACCGTGCCGCGCGTGGGGGTATCGAGACCGGCGATGATCGACAGCAGCGTGCTTTTGCCCGAGCCCGATGCGCCTACGATGGCGACGGTTTCCCTCCGAGCCAGCTGGAAATCAATGTCGCGCAGAATGTCGAGTGTGCCGGTCGAATCGGTCACCGACTTGAAGACATGCTCCACGGCAATGATGGGTGATACAGGCAAGGAAGGGATTTCGGACATGAAAGGCTTTTGTTTGTGATGACAGATCGGCTTCGGCGTCACTTTATCCTGACCGCAACGGTCAGCGCGCTCGCGGGGCTTTGCAACGCCCCGGCCCTGGCGCAGTCCAGGGCGCCCCGTTCGATCCTGGTGCTGGGCGATTCACTGAGCGCCGAATACGGCCTGCCGCGCGGAACGGGCTGGGTGGCCTTGCTGGAAAAGCGCCTGGCCTCCGAAAAGCTGACCGCCACCGTGGTCAACGCCAGCGTGAGCGGTGACACCACTTCGGGCGGACGCGCCCGCCTGCCCACCTTGCTGGCGCAGCACCAACCGAGCGTGGTGGTGATCGAGCTGGGCGGCAACGACGCCCTGAGGGGCCTGCCCCTCAAGAACACCGAGGACAATCTGGCCGCGATGGTGCAGGCAGCGCAGAAAGCCGGAGCCCGGGTGCTGCTGGTGGGCATGCAGGTGCCCCCCAATTACGGCAGCGACTACGCGCGGCGCTTTGCAGGCATGTTTGAGTCTGTAGCACGGCAGCACAAGACGGCCGTGGTGCCGTTCTTTCTGAAGGGAGTGGCGGATGTGGCCGATGCCGCCCGGTGGTTCCAGCCCGATCGCATCCACCCGAACGCTCAGGCGCACCCGATCATGCTGGAAAACGTCTGGCCGGCGCTGCGCAAGCTGCTGAGCTGAAGCCTGGCGGGAGGTTCGTGCCCTTGCACGAACCTGCACCACGCGGTTCAGGCTGGCTGGGCGTCGCCCGGACCATCGGCCGGACTGGAGATGCTGGGGCTGTCGTCCGACGGGCCATTCTGGGCGTCCGGGGCATCGCCATGGCGCGCTTGGGAGGCCTTGGAGCGCAGCTTTTCTTCTTTTTTCTTCTTCTTGGCGAGCTCGCGCTGGCGTTTTTCGTATCCGTAGTTGGGGGTTGCCAAGGTGTGTGCTTTCTAGAGTTGAGACCCACTGTAACAGCTTGGCCCGGCGCCAGCGTCAAACACCGGCTGGCTCGGGTGGCTTGACGGCCGCGCGATAGGCATGCCAGCTCGCATGCCCCAGCAAAGGGCCCACCAGCAGAAGCCCGGCGCCAAAGGCCCAGAGGGACAGCCCGACCAGCACGGTGATCAACCCGCCCCACAGCACCATCACGCCCGTGTTGTCGATGACCACGCGCATGCTGGTGATGCCTGCGGTGAGCGCATCGGTGTCGCGGTCGAGAATCATGGGGATGGAGACCACGCTGGACGAGAACACCAGCGCGGCGAAAACGCCCCCCACCAGCATGTAAACCGCGACGAAACTCCAGTTCTGCGGATTGAAGATGGCCTGCATCACGCCGGTGGTTGAAGGCATGCCTGTGTTGAAGAACACGGCAAACACCACCAGAGAGGCCCTGCCCCAGAGCAACTCCAGCACCACCAGCACCAGCACCAGCATGCCCATGCTGCCCATGTGCTTGTCCCAGCAGGTGATGGACTGGCCGAGGTCCGGCACCAGGCCCGCCTCGCGTCGGCGGCTCGTGTCATATAGGCCCATGGCCAGAAAAGGCCCCAACAGCAGGCAGCCGCTGGCCATCGACATGACGTACTCCGGTTTCGACCGGAACACCCAGCCCAGCACCAGCGCCATGGCCCAGAAACAAGCACCATAAAACAGCGAAATCCCCGGAGACGCCCGCATGTCGGCCCACCCCAGGCGCAACCAGCGCCAGGGGTCCACCCAGCGAAGCGGCTGCAGAACGATCGGCGGCTGAGAAGGGGTCGTTGCGGTGGTGGAGTTCATGGGATCCCGGGTTTTGACCCAATGTATGCCTCCCCATGCCCTCTTGATTTATCTCAAAACATAGCCGACTTGATTGCTGGGTTATTGGCTGAAAGGCCCGCTCATGCCGCGCCAAATGCCTGCCGCAGCGCCTGCTGCAGGTCCGCTTGCAGATCGGCCGATGCCTCCAGACCGATGGAAAACCGCACCACGGTGCCCGGAAGCAGGTGCGGCGTCGGTCGGCTGCGCATACCGCTCAGCGCGTAAGGCACCACCAGACTCATCGGCCCGCCCCAGCTGTAGCCGATCTTGAAGAGGCGCAAGCCATCGCAGAACGCATCCACCTGCGCCTGGGTGTGTCGCGGGTCGATGACGATGCTGAACAGTCCCGCCGCCGCGCCCTGCCCCGCATTGGCACTGCCGCACAGCGTGCTCCAGTGCGCATGTCCGGGGGAGCCGGGCAGCGCCGGGTGCAGCACCTGCACCACCGGAGCCTGCTGCTGCATCCAGAGCGCCAGGCTGCGCGCGGCCCGGTCATGGGCACGGTAGCGCAGGCCGATGCTGGGCAGGGCGCGCAGCACGGCTTCGGCATCGTTGGCCCCCACGCCCAGACCCAGGTGCATGTGCAGCAACTTGATTTTCATGTGCAGCGCAGGGTCGCGCGTGATGACGCTGCCCATGAGCACGTCGCCACCCCCGCTGGGGTATTTCGTCAGGGCATGGATGGACACATCCACGCCCAGACTGCCGTCACCGCTCAGATCGAAGGGTGCAAATGCCAGGCCCGCACCCCAGGTGTTGTCCAGCGCGGTGGTCACGCCGCGCGCACGGCAGATGCGCACGAGTTCGCACAGATCGGGGAATTCCAGCGTCACCGAGCCCGGGGCTTCGAGCCACACCAGGCGCGTGGCGGGTGTGATGCGCGCGGCCAGGTCAGCCGGGTCGAGCGCGTCGTAGAACACGGTGCGGACGCCGAACTGCGCCAGGGTGGATTCGCTCATGGACTTGTTGGGGCCATAGGCGTTGTCGGGCACCAGCACCTCGTCGCCCGCCTTGAGCAGCGCCAGCGACACATTGCCAATGGCCGCCAGGCCGCTGGGCACCAGAACGCACTGCAGCCCGCCCTCCAGCGCGCACAGGCGCTCTTCCAGGATGAAGGTGGTGGGCGTGCCATGCAGGCCGTAGGTATAGCCGCTTTTGTCCTTCCATTCGCGCGTGCGCATGGCCGCGACATTGGGGAAGATGACGGTGGAGGCCTTGAACACCCCCGGCTGGGGGGCTACAAATCCTGCGGGAGGCAGGTAATCGTGGTGAACAAGGCGGGTAACGAGATCAGTATCGTGGTCGTTCATGCCAGCCATGGTAGCGCGCCACCTCGGGGTAACCCAAGGCGGCGCGGGGGTGCCTGCAAGCAGGGCTTATGCGGCATGCACCGCGTGCCCCGCAGCGTGGCATTAACCGGGCGTCACGACCAGTTGGTTGCTCACCGAGGTCACACCGCTAACGCCCTTGGCGATGGACTCGGCGCGGTCACGGGCAACCGTGGAAGGCGCAGGCCCGTTCAGTGTGACCTTCCCATTGACGGTGTCGACGTTGATCTTGACGGCACTCAGGTCAGGGTCCTTGGCAAGGCCTGCGCTCACCTGGGCGGTGATGGTGGCGTCGTCCATCGCACCCTTGGCGGCGTTGGCAGCCTCCTTTGCGGTGGCCTCGGCACTGGCTGCGCCCTGCTCCATCTTGATTTCTGCGCGCTCCATGGCGCCTTCGGCCTTCACACGGGCGTCGGCGGCTGCCTGCTCTGTCTTTTCGACGGCAGAGTCCAGGCGCTGCCCCACGGTGGGCTCCTCGGTCTTGCTGCAGGCAGCCAGGCCCAGGGCCAGGGCGCTGACGGCCAGGATACTTGCAATGCGGTGGGCGGGACGATCGATCAGATTCATGGGGTTCATGCAGTGACTCCTTGCGGTTGAAACATGGGGACACTGTAGGCAGCGGGAAGGCGCATGCGGGTGGGACACCGCCGAAGTGTTTGTAGGACAGCGGCGCCAGCCGTTCATCGGCAGCAGTCCTTGCAGGGGGGCGACAATCGGGGCATGACCGTGTCTTCGCTCGCCCGCTGGCTCCCCTTTCTGAAATGGCCCCGTCCCGATGCAGAGCTCCTCCGGGGAGAATTCTGGGCCGGCATGACCGTGGGCCTGATGCTGGTGCCTCAGGGAGTGGCCTACGCGGCATTGGCCGGGATGCCGCTGGTGACCGGCATCTACGCTTCGCTCCTACCCGCGCTGGTGGCCGTGCTCTGGGGTTCATCGTCGCGGCTGAGCGTGGGCCCGACAGCGCTGACCAGCCTGCTCATCGGCGCCTCGCTCACCGGCCTGGCCGAACCCGGCAGCGCACAGTGGGTGGCACTGGCCGCATGGATGGCACTGCTCACGGGAGCGCTGCAACTGCTGCTGGGGCTGGTGCGTTTCGGCTGGCTGCTCAACCTCGTCACCTCGCCCGTGCTCAGCGGGTTCACCCAGGCCGCCGCACTGCTGATCCTGGCCTCCCAGCTGCCAGCCCTTACGGGCCTGCGGGTACCCCTGGCCGACTTGGCGGCCAGCCCGGGCGTGCAGCACTTTGACCTGCTCGGCGCCGGCATGGGCCTGGGCAGCATCGCAGCACTGGTGCTGGCCAAGCGCTTCTGGCCTGGATTTCCGGCGGTGATCGTGGTGATGGGCGCAGCAGCCCTGGCCAGCCGGGCCCTGGGCTACGAAGCGGGCGGCGGTGCCGTGGTGGGCGCCCTTCCCGCCGGTCTTCCTCAGCCTTACTGGCCCGGTGCCCTGCCCTGGGGCACCTTGGGCGCGCTGATCATGCCCGTGCTGGTGATCACGCTGGTGAGCTTCCTGGAAACAGCGTCGAGTGCCAAAGTGGAGCACCAGGAGGGCGGCACGCGTTGGAACGAGAACCAGGACCTGATCGCCCAGGGCCTTGCCAAGATCAGCTCGGGGCTGTGCGGCAGTTTCACCACCAGTTCTTCTTTTTCTCGCTCGGCCATCAACCTGTATGCCGGTGCGCGCACCGGCTGGGCCACGCTGTTTGCTTGCGCGCTGGTGCTGGTGGCCCTGCTGTGGTTGACCCCGGCGCTGCACCACGTGCCCCAATCGGTGCTGGCGGCCGTGGTGGTGACAGCCATCACCGGCCTCATTAAGCCCGCCCTGCTGCCGCAGCTCTGGCGCATCTCGCGCGTCGAGGCCACGATTGGCGCTCTGACCTTCGTAGTGACGCTGGCGGCCGCCCCCAACCTCTACTGGGGCGTGCTGGCGGGTTTGGTAGTGAACCTGAGCCACTTTCTCTATCAGCGTCTGCACCCGCGCATCATCGAGGTCGGTCTGCACCCCGACGGCAGTCTGCGCGACCGGCACCTGTGGCACCTGCCCCCGCTGGCCCCGCGCCTGCTGGCCCTGCGCATGGATGCCGAACTGGACTTTGCCTCGGCCAGTGCACTGGAACGCACCCTGTCCGAGCGCATGGCCGATTTCCCCCGACTTGCCCATATCTGCCTGTTCGCCCAGCCGATCAATCGCATTGATGTGACGGGGGTGGAAACCTTCGCGCGCCTGATGGCTCTGGTGCAGCGCCAGGGTTGCACCCTGCATATCAGCGGCCTCAAGCTGCCTGTGGAACAGGCGCTGGAACGCGCCCGTGTTCTTGTGCCCGGCCCCCACTTGCGCACTTACCGCACCGATGCCGAGGCATTGCAGGCACTGCAACGGATCGACGGCGCCTCCGTTTGAGCGTGTTCGGGGGTTACACTTCAGAATCTGACCTGTTACACCCGTGCCCCACACCGCGCCTTCTCTCCTCGTCGATCTGCGTGACCTTCGTCTGGACACGGCCGTCTCACTGGTCGGTCTGGAGGGGGCTGCGCCGACGACGCCAGCATCTTCCACGCCAGCACAGTACTTGCAACGGCTGATCGACGGCCTGTGCGATCTCTCGTTGAAGGATCCCCTCACGGGACTGGCCAACCGGCGCCATTTCCAGGCCGTGCTCGAACGCGAAATCGACCGAGTGACGCGCTCAGGAGAGGCCGCATTGCTGCTGATGCTCGACATCGACCGCTTCAAGCAGGTCAACGATACTTATGGGCACCTTGCCGGCGACCGGGTGCTGCAGGCCGTCGCACGCACATTGAACAGTTGTGTGCGCCCCATGGACACCCTGGCCCGCTATGGCGGGGAAGAGTTCGCCGTGGTGCTGCCCGCATGCCAGGCGGCCTTCGGCAGGGCCGTCGCCGAGCGCATCCGCCGAACCATTGCCGCCACCCCCGTGCGCATCGACAGCAGCACCGAACTGGACGTCACCATCAGTATTGGTGGTGCCTTTGCCCTGCAATGGATCCGTTCGACCACGCCGCTCTGGACCGACCGTGCCGATCACCAGCTCTACCGGGCAAAATCGGAAGGCCGCAACCGTGTATGCATCGAGGAACAACCGGACAGCACCGTCACTGCCGAAGAAAAGGGGATGCTTTTCGGCCCCCTCTACACCCCTTCGGGCTGGGGCGACCTGCCTGCCATGAACCTCAACGACAGCGCCCACTGAAAGCAAAGAGATGAGCGACGCGCCGTCCCCCACCACCCCACTTTCCCCTGCAGCCACCACCCAGGGCGCACGCATCATTGCCGTGACCAGCGGCAAAGGCGGCGTCGGCAAGACCTTCGTCTCTGCCAACCTGGCGGCGGCCCTGACCCGTCGTGGCCAGCGCGTTCTGGTGCTTGATGCCGACCTGGGCCTGGCCAACCTGGACGTGGTGCTCAACCTGCACCCCAAGATCACGCTGCACGACGTATTCACCGGCAAATCCAGCCTGGAAGACGCGGTGATTGCCGCTCCCGGCGGCTTCTCGGTCGTTTTGGCAGGCTCGGGCATGGTCGAGTATTCGCGCCTCACGCCCGAGGTGCGCAACCAGTTCCTGAACGTCATCCAGTCCCTGGCACCACGGTTCGACGTCATCCTGCTGGACACCGGCGCCGGGATCTCTGACGTGGTGCTGTTCTCCGTCTCGCTGGCCTCCGAGGTGCTGATCGTGGCCACGCCCGAGCCCACATCGCTCACCGACGCCTACGCCGCCATCAAGGTGCTGGCCATGCAGCAAAAGCGCCAGCATGTGCGCATGGTCGTCAACCAGGCGGCCCGCCCGGGCGATGGCCGGGCCATCACCAGCCAGTTGCAGCAGGTGCTTGAACGCTTCGTCGCCACCGACTCCGGCCGCCCGCTGCGCCTGATCCACATGGGTGACATCCCGGCCGACCTGGCCGTGCGTGACGCCGTGATGCGCCGCCAGCTGCTGTTGCTCAACACCCCCGGCTGCCCGGCGGCGCTGGCCATTTCCCAGCTGGCCGGAAAAATCGAAGAAACACTGCTCGCCCGTGCGGGTTGAGCAGCCGCCCCTTCAGGGCTGAAGGTCAAACACCAGTACCTCCGCGCCCTCGCCCTGCCCCAGCGCCAGGCGCGATTCCTGCACTAGCAGGGCGGCGTCGCCCGCCACCAGGCGCTGGCCATTCACCAGCAATGCCCCACGAACCAGGTGTACATAGTATTTGCGCCCCGTCTCCAGCGGCATGTCAACAGCTTCACCTGCATCGAACAGGCCGGCATACATGCGGGCATCGGCGTGGATGCTGACCGACCCCGATGCGCCATCGGGTGACGCCACCAGGCGCAACCGGCCCCGCTTTTCGGCCTCGGCGAAAGCCTTCTGCTCGTAGCCCGGCTCCACGCCCTGGCGGTCGGGCATGATCCAGATCTGCAGGAAATGGGTGGTCTGCCCCTGGGCATGGTTGAACTCGCTGTGCATCACCCCCGTGCCCGCACTCATGCGCTGCACCTCGCCGGGGGGAATGCTCACCACATTGCCCATGCTGTCCTTGTGGGCCAGTTCGCCCGACAGCACATAGCTGATGATCTCCATGTCGCGGTGGCCGTGGGCTCCGAAACCCGTGCCCGGGGCAATGCGGTCCTCGTTGATCACGCGCAGGTTGCCGAACCCCATGTGGCGGGGATCGTGGTAACCCGCGAACGAAAAGCTGTGGAATGACTGCAGCCAGCCATGGTCTGCGTAACCCCGGTCCTGTGATTTGCGTACGGTCAGCATGGTGTGTGCTCCTTTCAAGGCTTCAATGTAGAACCGGCACAGCATCCTGTGGGCCTGCCGGATTGATGGAACAATTCAAAATATCTGAATTCGCACCAAGCCACCATGCAAAACACACGCGATGTCCTCACTCCCGAAAACCTCGCTATGCTGCAGGTGATCGCCGAGTCCGGCAGCTTCGCGGCGGCTGCCCGGCAGCTCGGCCTGGTGCCCAGCGCACTGACGTACCGGGTCCGCCAGATCGAGGATGCGCTGGATGTGCTGCTGTTCGACCGCAGCGCGCGCCAGGCCCGCCCCACCGAGGCAGGGGCTGAACTGCTGCGCGAAGGAGCGCGGCTGCTGCGCGATGTCGATGCCGTGGCCCACCGCGTGCGCCGTGTTGCCACCGGATGGGAGCCCCAGCTGACCCTCTCCGTCGATGGCGTGGTTTCGCCCCACACCATGCTCGAACTGGTCGAGGCCTTCTATGCTCTGGCGCCCCCCACACGCCTTAAGCTGCGCAATGGCATCATGAACGGCACACTCGAAGCCCTGACCTCGGGTCGGGCCGACTTGGCCATCGGCGTTTCGGTGGCCGGAACCAACGTGGCCGGTCTGCAGCAGGAGCTGCTGGGCGACCTGCTGTTCATCTACGTGGTGGCACCCCATCACCCTCTGGCCACGGCGCCCGAGCCGATCACCGACGCCACGTTGCTGGAACACCGCGCCGTGGCCGTGGCCGACTCCGCGCAGCGCGGCGGCCTGACCATGGGCCTGCTGGGCGGACAGGACGTACTGACCGTGGACACCATGCAGGCCAAGGTACAGGTGCAGTTGCGTGGTCTGGGCGGCGGCTTCCTGCCCGAGCCCATGGTGCGCCCCTATGTCGAGGCGGGCCATCTGGTGGAGCGCAAGGTGGCACGGCCCGCGCGCAGCATCCGCATGCATTACGCCTGGGGCGGTCCGGGATTCACAGCCCCCGGCCGGGCGCTGCAATGGTGGCTGAGCCAGTTGCAGAGCCCGACAACCCGCCGTGCCTTGCTGGAAAACCACCACCACTTTTGATGCGCAAGGGGGCGCCAGGCGTGTAGAGTGCATACATATCACCTTATTCCCCACTGGCCTCCGCCCGAAAGACCCGCACATGCCTGCACGCAAACCGCCCCGAGCCACCCGCCCCCGAAGCCAGCGCGCCGCCACGGCGCCCCGAAGCATCGCCGTGATTGGCGCCGGCATGGCCGGCGTGGCCTGTGCCCGCACGCTCATGCAGGCGGGTCACCAGGTCACCGTTTTTGAAAAGACCGACCATGCCGGAGGACGCACCACCACGCTGCAGACACCCTTTGGCGGCTTTGATGCCGGTGCGCAGTACTTCACCGTGCGCGACGAGCGCTTTACCCAGGCCCTGGCCACCGTGCCTGGCATGTGCCGCCCCTGGAGCGCCAACACGGTGCGCGTGCTCGACGCTGCGGGCCGCGTGATCGCTGCCAACCCGCTGCCCAATGATCCGCACTGGGTGGCCCGGCCCGGCATGGGCACCCTGGTGGACGCCTGGGCACTGCCGTTGCAGCAGGCCGGCTGCCTGCACACCGGCACCCATGTGCTGCGCATCGAACCCGACCGCCTGGCCCCCCAGCGCTGGCAGGTGTGCACCCAGTCCGCCGAAGGCGGGCAGCATGTGTTTGCCGGCTTCGATGCAGTGCTTCTGGCGCTGCCCGCTGCACCCGCCCAGGCCCTGCTCGACAACAGCGGTGTGAGCGCCAGCCTGGCCGCCGCCATGGCCGGCGTGACCATGGCGCCGTGCTGGACCCTGATGCTCGCTTTCCCCCAGGCTGTGCGCCCCGGCCTGACCACGCTGGGGCCGCAATGGAACGCGGCCCGAAGCACGCACCACCGCATCGCGTGGCTGGCACGCGAATCGTCCAAACCCGGGCGCAGCATCATCGAGCGCTGGACCGTGCAGGCCAGCCCGGCCTGGTCGGCCGAGCACCTGGAAGACGACGCCGAGCGCGTGCAGGCCAAGCTGATCAAGGCCTTCTCCGAGGTCACGGGCATCCGCGCCGAGCCCGCCCACGCCGAGGTGCGCCGCTGGCGTCATGCGCAAACCACGCGGCCCCTGGGCCGCAGCCATCTGTGGGACGGCAAGGCCGGCATCGGTGCTTGCGGCGACTGGTGCCTGGGGCACCGCCTGGAGGACGCCTTCATTTCCGGACTGGAACTGGCGCTCACCGTGGCATGACGGCAGGTGGCTACGTCGGCCGGTTCGCCCCCTCCCCCACGGGCCCCTTGCATGCGGGCTCGCTGGTGGCGGCCCTCGCAAGCTGGCTGGATGCGCGCGCCTGGAATGGCGGGCGTGGGGGGCGCTGGCTGGTGCGTATCGAAGACGTGGACACCCCGCGTTGCGTGGCCGGGGCGGCTGAGCAGATCCTCGCCCAGCTGGCCACCTGCGGCCTGCATGCGGACGAGCCACCACTCTGGCAATCGCAACGGGGCACGCTGTACCAGCAGGCGCTCGACGACCTGATGACGCGCCAGCTGGCCTACCCCTGCGCCTGCTCCCGCAAGGACATCGAAGCAGCCCACGCCGCCGCAGGCCATATGCGACAGCGCCACACCGAGCTGCCCTATCCGGGCACCTGCCGCGCCGGACTGCAAGGAAAGCCGGCCCGTGCCTGGCGTTTCGCCACCACACAATACATGGGAAAAATGGCTCTGGCGCCCGTCCATAAAGCGCAAGAAGCTATATTTTCAATAGCATCTAATACCCTGACCTGGCATGATCGCCGCCTGGGCCGACAGCAGCAGGATGTCGTGCACAGCGTCGGTGACTTCGTTCTCCGCCGCGCCGATGGCCTGTGGGCCTACCAGCTGGCCGTGGTGGTGGACGACGGCGCCCAGGGCATCACGCATGTGGTTCGGGGCGAAGATCTCGCCGACAATACGCCGCGCCAGATATTGCTGCAGCAGGCCCTGGGCCTGCCCACGCCCCGCTACCTGCATACTCCGCTGGTGCGCGGCGCTGACGGAGAAAAGCTCTCCAAGCAGCATGGCGCCGCACCCCTGGACCTTGACGCCCCCCTGCAAGCGCTGGAGGCGGCTGCAAGCGTGCTGGGATTACCCCCATTGGTGCATCCTCGCAACACCCTGATCCACGACGCCCTGGCACAGTGGGTCAGGGCATGGATGCATCTCTACAATCAGACATCGTGACAGAACTGCCCCCCAACGCCTCCGCCCCCGGCGACGCTGCCCTTTCCGGCGAGACCACTGCCGCCCCCCTGGCGGGCAAGGCGCCTGATGGCGTCGCCCATCCCAAGACCATCAAGAGCTTCGTGCGCCGCGCCGGTCGCACCACCACGGGCCAGGCCAAAGCCTTCGAAGACCTGGGCCCGCGCTTCATCGTGCCCTATGCCCCCGCACCCCTTGATGCCGTGGCCGCATTCGGCCGCAGTGCCCCCCTGGTGCTGGAAATCGGCTTCGGCATGGGTGAGGCCACGGCCCACATCGCCCGCGTGCGCCCCCAGGACAACTTTCTGTGCTGCGAGGTGCACGAACCCGGCGTGGGCGCGCTGCTCAAACGCATCGGCGAACAGGGCCAGACCAACATCCGCATCTTGCAGCACGATGCCGTAGAGGTCATCGATCACATGCTGCCGCCTGGCAGCCTCGACGGTGTGCACATTTTCTTTCCCGACCCCTGGCACAAGACCAAGCACAACAAGCGCCGCCTGATCCAGCCGCCGCTCGTGGCCAAGCTGGTGGCACGGCTCAAGCCGGGTGGCTATATCCACTGCGCCACCGACTGGCAGCCCTATGCCGAGCAGATGCTGCAGGTGCTCTCCAGCGCCCCCCTGCTGGTCAATACGGCCGAGGACTATGCCCCGCAACCCGACTACCGGCCTCTCACCAAGTTCGAGAACCGGGGCCTGAAGCTCGGTCATGGGGTGTGGGACCTGGTGTTCAAGCGCCGCACCTGAACCTGGACACTGCACCCTATGAAGCCCATCCTGCAGAACCTGGTAGAAATGACTGGCCACCGCGACCATTTGCGGCTGGAGGTATCGGTGCTTTCCACCCTGCAGGCGCTCAGCAGCATCGTGCAGGTGCGAGCGCTGGAGGTCTTTTCCAAGGACGATGCGCTGTACGTACGGCCCCGCACCTGGATGGACAACGGCCAATGGCGCAGCGCCGAAACCGAGAACGCCAGCGACCCTGCAAGCCAGCCCATCGATCAGATCCCGGCGCTGAACACCTGCATTCAGGAACGCAGCCCCCATGCCATCGCATCCCCGCGCAAAGGCCGCTATTGCATATGGCTGCCGCTGTGGATGCATGACAAAGTCACCTCCTGCCTGGAAATTGTCCAGTCGCGCCCCTTCTCTGCGCAGAAGATCGACGTGATCACCCACGTCTTCCACGTCTACAAAAACTACCAGAGCCTGCTGGACTACAGCGAACGCGATGCCCTCACCGGCCTCTTCAACCGCAAGACCTTCGACGAGCAGTTCTCGCGCTTCACGTCCCCCGAGCAGAGCGACCGCCCACAACCCCTGGCAGCGGGCCCGGACGAGGGGGAAAGCGCTGGCGATGCCACCCACCAGTGGCTGGCCGTGGTGGACATCGACCACTTCAAGCAGGTCAACGACCGCTTCGGTCACCTGTACGGTGACGAGGTGCTGATCCTGGTGGCCAACATTCTGCGTTCCTCGTTCCGCAGCCACGACAAGATCTTCCGGTTTGGCGGCGAAGAGTTCGTGGTGCTGCTGCGCTCGACCAGTCTGTCCACCGCGCACAAGGTGTTCAACCGCTTCCGCAAGAACGTCGAAGACTATTATTTCCCCCAGGTCGGGCAGGTCACGGTCAGCGTGGGCTTCGTCTCTACAGCCCACGGTTCGCCCGTGGAAATCCTCGGCCAGGCCGATCAGGCCCTCTATTTCGCCAAGGAAAACGGCCGCAACCAGGTGCGCTACTACGACGATCTGATCGCCGAAGGCCACCTGAAGACGAAGGTCAGCAACGACGACGTCGAGCTGTTCTGACCTGACCGGGCGCGACGCCGCAGCGTTCAGCCCAGCGCCCTTTCCAGGGCATCGACGTCCACCGCATCGCGTTGCAGCGGCGACAGGAAGCGCTCGGCATAGTCGCGCCATACACCGCTGCGCAGAAAGAAGCGGAACACCTCGGCATCAATGTGCTTTTGCCGCGCCATGGTGGCCATGATGGCCAGCGATTCCGACAGGGTCTTGGCCGGCTTGTAGGGCCGATCTGCGGCAGTGAGCGCCTCGAAGATATCGGCCAGTGCGATGACACGGTCTGCCAGCGTAAGCTGCTCGCTCGCCAGACCACGCGGGTAGCCGGTGCCATCCAGCTTTTCGTGGTGCGTGCCGGCAATGTCGGGTACGCGGGCCAGATGCGGCGGGAACGGCAGGCTGCTGAGCATGATGATCGTCTGAACGATGTGCTCGTTGATCTTGAAGCGGTCTTCTTCCGTGAGGGTGCCACGCCGGATAGACAGGTTGTGCAACTCGCCCAGATGGGCCGCCTGCGCGGGCAGCACCATGTGGAACCCCCAGCGGTTGGCCGGGTTGCCCCGCTCCACCGGAGGGCGCCGCTCTCCCCAGGGGACGATGTGGTCTGGCCGGTCTGCCAGCAGGCGCTCTGTGACGGGGAGCGCCTCCCCCTCTGAAGCGCCCAGCCGATCCCGTTCAGCGGCCGAAAGCCCGAGCCGGTGGTCGAAGTGGCGCAGCCAGGTCTGCCCGCCGATCACGGCCAGGCGATCGACGTCCCCGTCGGCCATGGCTTCGCCTCCCACGTTGCAGCGGGCCACAAAGGCAAATTCTTCCTGCAGACGGGCGTGCTGCGCCTGCAGCCGTGCTTCCAGTGCAATCACATCAAGCCCGGCCTGGCGCTGCTGCCAGTAGCTGATTTGCGCGTCACGCCACAACACCTCGAAGCGCATGCGTACCTCGTGAATGCGGTTGTAGAGCGTCTCCAGCTTGGTGGCCTTGTCAATGACATGCTCGGGGCTGGTGACCTTGCCGCAGTCGTGCAGCCAGGCCCCGAGGCGGAACTCCTCGCGCTCGGCCTCGGTCATGCGCACGGTGGCAAAAGGGCCGTCGTGGGCATCGCACAGGCACTGCATCAGCATCTCCGACAGCTGCGGCACGCGTTCGCAATGCCCCCCGGTGTATGGGCTCTTCGCATCGATGGCGTCGGCCAGCAGGCGGATCAGGGCGTCGAACAGGCGCTTCTGCCCTTCGATGAGGTTGCGCGTTTCGATGGCTACCGACAGCGTGCCCGAAAGTTTTTCCACAAAAATGCGGAAATTGGCGTCGTCCTGCCGGTAGTCTGAAACGTAGCGCAACGAGAGCACCCCCAGGGGTTGCCCCTGGCGCGTGCGCAACTGCACGCGCAGGGGGTGCTGGGGTAGCGCACCTTGCCCCGGCGAGTCCATGTCGCCGTCCAGCACGCTGGCGGGGTTGATGAAGTGCGCCATGGCCAGGTGCTCAGGGTAGTGCCGCTGGTCGTCCGGCTCTTTGCAGTAGCGTGCGATACGATCCAGGCCCTTTCCGTCCGGGGCAACCAGGTACACCGCGCCACTGCTGCAATGGGTGGTGTGCACCAGTTCGTACAGCACGCTCGAGAGCATCAGGTCGAGCCGTGATTCGGCGCTGATGTGGTGCGTGATGTCCAGGAACTTGGCGATGGTCTCCGACATGCCATCCATCACCTGGCCCAGGTCGCGCATTTCGCGTACGTAGGACCGGGGTCGCTCGAATCGGCGGAAATCGAAACGGGCCAGCGCCTCGGCCTGCGCAGCCAGGATGGAAAGGCTCTGCCCCACGCGCCGCCCCGCGAGCGCCCCCAGAAGAACCATGAACAGGATGCTGCTGGCCGCCACCCACGCCTGGCGCTGCAGGCTCTTGTCAATGCCCGACAGCAACTCACCCGTCGGAATCGCCATCAGGATGTTCAGATCGCGCCAGCGCAGCGACTGCAGCGGCTGCACCTGCCCAAGCCACTCCCGGCCGTGCACCATGAAGCGCCGGGATTCGCCCGGCCGAATGTCCAGCCTGTGCACCTGCGAGAGGCTGGGAATGCCCAGGCTGTCGAGTGTGCGAAGGTTCAGGCCGGGGCCACTGCCATCGGGCTCCAGCACCCTGGACATGTCGGGATAGGCCAGCACCCGCAGGTCCCGGTCCACCACCACGATCTCGGTGTTGGGAATCAGGCGCAGCGATTCGATCTCGCGCCCCAGGTCCGGCAAGGCCACGTCCAGGCCCAGAATGGCGCGCCCATCCTCGCTGGCCTGGCTCAGGGTCACACCCACTTCATGCGTCGTGAAGAACAGGTAGGGTGCAGTCAGAATCTGGGCGTTCTGCTCCTGGGCCTCCAGGTACCAGGGGCGGGTGCGCGGGTCATAGCGATAGTCCGGACGCACCGACGAGGACAGCAGCCGCAACTGCGCATCATAAAAATTCCAGCGCCCCACCAGTGCCACGGCGCCGCGCTCGCGGGACATGGACTGCACCAGAAAAACCGCCGCCTCGGGCGCACCCAGTCGCTGGCGCAGTGCGGGGTCGCGCAGCGGCCGCACCAGCAGAAACTGCCCGTCCGGATAGCCCATGAACACCGCCGACAGCAGCGCGTTTTGTTCGAGTAAGCGCGCCAGCACCGGTAAGCGGCGCATGCGCGCTGGCAAGGTGGTCGCGGCGGTGATGGGATCGAAGGCCAGTTGCCGGATGATGGCGTCGGCCGGGTCCACGATGCGGCGCACCCGCTCGCTGATGATCAGGCTGATGCGCTGAGCGCTGTCCTCGGAGGCCGCAAAAATGGCCTCCCGTGCCGTGGTGCTGGCCTGGTAGGCCAGCAGCCCCGACAGGAGCAGCATGGCCACCACCACCAGCCCGCTGATCAGCACCCCGGATGGGACCGTGATGCGGTGCCACCAATGCGTGCCTTGCGCGCCCGCGAGGGCGCTTCGGTGGGTTCCGGGCGCCAGCCCGGATTCCTCGCGCAGGGTGTCCATGCGCCCACTGTAGGGGAAAAGGCTCCCCTACGGCACCCCGTTGTTGCCCGGGAGCGTCAGAGTTTCTGCGCCACCCAGCCGGCGACCGACGCCAGGGCCGCAGGCAGCTGGGATGCATCGGTGCCACCCGCCATGGCCATGTCAGGCTTGCCCCCGCCCTTGCCGCCGACCTGGCTGGCCACGAAGTTGACCAGATCGCCCGCCTTGAGCTTGCCAATGCTGTCAGCCGTGACGCCCGCAGCCAGCTGCACCTTGTCGCCATCCACGGCGGCCAGCACGATGGCGGCGGTCTTGAGCTTGTCCTTGAGCTTGTCCATGGTGTCGCGCAGCGTCTTGGCGTCGGCACCTTCGAGCCTGGCGGCCAGCACCTTCAGGCCCTTCACGTCGATGGCCTGGGCCATGAGTTCATCACCCTGGCTGGAAGCGAGCTTGCCCTTGAGCGCGGCCACTTCCTTTTCCAGCGCCTTGATCTGGTCCAGCGCCTGGCCGATGCGGCCCGTGAGTTCGGCGGTGGGTGCCTTGAGCACGCCAGCAGCCTGGTTCACCGTGTCTTCGAGTTGCTGCAGATAGGCCAGTGCATTTGCGCCCGTCACGGCCTCAATGCGGCGCACCCCGGCGGCCACACCGCCCTCGGCCACGATCTTGAACAGGCCGATGTCGCCCGTGCGCTGCACATGGGTGCCACCGCACAGTTCGCGGCTGGAGCCGATGTCGAGCACGCGCACGGTCTCGCCGTACTTCTCGCCAAACAACATCATGGCGCCGGTCTTCTGGGCCGATTCGATGTCCATCACGCGCGCCTGGGCGGCGGCGTTGGCCAGGATTTCCTCATTCACGCGGCGCTCGATCTCGCGGATCTCGGCGTCCGTCACCGGCGCGTTGTGCGCGAAGTCGAAGCGCGTGCGGTCGGCATTGACCAGGCTGCCCTTTTGCTGCACATGGGTGCCCAGCACCTCGCGCAGTGCCTTGTGCATAAGGTGGGTGGCCGAGTGGTTGCGCACGGTGGCGGCGCGCACGGCGGTGTTCACGGAGGCTGTCACATGGTCACCCACGTTGAGCGTGCCGGTTTCCAACGTGCCGTGGTGACCGTACACGTCAGCCTTGATCTTGAGCGTGTCGCCCACGGCGAAGCGGGCCGAGCCACTGGTGAGGACACCCTCGTCGCCCACCTGACCGCCGCTCTCGGCGTAGAACGGCGTGGCGTCGAGCACCACGACACCGTTTTGCCCTTCTTTCAGGGCTGCAACGCTTGTCCCGTCTACGTAGATAGCTACAATTTTCGCAGCAGATTCCAGCTTTTCGTAGCCCACGAACTCGTTGCCAGCGCCGGTGTAGTCCAGCGCCTTGTCCATCTTGAACTTTCCGGCAGCGCGGGCCTGGGCCTTCTGTTTTTCCATAGCCGCGGCGAAACCGTCCTTGTCCACGTCCACGTCGCGCTCGCGGCAGACGTCGTTGGTCAGGTCGAGCGGGAAGCCATAGGTATCGTGCAGCTTGAAGGCCACGTCGCCCGGCAGCACCTTGGCGCCATCGCCCAGGGCGGCGTCAAGGATTTCCATGCCGTTGGCCAGTGTCTCGAAGAAGCGCTCTTCCTCGACCTTGAGCACCTCGGTGATGCGCTGTTCCTGTTCACGCAGCTTGGGGTAGGCGTCGCCCATCACACGCACCAGGTCGGCCACCAGCTTGTGGAAGAACGGCGTTTTCTGGCCCAGCTTGTAGCCGTGGCGGATGGCGCGGCGCACGATGCGGCGCTGCACATAGCCGCGCCCTTCGTTGCTGGGGATCACGCCGTCGCTCACCAGGAAGGCGGTGGCGCGGATGTGGTCTGCGATCACGCGCAGGCTCTTGTTGTTGAGGTCGGTCACGCCGGTTTCACGGCCAGCAGCCTTGATGAGCTGGTCGAACAGGTCGATCTCGTAGTTGCTGTGCACATGCTGCAGGATCGCGGCAAGGCGCTCCAGGCCCATGCCGGTGTCCACGCAGGGCGCGGGCAGTGGCGTCACCGAGCCATCTTCCGCCATGTTGAACTGCATGAACACGTTGTTCCAGATCTCGATGAAGCGGTCGCCGTCTTCGTCGGGGCTGCCCGGGGGGCCGCCGGGGATGTGGTCGCCGTGGTCATAGAAGATTTCCGAGCACGGACCGCAGGGGCCGGTGTCGGCCATCATCCAGAAGTTGTCGGACTTGTAGCGCCCGCCCTTGTTGTCACCGATGCGGATCACTCGCTCGGGCGGCAGGCCAATTTCCTTGGTCCAGATGTCGTAGGCCTCGTCGTCCTCTTCGTACACGGTGGCCAGCAGGCGGTCGGCCGGCAGCTTGTAGACCTCGGTCAGCAGCTCCCAGGCCCACTTGAGCGATTCACGTTTGAAGTAGTCGCCAAAGCTCCAGTTGCCCAGCATCTCGAAGAAGGTGTGGTGGCGCGCGGTGTAGCCGACGTTCTCCAGGTCGTTGTGCTTGCCGCCGGCGCGCAGACAGGCCTGCACCGAGGCCGCGCGCACATAGGGGCGCTTGTCGGTGCCGAGGAACACGTCCTTGAACTGCACCATGCCCGAGTTGGTGAACATCAGCGTCGGGTCGTTGCCCGGCACCAGGGGGCTCGAAGCCACGACGGTGTGGCCCTTGGAGGCGAAAAAGTCCAGGAAGGTCTTGCGGATGTCGGCAACGGTGAAGCTGGGGGTCATGGTTTTCTTCTCGGAAGGGAGAGCGGCAGCGCTGCAAAAACAGGCGAACCGGTGATTTTAGGGTTTTTCAGCCCGTCGTCTGGCTGCGCAGGAATGCGAACACGGTTTCGTCCTGGCAGTGCGCCACGTTGAAACGCAGCCAGGGGCTGGGCTGCAGGTCGAGCATAAACAGGTGGCCAGGCCCGAGCAGGATGTCCTGCTCGGCTGCCTTGTAGGCCAGCTCACTGGAGTTTTCGATGGCCGGGTGGCGCGCCCACTGCAGCATGCCGGCCTTGGGCTCGACAAACAGCTCGAAGCCCAGGTCCAGCAAGCTGGATGCGACACGCTGCTGTGCGACCGCCAGGCGGTCGCGCAAGGCCTTGGTGTGCTTGCGCCAGCGGCCATCGAGCAAGGCACCATAGGCCAGGCGCTCGGTGAATTCCGACGAAGTCAGGCCCGAGATCATCTTGAGCCGCGCCAGTTCTTCAAGCAGGTCGGGGTGCGCGGCCAGGTAACCCACGCGGATGTTGGGCGAGATGGTCTTCGAGAAGCTGCTGATATAGACCACACGGCGCAACTGGTCCAGGCTGGCCAGCGTGGGGCGCGGTTCGGGGTCCAGATCGACATAAATATCGTTCTCCACCACCACGAAATCGTACTTCTCCGCCAGTTGCAGCAGGCGGTACAGATGCGCCACCTGGGCCGTCGAGCCGGTCGGGCTTTGCAACCGGGGCTGGGTGAAGAACACCTTGGGGCGGTGTTCCTGGATGCGCGCCTCCAGGAGGTCCAGGTCGTAGCCGTTGGCCGTGCGGGGGGCGCCCACCAGCCGTGCGCCCAGAAAGCGCAGCGCCGACAGCAGATTGGCATAGCCCGGTTCGTCCACCAGCACGGCATCGCCGGCGCGCACCAGCTGCCGGGCCACCAGGTCCATTGCCTGGCTGGAGCCCTGGGTCAGCAGCACCTGCTCGGCCGTGACCACCACCTCGTGCTCGGCCAGCAGGTCGCGCACCAGCTGGCGCAGCGGCAGGTAACCCTTGGGCTCGCCGTAGCCGCCCAGGTCCACTTCTTCGGCGGCCAGCGCGCGCAAGCCGCGCCGCACCCCTTCGGAGAACAGCCAGTCACCCGGCAGCCAGCCACAGCCGGGCTTGAGGCGCAGCGCACGGTTCTCGAAGATGCGCTGCATGTACCACATCGAGTCGAAGCTGTACTGACCCGCCGGCCCGGGCGCCTCCAGCGCGGTGTCGGCCCGCCGCCGCACGAAGAAACCCGAATGGGGGCGCGAGACAAAATAGCCTTGGGCCACCAGGCGGTCATAGGCATCAACCACCGTGTAAACGCTCACGCCATGGGCATGGGCAAACTGCCGTATCGACGGCAGCTTGGCTCCTGCACGCAACGTGCCGTCTTCGACCAGTTGCCGGAAGCCCTCCACAACCTGGAGAACCAGCGGCGTCGACGCTTGGGGATTCAAAGAAAACATGGGGTACCAGACATTGCGCCCGCAACCAAGGGTTTGTCTGTACAGGTCGTCTGAACAGCACAGTGCATTCCTGCTTGCAAGGTATCTGTATATGTTAGCCGCGCGGGGGCGCTCCTACAGTGGCGCCAGGATCAAAAAACCTCTGCCATCGCACCCGAAGGACCCCCATGCAACGCGAATCCCACCTGAACAACGCCGCCCTGTTTGCCCGCCGCGAGGCCGCCATTCCACGCGGCGTCGGCCACTCCCACCAGATCTTCATCGAACGCGGCGAAAACGCCGAGATATGGGACGTGGAAGGCCGCCGCTACATCGATTTCGCCGGTGGCATCGCGGTGCTCAACACCGGCCACCGGCACCCCGCCATCATCCAGGCCGTCAAGGACCAGCTCGACCACTACACCCACACCTGCTTTCAGGTGCTGGCCTACGAGCCCTACGTGGAACTGGCCGAACGCCTGAACGCCAAGGCACCGGGCCATTTCGCCAAGAAGACGATGTTCCTGACCACCGGCGCCGAAGCCGTGGAAAACGCCGTGAAGATCGCCCGCGCCCACACCGGCCGCTCCGGCATCATTGCCTTCACCGGCGGCTACCACGGCCGCACAATGATGACCATGGGCATGACCGGCAAGGTCGTGCCCTACAAGGCCGGCTTCGGTCCTTTCCCGGCCGAGATCTTCCATGCGCGCTTCCCCACCGAACTGCATGGCGTGAGCGTGCAGGACGCCATCGACTCGCTGGAAAGCATCTTCAAGAACGATATCGAACCCAGCCGCGTGGCGGCCATCATCATCGAGCCCGTGCAGGGCGAAGGCGGCTTCAACATCGCGCCCCCCGCGCTGCTGCAGCACCTGCGCGCCGTCTGCGACCAGCACGGCATCCTGCTGATCGCCGACGAAGTGCAGACGGGCGCCGGCCGCACCGGCAAGTGGTTCGCCGTCGAGCACAGCGGCGTCGCCCCGGACCTCATCACCATGGCCAAGTCCATGGCGGGCGGTTTCCCGATCTCCGCCGTGGTCGGCCGTGCCGACGTGATGGACGCTGCCGCCCCCGGCGGCCTGGGTGGCACCTATGCCGGCAGCCCGCTGGCCTGCGCCGCCGCGCTGGCCGTGCTGGAAGTGTTCGAGAAAGAAAACCTGCTGCAGCGTGCCGAAGACGTGGGCCTGCGCCTGGTGGGTGGTCTGCAGGAACTGGCCCGCAAGCACCGCTGCATCGCCGAGGTGCGCGGCCTGGGCGCCATGGTGGCCATGGAGCTGTGCCAGGACGGCAACCCGCACCAGCCCGATGCGGCCCTGGCCAAGGCGCTGTCTGCCGAGGCCACGAAACGCGGCCTGATCCTGCTGACCTGCGGCACCTACGGCAACGTGATCCGCATCCTGGTGCCGCTGACGGCCAGCGATGCGCTGCTGGACGAAGGTCTGGCCATCATCGGCGCGTCGCTGGAGGCCGCCATCGCCGCCTGAGCGCGGCGGTTGGCCCCCTTGCAGGCGCATGCGGGTGTCATGTTTCATGGCCCCCGTCCTGACCTGATGGCGCTGTGCGGCGGCACCGATGCAGCTATCGAATCGGTAGCTGACAGGCGCCGTTCCACGCACCAATCTGGGGCATTGCCTTCATCCAAGGGTTTCTATGTAGAGGCTTTCTGTACTGCACAGTGCGCACCCCACGGCCGCTTTCTGTATCTGTCCGCCTCTGCATGAACGTCCTACAGTTCACCCCATCGCATCCACAACCGGACACCTGCCCATGACCGCAAACGACGCACTCGTAACGTTTCGAGGGGTGCAAAAGACCTACGACGGCACCAGCCTGGTGGTGCGTGACCTGAACCTGGACATCCAGCGCGGTGAGTTCCTGTCGCTGCTGGGCCCCTCGGGTTCGGGCAAGACCACCACGCTGATGATGCTCGCCGGGTTCGAGTCCCCCACGGCCGGTGAGATCAGTCTCAACGGCGTGCCCATCACGCGCACTCCGCCGCACAAGCGCAACTTCGGCATGGTTTTCCAGAACTACGCCCTGTTCCCGCACATGACGGTGGCCGAGAACATCGCCTACCCGCTGCGCGTGCGCAAGCTCCCCCAGGCCGAGCGCGAGGCCAAGGTGGCGCGCGCGCTGGAGATGGTGCAGATGGACACCATGGGCATGCGCTACCCGGCGCAGATGTCGGGCGGCCAGCAACAGCGCGTGGCCCTGGCGCGCGCCCTGGTGTTCGACCCCCAGCTCGTGCTGATGGACGAGCCGCTGGGCGCGCTCGACAAGCAGCTGCGCGAGCACATGCAGATCGAGCTCAAGGCGCTGCACCGCCGCCTGGGCGTGACGTTTGTGTACGTCACACACGACCAGTCCGAGGCACTGACCATGTCCGACCGCGTGGCGGTATTCAACGACGGCCGCATCCAGCAGATCGACCGCGTGGACCGGCTCTACGAGACCCCGACCAACCGCTTCGTTGCCAATTTCGTGGGCGACAACGCGGTGCTCGAAGCCAAGGTCCACGCCACCGACGGCGAGGAATGCGTGGTGGCACTGAAGGACGGCACCCGCCTGCGCGGCCTCAATGTCAACCGCGCCACGGTGGGCGATGCGGTGCAGTGCAGCGTGCGCCCCGAGCGCATCCAACTCGCCGATGGCGAGAGTGGCAACACCCTGAGCGGCACCGTGATGGACGTGATCTATTTCGGCGACCACCTGCGCCTGCGCTGCAAGATGGCCAGCGAGGCCGAGGTCATGGTCAAGCTCTCGCTCAACCACCATGCCGTTCCGACGCCCGGCCACACGGTCCAGCTGCATGCACCGGCGCAGCACATGCGCGTGTATCTCTGATTCCCCCCTTCTTTCCACACCCAACCCCGAGGAGACAACCATGAACCACAAGAAGCTTTTCCAACCCCTGCTGCTGGCCGCCGCCGCCGCGCTGGCCCTGCCAGCCCTGGCGCAACACAACATCACCGTCGTGAACTTCGGCGGTGCCAACGGCGTCGCGCAGAAGAAGGCCTATTTCGAGGCCTACGAGAAAGCCACGGGCAGCAAGATCACCCAGGTGGAGTACAACGGCGAGCAGGCCCGCGTCAAGGCCATGGTCGAAGCCAAGAAGGTGACCTGGGACGTGGTCGAGGTCGAGGGTCCGGACATCAGCCGTGGCTGCGACGAAGGCCTGTTCGAGCGCATGGACTGGAGCAAGCTCGGCAGCAAATCCGACTACCTGCCCGCCGCCGTGCATGAATGCGGCGTCGGCGCCTTTGTCTGGTCCACCGTGCTGGCCTACAACGGCGACAAGCTCAAGACCGCCCCCACCGGCTGGGCCGATTTCTGGGACGTGAAGAAATTCCCCGGCAAGCGCGGCCTGCGCAAGGGCGCGCGCTACAACCTCGAATTCGCCCTCATGGCCGACGGCGTGAAGGCTGCCGACGTGTACAAGGTGCTGGGCACCAAGGACGGCGCCGACCGCGCCTTCAAGAAGCTGGCCGAACTCAAGCCCCACATCCAGTGGTGGGAAGCCGGTGCGCTGCCCCTGCAGTTCCTGGTGGCCGGTGACGTGGCCATGACCAGCGCCTTCAGCGGCCGTATCGACGCCGCGCAGCGCGAGGGCCAGAACCTCAAGATCACCTGGACCGGCGGCATCTACGACCTGGACTTCTGGGTCATGCCCAAGGGCGGCGCCAACAAGGAAGCGGCCATGAAGTTCATCGCCCTGGCCAGCAGCGCCGACGCCCAGGCCGAGTACGCGCGCCACATCTCCTACGGCCCGACCAACAACAAGGCCATGGCCAAGATCGACGCCAAGACGCAGGCTCTGCTTCCCACGTCGCCCGCCAACAGCAAGGATGCGCTGCGCTTCGACGTGGCCTTCTGGGCCGACCAGGGCGAGGCATTGGAAAAGCGCTTCGCCGCCTGGGCCGCCCAATGATTCCCTGTCTGAATCACGCGTGTCGTTGTTGCTCAGCCTTGTCGTGCCTCGGCACTGCCTGCGGCTTCGCGCCTAGACACGCGTGATTCGGACACGGAATACGCACCGCCAAACACCCACCCGCATGAAGGCCCCCGCATGAGCACCGCCACCATGGCCGTCCCCCAGGACCAGGAAGCGCCCCACGATCTGGGGCGCCAGTTGCGCACCGCCGAGCGCAGGCGCCGCCTGCGCTCCATGGCACTGACCCTGCCCCTGCTGGCCTTTTTGCTGGTGGTGTTCATGGTGCCTTTGGCGGGCCTGCTGATCCGCGCCGTGGAAAACCCCGAGGTGGCCGACACCCTGGTGCATACCGGCCCGGCGCTGAAAGGCTGGGACCGCCAGAGCGCCCCGCCCGATGCGGCCTACGCCGCACTGGTGCGGGATCTCTCGGCGCTGCAGGAGACGGCGCAGGCCGGTGCGCTGGCGCGGCGTCTGAACAGCGAGGTCAGCGGCGCGCGCTCGCTCATCATGGGCACCTACCGCGCGCTGCCGCTGGGCACCGGACTGACCGACACCCAGACCCGTGAGCAGATGCTGGCACTCGATGCCCGCTGGGGCGAACTGCCGTACTGGCAGGCCATCGCCAAGAACGCCTCGCGCTGGACGCCGGACTACCTGCTGGCCGCAGTGGACCTGCAGCGCACGCCCGAGGGGCGCATCACCCAGGTGCCCGCCGAAGCGGCCGCCTTCCGTGACATCCTGGTTCGCACCTTCGAGATGAGCGCCACGGTGACGCTGCTGGCCATCCTCATCGGCTACCCGCTGGCCTACTGGCTCAGCACCTTGAGCGAGCGCCGCGCCAACCTGATGATGATCCTGGTGCTGGTGCCGTTCTGGACTTCGGTGCTGGTGCGCATCGCCGCCTGGATCGTGCTGCTGCAAAGCAACGGTCTGGTGAACCGCTTCCTGATGTCCCTGGGCCTGACCGACACCCCCGTGCCGCTGCTGTTCAACCGGCTCGGCGTGGTCATCGCCATGGTGCACATCCTGCTGCCCTTCCTGATCCTGCCGCTCTACAGCGTGATGAAGTCCATCCCGCCCAACTACCTGCGCGCCGCCGTTTCGCTGGGCAGCACGCCGCTGGCCGCGTTCTTTCGCGTCTACGTGCCGCAGACCTACCCCGGCGTGGCCGCCGGCGGCCTGCTGGTGTTCATCACCGCCATCGGCTACTACGTCACGCCCGCCCTGCTGGGCGGCCCGAGCGACCAGATGCTGAGCTACTACGTGGCGCAGTACACCAACGTCGAGGTCAACTGGGGCATGGCTGCCGCGCTCGGCTCGGTGCTGCTGGTGACCACGCTGGTGCTCTATGCCATCTACCGCAAGTTCGGCAAGGCTGAACTCAACCTCGGCTAAACCTTGCGCGGACTACCTACCATGAAAACCGCCTACTTCCCCGCGCATTACCAACTGAGCGACAAGCTCGGCTGGCTGGCGCTGCGCGCCTTCTGCGTTGGCGTGCTGCTGTTCCTGCTGCTGCCGATCATCGTCATCGTGCCGCTGTCGTTCTCCAGCGGTTCCTTCCTGTCGTACCCGCTGCCGGGCTGGTCGCTGCAGTGGTACGAGGAACTGTTTGCCTCGGCCGAGTGGGCGCGAGCCACCCGCAACAGCTTCATCGTCGCGCCGCTGGCCACGGTGCTGGCCACGGCCTTGGGCACGCTCGCGGCCATGGGACTGGCGCGCACACGCTTCGTGGGCAAGGGGCTCATCAGCGGCCTGCTGATCTCGCCCATGGTGGTGCCCATCGTCGTGGTGGCTGTCAGCACCTACCTGTTCTTCGCGCGCATTGGCCTGTCCGAGACCTACCTCGGCCTGGTGCTGGTGCACGCCGCGCTGGGCGCGCCCTTCGTGGTGACCACGGTACTGGCCACGCTGCAGGGCTTCAACCAGAACCTCGTCAAGGCCAGCCTGAGCCTGGGCGCCGGCCCGGTGCACACCTTCTTCAAGATCACCCTGCCGGTCATCGCGCCGGGCGTGATCTCGGGCGCGCTGTTCGCCTTCGCCGCCTCGTTCGACGAAGTCGTGGTCACGCTGTTCCTCGCCGGGCCCGAGCAGGTCACGCTGCCGCGCCAGATGTTCACCGGCATCCGCGAGAACATCTCGCCCGTGATCGCCGCCGTGGCCACGCTGCTGACGCTGTTCACCACGGCGCTGATGATGACGCTCGAATGGCTGCGCGGGCGGAGCAAGTGAATTCGCTGGTTATCAGCCAAAACGGCATGCAGAGCCCATCCATCAAGCGCCAATAGCTACATTTTCAATAGCATTTATGACTGCCACCCCTTCGCGCCCCGCCGCCATCGCCACCGAGCAGATCCGCAACGCCCGTACCGTGGTGACCGAATGGCGGTTTCCGCCGGGCGCCGAGACCGGCTGGCACACCCACGGCCACGACTACGTGGTGGTGCCCACCACCGGAGGCGAGCTGCTGCTGGAGACACCCGAAGGCGAGCGGCGCGTGCCGCTGGCGCCGGGCCAGTCGTACACCCGCCCCGTGGGCACAGCGCACAACGTGATCAACCCCACGGGCCAGGAAGTGGCCTTCATCGAAATCGAGTTCCTGTAGAAGGTCCTTTTCGCCACAGGGCCAACGTCACCTGTGTTTACTTCGGCCTTTGCCATTTGCGGTAAGTTCCTGTTTTCTGTTCCATTCGCACCGTCGGAGCCCCCATGCCCACCTCCCAAGCCCATAGCCCCCTCGCCCAGCTCAAAGACCCGAGCCTGCTCAAGACCGACGCACTGATCGACGGCCAATGGATCAGCGGCGCCAGCCGCTTCGCCGTACACGACCCGGCCACCGGCCAGCTTCTGGCCGAGGTCGCCAATCTGGGCCCCCAGGATGCCCAGGCCGCCATTTCCGCCGCCAACGCCGCCTGGCCTGCCTGGCGCTCCAAGACCGCCAAGGAGCGTTCCATCATCCTGCGCAAGTGGTATGACCTGCTCATGGCGAACCAGGACGACTTGGGGACCATCATGACCGCCGAGCAGGGCAAGCCGTTCCCTGAAGCCAAGGGCGAGGTGGCCTATGGCGCCAGCTTCGTCGAGTGGTTCGCCGAGGAAGCCAAGCG
>Ga0156178_123_pt1 | contig 109628 bp, 90 predicted proteins | sample RifCSPlowO2_12_FD_107831 | JGI IMG/M metagenome (GOLD analysis project Ga0156178, IMG submission 107831) | Burkholderiales bacterium RIFCSPLOWO2_12_FULL_65_40 | reverse complement strand
TGCGGCAAGCACCGCGTGGCGCGGTTGCTCAAGCGTGAAGGCCTGCGTTCGCAGACGGGTTACGGCCGCAGACCTGGGATGCGAGGTGGCAAGCCTGCAGTGGTCGCGCCAAACCACCTGCAGCGCCAGTTCAAGGTGGCCGAGCCCAATCAGTCCTGGGTCACCGACATCACCTACATCCGAACCCACGAAGGCTGGTTGTACCTGGCGGTTGTGGTCGATCTGTTCTCGCGCCAAGTAGTGGGCTGGTCCATGGGCAGCCGCATTGACACGAGCCTGGTCCTCGATGCACTGCTGATGGCGCTATGGTGCCGCCAGCCGCATGCGCCTGTCATGGTTCATTCCGATCAGGGCTGTCAGTTCACCGGCCACGAGTGGCAGACCTTCCTGCGCGAGCACAACCTGGTCAGTAGCATGAGCCGGCGTGGCAACTGCCACGACAACGCTGTGGCCGAGAGCTTCTTCCAGTTGCTCAAGCGCGAACGCATCCGTAGGTGGGTCTACACAACCCGCGACGATGCGCGAGCGGATATCTTCAACTACATCGAAATGTTCTACAACTCACAGCGCCGTCATTCATCGGCGGCAGGACTATCACCTGTAGAGTTCGAACAGCGACATTCCCAACGGCTCAAAAGTGTCTAGATAAGCCGGGGCGATTCAAACTCAGTTTCCGGCAGGCCATCATGACCACGGTACGCACCAAAATTCCATGCCCATGCCTGTCGATCCAGGTCGAGCCAGATGGTGTCTTTGGAGACAAAGCGCAGATTCAACGCGACTTTGTCTGTGCACCCAGTAATGAGACTGATCAAGGCCAGCAGTGCGTAGCCGGAACGAACACGATCTGAGGCATCCAAGAGTTGTACGAGCCGTCGGGTGACGATGCGAAGATCCTCTGGAAGAAGCTGATCCCGGTGGTAAATCCCCAGCTTTTCTGCAACGTTGGAGTAGTCCGCAGCGGCGATCCGGCGTTTGATGTCTGGGACGTGGGATTGGTCCTCGTCGTCCTCCATGGAGAAGGACTGAGACGCCGACAGATTGTTTGATTCGCCGTGAAGGTCGTTGGCCGCAGGTAGCTCGCTCGGTTCACTTTGGGTCGAGTCGATTTTTGCGTGACGCTCTGCGAAATCGATTCCCTCTGGCTGGCCCGCTTGAGTCGGTAGTGGCCCATTGACGGATGTACTCGTCACCTCTATCAACTGTGTGACCAGTGAGAGGCAGGGGCTGCTTGGTGCCAAGCTCTGGCGGAATCTGTGGAGCTCTTCTGTTGAACAAAGAGCAACACCGAGCAGTAGTTCCCAATCGCGTGCGCGTCTCCCCTTGGCCTGACTTGCGCGACGCAGGGTAAGTGCTCCGTTGATCAAGTCAACAGGTAGAGTCGCGCCTTGCTCGGCGCGGACGGCGAAGGCACGCCCCAGAAGTGCCACGAGATCGAAGTCGACGCCAGACTGTGTGACTGGTGGCGCCCATTTAAGGAGGGCATGCAGCAGAATGCAGTTGTCTGAAGGGTCTCTTGACAGCCTTACGGCCATGGCGTCATCGCTGACGGCTGCTTCACGTAGCGTTGTTTCCAGATGGTCCGCGACAGAAGCCCATGCGCCGATCGGTGCGTCGGGCCATTCCCGGGCGGCAGCCCGCAGGCAGGTTTTGATGACGTCGACGGCAGAGCGGGCGGCATCCATTGAGGATGGAACCCCTGCGGCAGTCAAGAGTGCTGCACCGGATGGAGGGATCAGTGGCAGGTTGAAGTGACTCTTCATGCCATTGATTCTTGAGCATGAGCGGACTGGAAACACCCCCTGAAAAGCAAGCTTTTTGCTCGTTTTTCAATTTTCTCTGCTTGGGAGAGGGGGGGGGAGCAGCGTTGAGTTGCGACGTGCCCAGCTGCTTATCCACTTGAAGCTTGGCGCAAGGGTGCTGGCAGGTTTGGAGCTCCACCCTGCAATGACCGGGTCTGGCAGCCGCACCGGGCGTCGCGTGTGGGGCCTGCCTGTGGCTGTTGATGGTGTTCCTATATTTCGTCCGAATGTTGCATTCGACGAATAAAAGGAACATACTCTGGCCATGCTCTCCGACACCCATACCCAGCGCGTTCTTGGTCTGGCCAGCCAGAATGGGCTGCTGCGCGCTCGCGATCTGGACGCCATCGATGCGCCCCGGATCGTCCTGACGCGCATGACAGCCGCAGGCCTGCTGGAGAAGATTGGGCGTGGCCTGTACCGCTTGCCGGAGTCCCAGGGGTCCGAACACGAGAGTCTCGTGACCGTCGCCACCAAGGTGCCACAAGCCGTTTTCTGCCTGCTCACTGCGCTGCAGTTCCACGAACTGACCACCCAATTGCCGCGCCAGGTCTGGATCGCTATGCCGCGCGGCAGCCATGCCCCACGGCTCGACTATCCGCCGATCAAGATGGTGCAGTTCACTGGCGAAGCTTACATGGCGGGCATTGAGGAAGTGGAGCGCGATGGCGTCAAGCTCCGGGTGTATGGCGTGGCCAAGACCGTGGCGGACTGCTTTAAGCACCGTAACAAAATCGGCCTCGATGTGGCGCTAGAGGCACTGAAAGACGCCCGGGGCCGCAACAGGGCGTCGGTCGATGATATCTGGCGCTTCGCCAAAATTTGCCGCGTGGCCAACGTGATCAGGCCCTACTTGGAGAGCATCGGATGAACCCTGCCAATCCAAACGTCGCCGCATCCGTCCGTGCGCGCCTGCTAAACGTCGCGAAAATACAGGGTGTCGATTTCAATCAGGTGCTGGTGCGCTTCGCTCTCGAGCGCATCCTCTACCGCCTGACCCAATCGCAGCACGCGGACCGTTTTCTGCTCAAGGGCGCGCTGCTGTTCACACTCTGGTACGACATGCCGCACCGGGCGACGCGAGATGCCGATCTGCTTGGCTTCGGCGCGAGCGATTTGACATCGGTGGCTGAAACTTTCCGCGACATCGCCGCCGTGGCTGTTGACGACGGCATTGCATTTGATCCCGCCTCGGTCACGGTCGAGGAAATCCGCAAGGAAGCTGGCTACGGCGGCGTGCGAGTAATCATCGCAGGCGAGCTGGCCAAGGCGCGTTGCAAGACACAAATCGACGTGGGCTTCGGCGATGCTGTCACACCTGCGCCAGTGGATTCGGTCTATCCGGTCCTTCTGGAAGATCTTCCTGCACCCCGGCTGCGGGCCTACCCGACGTACACGGTCATCGCGGAAAAGCTTCACGCCATCGCCCTGCTGGGCATGACCAACAGCCGCTTGAAGGACTACTTTGACCTGTCGGTGCTGTTGGAACGAGAAACCCTGGACACCGATTTGCTGGCACAAGCGATCAAAGCCACATTCGAGCGCCGCGGCATGTCCGTGCCCGATGTAGTGCCGGTTGGGCTGACGGACGAGTTTGCACACGATTCCTCGCGGCAGTCCTTGTGGCTGGCGTTTCTCAAGAAGAACGAGCTTCCTCCCGAGACCCTGCATGTCATCGTAGATCGGGTGCGATCTGTCTTGGCACCCGCGTTGAACCGAGCCGCTCTTTGAGCGTCACCTTGAATCGCAGCAGTGTCGCAATCCGTGCGACTGCATCAGCATTGAGACGGTTCAAGATTTGTTGTTACGTTCCAAACTGTCGGATATGCATCGGTCGACACAAACTGTCGCCCAAAGGTCGCATGTAGAGCGTCGGTCAGAACTGCTCTTGGCAGCTCTGTGACATATACTTGGGCTTGAGTGAGCTAAAGCGAGTTGTGTGTCACGCTATTTTTGGGCTTGCACAGAGAGTGGATGACGTGGTTCCCCAATTAAACCAGACGAACAACACGTATGGTTTGTCGCCTCATAACCCAAAGTTCTCGCGCAACCAATAAAACCAAGCACTTAGCTTGTCTTCAAGGCCCACTTCGGTGGGCCTTTTTGCTTTGTGGCGAGATATGTGCCGTCCCAGCCGACGGGATCGATGAATTCGACACCTGGGCATAGCAAGGTTGCCGTATCTTATGTGGCCAATGGTCCAATAGGATCTATAGAGTCCACAGCGATGACTGAAGCCCCGATCATCTTCCCCCCTCTCCAGAACGGCCTGATCGCACTGCACGGCAACCGCACCGAGCGCCTGGCCGATGCCGTGATGGCCTGGCTGCACCAGCATCCGCTGGCGCCGCTGGAAGAGGAGGTGGTCCTGGTGCAGAGCAACGGAATGGCCGAGTGGTTCAAGATGGCGCTGGCGCAGCAGGGAGGCATCTGTGCGGCCACGCGCGTCGAGTTGCCCTCGCGCTTCCTCTGGCGCTCCTACCGCCAGGTGCTGGGCCGGGCCCAGGTGCCGGCGCAGTCGCCCGTGGACAAGACACCGCTCACCTGGCGCCTGGTGCGCCTGCTGCCCGGGCTGCTGAGCGAGCCCGGATTCGGACCCGTGGCGGGCTTTCTGCGCCCGGGCGACCCTGATCGTCTGTGGCAACTGGCGGGCCGCCTGGCCGACTTGTTCGACCAGTACCAAGTCTACCGGCCCGACTGGCTGGGCGACTGGGCCCAGGGCCACGATGTGCTGGCCGCCCCCGGCCGCCAGGATCTGGCCCTGCCGACCGACCAGCGCTGGCAGCCGCTGTTGTGGCGCGCCGTGCTGGCCACGCTGGACGAGTGCGAGCGCGCAGCCATCCGCCCCGCCATCCACCAGCGCGCTCTCGATGCCCTGCAGGCGGGCGGTGCGCCGGCCAGTCCGGTGGCGCGGCGCATCGTGCTGTTCGGCATGGCGCATGTGCCGCAGCCTGTGCTGGAGCTGCTGGCCGCGCTCTCGGGCGGCAGCCAGGTGCTGCTGGCCATTCCCAACCCCAGCCGTTTCCACTGGGCCGACATCATGGACGGGCGCGAACTGCTGCGCCTGGAGCGCCGCCGCCAGCCCCTGCGCGGCGGACACGACCTGGCCGCGCTGCCGCTGGAGCAGATGCACCTGCATGCGCACCCGCTGCTCGCCGCCTGGGGGCGGCAGGGACGCGACTTCGTGCGCCAGCTCGATGCCTTCGACGATGCCCAGCAGGCCATGGAGCGCTTCGCCCTGCCGCGCGTGGACCTGTTCGACGAGGGTGAACGGCCGGAGGCGCCGCTGCTGGTGCAGGTGCAGAACCGCATACGCGACCTGGTGCCTCTGGCCGAGCACGACCTGCGGGCGGCCGACCCGCAGGACCGCTCCATCGTCTTCCACACGGCCCACAGCGCACTGCGCGAGATCGAGGTGCTGCACGACCAGCTGCTGCAGCTGCTGGCCGACCCGCCCGGTGGCACACCGCTGCAACCGCGCGACATCGTCGTCATGGCGCCCGACATCGACGCGGTGGCACCCGCCATCCGCGCGGTGTTCGGGCAGTTTCCGCGCAGTGACGCGCGCCACATCCCGTTCGACATTGCCGACCTGAGCGCACGCGCCAGCCACCCGCTGGTGGCCGCGCTTGAATGGCTGCTGCGCCTGCCGCAGCAGCGCTGCCGCCTGAGTGAGCTGCGCGACCTGCTAGACGTTCCCGCCATTGCGGCGCGCTTTGGCGTTCGTCCCGAGGCGCGGGAACAGCTGGCGCGCTGGATGGCCGGTGCCGGCATCCGTTGGGGCCTGAACGCCGCGCAGCGCGCCGACCTGGGCCTGGGCGCCTGCGGCGAGCAGAACACCGGCGCCTTCGGCCTGCGCCGCATGCTGCTGGGCTACGCAGGTGGGGATGCCGTGTTCGCCGGCATCGAACCCTACGCCGAGGTCGGCGGTTTGGAGGCGGACCTGGCGGGCGCGTTGGCCGGATTGTTGGGCCAGCTCGAAAACTGGTGGCGCGAAGCCGCCACGGTGGCTACGCCCGAGGGTTGGGCGGTGCGCGCGCGCGCGCTGCTGGCCGGCATTGCGCAGGCCACCGACGAGCCCGACCGCCAGGTGCTGCTGGCGCTCGACGCCGCGCTGAACCAATGGCAGGACGCCTGTGCCCAGGCCGGCTTCGACGGCGAGCTGCCGCTGTCCGTGGCGCGCGAGGCCTGGCTGGACGCGCTGGAGGAGCCCGCGCTGAACCAGCGCTTCCGTGCCGGCGGCGTGACCTTCTGCACGCTCATGCCCATGCGTGCGATCCCGTTCGAGGTGGTATGTCTGCTCGGCATGAACGACGGCGACTACCCGCGCAGCGCGCCACGCAGCGACTTCGACCTCATGGCCCTGGCCGGCCAGGCCCGCCCCGGCGACCGCTCGCGCCAGAGCGACGACCGCCAGCTCATGCTCGAAGCCCTGCTGTCGGCGCGGCGCGTGTTCTACATCAGCTGGACCGGCCGCAGCGTGCGCGACAACAGCGCGCAGCCGCCCTCGGTGCTGGTGTCTCAGTTGCGCGACTATCTGGCCGCCGGCTGGAGCGGCGAAGTGCTGGCCCAGCGCACCACCGAGCACCCGCTGCAGCCTTTCAGCCGGCGCTATTTCGAGGGCGATCCGGCACTGTTCACCCATGCGCGGGAATGGCGCGCCGCTCATGGCCCGGATGATGTGCTGCCGCCGGTCGAGGCCGCACCGCCGCTGCCGCCCTTCATCCCCGACCCGCGCGTGCCGCTCACCGTGGCACAACTCGCCACCTTTCTGCGCAACCCGGTCAAGGCCTTCCTGCGCGAGCGCCTGGGCGTGGTGTTCGATCTGGGCGAGGAGGAGGGCGCCGATGACGAAGCCTTTGCCCTCGCGGGGCTGGACGAATACGGCACCCTGCGCGAGCTGCTGGACGGTGTGCTGGCCGACCTGCAGTCGCAACCGGGCGCCGGACTGGATGCCCTGCTGGACGGGCGCCTGCAGCGCCTGCGCCGCGCTGGCCGCCTGCCGCTGGGCGGCCTGGGCGAGCGCGCGCAGGCGGGCCTGGCCGAGCAGGCGCGGCCCCTGCTGCAGGCCTGGTGCGACGCGCAGACGCAGCACCCTGCATCTTGTGAGCGCGTGCCCCTGCGCTGCACGGCAAATGCTATCAAGGTTGTAGCTATTGACGCACAACCAGAAAGCGCTGGAGGTCAATTTTCTTCAAACACCGTGCTGGACGACTGGCTCGACCACCTGCGCCAGGGCTCCGGCGAGGAGCCTGTGTGGCTTGACTGGACGCCCTCGCGCCTGCTGCGGGACGCGAAGAAGGGCACAGTGCGCGCCGAAGCGTTGCTCGTGCCATGGGTGCGCAGCCTGGCCGCCGCCGCCAGCGGTGCACGCGTGCGCGGCCTGCTCGTGGGGCGCGACGCCACGCTGCACTTTGCGCCGCTGCTGCCTGCCGAGGCGCAGGCCACGCTCGCGCAGCTGCTGCAGGTCTGGCGCGAAGGCATGAACGCGCCGCTGCCCCTGCCGCTGCGCACCGCGCTGGCCTGGGTGGCGGGGGGCGATGCCGCCGGCACCTACGAGGGGAGTTTCCAGCAGGAAGGCGAGGGTACCGAGCCCTGCCTGGCGCGCATCTATCCCGACTTCGAGGCGCTGTCCGCCGACGGCCGCTTCGAGGCCCTGGCCCACGGCGTCTGCGGGCCGCTGGCCGACTGGGCCACGCTGCAGGTGCGCGTGCAGGCGCACCCGAGCGGCGGCCCCGGCACGGCGGATCCGGAGGCGTCCGTATGAGCACGCCCCAGGCCACCACGCTGAATGCCATCGACTTCCCGCTCTGGGGCAGTCGCCTCATCGAGGCCAGCGCCGGCACCGGCAAGACCTGGACCATCGCCGCGCTCTACCTGCGCCTGGTGCTCGGCCATGGCGCCGAGCACGGCTTTGCCCGCGCGCTGCGCCCGGCCGAGATCCTGGTGATGACCTTCACGCGCGCCGCCACGCGCGAGCTGTCCGACCGCATCCGCGCGCGCCTGCTCGAAGCTGCCCGGTGCTTCCGGGGCGAGGCCCCCGTGCCCGACGGCGACCGCTTCCTGGCGCAGCTGCTGGCCAGCTACCCCGAGGGCGCGGCGCGCACCCAGGCCGCCTGGCGCCTGGCACTGGCCGCAGAGGGCATGGACGACGCGGCCGTACACACCATCGACGCCTGGTGCCAGCGCATGCTGCGCGAGCATGCTTTCGACAGCGGCAGCCTGTTCGACGAGGAACTCAGCGCCGACGAGCGCACCGTGCAGACCGAGGCTGCGCAGGACTACTGGCGCCAGCAGTGCTACCCGCTGGCGGGCGAGGCGCTCGACACGGTGCTCGCGGTCTGGAGGGGCGTGGACGACCTGGTCGCCGACATGCGCGGCCTGGTGGCGCAGAACCTGCCCGAAGGCGCGGGCGCGGGCACCCTGGCCGATTGCGTGCTGCGCGAGCGGCAGGCGCGGCGCACGGCCATTGCTGCGCTCCAGGCCGACTGGGCCGGGCGCGCGGGGGAGATGCAGCAGTGGCTGGACGACCAGACCGCCCCCAAGCAGTGCGACTGGGACAAGCGCAAGCTGGCGCAGCGCCACTACACCGGCTGGGTTGCCGCCCTGGCGGAATGGGCCCAAGGCACGGGCGATGACCTGCTTGCGCTGAGCGACACGGCGTGGCACCGCCTGAGTCCGGACGGCCTGCGCGAGGCGCGCAAGGACGGCGCGCCGCCTATCGCGCTGCCCATGCACTTTGAAGCGCTGGCCGCGCTGCAGGCCGCGCAAGAGGCGCTGCCCGACCCCGCTGTGGCGCTGCGCCTGCACGCGGCGGCGTGCGTGCAGCAGCGCATCGCCCAGCTCAAGCGCCAGACCGGCACCTTCGGCTTTGCCGACATGCTGCAGCGACTGGACCAGGCGCTGGCCGGGCCGAACGGCGAGCGCTTGCGCGAACGCATGGTGGCGCAGACCCCGGTGGCGCTGATCGACGAATTTCAGGACACCTCGCCGCTGCAGTACCGCATCTTCGACCGGCTCTACCGCACGGCCGACAACGCTGCGCACACCGCGCTGTTGCTCATTGGCGACCCCAAGCAGTCGATCTACGGCTTCCGCGGTGCCGACATCCACAGCTACCTCGCCGCACGCCGCGCCACCGCCGGGCGGCATTACATGCTGGGCACCAACCACCGCTCCACCACGGCGTTGGTGGCGGCCGTGAACCACTGGTTCGGGCGTGCCGAGGCACGCGCGGGCGCGGGCGCCTTCCTGTTCCGCGACGCAGCGGGGCAGGACGATCCGCTGCCCTTCGTCCCGGTGCAGGCGCGCGGCCGGGCCGAGCAGTTCCAGACCGCCACCGGCCCCGTGCCCGCGCTCGCCATCCACCACGACCTGGAACTGCACAGCGCGGGCACGCACCGCCAGCGTTTTGCCGCGCGCTGCGCCGCGCAGATCGTCGATTGGCTGAACGATGCGCAGGCCGGTTTTGCACAGCCGGAAAAACCCTTGCAGCGCCTGCGCCCGGCCGACATCGCCGTGCTGGTGCGCACCGGCCAGGAGGCCGAGGCCATCCGGCGCGAGCTGCACCGGCGCGGCGTGGCCTCGGTCTACCTGTCCGACAAGGATTCGGTGTTCGCCAGTGATGAGGCGCGCGACCTGCTGTACTGGCTGCAGGCCGTGGCCGAGCCGCTCGATGCGCGCAAGGTGCGCGCCGGCCTGGCCACGCGCACCCTGGGGCTGTCGCTCGATGAGCTCGCCTGGCTGGCCGCCAGCGATGAGGCCTTCGATGCGCGCAGCCTGCAGCTGCGCCAGCTCCACGGCGTCTGGCAGACCCAGGGCGTGCTGACCCTGCTGCGCCAGACCCTGCACCAGTTCGGCCTGCCCGCGCGCTGGCTGCAGGAGAGTGGCGGTGAGCGGCGCCTGACCAACTTCCTGCACCTGGCCGAGCTGCTGCAGGCCGCCAGCGCCGGGCTCGAAGGCGAGCACGCGCTGATCCGCTGGCTGCAGACCCAGGTGCAGGAAGGCGGGAGCAGCGGCGACGAACAGATCGTGCGCCTGGAAAGCGATGCCGACCTGGTGAAGGTGGTCACCGTGCACAAGAGCAAGGGCCTGGAATACCCCGTGGTCTGCCTGCCGTTCGCCTGCAGTTTCCGCGAGGTCACGCGCCACTCCACCGGCTTCGTGCAGCTGGCCGGCGCGGACGGCCAGCGCACGCTGCACCTGCAGCTGAGCGACGACACCGTGGCCCAGGCCGAGCACGAGCGCCTGCGCGAGGACCTGCGTCTGCTCTACGTCGCGCTCACACGCGCGCGCCACGCGCTGTGGCTGGGCTTTGCCGCGCTGCGGGTGGGCCACAGCCTGCAGTGCCGCACGCACCAGAGTGCAGCGGGCTGCTTGCTGGGCGGCGGCACGGCCCTGGGCGCGGACGACTGGCGGGCGCCCCTGCAGGCACTGGCCGATGGGGTGCCGCAGATCGCGCTGCACGCGGCCCTGGACGTGGTGCCACGCACGCGCCTGGCACCACGCGAACCGCCCGCGCCGCTGCACGCGCAGCCGGCGTATGCCGCCGCGTTCGAGCGGCGCTGGGGCATTGGCAGCTTCTCGCAGCTGGTGCGCGGCACGGCGCAGGCTGGCGCGCCGCTGGCGCCCCTGCAGGGGCTACGGCCGGCCGACGATGAAGCCGGGGCCGCGTCGGCGCAGCCGCTGGGGTCTGCCGTGGCGGCGCCCGAGGTGCGCGCGGTGCCGGTCGTGGCCGTCGGGCAGACGGGCGACCTGTTCGCAGCGCCTGCCGAGGCACTGCCCGCCGTGTGGCACCGCTTTGCCCGGGGTGCGCTGGCCGGCAACTTCCTGCACGACCAGCTTGAATGGCTGGCGGGCGAGGGCTTTGCATTGTCCGGCAACCCGGCGCTGGCCGAACGCCTGCGCCGACGCTGCGAGCGCGCGGGCCATGCGGCGCACGCCGACGAGGCCGTGCAGTGGCTGACCGCCGTCGTGCAGGCCCCGCTGCCCGGTGTGGGCGTGCCGCTGCACGCGCTGCGCCAGGTGCTGCCCGAGATGGAGTTCTGGCTGCCCGCGCAGCGCCTGCGCGCGGCCGAGGTCGACGCGCTGTGCCACGCCCACCTGCTGCCCGGCCAGGAGCGCCCGCCGCTGCCCGAGCGCGAGCTGCGCGGCATGCTCATGGGTTTTGCCGACCTGGTGTTCGAGCACGGCGGGCGCTACTGGGTGCTCGATTACAAATCCAAGCACCTGGGCGACGAGGGCAGCGCCTACACCCAGGAGGCGCTCGGCGCCGCCATGGCAGCGCACCGCTACGACGTGCAGGCCGCGCTCTACCTGCTGGCGCTGCACCGCCTGCTGCGCGCTCGGCTGGGCGCGGCCTACGTGCCGGGGCAGCACTTGGGCGGCGCGCTGTATTTCTTCCTGCGCGGCATCGACGGCCCCGCGCAAGGCGTGCACCTGGTGGCGCCGCCGCTGGCGCTGCTGGATGCGCTCGACGCCCTGCTCGACCGCGCAGAGGAGGGCGCATGAACCCCACGCTCGACACCCTGCGCCTGTGGAGCGACGCCGGCTGGCTGCGCCGGCTCGACAGCGCGCTCGCCGCCTTCGTGGCCGAACTCGACCCTGAAGCCGCCCCCGTGCTGCCCGTGGCCACGGCGCTGCTGGCGCACATGGAAGGGCGCGGCCACACCTGCCTGCCGCTGGCGCCGCTGGTGCGCGACCCCGCCGCTGTGCTGGGCTGGCCCGCACCGGCGCAGGAAGCGCTGCAGGCCCTCTGGGCCACGCTGCCGCGCGGCCTGCCTCAGTGGCTGGAGGCGCTGCGCGCCAGCACCGTGGTGCGCCAGGCCGAACAGGGCGACGACGCCGGCCAGCCGCTGGTGCTGGGCGGCAGCGCCGAGGCGCCCCTGCTCTACCTGCGCCGCTACTGGGCCTACGAAACCCGCGTGGTTCAGGCCCTGGCGCAGCGCACGGCCACGCTGGAGCCGGTGGACGAGGCCGTGGCGCGCCAGTGGCTGGACCGCCTGTTCGCGCCCCCCGTCGGGGTGCTGGCCGGGTCCGGCGTGGACTGGCAGAAGCTCGCCTGCGCCATGGCGCTGCGCTCGCGCCTGTCCGTCATCACCGGGGGGCCGGGCACCGGCAAGACCTACACCGCCGCGCGCCTGCTGGCCCTGCTGCTGGCGGTGGACCCGCAGCCCGAGCGCCTGCGCGTGGCGCTGGCGGCGCCCACGGGCAAGGCGGCGGCGCGGCTCAAGCAATCCATCGACGCGGCGCTCGAAGGCCTGCAGGCGCGCCTGGGGGAGGCGGTGTCGAACCACCGGTCAGATGTCGAAGACTGTGCGCCGCCATCGGATCGCAGCGCAAGGCGCATTCCGCAGCCAATACCGGGAGTATTGGTAAGGGATGCAACGCAGCGCTGTGATTCGAGGGCAAGCGCAGACCGACATTTGGCCGGTGGTTCGACACCCGACCTGCATGCCTTTGCCCAGCGCATGGGCGCGGCGCGCACCCTGCACGCGCTGCTGGGCGCGCGGCCGGACACGCGCCAGTTCCGCCACCATGCGGCGCACCCGCTGGACGTGGACGTGCTCATCGTCGACGAGGCCTCCATGGTGCACCTGGAGATGATGGCCGCGTTGCTCGACGCGCTGCCCGCCCATGCGCGCGTGGTCCTGCTGGGCGACAAGGACCAGCTCGCCTCGGTCGAGGCCGGTGCTGTGCTCGGCGACCTGTGCCGCGATGCCGAGGCGGGCCGCTACGACGCCGACACGGCGCGCTATGCGCTTGCCGTGGCGGGCCAGACCCTGCCGCCCGAATACCTCGACGCCAGCGGCGCCGTGCCCGCGCTGGCCCGGCACACCGTGATGCTGCGCGAGAGCAGGCGCTTTGGCGGCCCCATCGGTCAGCTGGCGCTGGCGGTGAACCGGGGCGATGCTGCCGGGGCGCGCCGCGTCCTGGTCGACGACGCCTCGGGCGCGTTACAGGCCCTGGAGGGCTGCAGCGCGCAGGCCGTGGTGCGGCTGGCGCTGCACGGCCGGCTGGGCGCCAGCGCCTGCTACCGCGACTACCTCGACGCCATGGCGCGGCGGCCCGGGGGGCTGGACGCTTCGGAGCATGGCGACTGGGTGCGCAGCGTGCTCGCGGCGTTCGAGCGTTTTCGCCTGCTGTGCGCGGTGCGCGAGGGCGAATGGGGCGCCGCCGGTCTGAACCGCGCGGTCGAGGCCGCGCTGCGCGGAGCGGGGCTGCTGGAGATCCGGGGCGAGTGGTATGCCGGGCGCCCGGTCATGGTCACACGCAACGATGCGGCGCTGGGTGTGTTCAACGGCGACATCGGCATCGCGCTGCCCTCGGCCACGGCGGGCGGCAGCCTGCGCGTGTACTTCGCCGACGGCCCGCAACTGCGCTCGGTCGGTGTGGCGCGGCTGGCGCAGGTGGAAACGGCGTTCGCCATGACGGTACACAAGAGCCAGGGCTCCGAGTTCGAGCACACCGTGCTGGTGCTGCCGCCGCGCGCGGGCGCCGTGCTGGGCCGCGAGCTGGTCTACACCGGTATCACGCGTGCACGCCAGGCCTTCACGCTGGTGGCAGCGCAGCCCGGCCTGCTGGCCCAGGCCGTGGCCCAGCGCACCCAGCGGGCCAGCGGCCTGCGGGCGCGGCTGGATGCCCGGGCAGGTTGACGAACATCAAGCATTGAAGGCACAGCCCGGGCCTTGCCACCCCGGGACTCCTACAATCCGGGCATGCACTCCCTGCGCCGTTTTCGCTGGCTCGCTTGCTTCATGCTGGCGTGGTGGGCGTTGTCGTTGGGCGTGGCGGCGGCCTCCCCGTTCGGAGGGCCGCCCACCATCGAGCGCATCTGCTCCGGTTCCGGGCCGGGACAATTCATGCTGGCGGGCGATCCGGACGCGTCCCCCACGGGGGGACATAGCCTCGATTGCCCCCTTTGCCTTCCCCTGGTCGCTCCGGCGCCCGGACCGGTCGGGACAGGGTTCGGTGCATCCCCGCAAGGGCATGGTCTTTCACCTCTGACGGCCGTGCCCAGGGCAGCGCGTACGGCCGCACCCCTGCAAGCGCGGGGACCACCGGACATCGTAGCTATTTAATTGATAGCTATTGACGCTTGATTGACGGGCGCAGCAGCCGATTTTGTTCCTATTTTTGCGGTGTTGCAGGATCTCCCATGCAGATCCTGTGCCGCAGCCAGGCTCTGCCATCACCCGGCGGCCTGCCTGGGCTTTGTCCCCACCCTGTTTGTTCTATCGGAGATCACCATGAAACTGCAACGCATCACCACTCCCTTGTTGTTCGCCGCCGCCCTGCTGGCCGGTGCCGCGCACGCCCAGACCGCCGCACCTGTTGCTGCCGAAGGCGCCTGGGCCCGCGCCAGCGTCCCGGGCCAGAAGGCCACCGGCGCCTTCATGCGTCTGACGGCCAGCGAAGCCACGCGCCTGGTGCGCGCCGAATCACCTGCCGCCGGAGTGACCGAAGTGCACGAAATGAAGATGGAAGGCGACGTGATGAAGATGCGTGCCGTGCCTGCTCTGGATTTGCCGGCTGGCAAGGCCGTAGAGCTCAAGCCCGGCGGCTACCACGTCATGCTGATGGATCTGAAGGCCCCCCTGGCCAAAGGCACTGCCGTGCCGCTGACCCTTGTCTTCAAGAATGCCCAGGGTGTTGAGAGCCAGCTCCAGCTGGAGGTGCCGGTGTCCGCCCAGGCGCCCGGCGCGCACGCGGGCCATGGTGCCGGCATGAAGCACTGATTCTGAGGGCGGCTGTGTGCCGCAGCCGGTAGGGCCGGGGGCGGTGGTGCAAATACCTCCCCCCGGCACCCCGGTGGGCCGCCACGCCGGGCCCGCATTGGAGTAAGCTGTCCACATCCTTGTCACCCACTACAGAGGAGCGGCCATGAGCGACACATCCATCACTGGTTTCGGCAAATTCGTGCCTGGTTTCGATTTTCTGCAAAGTCTGGCCAAGGGCGCCTCGAGCAACATCCCGCAGTTACCCAATCTGTCCAACTGGGTGGCACCCACCATCAGCGTTGAAGAGCTGGAAAAGCGCATCGACGAACTCAAGGCCGTGCAGTTCTGGCTGGAGCAAAATTCGCGCGCCCTGGCTGCCACCATCCAGGCGCTCGAAGTGCAGAAGATGACCCTGGCCACGCTCAAGGGCATGAACTTCAGCATGGGCGACGTGGCCAATGCCTTCAAGCTCAAGACCGCAGACACCGTGATGGATGGCGTGCACAAGGCGGGTGAAACCATCGCCAGCGCGGCCAGCGCGGTCACCGGGGCGGCCAGCCGTGTGGCCGAAATGGCCTCTCCCGAGCCCGCTGCCCCCGAAAAATCCCCGAAAAGCAGCAAAGCCAAGGCGGCGGCCGCGCCTGCCAGCATGGTGGACCCCATGCAGTGGTGGGGCGCTCTGACACAGCAGTTCCAGCAGATTGCCGCGAGCGCCATGAAGGATGCGGCCAAGCAGACAGCCCTCGACACCACCCGCAACATGGCCGCCGGCCTGGCCAAGGAGGCCCTGAAAACCGCCACCGGCATGGCCAGCCAGATGGCGGCCAAGGGGGTGCAAAGCGTGCAGGGCGCGGCCCGCCGAGCTGCACCCGCGAAACCGGTAGCCACCCCGGAGGCGGCACCGGCCCGCAAGGCGGCAGCGCGCAAGGCACCGGCCCGGAAGCCTGCCGCGAAAAAAACCGCAGCACGGCGCCCGGCGTCGAAAGCAGCGCGCTGAGTGTTCCGCCGCTCCAGGCGTGCCACCCTTGAGGGCTCCCATGAAACTCTGCCCCACCGGACACGCGACCCATCCGCAATGGCGGATGGCGGCTGCGCTGGTGCTGGCCCAGTTGCGCGCGCAAATGGCCCTGCCGGCGTATGCGCAGGCTCCTGCGCTGGGGCTGCTCTACATCACCGACCACTACGCCGCCCAGGCGCAGGAACTGCTGGACCACCTGAGCGCCGAACTGCCCGAAGTCACCGACTGGAGCGGTACCGTGGGGGTGGGGGTGTGCGCCAGCAACGCCGAGTATTTTGATGAGCCCGCCCTGGCGGTGATGCTGGTCGAACTGCCCTGCGACCAGTACCGTGTGTTTTCCGGCGTGGCCCCGCTGCCGCGCGGTGGTGCCAGCGGTTTTGTGGCGCACACGGCGCTGGTGCATGCCGACGGCCACACGCCCGATGTCGCGGGCCTGATCACCGAGATGGCCGAGCGCACCACCAGCGGCTATGTGTTTGGCGGCCTGTCGGCGAGCCGGGGCGCCGATGTGCAGTTTGCCGTGGGCGGAAGCGGCAACCTGGCCGGGCAGGGGGCTGCGGGCGGCGTGTTTGGCGGAGGGCTTTCGGGGGTGGCCTTCAGTGCCGATGTGGCGCTGCTTTCGCGCGTGACCCAGGGCTGTCAGCCCGTGGGGCCGACGCACCGCATCACGGCAGCCAAGGACAACGTGGTGCTGCAGCTCGATGGGGAGCCGGCGCTCGATGTTCTGCTGCACACCCTGGATGTATCACTCGAAGGCGACCCGCAGCAGGCGGTGCAGCGCGTGCGCACCACGCTGGCGGGGCTCATGGATGCCGATGGTGCTCCCGCGGGGCGCACGGGCCACTTCGGAACCGACACGCGGGTGCGACACATCATCGGTCTCGATGGAGTGCGCCACGGCGTGGCCCTGGCCGACATGGTGGAGCCCGGCATGCGGCTGGCCTTCTGCCAGCGCAACGTGGCCGCCGCCCGCGCGGACCTCATGCGCATCTGTGCCGAAATCCGCGAAGAGCTGGCGCCCGACGAGCTCGATCTGTTGTCACAGGGCGGGGCGCTTGCCGGTAGCGGACTGGAACATGCTCGTGGTGCGCCGCAGGGCGCGCCTGTCACGCATCCCGAGCGTCACATTGTGGGCGCCCTCTATGTGAGTTGTTCCGGGCGAGGCGGGCCGCATTTTGGCGGTCCCGGTGCCGAATTGCAGATCGTGCGCCATGCGCTGGGCGATGTGCCCCTGGTCGGCTTCTTTGCCGGCGGCGAAATCGCGCACCAGCACCTGTATGGCTACACGGGGGTGCTGACCGTGTTCTGCTCGGACTGAGAAGGTGTGAACGAACCCACCATGCCCGCTCATTCCGCCAAAACACACCCGCTCGTCGTTGCAAATGCTCGCCATAGCACGGGCTATGGCTGTGCTTTGCGCCTCGATCGGCCGCGTTTTCGCGGCCTGCTCGGGCACGCCGGATTCATTCACACCTTCTGACTCTCCGGGCAAGGTTGCATCATTCGCCTTCGGTGGGCAGGCCGTCGGCTGCCCATTCAGGCAGACCGCCACGCAGCCAGTACACGGTTTTGTAGCCCTTGCCTGCGGCCACTTTGGCGGCTTTGTACGATTTCCAGCATTCGGCACCGTTGCAGGCAAAAATCACCGGTTTGGCGGGGGGCGCCTGGGTGAGCTTGTCGAGGGCGGTGAAGTCGTCCTGTGCGGCATTGAACGCCACATCCTTGAGGCTTTTTTCCACATAGGCGGCCCACAGTGCTCCCTTGATGCGCCGGGTCTTGAACTCCTTCTCGGTGCGCGTGTCCACGATCACCGCGCCCTGGCCTTGCAGCTTCTGTGCTTCCTTGGCGGTGATGCGCTGCACTCCGGGCAGGCCCGACGGGGTGAACAGGCCCAGCTCCGCCACGCGCTGATACTCCTGCGCCTGCGGGCGCTGAGACACGGGGGCCAGGCCCGCCTGCTGGCTCGCGCTGCCGAACCACTGCGCCAGCCTGGCGCGTGTCTCGGCGGGCAGGTCTTTCTTGACCACCACCGTGAACCCGCCCGGCACTGGCATGCTGGTAGCCAGCACGCGGGCTCCGCCGGGGTGGGTGGCAGACCATTCAGCCCATTCGTCGGCCCGGACCACGGTGGCATCGGCAGAACCCAGCATAACGGCCGTGAGCCCGGCCTGGGGGAATTTTTCGTGCTGCACGGTCTTCAGGTCCTTGAAGGACAGGCCGGCCTCGTTCAACATGCCGCGCGCCATGTAGGTGTAGATGGAATCCTGCTGCGGCAGGTAGAGCCTGCGATCTTTCATGGCTCCGACGGAAGGCACCTGGGGCGTGCCGACCAGCAGGTATTGCTCGGACTTGTCCGTCGACCCCACCAGTTCGTAGCCCCGTTGCAGCGCGGAAGCGGCCACCTGGGCCGGGCCGATGAACACGTCATAACCCGCGCTGCGCGTGGTGCGCATCACATCGGCCAGATCCTCGCTGGTGGTCACCACGGCATTTTGCGAGGCGGCCTTGGACAGGCCGGATTCCATGGCGCTGCGCAGGATCGAATGGGCGGCCTTGCGGGCGGTCGGCTCCACGGCCACGATGGCCGTGAGCTGGGCGTGGGCCCACTGGCAGGACGCCAGCAGAACCAGACCGCACAGGGACGTGCGGGCAAAGGAGCTGGAGCAGGGCTGCATGGTGTCTTCCTGAGGGTTGCGACAGGTGGCGCCGGAGCTGCCAGGCCCGTCCGATGGTTCGTCGGAAAACTCGGCGGGAGGTTGTACGGGGATGCGCCGAGTCCATGGCTTTGAATATGCACCAGCCGGGTGTGTCCCAAACGACTGTTTCATTTTGAGTAGTAACTCTTACATTTTTTGACGTTCGTCAAGCGCCGGAGCGGTGTGCGGGCAGGCCAGAATCAGCAGCATCCCGTTCGCTGACCGGCGCAGCTCGCGTCGCCGCACTTCGGGTTTTTTCAGTCTTTCACCCCAACCAAGGATCGATCCATGAAAAACCCCGTTTCGTTGCCGCGTCGCCACATGCTTGCCGGAAGTGCTGCCGCCCTTGGGGCACTGGGCATGGCCAGCTGGAGTGGTGGCGTGCGAGCGCAAGCTGCCGCCGCCCCCAGGCCCTTGCCCGGCTATGCCGGCTGGAAGGATGCCAAGTCGCTGATCGTGCACAGCAGCAACACCCTGGAGACCCGCCGCTCGGCGTTCGGCACCAGTGTCATCACCCCCACGAGCCAGCTTTACGTGCGCAACAACCTGCCCGTGCCGGATGCTTCCGTGCTGGAGCAGCGCGATGCCTGGAGTGTGAGCATCGAAGGGGTGAAGAACCCGCGCAGCCTCACGCTGGCCGAGCTCAAGGCCCTCGGTGTGGAAACCGTGGCCACGGTGCTGCAGTGCTCGGGCAATGGGCGGGGCTTTTTTCCCAGCAAGCCCAGCGGCACCCCCTGGTCCGTGGGAGCAGCAGGCTGTGCGCTGTGGAGCGGCGTGCCGGTGCGCCATGTGGTGGCGGCACTGGGCGGCGTCGCCGACGGCGTGGTCTATCTCACCGGTACCGGTGGCGACAAGGTGCCCGAGGGCGTGGATCCGCTCACCGTGCTGGTGGAGCGCTCAGTCCCCATCAAAGCCCTTGAAGACGCGCTGCTGGCCTGGGAGATCAATGGCGAGCCCATTCCGCTGGCCCATGGCGGGCCCTTGCGACTGATCGTTCCAGGTTACCAGGGCGTGAACAACATCAAGTATGTCAAGCGCCTGGCGCTCACCAAGGAGCAATCGCAGGCGCGCATCATGTCGCACGGCTACCGCATGTCGCCGCCAGGTACCAAAGCCAGCCCCGATCAGCCTTCGGTATGGGAGATGACCGTCAAGTCCTGGATCAATGGTCCGTTGCCTGAGCAGGGGCCGCTCAAGGCAGGCATGGCCCAGATTCATGGTGTGGCCTTTGGCGGAACCCGTGCGGTCCAGGGCGTCGAGGTGTCCGTGGACGGGGGGCAGACCTGGAAGAAGGCCCAGCTGATCGGGCCGGATCTGGGGCGGTTTGCCTGGCGCCAGTTCGTGCTGCCGGTTCAACTGCCCGCAGGCACCCATGTTCTGGCCAGCCGTGCCACCGATGCGGTCGGCAATGTGCAGCCTGCCGACCGCGAAGAAAACCTGGGAGGCTACAACAACGCCAGCTGGCGCGACCACGCGATCACCGTGACGGTGGTGTGACGTGGTGCGGAGGCTGAACCGGCCCCTGTGTGGAGGGTGGCTGGGCCTGTGTGCCCTGACGCTGCTGCTTCCGGCCCATGCGACCGGTGCCGAGGAACAGGAACGCGGAAAGCGTTTGTTCACAACGGTGCAACCGGCCTGCGCTACCTGTCACACCCTACAGGCAGCGGGTGCGGAAGGACAGGTCGGCCCCGTGCTCGACGAAATCAAGCCGGATGCCGCGCGCGTGCTGCGCGCCGTGCGCGCGGGCTTGGGAGTGATGCCCTCGTATGCCGAGCGGCTCAGTGAGCGCGACATGCGGGCCCTGGCCCAGTTCGTGGCGCATGCGACCGGCGGGGCTTCGCTGCCAGTGGAGCGCTGATCCATGGTGTGACGGGCGCCCGGCGCTGATTTCGCCATGCCTGCCTGTCAATGTCTGTCGCGTTTTCGGGCGCGGGCATACTATGCCCCTCCCTTGGAATGCTCCCGGCAGCAATGTCGCGACGCCGTCCACGCAGGTGCTGCCTCGACCCTGGTGCGGTAAGGTGACCTTGGAGGGAGCGCCGTGGCCGCTGGATGCGGCGCGGTGGTTCAATCGCCTGGGGCTCGATGGGGGTGTGTACCGGTGTGGAGATTTAGCCGTCTGTCGGTGCGTGCGCAGCTCATGCTGTTGCTGGTCGCCGTGCTTCTTCCCGTGCTGGGTGTCTTGTTGTACCACCTGGCGCACGGCAGACAGATGGCGCGGGATTTTGCTTCCGAGCGGGTGCGGCTTCTGGCCCATACCACGGCAGGCAGCCTGGAGCATTTGCTGCGCGACCACGAGGCCGTTCTTCAGCGCATCGCGCAAAGGCCCATGGTGATGGCTCTGGATGGGCAGGCCTGTGACCCCATCATCGTTGAGTTCGTCAAGCTCTATCCCGAATTCACCAATCTGGTCGTACAGGATCTGGCAGGGCGCAATGACTGCTCGTACCTCAGCCAGAAGATCACCCGCGATCAACTGAGTGGCATTCCGGGCTTTCGGGATGCGATCAACCGCACCTCGATGTCGGTGGGGGGGGCTTCGGTGGGGCCTTTGTCCGGGCGCTGGATTTCGGTGTTGTTCTATCCCGTCAAGAATGCGCAGGGCCAGGCCACGGGGCTGATCAGCCTTCCCATGGACCTGGTGCAACTGGGGGAGCGCACTCTGGGTTCGTTGCCGCAAGGCGCGCTGGTGGTGGTCCTTGACGGGAGTGGCACGATTCTGCTGCGCTCGCGTGACGCTCCGGCCTGGATCGGCCGACCCGTGCCTGCGGAGATGGCCCACCTGGCCACCTCGCAGGCCCAGGGCAGTGTTCAGGCGGTCAGCGCCGATGGCGTGCAGCGCCTGTTTGCCGTGGCTCCGGTGGAGCGCGCGGGGTGGAGCGTGCTGGCCGGGGTGCCGGTCGAGGCGGTGTACGCCGAAGCCAATGCCGCGTTCGCCAGCGGCATCCTGCTGGCGCTGGGCATTCTGGCCTTGGCGCTGGGGCTGGCCTGGCGCATCGGTCGTGGCATTGTCCGGCCCATTGACGCACTGAGCCTGGCGGCATCCCATGTGGCGGATGGACAGACATCGACGCGCGTGCAACTCGATTCAGCCCCCCGGGAACTCTGGGCCGTGGCCCGGCAGTTCAATCACATGCTCGATGCGCGCGAGCGTGCTCAGGCGGAGTTGCGTGAGAGCGAGGAACGGTTTCGGACCCTGGCGCGTCTGTCGTCGGACTGGTATTGGGAGCAGGATGCTGACTACCGCTTTGTCCGGTTCGACGGCCGGGTGCTGGATGGAACCGGTATTCCCAGCGAGGGATATGTAGGGAAGACACGCTGGGAACTTCCGGCACTGAACCTGACCCCGGACGACTGGGCGCGGCACCGGGCGTTGCTGGACGCGCGGCAGGAGTTCCGGCACTTCGAAATTCTGCGTCTGGGGCCCGATGGCCAGGAGCGCTGGGGCGCTGTCAGTGGCACGCCGATTTTCGATGCTGGCGGGCACTTCTGTGGCTACCGGGGTGTGGGTACCGACATCACCGAACCCAAGCGGCTGGAGCAGGAGCGCCTGCGGCTGTCGCTGCACATCGAGGAACTGTCGCGGCGCATGGTGCAGGCGCAGGAAGAAATCCGGCGCCGTTTTTCGCGTGAGCTGCATGACCGGACCAGCCCGAACCTGGCCGCGTTGCGCATCAATCTGGACATGATCACCAAGGCCTCTCCAGCCGAGCGATCCACCGAGGTGTTTGCCGGGCGAGTTGAAGACACCCGGGCGTTGATCGAAGACACCACGCTCAGCGTCCGTGAGATCTGCGCCGAACTCCACCCGCCGGTGATCGACTGCGGAGGGCTTTTTGCTGTGGTGCAAAGCTATGCACAGCAATTTGCGCGGCGCACCGGATTGCAGGTGAATGTCGAATGCCAGCACGGCGAGGTGCGGCTGGCGAATGACCTGGAACTGGCGCTTTTTCGCATTGTGCAGGAGGCGCTGACCAACAGTGCCAAGCATGCCCAGGCGCGCACGCTGACGGTGCTGCTGCAACTGGACTCCAGCCCGATGGTGGTCATGGTCGCGGACGATGGTGTGGGCTTTGACGTGGAGAATGCCCTGAAGGCCCGGCACACGGCGGGGCTGGGTTTGATCAATATGCGGGAAACGGCGGAATTTGCCGGTGGAAGTTTCACCCTGCAGTCCGTTCCGGGCCATGGCACGCGGATCTGTGTTGAAATTTGAGCCCCATGCACCATCCCTCCGCCGCCAAGGTTCGCGTTCTTCTGGCCGATGACCACCAGATGTTCCGCGAGGCGCTGTGCCATCTGCTGCAATCGCAGCCCGACATGGAGGTGGTGGGCCAGACGGGAGACGGTATGCAGGTGGTCGATCTGGCGCGCAAAACGGCGCCTCAGATCGTCTGCATGGACATCAGCATGCCGGGCATGGATGGTGCCGAGGTCACGCGCATCCTGCGCACGGTGTTGCCCCAGGTGATGGTGGTGGCGTTGTCCGCGTATTCCGATCAGCAGTATGTGCTGGACATGCTCAATGCAGGCGCCAGTGGCTATGTCACCAAGGCCGAGGCCAGCGACGAACTGTTGCGTGCCATCCGCACCGTGCTGAGCGGACGCACCTATCTGTGCCCCGATGTCGCGGGGGTGGTCACGGGGGCGCTGGTAGGCCAGGGCGGGGCGGCCCGGCCGACGGCCGTGCTGGGGGCGCGGGAGAGGCAGGTGCTCAAACTCGTGGCAGAAGGCTGTACCTCTGTCCAGATTGCCGACATGCTGAATATCGCGCCATCGACCGTCGAAGTGCACCGGCGCAACATCATGCGCAAGCTGGGCCGACACAGTGTGGCTGCCCTGACACGGTACGTGGTCAACAACGAACGTGGCCAGCGCGGGTAAACCGGGTCTTTGTGCGGCGGTACCGCGTAGAGCGCGCCGCCCTGTGGCTTTAAAAATGTAAATACCTACTTACCGGTAGTCCTGATACTTATTTTTAGGCGTTGTGGTAAGAGAGATTCTTATTTATAGTAACCAAAGGTAGGCATGAAGGGTGGGCCCACAGCACAGCGCGATCCTGCGGGGTTGCAGAATGCCCTACCAATAGCCGGGTGATCTGCCTTGGTGTTTTGTACGGTGCTTCGGCCAACCGGTGTTGTTATCCTTAACCCCGATACATCCCATGTCTCTCTTGCACCGTCTGAGCCTGGCTCAGAAATTTCTGATTCAGGGTTTTGTGGCCTTCGTGATGGTGGCGATCCCCACGGGCTTGTACATGCGCCTTGCCCTGGAGGACGTTGCCCAGGCCAAACGCCAGGTCCAAGGTGACAAGGTGGTGACCGAGATCAACCGCGTCATCCAGTTCTCGCAGACGCACCGCGGCCTGTCTGCCAGTGCCCTGAGCGGCAATGAAAAACTGGCGCAGCGACGTCCCGCCATGGCGCAGTCGCTGTCGCAGGCCATCGGCAAGGTCGATGAAGAACTGAAAACCACCCAGGCGCCGCAGCAGATTGCCGCCCTCTGGGCCGAGCGCCGCCAGGAATGGGTGGCCCTCGAGCAGGGCGTTGCTGGCAAACAGATCCAGGCGGCCGAGAGCACGCGCCGTCATACCGACATGATCGCCCGCCACTTTCTGGTGAGCGAGGCCGTGATGGACGGATTTGGTCTGTCGCTGGACGCCCGTCTCGACACCCACATGCTGACGCAGGCGGTGCTGGTCAAAGCCATGGTGCTGACCGAATACATGGGACAGATGCGCGCGCGCGGCGCTGCGTTTCTGACGGTCGGATCCCTGCCGCCGGAAGGCCGCGCCGCGATGCAGGGCCTGCACCGGCAGGCGCTGCAGGCACAGGCCGACTTCTTCCGCAATCTGGCCAAGGCCACCGATGCCAACCCGGTGATGCGCCAGGCGCTGCAGGCTGCCGCCCAGAAGCAGCGTGAGCAGATCGACCGGACGCTGAAAATGGCCGAAGACGGGCTCATCAATGCCCAGGAACTCACGGTCACGCCCGAGGCCTATTTCGACGACTTCACGCGCACGATCGACGGCATTTACGAGTTCAACGGCCTGGCCATGCAGGTGCTGGAGCGTGCGCTCCAGGATCGGGTCGTGCAGGCGCAGTGGCTGGCCTATGGCACCCTGGGGCTGCTCGCCCTGTTCGTGCTGGGTGCCTGCGGGATGGTGTTCGTTTTCGTGCGCAGCATCACCGTGCCGATGAACGAGGCGGTGACGCTGGCGCATGCGGTCGCCGCCGGGGATCTCACCACCGAGATGCATGTGTACGGCACCAACGAGATCGGGCAATTGACCAAGTCCCTGATCGAGATGCAGCAAAAACTGGGCGGGGTGGTGAACCACGTGCGCCAAGGCTCCCAGGCCGTGGCCACGGCCAGTATCCAGATTGCCCAGGGCAACCACGACCTGGCCTCCCGCACCGAAAGCCAGGCCAGCGCCCTGGAACAGACGGCGGCGTCAATGGAGCAACTCAACTCCACGGTCCAGCAAAATGCCGAGAATGCCCGCCAGGCCAACGATCTGGCCCTGAATGCCAGCACGGTAGCCGTCAAGGGCGGCGAGGTGGTTTCGCAGGTGGTCGAGACGATGAAGGGCATCAACGACAGCTCACGCAAGATCTCCGACATCATTGGCGTGATCGACAGCATCGCCTTCCAGACCAACATCCTGGCGCTCAACGCCGCAGTGGAAGCGGCGCGCGCCGGTGAGCAGGGACGGGGCTTTGCCGTGGTGGCCACCGAGGTGCGCAGCCTGGCCAGCCGATCCGCCGAAGCCGCCAAGGAAATCAAGAACCTCATCAGTGCCAGCGTGGAGCGCGTCGAGCAGGGCACGGCACAGGTGGATGAAGCGGGCGCCACCATGACCGAGGTGGTCGGTGCCATCCGCCGCGTGACCGACCTGATGAGCCAGATCAGCGCAGCCAGCAGCGAGCAGAGCCTGGGGGTGTCCCAGGTGGGCGAGGCGGTCACCCACATGGATCAGGTGACGCAGCAGAATGCCGCGCTGGTCGAGGAGATGGCCGCCGCCGCCGACAGTCTGAAGATGCAGGCGCAGGACCTGGTGGCCGGGGTGAATGTGTTCAAGCTCGGCGCTCTGGAGAGTGCTGCCAGGCCCCTGTCCGGCACGGCTCCCCGCCTGGCCAGCCCTGCAGGCGACCAGGCGTGGTGAGCTACTGATTCATGACCATCCACCACAAGGGCAAGGCGACAACGAAGCAATTCGTTCTGTTGCTCGCAGCCTTGGCATTGCTGTTGCCCCTGACCGGGTGGATGGTTGTCAGGATCCAGGGGCCCAAAGCCGAGGCCGATGCCTATGCCAATCTGGCGGCCATTGCACGGCTCAAGACCGACCAGATCGAGAACTGGCTTGGCGAGCGGCACAAGAATGCCGAGATGCTCTCCGCCGATGCCGTTTTCGCACAGTCGGTGGTGGGCTTGCAGACCTATCCGGCCAGCAGCACGGCGCAGCTGGCAGCCATCCTGCAGCGTTTTTCGCTGCTGAGGACAGCATTTGATTACGACACCATCGACCTGCTGGCGCTGGACGGTCAGGTGCTGGCCTCCATGGCGGGGCCGGTGGAATCCACCCCACGGTACGACGGCTTTCTGCCTCGGCTGATGCAGGCCGAGCAGGCCGTGCGCCTGGACCTGAACGTGAACGCGCAGGGCCAGGCGCAGTTGCGCTGGCTGTTGCCGATCTACGATGTCAGCAAGGCCGAGCGCCGGTTGATTGCCGTGGTGCTGATGGGCATTTCGCCCGACCGGTTCCTGTTTCCGGTGATCCAGACATGGCCCACCTCCAGCCCCAGCGGCGAGACCCTGCTGGTCAACCGCGAAGGCGACCAGGCGGTGTTCATGAACGAACTGCGGCACCGCAGCGGCACCGCCATGAAGCTGCGACTGCCCCTGGCGGACGCGAAATTGCCCGCCGCCGTGGCACTGCGTGCCAGTCAACCCGGGCTGGTGCAGGGCGAGGACCACCGGAAAGTTCCCGTCCTGGCGGCCTATCGGCCGGTGGCGGGCACCGACTGGCGCGTGGTGGCCAAGATCGACCGGGCCGAAGTGCTCGAACCGGTGCATGTGCTGGCCTGGTGGGTCAGCGCCGTGACCACCCTCGCCATTGTGGCGCTGGCCTTGGTGCTGGGCCTGTTCTGGCGCCAGGTGCGCCGCACCCAGAGGCTCGAAGCGTTGGCCCAGAAGGCGCGGTCGGACCAGTTGATGGAGCGGTTCTTTTCCCTGCCCTTCATCGGCATTGCCACGGGAGACCTGTCGCAACCGCGCTGGGGGCGCTTCAACCGGCATTTCTGCAGCATCGTGGGGTACACCCCCGAACAGATGGAGCATCTTGGCTGGGCCGACCTGGTGAACCCGGACGATCTGGCGCAGGACCTGCAAGGCGTGGAGCGCCTGATGCGTGGCGAAATCAACGCCTATGCGGTGGACCGGAGTATCCGTCGGGGCGATGGAACCGAGGCGTTTGTCAGTCTGCAGCTGGGCATTCTGGACGAAGAAGGGGGCGGCAAACGCTGCATCGTCATGCTGCAGGACATCACCCAGCGGCACCAGGCAGAAATCAAGATCAAGCGCCAGTCCCACCTGTACGCTGCCCTGAGCGCATGCAATCAGGCGATTGTCCAGTGCAACTCTGCAGAGGCGCTGTTCACGCGCATCTGCCAGACGGCGGTCACGCTGGGGGGCATGCAGTCGGCCTGGATCGGAACGCTGGACCCGGTCACCCGGCGCCTGGTGGTGATGGCATCGTATGGCAGCGGTGCCGTCGAGCCCGGGCTGTGGCTGGACCCGGCCCACAACGCCCGGATGCAGGGCATGGGCAGTGCATCCACGGCGATTCGCGAAGACCGGCAGGTCTGGATCCAGGACATTCCGAATGCCCGGCCTGCGGTGGCTTTTCCGTTGCACCGCCATGCAGAGGTGGTGGGTGTCTTCGTGCTGATTGCCGGTGACGAAGGGTCCTTCGATCTGGACGCCCAGGCCTTGCTGTCCGAGATGGCCTCGGACATGGACTTTGCCCTCGGTTACTTCGAGCACGAAGCCCAGCGCAAGCGCACCGAAGAATTGCTCCGCCAATCACAGACGCAGCTGGAGCTGGTGCTCAAGGGCTCCACCGATGCACCCTGGGATTGCAATCTGGTCACCCAGACGATGGAGTATTCGCCCCAGGGCTGGCACATGCTGGGCTATGGCGTGGACGACATGCCGCGAGGCCCGGTGCGGCTCAAGGCGCGTATCCACCCCCAGGATCTGGGTAAGATCCGGCAGATTTACGAGCGGCTCCTCACGTCGGACGACAGTGTCGTGGTCGAGGAATTGCGGCTGCGCCACAAGTCGGGGCGGTATGTGCCGGTGCTGTCCCGGGGGTTCGTCTCGCGGGATGCGTCAGGGCACCCGGTGCGTGTGACGGGCACCAACATGGACCTCACCGTCCAGCACCAGAATCACCAGAAGGAAACCCTGCGCGCCTTTGCGCTCGAACTGGTGGCCAGCGAACTTGAAATTGACCAGATCCTTCGCAGCCTCGTCGGGAAAATGGAGGAGCTGCTGCCCACCGACCGCGGCGTGGTCTGGTTGCTGGATGAGCGGTCGGGGCAGATCGTGCCGAGGGCGGCCAGTGCCATGGAAAACCTGATGGCCCAGGCCCGTGCGGTCATGCCGCTGGAGGAAGGCGAAGGCTCCTGGGGCTGGGTCGATTTCAGTGTCGGCACAACCGACCCCCAGGCGCTGGCCAACAGCCACTTGCGATCCATCGTGCATTCCATGGCCCACCAGGTGGGGCTGACCGCGTGCTGGTCTGTGCCCATTCTGTCGGACGCCCGGCAGATCGTGGGGGTGCTCGATGTCCATCGCCGGCGCAAGGTCGTGGTCGATCCCCATGACATCACCCTGATGGAGCGGGTGACCCACTTCATGGGCAGCGCGATCAAGCGCAAGGCCTTCGAGGCGCAGGAGCGCCTGGCTGCCGAAGTGTTTTCGCACAGCCATGACGGCATCATGGTCACGGATGCCCACCACAAGATCTTGCTGGTCAATCCGGCCTTCACCGCCATCACGGGGTACAGCCCTGAAGAGGTGCAGGGGCGCAACCCGCGCATCCTGGCGTCCGGGCGGCACGATGCGGCGTTCTACGGCAGCATGTGGCGCCGCATCCACGCGGACAATCTGTGGCAGGGCGAAATGTGGAACCAGCGCAAAAATGGCGAGGTGTATCCGCAATGGCTCACCATCAGCCGGGTTGCCAATGCCGAGGGCGAGGCCACGCATTTCATCGCCATCTTCTCCGACGTGAGCCAGCGCAAGGCCGACGAGCAGCGCATCCGCTGGATGGCGCATTTCGACCTGCTGACCGGGCTGCCCAACCGGGCCCTGCTGAGCGACCGTTTCGCGCACGACCTCAGTCTGGCCGAGCGCGGTGGCGAGCCGCTGGCGCTGATGTTCCTCGACCTCGACCATTTTAAGAACATCAACGACTCGCTGGGGCACGGCATTGGCGATGAGCTGCTCATCGCGGTGGCGCGGCGCATGCGCCAGCAGGTGCGGGAACAAGACACCGTGGCGCGCATGGGCGGGGACGAGTTCGTGCTGGTCTTGCCCAACACCGACGCCGACGGGGCCGCGCACCTGGCGCGCAAGCTGATCGACGCCATTGCAGCACCCATCCAGATCCGCGAGCACGAACTGATGGTGACGCCTTCGCTGGGCATCGCGATGTACCCCGACGACGGCCACGATCTGGAGTCCCTGGCGCAGCATGCCGATGTGGCGATGTACCGCTCCAAGCAGGATGGCCGCAACGCCTATCGCTTCTATTCCTCCGACATGCAATCGCATTCGGCGCGCACCCTCATGCTCGAAGGCGCCTTGCGCCGTGCCCTGGAGCGCAACCAGCTGGCACTGCACTACCAGCCCCAGCGCAGCCTCAAGTCCGACCGGATCATCGGCGTGGAGGCCTTGCTGCGCTGGCATCACCCCGAGCTGGGCATGGTGTCGCCGGCCGAGTTCATTCCGATCGCGGAAAAGAGCGGGTTGATCCTGCCCATCGGTGAATGGGTGCTGCGCACGGCGGTGCAGCAACTGGCGCGCTGGATGGGCAGCGGAATGCCGTCCATGATCATGGCCGTGAACATCTCGGCCATCCAGTTCCGGCATCCCAACCTGCCCGACCTGGTGACCCGCATCCTGCAGGAGGCCGGTGTGGCGCCCGAATGCCTGGAGCTGGAACTGACCGAAGGCGTGGCCAGCAACGACCCGGACCGGGCGGTTGCCATCATGGCCGATTTGCACGCGCGCGGCGTGCGCATGTCGATTGACGATTTCGGCACGGGCTATTCGTCCCTGAGCTATCTCAAGCGTTTCCAGGTCTACAAGCTGAAGATCGACAGGTCTTTCGTGCAGGACATCATGACCAAAATGGAAGACTGGGCCATCGTCAACGCCATCATCCGCATGGCCTCCAGCCTGGGGATGCAGACCATCGCCGAGGGCGTCGAAACCCAGGAGCAGCTCGATGCGCTGCGCGCGCAAGGGTGTGACGAGGTGCAGGGCTACTTCTGCAGCAGGCCGCTGCCCGCACAGGAATGCGAGAAATTCCTGCGAGCCCAGACCCTGCTGCTGCACCCGGTGGAACAGGCCTGAGAATCTTTCAGGTGGCGGGCTGCAGCACGGGCTGCACGTGCTTTGGCAGGCCGGTGAAGGCAAAGTCCACTTCCGGCACGCGCCCGCTCACGATGTCGGCCAGCGCCTTGCCCGAACCACAGGAGTGCGTCCAGCCCAGCGTGCCGTGGCCCGTATTGAGAAACAGGTTGGGCAGCTGGGTGCGGCCGATCAGCGGCACATTGCTCGGCGTGGCCGGGCGCAGGCCGGTCCAGAACTCGGCCCGGCTTGTGTCGCCCGCGCCGGGGAAGAGCTGCTCCACGCGGCGCACGATGGCCTCGCAGCGTGCGGGGTTCAGGTTGCGGTCGTAGCCGTTGAGTTCGGCCGTGCCCGCGATGCGCAGGCGGTCGCCTTGCGCGCCGGTGTAGCGCGAGAACACCAGCTTGTACTCGTCGTCCGTCAGGCTCACCTGGTGCGCCATCGCGGCATCTTTCACGGGGAGGGTGACCGAATAGCCCTTGGCCGGGTAGATGGGCAGCGCAATGCCCAGAGGCTGCGCCAGCAGCGGGCTGAACGACCCCATGGCCAGCACGTAAGCGTCGCCGCGCAGGCGCTCGAAGCGTCCCTCGGCGTTGGTCAGCTCCACATGGTCGATTTCGCCCCCGGCGGCGCGCAGTGCCGTGATGTGCGCGCCCATGCGAAAACGCACACCGGCCTGCTCGCAAAGCCTGGCCAGTTCGCGCACAAAGAGGTTGGCATCGCCCGACTCGTCTTCGGCGGTGAAGGTGGCGCCCGCCAGCTGCGGACGGATGTGGGCCAGGGCCGGCTCGATGCGCACGGCCTCATCGGCGCTGATCACCTGGCGCTCGCAGCCGAGCTGGCGCATCTGCTCCGCCGGGCCGAGCGCGCCGTCGAACTCCTTCGGGTTGGTGTAGAAGTGCAGGATGCCCTGCGTGCGCTGGTCGTACTGGATGCCGGTGTCGCGGCGCAGCTGCTGCAGGGCACTGCGGCTGTAGGTGCCCAGGCTGACGATCTGCTGGATGTTGTGCCGCGTGCGCTCCGGGGTGCAGTTGCGCAGGAACTGCAGGCCCCAGAGCCATTGGCGCATGTCGGCGCGCAGACGGAACAGCAAGGGCGCATCTTCCTGGCCCAGCCACTGCAGCACCTTGAGCGGTGCACTCGGGTTGGCCCAGGGCTCGGCGTGGCTCACCGAGATCTGGCCGCCATTGGCGAAACTGGTTTCAGCGCCAGGCGTGGCCTGGCGGTCGATGACGGTCACTTCGTGGCCGAGCTGTTGCAGGTAGTAGGCCGAGGTGACGCCGAGCAAGCCGGCACCGAGAACGATCACGCGCATTTTTAGAGCCTTTTAGGGGTCTAACGCTTTATGGACGGGCGCAAGCAGCTATTGAATTAATAGCGTGCAGCTGGCGTGCGTCTGCCAAGCTGCCGCTCCCCCTGTCCTTGGTACCTGAGAGATTCACACCGCGCCGGCATGGCGCGGGGCTTGCTCCTTCGGTGCGCCACGGTGGTGGCGACTCTCCAGACGGCTTTGATGATGGTGCAGTACGGTACCTGAGCGTGTATGGGAGTTTGCGCCTTCGGTGAGGCGGCTCGCGCCGCCTGCTCTCCTGCTACGGCCATTCTAGGGGCGCGCGCCGGCTTATGCATCACGACAGATGCTTATGAAGCGCCGGCGGCCGCCAGTCTCAGTTGCGGTAGGGGTTGCCCGGCTGATGATCGCGCCGGTTGGGCACGCCGTCACCGTCGCGGTCCCGGTCGTAGCGGTTGGGCACACCATCGCGGTCCCGGTCACCGCGGGGGCGGCCCCGGCCATCGGGCGTGGGGTCGTTGCGGTTGGAAATGCCGTCGCCATCGCGGTCCCGGTCGCGGTAGTCGGGAACGCCATCGCGGTCACGGTCACCGTAGGGGCGGGGTGGCATGGGACGGCCATCGGGCGTCGGGTCGTAGCGATTGGGAACACCGTCGTGGTCGCGGTCCCAGCCGCCGGGCCGCATATGCCACCGGCCGCCCTGCTCCACCCAGGTGGGAGCGTGGTAGCGGTAGCCGGGGCGTGCCTTGATCCAGTGGCCGTCGATCCAGACATGGTGGCGGCCGCGCCACTCCCAATGGCCCGGAACCCAGACCATGCTGCGCCGGGGCGGGGGCACTGCCTCATAGCGGGGCGGCGGCGGGGCCGTCTGGATGAGGATGGTGGCCGTGGTGTTGGCCTGCGCGGGTGCCGTGAAGGCGCAGAGCGACAGCAGGACGATGGAAGCGGCGGCGAGGGTGTTGCGTGCCATGGAAATCTCCTCACATAGGATTCCGAGCGGAACCGGAACCCTCATCGTGCACGTGTTGCGTAAAGCCAGTGTAGCCCTCTGGCGAAGAGTTGTGTAGGCGTGTATCCCGTGGCGTAGCAAAGCGGCGCCAGCGTGATTTTTGTCACGCCGGGCGCAGGCTGTCGCGCTAGCGCCGCATGTGGGCGAAGGCCTCGAACTCCCAGCTGCGCAGGGCCAGCAGCAGGGTGTAGCCTTCGCGCTCTGCCTCGGGCAGGCGCTGGTCGGCCAGGTGTTGCTGGGCGAAATCCTGCGCCACGCGCTGCATGCGCTCCATGAACGCGGGGGCCAGCGCGCGGCTGATGTTGCCGTGCACCAGCAGCACGCCTTCGCCCGGGCCGTCGAAGCCGCCGGCAAAATAGTCGAGCAGCGCGTGCTCGCGGAAGTAGTTCATCACCGGGCCGTGCGGGCGCCAGCGGAAGGTCTTGGCCAGCTTGAGGCGGTAGCGGTTCAGGGGCCGCAGCTCGATGATGCCGATGCGGTCGAGCTGGGCAAGGTACTGGATGCCTTCGGTTTGCGTGATCCGGTAGGTCGCGACGATCTGCTCCAGCGTCCACTGGCTGAGCACCGAGATGGCCGCGAGCAGCAGCTTCTTGTCGGCCACCACGGCCTTTTCCTGCTCGTGCGTCAGCTCCTTGAGCAGCGGCTGGTTGTCAGCCACGCGCCGGGCCAGGTCGGCGAAATCGAGCGCCAGGGCGCGGCAGATGGCGTCGATGCGCGACAGCGGCATGTCGCCCTTGGCCAGCATGCGCTTGACGCTCGATTCAGCCATGCCGAGCTGCAGCGCCAGGTCGGCGTAGGTCATCTGGGCGGCCTTGAGTTCCTTTTTCAAGGCCGTGACGAGGTCGGCGGTGGTGCTCATGGGCTGTGATTATGGAGACCTGCCGCCGTGCCCCGTCAGGCGTTCCTGCGCGCGCTCATTCGCATACCGCACGGCACTGGGCCGGATCGCTCGCGCAGGCGGGCGCCACGGTGCAGGCCTTGCGTGTGCGGTGGGTCAGTTGCGCTTCGGGGCCGTACTGGCACACCACGGCGGTGATGGGGCCCTTTTTCTCTACGCGCAGGCCGGTCATGCCCGATTTCGGGCTGGCGGGTGTCTCGCACGACAGGTAGCCATCGAAAGCGCCATCGGCGGATTCCCACAGCGCGGTGTTCTTCAGGCGGCGAAATTCCTGGTAGTCGGTGCAAGGCCCGGTCTTGCCTTGATAGGCATTGCTGTTTTCACTGCAAAACCCATTGAAGTGCGCACGCATCTGCTCCTCGGTGGGGCAGGCGTTGACCTGACGCAGCTGCTCGGGCCGCGGGCAGGACAGGGTCTGGGCGTGGGAGGCGAAGGCGGCCAGCAGCAGCGCGAGCGTGCCGAAGCGCCGGAGGGTGCGGAATGTGTTCATGGGGCGACTGTACGGAGTTCTGAATCCCTTTGGCCTTGACAGAGATCATGTTGGGCCGGTATGGCCCCGGCAAAGCCATCGGCGCCAGCCCTTGGGGGGGGTGACGGTATCGCCATGCGATACCCGAAGTGCATCGGGTCGCGCTTCGCGCAACTTTCGGGTGGGCAGGCACGGCTGTGTCGCCACACTGCGCCCATTGCTGTCCCTGCATTGCCCAACCGGAGCCCCCATGACACCCCTGAACCCCCTGCCTTCCTTTCCTGCGGCAACGCTGCGCCGCTCCACGCTCCTGGAGGCCGCCCTGCTCTGGGTTGCCGTGGCGCTGCTCATGCTGGCCGTGTTCGGCCCCGCGCTGCCCGCCAGCCCGCACCAGCACGGCTTTGCCGATCAGCGCGCACTGGGTGGTCTGCCCTGCGCGCTCGATGTGCTGAGCAACCTGCCCTTCGCGCTGGCGGGTGCCTGGGGCCTGACGGTGCTGCGGCGTCTGGGCGGCGGCGTGCTGGACTCCACCACGCACACCACGGCCACGCTGTTTTGCGTGGGCCTGCTGTGCACCGCCGTGGGATCGGCCTGGTACCACGGACGGCCCGACGACGCGGGTCTGATCTGGGACCGCCTGGGTATGGCCGTGGCCTTTGCCGGGCTGCTGGGCCTGGCGGCGGCCCGCTGCGTGAGCCTGCGCGCAGGCCGCGCCACCGCCCTGGCGGTGCTGCTGGCCGGGCCGCTGGCCGTGGCCTGGTGGGCGCGCACGGGCGACCTGCTGCCCTGGGCCGTGGTGCAGCTCGGCGGCATGCTGGTGGTGCTGGCGCTGGCCTGCCTGCCGCAGCGCCCCGGTGCAATGGCGCTGAACCTTTTTGCCGTGACCGCCTGGTACGGCGCGGCCAAGCTGTTCGAGGCAGCCGACCACGCGGTGTTCGCCGCCACGGGCCAATGGGTGTCGGGCCACACCCTCAAGCACCTGTGTGCGGCTGGCGCGGCGCTGCCCGTGCTGGGAGCCCTGCGCGGCGCCGTCACGGCACCCGTGCAGAATGGCGCCCCAGACGAATCAGAAGAAATGGGCCGGGCCTGCGTGTGACCGCAGGCGAGCCCGACCACCGTGACGGAACCGAGGAGAAACCCATGAGCCCCGACACCCCCCGCACCGGCGAATCTGCCGTGGCGCACGAGGATCCCAATCAGTTCGCCCTGCTGAGCCAGCGGCGCTTCGCACCCTTTTTCTGGACGCAGTTCTCCGGCGCCGCGAACGACAACCTGTTCAAGTTCGCCTTTACGGTGATGGTGACCTACCAGATCAACGTGGCCTGGCTGCAGCCGGCCATGGCGGGCCTGGTGATCGGCGCGCTGTTCATCCTGCCCTTCCTGCTGTTCTCGGCCACCAGCGGGCAGCTGGCCGACAAGTACGACAAGAAGGTGCTGATCCGCTTCGTCAAGCGCCTGGAGATGGCCATCATGGCGCTGGCCGCCTGGGGATTTTTTTCGCAGAACGTGCCGGTGCTGCTGGGCTGCACCTTCCTCATGGGGTTGCACTCCACGCTGTTCGGGCCGGTCAAGTTCGCCTACCTGCCGCAGGTGCTCAACGAGCGCGAGCTGACGGGCGGAAACGGCATGGTGGAGATGGGCACCTTCGTCGCCATCCTGCTGGGCAACGTGGCGGGCGGGCTCATCATCGCCGTGCCCGAGATCGGCGCGCACCACGTCGGCTTTGCCTGCGTGGGCGCGGCCATCGTCGGGCGGGTGCTGTCGGAGTTCATTCCTTCGCTGCCCCCGACCGACCCGGGGCTCAAGGTCAACTGGAACCCGGTGAGCGAAACCTGGCGCAACCTCAAGCTGGCACACCAGAACCTCGTGGTGTTCCGCTCGCTGCTGGGCATCAGCTGGATGTGGTTTTTCGGCGCGGTGTTCCTGAGCCAGTTCCCGAGCTTCGCCAAGGAGGTGCTGCACGGCAACGAGCAGGTGGCCTCGCTGCTGCTGGTGGTGTTCTCGGTGGGCATCGGCATCGGCTCGCTCTTGTGCGAGGTGCTCTCGCGCCGCCATGTGGAGATCGGCCTGGTGCCGCTGGGTGCGATTGGCATGAGCGTGTTTTCCATCGACCTGTATTTCGCCTCGCGCGCACTGCCGCCCGCCGAGATCATGGGCCTGGCGGCCTTCCTGGCGCATGGCGCGCACTGGCGCGTGATGCTGGACCTGGGGCTGCTGTCGCTGTTCGCGGGCCTCTATAGCGTGCCCATGTACGCGCTGATCCAGATGCGCGCCCAGCCCACGCACCGCGCGCGCATCATCGCGGCCAACAACATCCTCAATGCGCTGTTCATGATCGCCAGCTCGCTCATCGCCGGCGCGCTGCTCGGCGCGGGCTTCACCGTGCCGCAGATCTTCCTGTTCACCGGCCTGGCCAATGCCGTGGTGGCCTTCTACATCTTCCTGTTGGTGCCCGAATACCTGCTGCGCTTCGTGGCCTGGGTGCTCTCGCGCTTTGTGTACCGCTTCAAGGTGCAGGGCGACGAGAACCTGCCGGTGCAGGGCGCGGCCGTGCTGGCCTGCAACCATGTGAGCTTCATCGATGCCGTACTGCTCATGGCCGCCAGCCCGCGCCCCATCTACTTCGTGATGGACCACCGCATCTTCCGCGTGCCGGTGCTCGGCTGGCTGTTCCGCCTGGCCAAGGCCATTCCCATCGCCCCCTACAAGGAAGACGCCGCCACCTACGAGGCCGCCTTCGAGCGCGCTGCGCAGGTGCTGCGCGAGGGAGACCTGCTGGCCATCTTCCCCGAGGGAGGCATCACGCGCGACGGGCAGTTGCAGCCGTTCAAGGGCGGCATCGTGAAGATCCTGGAGCGCGCGCGCGCCGAGGGCGTCGAGGCTCCCGTGATCCCGATGGCGCTGACCAACCTCTGGGGCTCGTACTTCAGCCGCATCGAGCAGGGCGGCGCCATGGTGCGGCCGTTCCGGCGCGGCCTGTTCAACCGCGTGGGCCTGAACGTGGGCGCGCCTGTGGCACCGGCCGAGGCGCAGCCCGAACTGCTGCAGGCGCGCGTGGCAGGGCTGCTGGCAGCGTGAAGCCGGACGGTCTTATTCTGCTTCTACGGTGAAGGCCAGCCCGGCGTTGGCCTGCAGCCGTACGATCAGCGCCTGGCCCAGCGCCGGGGCGGTGGTCCAGATGCCGCCGGGTGTGCTGCGGTTTTCCAGCAGGCACACGGCGGCCTCGGTGATCATCTTCGAGGTGGAGCCATAGCCGGGGTCGCGGTCGCCCGTCACGGCCACGCGCAGGCGGTGGCCTGCAGCGTCCTCGCCGAGGAACAGCACGTCGTAATGCCCGGCTTCGCGCTCGGCGCGCGAGGGACCTTCGCCCGGCTTGGGGCCCTTGTCAGAGCCGAGCGACTTGTCGGATGCTACGGCGTTGGCGATGGCTTCACCCTTTTCCCCGGGGCCGGTGACCAGCATTTCGTCGTAGACGAAATCCGCACCGTAGGCGTGGCCCAGCAGAAAGTTGGAGCGGTGCACGTTGCGCGTGTTGATGGCCGCCATGACGAACGGCGCGACCCAGACGCCTTCGCCCAGCGCCTCGTCCACCATGGGCTTGCTGCCCGAGGGCTGGCGCGGGCCGGTGAAGCCGGGCGTAAGCGCGAAGGGGTCGCGCAGCAGGTCCAGCACGCCGGGCTCGCTGGCGGCGGCGGCCAGCGTGGCCTTGAGGCTGGCAGCGGTACCGCCCGAGAAGGTGCCCTTCATCATGCGCACCCGGCCGCGCACGCGGCTGGCGGGCTGGCCGAAGCGGGCCTTCATTTCGGTTTGCAGCAGGAACACGCCCAGGTCGAACGGGATCGAGTCGAAGCCGCACGAGAACACGATGCGCGCGCCGCTGGCCTTTGCCTGGGCTTCGTGCGCGTCGATCATGCGGCGCATCCAGGCGGGTTCTCCACACAGGTCCACGTAGTCCACGCCGGCCTTGGCGCAGGCGGCCACGAGTTCGTTGCCGTAGAGCTGGTAGGGGCCCACGGTGGTCAGCACCAGGCGGGTGCTGTCCATCAGCGCCTGCAGGCTGGCGGGGTGGGTGGTGTCGGTCACGACGAGGGGCGTGTCGGCCGGGGCGCCGAGTTCGTCGCGCACGGCGGCCAGCTTGGCGGCGCTGCGCCCGCCCATGGCCCAGCGCAGGCCGCCGCCGGCAGGGTGGCGCTGCAGCAGGTATTCGACGACGAGCCGACCGGTGAAGCCGGTGGCGCCGTGGACGACGAGGTCAAAGGGCTTGGTCATGGTGTCTTCTCTCATAAGGCAGGGCCTGCGAGGCCGGATGCCGGGCCCGTGGGCACGGCGTTGGCTGCATTGTGAGAGAGCGGTGGCTTGTCGTGTGTCACGCAGGCGCCGCCGTGGGGCGGCGTGCCGTTTGGCTCTTCTGGATCGGCAATTGGCGCTGAAAAGTATCACGAAATGATACTCTAAAGGCCTGCAGGCGCATCTTGCATACACCGTTGCAGACGGCGCTTGCACTGCACGGCACCATGCAGTCCATGTTCAACCACGGCCCCAGGGCCCTTGCTGCAATGTCCCAAACTCCTTTCATCGTTCAGCGCGACACCCGAGCCTGGCAGCTCCAGGTCTGGATCTCTTTCGGCATTGCCGTGTTTCTCTGCGCGGTGGGCCTGGCCTGGCTGCCGGGCGAGCCGCTGGAGCAGGTGTTCATGGTGATGGGCTATGTTTTCTGCCTGTCCACGGTTTTTGCGCTGGCCAAGTTCGTGCGAGACCACGCCGATGGCCGCCGGGGCACGGGCGACACCCCGCTGTGGAAGCTGGTGGTATGGGGCGGCTTTGCTGTCGCCATGGGTCTGACGGGCTGGGGCCTGCTGGGCATGGACATCAACGTGACCTACAAGGCCTTCCTCGGGGTGAGCTGGCTCTACCTGGTGACCACCGCTTTCACGCTGGCCAAGATGCTGCGCGACCGCCACGACGACCTGCTCGCCGCCCGTCTGCAGGGCCGCCGCGAGGCTGTGCAAGCGGCCTCTGCCACCACCGAATGATGTTCTGCAACCCCAAGGAGATTTCTCGATGACTGCATTCCTGAACAGAACCCTGGCCCGTCTGCTGCTGGCGGCAGGCCTTGCGGCCACCCTGGCCACCGGGCCGGTGCGGGCCCAGAGCGAGGCTTCGGCGGCACTTTCGCTGCTCCCCGTGGCATCGGTGGTGGGCACGGCATCGGTGGGTGTGGCCGCATCCGGCGCGGTGGTGGCCTTGCCTGCTGCGCTGTCAGTGGCCGGCGCGGTGCTCACGGTGAGGGCTGTCGAGGCATCGGCCACGGGCACGGTGCTGGTGCTCGAGCGCGCGTCGGATGGTGCGCGGGTCAGTGTCGAGCTGGCGGGCCGTGGTGTGGCCGCTTCGGCCCATGGCGTGGGCACCGTGGTGGCCTGCAGCGTGATCGGCACCGGGGTGATCCTGTCGGTGGCGGGCGAGGTGCTTGCCTTCGTGCCCAACGCCCTGGGCCGTGCCCTGCTGCACAACGAACGCCTGTAAGGAGAACCCTCATGGCACGCCATAACGCTTCCCTCACCTCGCTCGCCCTGGCCGCGCTGCTGCTGGTCACCGCGCCGGCCCACGCGGGCCGTTCCTGCGAGGCCCGCAAGCCCACGCCGCAGCTCATCGAGCGCGGCATGCAGCTGGCGCAGCAGACCGCTGCGGCGCTGGACGCCGAGCACGCGCGCAGCGGCACCCGCGTGGTGGTGCTGGGCCGCGCCGGGCAGGACCTGGGTCAATACGGGCTGCGCTATTCGCACCTGGGCTGGGCCTACCGCACCGATGCCGGTCCCTGGCGCGTGCTGCACAAGCTCAACGAGTGCGGCAGCGCCGTGGGCCACCTGTACCGCCAGGGCCTGGGCGAGTTCTTCCTCGACGACCTGTGGCGCTACGAGGCTGTGTGGGCCGTGCCCACGCACGAGGTGCAGCAGCGCCTGCTGCCGGTGCTGGAGGACGGCGCCCGTGTTCGGCTGCTGCAACATACGCCCTACAGCATGGTCAGCTACGCCTGGGGGCGCAAGTACCAGCAGTCCAACCAGTGGGCGCTGGAAACCCTGGCCCTGGCCATGGAGCCCGACAGCGTGCGCACGCGCGACCAGGCCCAGGCCTGGCTGCAGTTCAAAGGCTACGTGCCGAGCGTGCTGAAGATCGGCGCGCTCACGCGGCTGGGCGGGCGCATGGGCTCGGCCAACATCGCGTTCGACGACCACCCCAGCGAGCAGCGCTTTGCCGACTGCATCGAGACCGTCACCGTCGATTCGGTGCTCGCCTGGCTGCAGCGCGCGCAACTGGCATCGAGGCCGGTGGTGTTTTCCGTGAAATATTGAATAAAAAGTGGCTCTGGCGCTTGACGGGTAAGCGCTGACAGCTATTAAATTAGTAGTAATTCAATCGACGAGGGAATCATGAGCAAAGCATTGCGACTGTCCGAAAAATGGTTTCACCGGGGCCTGTGGCTGGTGGCGCTGGTGTTTGCCGGTTTCCTGATCGGTCTGGGCGGCACCATCGTGGGCGATCTGCCCAAGGTCGAGGCGCCGCTGCGCGTGGACGACTTCCTCGACAAGCCGGTGGCCCAGGCGCTGCGCGACAAGGTGCGCGATGCCCAGCAGGCACAGCAGGACGCACAGACTGCGCTGGAGCAGGCCCAGCTGCAGCGCAGCAAGGCGCGCAGCGAAAGCCAGGCCGCGCGCGAGACCTTCAACAACTGGCTGTCCGCGCGCAGCGTGACGCAACGCGCCGAGCACGACCCCGAGGTGCTGGCGCGCACGCAGGCGCTCGATGCGCTCAAGCAGTCCGAGCGCAGCACGCAGCAGGCCGTGGAGGCGCAACAGCAGGCGGCGCTCGATGCCCGCCAGGCTGCCACGGCCGCACAGCAGCAGTTGCACAAACTCGAATCGGCGGCCTACGAAAAGCTCCATGCCGAGCGCCGAAAGGTCGAGCTGCGCGTGTTCCTCTACCGTCTGGCGCTCACGCTGCCACTGCTGGTGGTGGCGGGCTGGCTGTTCGTGAAGAAGCGCAAGGGCACGTACTGGCCCTTCGTGTGGGGTTTCATCTTCTTCGCACTGTTCGCCTTCTTTGTCGAGCTTGTGCCCTACCTGCCGAGCTACGGCGGTTATGTGCGCTACGTGGTGGGCATCGCCATCACGGCGCTGGTGGGGCGCTACGCCATCCTGGCGCTGAACCGTTATCTGGAGCGCCAGAAACAGGCTGAATCCATGCCCGACCAGGAGCGGCGCAAGGAGCTGAGCTACGACGTGGCCCTGGCGCGCCTGGCCAAGAACGTGTGCCCGGGCTGCGAGCGCCCGGTCGACTTGAAGAACGACAAGATCGACTTCTGCCCGCACTGCGGCATTGGTCTGTTTGACCGCTGCGGCCCCTGCGGCACGCGCAAGAGCGCGTTCGCACGGTTCTGTCATGCCTGTGGCGCTTCCAGCCAGGGGGCGGCGCCTGCGCCTACATTGCCAGACATCTCGACGTGATACAAAGGCCACTGGCGCTATGGGGTTCCACCCCGGGTGCCAGGCTTTACGCCAACCTCAACCTCACTTCAGGAGCACCTATGGGTTTCTTTTCCAATATTTTTGCCAAGATTTTCCCGTCGGCCAATGCGGCTGAAGTGGTGGTGGCCCCACCGCCTGCCGCCCCGTCCGCCGCAGGGGCGTCTGCCGCACCCGCTGCACCGGCCTCCATCCCGATGGGTGACGTGGCCCCCATCCTGGATGCCATGCCCGGTGCCAAGGGGCTGAACTGGCGCACCTCCATCGTGGACCTGCTCAAGCTGCTGGGTCTGGACAGCAGCCTCTCCGCACGCAAGGAACTGGCCGCCGAACTGCTGTACAGCGGCAATGACGAACCGGGCTCGGCCGCCTGGAACATCTGGCTGCACAAGCAGGTGATGCGCAGCATTGCCGCCAACGGTGGCACGCTGCCGCCCGAGCTGCGCGACTGACCCGCCCCCCCGCGCTCGCCGCAGGCGTCTGCCATCGTGTATGGCAGGCGCCTTTTTTTCGGATGTACTGATTGAAGTCAATACGTGGAACTACATCCTGACAAGCCCGATGAAGTAACTCCACGACTGGCGCGGCACCGGAGGGCGCCCTAGTCTCACGCTCCTTAGAAACAAGGAGACAGACATGCGCAAATGGATTGTTCCCGGCACCTTGACCTCGGTGGCCATGGCCATCCTGACGGGCTGTGGCGGGGGTTCTGATTCGGCGGTCAACAGCCTGCCCGTCGGCATTGCCGAGGTGTCGCGCACAGCGTACACCGCTACCCAGCCGGGTGCGGGCACCAGCCCGGCCACGCAGGATTTGCTGACCGGGGGGCTGGGCAAGGCCGGGCTGGGCCTGGCCGCCGCGCCCGCATTTGCCGATCCGCTCAACCCCACGGCCGCCGAACTGCGCCGCAATGCGCTGCATGGCAACTACCGCGGCATCATGGATGCCTCGGCAGGCAGCGGCTATGGCACCTTGTACGGCCCCAACATCGACCTGGCGGGCCGCGACACCCTGGGGCACGGCCTGATTCCGGGTGTGGAATACCTTGCCCGGCTCGACGATGGCAGCGGCCGCAAGAACGTCGCCATGGTCGTGCAGGTGCCTGCCCATTTCGATGCGAACAACCCCTGCATCGTGGCCGGGCCTTCATCGGGTTCGCGCGGGGTGTATGGGTCCATCGGCAGCGCCGGGGAGTGGGCCCTCAAAAAGGGCTGCGCGGTGGCCCTGACCGACTCGGGCAAGGGCATGGGCCTGCATGACCTGATGGACGACAGCGTGAACCGCATGGACGGCACTCGCGCTTCGCGCACGGCGGCGGGCATGCTTTCGCACTTTGCCGCCCAGATCACGGATGCCGCACGCACGGCGTTCAACACCGCCTTTCCCAACCGGCTGGCGCTCAAGCATGCGCATTCACAGCAGAACCCGGAGCAGGACTGGGGCACGGACACCCTGGCATCCATCCGGTATGCCCTGTACGTGCTCAACCAGGAATATGCCCCCACCGTGGGAACCGGCCCGCAACGCGAGGTGCGCTTCAACGCCGACAACACCCTGGTGATCGCGGGCTCGGTGTCCAACGGCGGTGCTGCCGTGCTGCGTGCCGCAGAGCAGGACACCGATGGTCTGATCGACGGTGTGGTCGCCTCCGAACCCAGCGCCCAGCCGCGCACCACGGCGGGCTACGGTGTGCAGCAGGGCGGTGTGCCTGTCGAGGTGTATGGCCGGGCACTGATCGACTACTTCACCGTCGGCAACATCTACCAGCCTTGCGCGGCGCTCGCCCCCTCGGTGACCATGGCCGAGGCCAGCTTCTTCAACTACATGACGCTGGCCCGGCTGAATCCGGCGGCTGCCAACCGCTGCGCGGCCCTGGCCAGCAAGGGGCTGCTGAGCGGGGCCGATACCGCCGCCCAGGCCACCGAGGCCTTGCAGAAGCTCCGTGCCTACGGCTGGACGGCGGACCATGACGCTATGCACAACGCCCACTACGGGCTGGGCAACTCGCCCATCATCGGCATGATGTACACGAACGCGCTGGGGCGCTTCTCGGTGCTCGACAACCTGTGCGGCATGAGCGTGGCCCAGGTGAACGGGGCCACGGGGGATGTTGTGCCAGTGTCCGCAGTTGTGAAGGCCGGGTCTTTCGCCATTGGCAATGGCACCGCCAATGGTGCGCCGGCCACGGTGGTCTACAACGACTCGGTGGGCGGTGCCAAGGCCTGGCAGTTTGCCGTGTCGCCCAGTACGGGCAAGGCCGATATGGCGCTCGATGCTGCCCTGTGCCAGCGGGCGCTGGTGACCGGCGTGGACACGGTGACGGGAGCCGCCCTGGGTGCCGCTACGGTGCCCACCAAGGCGCAGAGCGACGCCGTGCGCGCCGGGATGGCGCAGGTGCAGCTCAACGGCAACCTGCAGGGCAAGCCGACGCTGATCGTGGCGGGTCGCAGCGATGCCCTGGTGCCGGTCAACCACTCCTCTCGTGCCTACGTGGCCTACAACCGCGCTGTGGAGGGGGCGGCCAGCAAGCTGCGTTACTACGAGGTGACCAACGCCCAGCATTTCGACACCTTCCTGTCGCTGGCCGGTTTTGACAACCGCTACGTGCCGCTGCATGGCTACTTCAACGATGCGATGAGCGCGATGTATGCGCACCTCAAGTCAGGTGCGGCCCTGGCCCCGAGTCAGGTGGTGCGTGCCACGCCCCGTGGCGGGCAGCCAGGTGCGGCGCCGGCCATCACGGCGGCGCATCTGCCCGCCATCGTGGCCGCGCCACTGGCGGGTAACCAGATCGGTTTCACCGGGAGTTCTGTCAATGTCCCACACTGAACATGCCCCCCTGGCCTGGCTTCGCCAGGCCGCCCGATGCGTGCGCGGGCTGTGCGCCGCTGGCGCCCTGGCGCTGTCGTGGTCTTCGGCGCAGGCGGCCGACATCATCATCGGCCAGGTGGCCCCTCTTTCGGGGGTGCTGGCGAGCACCGGCAAACAGATGGTGCTCGGCGGCACCATCTACTTCAAGCATGTCAACGCCACGGGCGGGGTGCATGGCCAGAAGATCGTGGTGCAGGTGGCCGATGACGGCTACAAGGTGGACGACACCGTGCGGCTGACGCGCGAGTTTCTGTCCAACCCCGAACTGGTGGCCCTGTATGGTTTTGCGGGTACCTCCAACGTGGGCAAGCTGCTGACCGACGGGGTGCTGGAGCAGGGCGGCGCGGCGCTGGTGGCGCCCTACACGGGGGGCGAGCCGCTGCGCAACCCGTTCAACCCCTGGATCTTCCATGTGCGCGCCGGCTATGCCGACGAGACCGAGCACATGGTGCAGCAGGTGACCACGTTGGGCATGACGCGCATAGGCGTCATGTACCAGGACGACGGTTTTGGCAAGGCGGGCCTGGAGGGCGTGCAGAAGGCGCTGGCCAAGCGCAACCTGGAACTGTCGGCGATTGCCACCTACGACCGCAACACTGCCCAGGTGGATGATGCGGTGGCGAAGATCATGAAATCCGACGCCCAGGCGGTGATCATGATTGCGGTGAACAAGCCCGCGTCGGCGTTCATCAAGGGCTACCGCGAAGCGGGCGGTGGTGCACAGCTCTACAACATCTCGGTGGTGGATCCGTCCGAGATCGTCAAGCTGGCGGGCCTGAAGAATGCGCATGGCCTGGGCATCAGCCAGGTGGTGCCCTTCCCGTACCAGCCCAACCTGCCGGTGGTGCGCGAATACCAGACGCTGCTGAAAAAATATGCTCCCGAGGAGCATGTCAATTACACCAGCTTCGAGCAGTTTCTGGGGGCCAAGGTGCTGGTCGAGGCGCTGCGCCGCGCGGGGCCCGCGCCGACGCGCGCCAGGGTCTTGAAGGCGCTGGAAACCCTGGGGAGCTACGACCTCGGGGGTATCACCGTGAACTTCGCGCCCAACAACCGCGTGGGCTCGCGCTATGTGGAGGTGACGGTCATCGGGCGCAGCGGCCGGCTGATGAAGTAAGAAGGTGTGAACGAACCCACCATACCCGCTCATACCGCCAAAACACACCTGCTCGTCGTTGCAAATACTCGCCATAGCCCGCGCTATGGCTGCGCTTTGCGCCTAGATCGGCCGCGTTTTCGCGGCCTGCTCGGGCACGCCGGATTCATTCACACCTTCTGAGCCCCACCCTGGGAGCCTGCCCGTGCAATCAGGCCGAGTTGCCCAGCAGTGTGGCGACCAGCTCGCCGGTGGTGGTCGCGCCCAGCTTGCGCATCAGCCGCCCCCGATGGGCCTCGACGGTGCGGTGGCTGATGTCCAGCAGGCGCGCGATCTGCTTGCTGGTGGCGCCGGTCACGATGTGCTGCGCGATTTCGCGCTCGCGCACCGTGAGGTCGGCGCTCACCGGGCGGCGTTGCGAGATGTCCTCGAACATCCACACGGCATGGGCAAACGGGTCGGCGCGGTCCAGGGCCCGGCCGGCCACATGGCACCAGAACAGCGAACCATCGGACCGGGCCATGATGCGCTCGTCGCTGTAGGTTCCGGTGGCCTTCATCACGGGCAGGCCCAGGTTGCCGATGTGGGTGAACTCCTCGAACGAGGGGTAGAGCTGGGCCATGGAATGGCCCATGAGGTCGGTTTGCGCATGGCCAAACATCTGCGCAAACGCCTCGTTGCAGATCTCGATCGTCCGGTTGCGCGAAACGCACATGCCCACCGGGGCCAGATTGAAGGCCAGTTCCAGCGTGTGCTGCATGTCGGAGGAGGTGTCCATGGCGGGTGATTCTGCCGCAGGGTGCCCTGGGTGGGGGGGTGGGGAAACTACCTGCTTGTGCAGGGGGCGGGGCAGGCCGTGGGCGGGGGCTGCATGGCAGTGCCCGCGATGGGGTGCCATGCAGCTGCTGCCGTATGTCACCCCTCCATCACCACCGGCCCTCCCTGGGCCAGTGCGCGCTGGTAGGCCGGGCGCTGGTGCATGCGCTCGCGATAGGCCAGCAGGTGCGGATGGCGGGCGCCTTCGTCGGCGCGCGCGAGGGCTGCCTCCACGGCAAAGCTCATCTGGAAGTCGGCGATGCTCAGGTGCTCGCCCGCAAACCAGCGGTGCTGCGCCAGGTGCGCATCCATGAAGGCCAGCGCCGTGGCCAGGTTCGGGTCGATGAGCTTTTTCTGCACCTGTTCGCACAGCGTGCGCGCAATGGGCCGCACAAAGAAGGGCATGGGCTGCGTGGGGATGGTGCGAAACACCAGTTTCATCACCAGCCAGTTCATCAGCGAGCCCTCGGCATAGTGCATCCAGAAACGGCACTGGCGGTGCTCTGGCGTGCCGGTCTGCGGCACCAGGTGGGCCAGGTCTGCCGGTGCGCTGTTGGCAAAGCGTTCGGCCAAGTATTCGATGATGGCACCCGATTCAGCGATGACATCCTCGCCTTCGGTGATGACAGGCGACTTGCCCAGAGGGTGTACTGCCTTCAGCGTGGCCGGGGCCAGCTTGGTGCGCGGATCGCGCTGATAGCGCCGCATGTCATATGGCACCCCCAGTTCTTCGAGCAGCCAGAGGATGCGCTGCGAGCGCGAGGTTTCGAGGTGGTGCAGGGTGAGCATGCGCGCCATCGTAGCGGGCATGGGCGGTCGGCGCCGGGAAGGGTTTATCGCCGGTTCATTCCCTGGTGCGCAGCAGGGGGCGAAGCGCCAGCAGCCCCAGTGCCGGGCCCAGCGCCAGCCCCGTCAGCAGGGGGCCGAGCGCGACATGGGCCGAAAGCTCGACGAACAACAGAATGCTGACAATGGAGATGCCAAAACCGATGCTGTTGGTCAATGTGAGCACGCTGCCCACGGCCTGGGGCGGCGCATTGCGCGCCGTGAGCGCTGAAAACTGGGGAGAATCGCCCGAAACGGTGATACCCCACACCAGCAGCCAGGCATAGAACAGCGTATCGGGCGCCCGCATGAGCCAGGGGGCAAGCAGGCAACACAGGCCGCTGGTGGCCAGTTGCACCGCCGCTACGCGGGCGCTGCCCCAGCGCGGTGCCAGCCAGCCGCCGACAATGCAGCCCAGCGCGCCCGCGCCCAGCACCCAGAATGCGGCCCACGACAGCGCCGTGCCCTGCAGGCGCGTGGCCAGAATGATGGGCATCAGCACCCACAGGGTGTACAGCTCCCACATGTGGCCAAAATAACCCAGCACCGAACTGCGCACGCGTGTATCGGTGGCAATGCTGGCCAGCGCACGCCATTGCAGTGTGGTGACGCGGGCCACCGCACCGGGCGGATCGGGCAGCCACCCGTACAGCAGCACCCCGCCGGCGACCGCCAGCCCCGCCACACCCAGCATCAGGCTGGGCCAGGGCAGGGCGTCGCCCAGGGCGCGCAGCGCGTGGGCACTGGCCGAGCCCAGAATCAGCGCGCCGATCAGCAGCCCCAGGGCCGGGCCCAGCCCGCGCGTGTACCACTGCGAGGCGATCTTCATGCCCACGGGATAGATGCCTGCCAGGAAAAACCCCGTAGCAAAGCGCCACGCCAAGAGGGCCGGAAAACTCGTCACCATGGCCCAGGCACCCACCGTGCAGCCCGCACCGGCCAAGGCGCAGACCAGAAACACGCGCCGGGGCGAGAACCGGTCGGCAATGGCCAGCAGCGCAAAGACCAGCGTCCCCAGGATGAAGCCGAACTGCAGCGCCGAAGTTAGCGTGCCCACGGCGGTGGCAGGCCAACCCAGCTCGCGCTGCAGGTCGGGCATGACGGCATTGACCGCAAACCACAGCGAGGTGCCCGCAAACTGTGCGGCCACCAGCACGGGCAGCACGTGGCGTGGGACCGGAGGCTGCGGGGTGCGGGTCACAGCCGTTGCGTTATACGCCCCGCGCCCGGTCGGCCTTGAACTGTGCGCGGAACTCGCCAAAGCGCCCGGCGTCGAGCGCCTCGCGCACCTCGCGCATCAGGTTCAGGTAGTAGTGCAGGTTGTGGATGGTCGCGAGCATGGGGCCGAGCATCTCGCCGCAGCGGTCCAGGTGGTGCAGGTAGGCGCGCGAGAAGCCGCCGCGCCCGCCGGCATCCCAGGAAACGCCGTCCTTGCCCGCGCAGGCGTGGCAGGTGCAACTGGTGTCGAGCGGTTGATGGTCGGCCTTGTGGCGCGCGTTGCGGATCTTCAGGTCGCCGTAGCGTGTGAACAGCGTGCCGTTGCGCGCGTTGCGCGTGGGCATCACGCAGTCGAACATGTCCACGCCCTGGGCCACGCCCTCCACCAGGTCTTCGGGCGTGCCCACGCCCATGAGGTAGCGCGGCTTGTGCGCGGGCAGGCGGTGCGGGGTGTGCGCCATGATGCGCAGCATCTCGTCCTTGGGTTCGCCCACGCTCACGCCGCCCACCGCGTAGCCCGGGAAGTCCATCTCCACCAGGGCTTCGAGCGATTCCTGGCGTAGGTTTTCAAACATGCCGCCCTGCACGATGCCGAACAGCGCGTTGGGGTTGCCCAGGCGCTCGAACTCGGCCTTGGAGCGCACGGCCCAACGGCGGCTCATCTCCATGGACTGGCGTGCCTCGCGCTCGGTGGTCAGGTGCCCCTTGGTTTCGTAGGGGGTGCACTCGTCGAGCTGCATCACGATGTCGGAGTTCAGCACCGTCTGGATCTGCATGCTCACCTCGGGCGACATGAAGAGCTTGTCGCCATTCACGGGGCTGGCAAAGTGCACGCCCTCCTCGGTGATCTTGCGCATGTCGCCCAGGCTCCAGACCTGGAATCCCCCCGAGTCGGTGAGCATGGGCTTGTTCCACTGCTCGAACGCATGCAAACCGCCGAAGCTCTGGACGATGTCCAGGCCCGGCCGCATCCACAGGTGGAAGGTGTTGCCCAGGATGATCTGTGCGCCCATGTCATGCAGGCTTTGCGGCATGACGCCCTTGACGGTGCCGTAGGTGCCCACGGGCATGAAAATGGGAGTTTGCACCTCGCCGTGGTTGAGCGTGAGCGTGCCGCGCCGGGCGTGGCTGGAGGGGTCGGTGGTGAGGATCTGGAACTGCAGCATGGGCGTGATTGTCCCAGATGGGCACTGCCGCGTTGCGAGCGCGTTCTGGCCGCGCGGGGCCGCTACACTGGACCCAACACACCAGAAAAAGGAACTGCCATGCCCCGAATTCTCATTGCCGTCGATGGCTCGGAACTCTCGCTCGACGCCGTGCACCATGCCGTGCAATTGACCCGTGACGGCCTGCAGGCCGACTTTGTGCTGGCCAACGTGCAGGAGCCCGCCTCGCTCTACGAGCTGGTGGTTTCGCGCGACCCCGACCTGATCGCTGCCGCCAGCCTGGAGGCCGGCGAGCACCTGATGGCATCGGCCCGCGCCCTGCTGGACGAAGCCGGGCTGGACTACGTGACCGAAGTGGGCGTGGGCGATCCGGCGCACACGCTGGTGGACATTGTCGAAAGCACGGGCTGCGACCTGGTGGTGATCGGCGCGCGCGGCCAGGGCGCCATCAGCAGCGCGCTGCTGGGTTCAGTGTCGCAGGAATTGGTGCACGCCAGCCCCGTGCCGGTGACCATCGTCAAGCACGCTGAAGTGCTGGAGCCGGACGACGAGGCCACGGAAGAGCCACTGGCCTGAAAAAGAAAGCCGACACGCCGCGAGACGTGTCGGCTGGCAGAAGCGGGTGGCAGTGCTCAGGCCGCCTTGCGGAAAGGTTCCCGCGGGGCCTGCAGCTTGCCGTGGGGCAGCGTGGCCAGGCGCTTGAACATGCGGCGCACGTAGCCGCTGATCCACAGGCATTTGTTCAGTTCGTCCACGGGTAGCGGGCCCGACACCACGACGATGTCGTTGGCCACGTCCTGCGCACCGGCGGCGCGCAGGCGCCTGCGCGTGTTGGCTGCCCACGACTGGATGCGCGTGGGGCTGCCGTGCTGGTGCACCTCGCCGGTGTGCAGGTCGAATGCAATGGCGACCGTATCGGTCTTGAGCTTGAAGCGCCGCTCACCGGTGACGACGCTGGGCGCTTCGCGCATGTCGTACAGATAGTAGCTGCCGGCCTTGAGCTGGTATTGCATGTCCATGGTTGTCTTCCTCTTGAACGACATTGTCCAGGTGATGCCGCAGCGGCAATGGCCGGGAAAACGGCGTGAAACAGGCGCTTTTCGGAGGGTGTTTCACACGGCGTGTGCCCGCCGCACCGGGGTGCGGGTGCCATTGTGGCGGCTGCCTGTGACCAGTTCAAGAATCGGTGCGCGAATTAAGTAACCGATTGTTGTCCCTGGTCAGCCAATCCGTCAGAAATCGACCAGGCTCAGGCCCACGGAGAACACCGTGCGCTTGCGGTTGAAGTCCACCATGCTGTCGCCGTAGCCGCTGAAGAGTTGGGTGTGCAGGCGCAGATTGCTCTTGCCGCCACCCAGGCCCGTGCCCAGGGTCTGCAGCCATTCCAGCCGTGCCGATCCACGCCGGCTGCTGCTCAGCGAGCTGCGCAGCGTCAGCCCCAGGGTGTTGTCCTTGTCCATGTTCCAGAACGCCGACAGCTCGCCCCGGCCCAGGGAGTCGTTGATGCCCGGGTTGTCGTCGCTGGCGGCGCCTTCGGGAAGGCGCTTCCAGAGGCGGGCGTTGACCGACCAGCGGTTGTCCAGTTCCATGCCGGTCATGAGGTAGGCCCGGTTCCAGCTGCGCGACAGCGGCAGGCTTTGTCCGTTGGACTGGTGCACGATGCCCACCCCGCTGTAGCGCCAGCGCCAGCCCCAGGGCAGCTGGGCGTCTGTGGGGTAGACGTAGATGACTTCGGGCTCGTGGTCGGTGGTGCGGAACGGCCGCGAAATCCCCGGGTTGAACAGCTGCCAGTACGACTTTTGCGTGTAGCCGAACCACAGCGAGTCTTTGCCGGGGGAGTCATGGTGCGTGAGCAGACCTTGGGCGAACTTGGTGCGCACCGAAAGCTGCAAGCTCATCTCGGTGCTGCGGTAGGGCACAGGCGTGGGTGCCGAATGGTCGGGCGCGTCCGACGTGGGCTGGCGGTTCACGCTGCTGGCTGCCACCACCGAGGCCGTGATGGGCCGGTAGCCCCGAAAGCTGAACGTGCCGCAGTCGCTGCCCGTCTCCAGTTCCCAGAACCGAGAGAGGCTGGTGAACTGCGGATTGCGGCAACCGCCACCCCGTGCCCCATCGCTGATGGGTGCGGCAGATGCGGGTGCTTGCGCCACCGCCACTGGGGCCACGCCGGTGTCGGACGCCGCGGGGCGCGTGGTCGCAGGGGCCTGCCATGCCTGCTGGCCCGCCCAGGCGTCGAAACAGGCCAGCCGTGCGCTGGCGTCATGGCCCAGGGCAGCGCAGCGGCGCCAGGCGTCGTCGGGTACCGTGGCGGCGGGGGCCGGCGCCTGGGCGGGCGCCAGAGGCGCCAGCAGCGCCAGGGCCAAAAGGGTCGGGTAACGAGGACGGAAGGGCAGGTTGAGCATGGATCGCCTCGGGGTAAGAATATGAATGAAAATGGGTTTAAGCGCTTTTTTGATAAGCGCTGCAAGCTATCTAAATAATAGCAACTGACGGTATCAGGCCGCTTTGGCGGCGGCCTGCGCCTTGAGCGCGAACTCGGCGCGCAGGGCCTTGAGTTTTTCGCGCGGGTCTTCGCGCGCGGTGGTCTTGTCGAGCGCCATTTCGGCGATGAAGCGGCTGGGCTGGGCGGCCACCATCTCTCGGCCCTTCTTGCGCTTCTTCGTCCAGCTCACGGCCAGTGAGCGCTGCGCGCGGGTGATGCCCACGTACATGAGGCGCCGCTCTTCCTGCAGGCGCGAGAGTGTTTCGTCGCTCACCTTTTGCTGCCGCCCGCCATCGTCGTCGAGCTTGAAGGGCAGCATGCCCTCGGTCACGCCCGCCAGGATGACGTGCGGCCACTCCAGTCCCTTGGAGGCGTGCAGGGTCGAGAGTGTCACCACGTCCTGGTCCTTTTCGCGGTCCGACAGGGTGGACAGCAGCGCGATGGTCTGCGCCACCTCCAGCAGGCTTTTGGTTTCCATCTGCGTGGTGGCGCCGGCCGCATCCTGGATCTGGCCACCGGCACGCTGCGCCATCCAGTCGCAAAACTCCAGCACATTGCTCCAGCGTGCGGCGGCCACTTTCTCACTGTCCTCGCCGTCGTAGAGGTGCTTTTCGTAGTCGATTTCCTTGAGCCAGTCCGCCAGGAAGGCGCGCGCGTTCTCTGCGCCCAGGGTCTGGCGGGCGCGGTATTCGAGGTCGTTCACATAGCGGCCGAACTCGTGCAGGCCATCGAGCGCGCGCCGGGGCAGGGCGGCGGGCAGCATGGGGGAAAACAGTGCGGCGAACAGGCTGGTCTTGTGCTGCGTGGAAAACTCGCCCAGCTGCCCCAGCGTGGTGTGGCCGATGCCGCGTTTGGGGCTGGTGATGGCGCGCAGAAAGGCCGGATCGTCGTCCGAATTGATCCACAGCCGGAACCAGGCGCACAGGTCGCGGATTTCCGCGCGGTCAAAAAAGCTCGTGCCGCCCGAAACCTTGTAGGGAATGCCCGCCTTGCGCAAGGCCTTCTCGAACGGCTTGGCCTGGTGGTTGGCGCGGTACAGGATGGCAAAGCTGCGCCAGTCCGGTGGTGGGTTGGCGGCAGCGCGCAGGCCCTGGATGCGCGCCACGGCGCGCTCGGCCTCGTGCTCTTCGCTGTCGGCATCGACCACGCGCACGGGTTCGCCCTCGCCGAGTTCGCTGAACAATGTCTTGGGGAACAGCTTGGGGTTGGGCCCGATCACATTGTTGGCTGCGCGCAGGATGGCGCTGGTGGATCGGTAGTTCTGCTCCAGCTTGATGACTTTGAGCTGGGGAAAGTCGATGGGCAGCTTTTTCAGGTTGTCCAGCGTGGCGCCGCGCCAGCCGTAGATGGACTGGTCGTCGTCGCCCACGGCGGTGAAGCGCCCGCGCTCGCCCACCAGGAGCTTCAGCAGATCGTACTGCGTGGCGTTGGTGTCCTGGTACTCGTCCACCAGCACATGGCCCAGCGCTGCCTGCCACTTGGCGCGCACCTCGGGGTGGTCGCGCAACAGCTTCAGCGGCAGGCTGATCAGGTCGTCGAAATCCACGCTCTGGTAGGCCGCCAGCCGCTCCTCGTAGCGCTGCATGATCAGCGCGATGCTGCGTTCGTGGTCGTCCTTGGCCTGGGCCAGCGCCTGCGCGGCGTTCAGCCCCATGTTCTTCCACAGGCTGATGGTCCACTGCCACTGGCGCGCGGTGGCGGCGTCGGTGGTGCCGCCGGCGGCGTCTTTCAGGATACTGGTCACGTCATCCTGGTCGAGGATGCTGAACTGCGGCTTGAGGCCCAGCACCTTGCCATCCTCGCGCACCATGCGAACCCCCAGCGCGTGGAAGGTGCACACCAGCACGTCCTTGGCGGCGCGGCCGATCAGGCCCTTGGCGCGCTCGCGCATCTCGGCGGCGGCCTTGTTGGTGAAGGTGATGGCGGCAATGCGCCGGGGCTCCAGCCCGCGCTCGATCATGTGCGCAATCTTGTGCGTGATCACCCGCGTCTTGCCCGAGCCTGCGCCGGCCAGCACCAGGCAAGGGCCGTCGGTGTAATGGACGGCCTGGAGCTGGGCGAGGTTGAGACCTGCGGACATGGGGAAGGGGAGAGGCGGGAGGGAGGGGGTGCGGAGCGCGCAATGATACCGGCGGACCCAGGCGGCTGTTTTTGCATCGTGGCAAAGCCCGTGCGGACCTCCGCAAGGGCGCGCGCCTTGTCACCGACCGGATGTTCTCGAAACCGCTGTCCGCCGGAGCTGGCTTGGTGCTGCCTTTGGCATTGCTGGTCTAAATGCTATTTATTTAATAGCTTTGGACGTATACCCCTTGGATGAAAAGGCAAAAAATAACCGGAAAACACGACCGCTCAGCAGGGGCCGCGCGCCGATGCCATGAGCATTTGCATCGCGTAGAGCGCCAGCAGCGACACACCGGCCAGCGCCACGCCCTGCAGGTTCAGCCGCAGGGCGAAACCGGGTGTATGGATGTGCACCACGCTGGTCCGCGCGAGCTGCAGCAGGCCCGCCAGCGGCAGCAGCAACAAGCCGAAGCAGGCCGTCGCCTTCCAGCCGCGCAGCGTGGAGCCCAGGTGCGTGCGGGAGTCGCACCAGACGATGGCGCCCAGGCTGCGCCATTCCTGGAACGCGTCCATCAGCACCGCCAGCAGCATGAAAGCCAGGGGCACCGTCAGAACCGCCCATACCAGCACCCAGCGGCGGTCGTGCGGGTTCCAGGGGCGCGCGGCCTGGGCGGCGTCCGCCGCCGGGCGCTGGCCTTCGGTGCGCACCACCTCCTCGGCGGCGTCGATGGCGGTGTCCAGCCAGCGGCGCCAGTCGCGCACGCGCGGGCGCTGGCCCAGGGCTGCGGCGTAGACGTGTTCGTCGTCCACGCAGACCTGCTGCGTGGCCGTGATGCGGTCGTCCGGCAGATACCACCCGGAAGACTTGCGCGGCAGGCGCACCACGAACACGGTGGTGGTGTCGGTGGACGGTGCGCCGGTAGAGTACAGACCCGTGGAGCCGTGCTCCAGTTCGATGGCCATCCAGTCATGACCGCGGTGCTGGCCGCGCACGATCGACAGCGGCCGCAACCGGTCCAGCCTCAGGCGCTCCCACAGCGGAGCGGAAAAGCCTTCGAGCAGCCCCGGCGGCGGTGCTTCCCGGGTGGCCATTCAAAGGCTCTCCAGGTCGGCCTCATCCTGCGCGGCGCGCCGCAGGCGCAGCCCCACGGTGATGGCGACGGCGGCGCAGACCAGCAGGTTCCACAGGCGGGGCATGCCGTACACGGCGAGGGTCACCCCGGCCACGCCGGAGAGCACTGCCAGGCGCAGTACGGGATGGTCTTCGCAGAGCCCGAGGACGCCGCCCAGCAGCATGGCGATCAGCCCCGTGGTCAGCGGCCAGCCGAGGAGGCAGACGAACATCAGCACAAAGGCCGTCATGCTGTCGGCCTGGGTGAACCACGACTGCCAGAGGGAGTTGGCCAGCAGGGCCGCCACGGCGACCGTGGCGGTGCCCCACGGCGGGGACAGGGAGGAGTCGTCGGCAAACATCATGGGTGTGCAGCAGGGCAAAACCCGCGCAGTATGCACTGTGCCAAGAGCGTGGCGCCAGCGCGCTCAGGGCGGCCCGGCGGGGTGGCGCACGGATGCCGGAAATGCATGCACGGGCACCCTCACCATGCGCAGTGGAAGCACGCTGCCAGCACCCTGCAAGCCAGTCTGAACCGGCGGGCGCCACAATAGCGTCCGTGCTGTCCGTCCTGCTCGTCACCTTCCCCTTCTTCGCGCTCGTGCTCTGTGGCTACCTGGCCGCGCGCAGCGGCGTGCTGCCGCAGCCGGCCATTCCGGGGCTCAATGCCTTTGTGCTGTACTTCGCGCTGCCGTGCATGCTCTACCGCTTTGGCGCCAACACGCCCATCGCGCAACTGCTTGACCCAGCCGTGGCCGGTGTCTATCTGCTGTGCGCATTGGTCATGGTGGGCGGCACGGTGGCCCTCACGCGCAATGCGCGCATCGGCTGGAACGACGCTGCCTTTGGCGCCCTGGTGGCCGCCTTCCCCAACACCGGCTTCATGGGCGTGCCGCTGCTCGTGGCGCTGCTGGGCGCGCAGAGCGCAGGCCCGGTCATCGTCACCATCGTGGTGGACATGGTCATCACCACTTCGCTGTGCATTGCGCTCTCGCGGCTCGACGGCGCGGGCACGCATGGCGTGGGCGTGGCGCTGCGCAACGCTTTCAAGGGCATGGCCACCAACCCCATGCCCTGGGCCATCGGTCTGGGCGCGCTGGCCTCGGCCCTGCAGTTCAAGCTGCCCGGCCCGGTGGATAAAACCGTGGCCATGCTGGCCGACGCCGCCTCGCCCGTGGCGCTGTTCACCATCGGCGCGGTGCTGGCACGCTCGCAGATGAACCTGCACGAGCGGGTGCCCGCGCGCGACTACGTACCCGTGGCGCTGGCCAAGCTGCTGCTGCACCCGCTGCTGGTGTGGGGCGCAGGCCATGCCGCCATTGCCGCAGGCGTGCCGCTGACGCCGTTCGCCCACACGGTGCTGGTGCTGCTGGCCGCGCTGCCCAGCGCGAGCAACGTCTCGCTGCTGGCCGAGAAGTTCGGCGCCAACAACGGGCGCGTGGCGCGCATCATTCTGGTGTCGACTGCGCTGGCGTTTTTGAGCTTTTCGGGGGCGGTGGCGCTGCTGACCTAAAATAGGAGCTTCCCCGAAAGAACCGTCATGGCCGCAGCCATGGAAGGCTTTCATTCTTGAAACCAAAGGTGGTGAAGATGAACAAGCCTTTTATTGCTCTGTGCCCCGAGATCACGCGGGCCAACGCGCTGACCCTGATGGACTGGCTGGAAGACGAAGACGTCACCCGCTACCTGAGCGATTCACGCCATGTCTCCCGGTTCATCGAGCAGGTCATCGGCCGGGTCCAGTTGCCGATCCTCACCCATCTGTTCAACCAGGGCGGCCGGTTCTTCATGGCCTACGACGCTCATGATGTGCCGGTCGGCTTTGTGCGCCTCGTCAAGGCAGGCCCGGACTGCGAAATGGTCCTGGTCATCGGCAACCGCGACAACTGGGGCCGCAAGCTCGGCGCCAGCGCCATCCGTGAAGGCATGAAGCTCGCCTTCTTCGACATGCGGGCCGAGAGGCTCATCGCCAAGATCCACCCGGACAATGCGCGATCGCTGAAGGCCTTCCTGCACAGCGGCTTCCTGCTGCAAAGCGAAACGCCCGCGATGAAGTCGCTGGCCATGAGCTCGGAGCGCTATCTCCGGCTCCTGCGTGAAAGCCCTGCGGTGCACGCCGCCGACATCTACATCACCGAGATCGACAAGGCACGGCTCAGGAGTCTGGTCGAGGTCGAACGGGGCTCGGAAATTTTCGAGCTGGAGCACGAGATCGAGCGGGCCATCGTCGTCGATCCATGGAATGTGGCGGAGGATGTCGTCACGATGAATTCCAAGGCCTTGTTGCAGGTGGATGACGAGGAACTGGAAGTGGCACTGGTCTACCCGGAAGATGCAGACGACCGTGCGGGGAAGCTGTCGGTGTGCTCCGGCATCGGCACCGCGATCCTGGGTTACAGGGAGGGCGATGCCTTCAGCTGGCGGATTCCGAACCGGACCTGCCATATCCGGATCGAGAAAGTGCTTTACCAGCCGGAAGCTGCGGGCGATTTCCACCTGTAGCTGGGCACGCTGCGCCCGTGGCGCACACCGCGCCTGAGCGCGCGGGCCGGCCGCGATTCGGCGGTCAAAGGGACTGCGCCGGATGCATGCGCAGAGTGGTCATGGAATGCACCAAGGGATACGGCCCCTCTGGCCGGGTTCCGGTCTTCTGTGAATCGGGCTGCCACCACCGTTTGATGACGCGTACCGGGGAATCGTTTTGTGCCCCAAAAGGCGGCCATCGCGGAGCCCCTGCCCGCAGCAGGGTTGCGTCACGCGGCCGTCACTATTGCACCGCAGCATGGCGCCATTGCCACTTGCGCTTACACCATGAATGCATCTCTGGGTCTGGGAAAGTACCGCGACCTGCTGTTGGCCATCCTGCTCTTCATCGTGCTCGATCTGGGCATCCTGTTCTTCAACTTTTTTGCCTCCATCCAGCTGGAACGTGATGCCAGCCGCATCAACACCGCAGGCGAACTGCGCATGCTCACGCAGCAGATCACCAAGTCGCTGCTGACGCTGCAGATCGAAACCCGCGACGGCCTGCTCGTGCAGACCAGCATGGCGCAGCTGGGCCAGGGGACGGCGGCGTTCAACCAGGGGCTGGCGACGCTCAAGGCGTCCATGGCGTCGGGCAGCGAGTTCCGTGCTTTCGGTCTGGACCCCGAAGAGCTGCGCGGCATGCTGCGGCGCCTGGAGAATGAATGGCGCCCGCTCAATGACGCCATTGCCCCGGTGCTGACGGTGCCCGCGCCCCGCCTGGAAGATGTCGAAATGGCTTCGACCAAGGCCGTGGCGCGCAACATCCGCCTGATGGGGCAGAGCGACGACCTGGCCATGGGCGTGGAAGCTGCAGCGCGCCACAAGACGGGCCTGATGCGCAGCATCCAGGTGGCGGCCATCGTGCTGGCGCTGCTCAATTTTGTCTTCATCGTCTTCAAGTTCGTGCGCCGCCTCAAGGCCGCCGACCAGGTGGCCGAGGCCGCGCGGCAGGAAACCGACGACATTCTGCAGACTGTCTCCGAGGGGCTGCTGCTGGTGGGGGCCGATGGCCGCATTGGCGGGCAGATTTCGGCGGCCACGCCGCGCCTGTTCATGCGCCCGGTACAGCCGGGCGACGACTTTCGCCGCCTGCTGGCAGGCATGCTCGATGCCGAGCGCGCCGAGGAGGCGCACACCTACCTGGATCTGTTGTTCGACCCCAAGGTCAAGCCCGCGCTGCTGACCCAGCTCGACCCGCTGCAGGAGGTACCCGTCCAGTCGCCGGGCGACCCGCATGCCAAGCCACGCTTTCTGACCTTCCAGATCAGCCAGGTGCGTGAGGAAGGCCGCATCAAGGAGCTGCTGGTGACGGTGTTCGACGTGACGCAGAAGGTGCAGCTGGAGCGCGAACTCTCGGCCACGCAGCAGGCCGCGCGCAATGATGTGGAAGACCTGCTCGTGGTGCTGGAGCAGGAGCCCCTGCTGCTGCAGGACTTTTTGCTCGGCGCGCGTGAGCGCCTGGCCGACCTCAACCAGGCCCTGCGCACCGTCGGGCGCGAGCCCGGGGCCTGCAAGGCGCTGGTGGAAGATGCCGCGCGCCTGGTGCACGGCATCAAGGGCGAGGCCGGGGCGCTGGGCTCGACCGGTATCGCGCGCCAGGCCCACGAGATGGAAAACACCCTGGCACCGCTGCTGCGCCGCCCCCATCTGGAGGGCGAAGACCTGATCCCCGTCGTGGTCGAGCTCGCACGCCTGCAGGACCAGGTCGAACGGCTGCACCGCTTCTTCCTGCGCGTGGGCCAGCCCGTGGCAGACCGGGAAACCACCAGCACCCTCGACGCCATGGTGAACAACCTGCAGGCCCTGGCGCAGCGCGTGGCGCTGTCGCTGGGCAAGCAGGTGGCGCTGACGGCCCGCCTGCCCGAGGGCGGGCTGCCCCCCGAGGTGGAGCGCGCCCTGCGCGAAGCGCTGCCGCAACTGGTGCGCAACGCCGTGGTGCATGGCATCGAGCTGCCGCACGAGCGCGAGCAACTGCGCAAGCCGCCCACGGGGGCCTTGCGGCTGGACATCGGCCACGCCACCGATGGCAGCATCGAGGTGCGCCTGAGCGACGACGGGCGTGGCATCGTCGTGCCCCATCTGCGTGAACGCATCGCGCAACTGCGGGGCGACGCCGCCCAGTTGAGCGACCAGCAGGTGCTAGGCCATATCTTCGACCCCCACTTCACCACGGCCACCGAGGTCACCGAGCACGCAGGCCGGGGCGTGGGCCTGTCGCTGGTGCGCCAGGTGGCCGAGAAGGCCGGCGCCCGGCTCAAGGTGCTGACGCAGCCCCAGGTGTCCACGCAGTTCGTGCTCAGATTCGGGGCGGGGTCGGCATGAACGCGGTCACGCTGATGGTCGTGGACGACTCCATGGTGTTTCGCAACCGGATTGCCCGTCTGGCCGGCGATGCGCGGCTGGGCGTCAAGGTGGTGGCCCAGGCCGAAAACGGCCTGGAGGCCATCCACCAGGCGCGCCAGCACCGGCCCGATCTCGTCACCATGGACCTGACCATGCCCGAGATGGACGGCCCCGCCTGCCTGGAGGCCTTGCGCACGGTGCTGCCCGGTGCGCGCATCCTGGTGGTGTCGGCCCTGAGTGACCGCTCCACCGCCTTGCGGGCCATGGCCCGGGGCGCGCATGGTTTTCTGCTCAAACCCTTTTCCGATGAACAAATGGTCGAATCCCTGCAGGAGCTGATGGCATGAGCGGAAACCGTCTCAAGGTGGAAGACGTCAAGGTATTCTCTGACGCCGCACTGGGTTTTTTCGCCCAGACCACCGGGCACAAGGCCTCCGTGCGCACTGCCTACCTGCTCGACGGCGCCGGGCCCATAGTCTGGAACGACTTCCAGGGCCGCATCGAGCTGGCCGGGCGTTACCGGGGCAGCGTCACCTTCTCGGCGCCGCGCGGCCTGCTCACGCATGTGCTGCTGTCCATCGGCGAGAGTGACTACACCGACGCCAGCCACCGCGACATCGTGGGCGAGATCGCCAACCAGATGTCGGGCCAGGCACGCCGCCATTTCGGCGAGGCGCTGGACATCTCGCCGCCGCGCGTGCTCTCGCCTGAAGAGGGCGCGGCCTCTCACCCGGCTGGCGCTGTGCCTTTTGTCATTCCCATGCAGTGGGAGCGCTATGAGGCGCACCTGGTGGTGCAAATGGACAAGGAGGGGGGAACGCCCCCCTGAGTGGCTGCACCACTTCCCCCCGCTCTCGCAGCGCTACGCGCTGCGGGCAGGGTGACGCCACCGGTGCGGCGGGGCGGCCCTTGCACGGTGGCCGCTGGCGTGGGTTGTGCGCGTAGCACGCGCAGGGGGCGGGCGTCGCGGGCTTCGGATCAGATCGCCAGCGGGTCCACATCCACCAGCCAGCGGATCAGCCCCTTGTGCTCGGGCTGGCTGCGCGTGGCCTGCATCACGGGTTGCCAGTGGGCCAGAAAGCGTTGCAAAGCCGTGCGGTTGCTGCTTTCGAGCAGCATCTGGGCGCGCTCCACGTTGGCCACGCGCTGGATGGTCAGCGGCACCGGTGGGTAGAGCGTGACCTGCTCCAGCCCCGGCAGGCCGTGGGCGTGGGCGGCGCTGCTGGCTGCGGCGAGGAAGCCCTGGGCCACCTCCTGCGTGCGGGCGTCGGCGCGCACCAGGGCCTGGAAGGCGAACGGCGGCATGGCGGCCTCTTCGCGCTCCTTCAGTTGCTGGGCGGCAAAGGCCGGGTAGTCGTGCAGGCGCAGCGCCTCGAACACGCCGTGCTGCGGGTGGAAGGTTTGCACCCACATTTCGCAGCGCGTGCCCTGCGCCGCCATGTAGGCCGCGTCGCGCCCGGCGCGGCCCCCGGCCTGCATCAGCAAGGCGAACAGGCGCTCGGGCGCGCGGAAGTCGCTGGAAAACAGGGCGCCATCCGGTTGCACGGCGGCCACCAGCGTGATGCGGCGGAAGTCGTGGCCCTTGGCGATCATCTGCGTGCCCACGAGCACGTCCACCTCGCCCGTGTGCACCTGGGCCAGCTGGCTCTCCAGCGCGCCCTTGAGGCGCGTGGTGTCGGCGTCGATGCGCGCGATGCGCACCGGCGTGCCGTCGGGGCGGCGCACGGCGGCGAGCAGCTCGCCGAGCTGCTCTTCGAGCTGCTCGGTACCCCGGCCGATGGGCACGATGTCCGGGCTGCCGCAGCCGGGGCAGGCGCGCGGCACGCGCACCGTGAAGCCGCAGTGGTGGCAGCGCAGCGTGCGGTCGAGTTTGTGGAACACCTGGTGCGCACTGCAGTGCGGGCAGTCGCTCTTCCAGCCGCAGTCCTGACAGTGCAGCACGGGGGCATAGCCCCGGCGGTTGAGCAGGATCATGCTCTGCTCGCCGCGTTCCACGCGCTCCTGCAGCGCGGTCAGCAGCGGGGCCGAGAACACGGTGCGCCGGGGCTGGTGGTTCATGTCCACGCGGCGCACGCGCGGCAGCTCGCCCGCGCCGACGCGGCTGGGCATGTGCAGGCGCAGGTAGCGCCCGCCCTCGGGGTCTTCGGGGCTGGGCGGGCGGCTGGCGTGCCAGCTCTCCAGCGAGGGCGTGGCCGAACCGAGGATGACCTTGGCGCCCTGCTCGCGCCCGCGCCACAACGCCAGGTCGCGCGCCGAGTAGCGTGCGCCTTCCTGCTGCTTGTAGCTCGGGTCGTGTTCCTCGTCCACCACGATGAGGCGCAGGCCCGGCAGCGACGCGAACACCGCCATGCGCGTGCCCAGCACGATGCGCGCCTGCCCGCTGTGCGCGGCCAGCCAGGCCTTGAGGCGCTGCGGGTTCGTCATGCCGCTGTGCAGCGACACCACCGCCCCGGCGCCAAAGCGTGCGATGAAGCGTTCCTCGAGCTGCGGCGTGAGGTTGATCTCGGGCACCATCACCAGCGCCTGGGCGTGCTCGTCCTGCTCCAGCACCTCCTGCACGCAGCGCAGGTACACCTCGGTCTTGCCGCTGCCGGTGCTGCCGAACAGCAGGAAGGGGCCATTTTTTGAAGAAATTTCGGCACGAGCGCTTTCCTGCTCTGCGCTGAGCGCTATCAAAGGTGTAGCGATTGCGGGGGAGGCCTCGCGTGCGGGGCGGCGCAGGCGGCGCGCCAGCTGCTCGGGGCCCAGGTCGCGCAACTGCGGTGGCAGGGCCGATAGCGCCACTTCGCCCAGACTGCGCTGGTAGTAGCGCGCCGCAAAGGCCACCAGGCGGCGCCAGTGCGCGTCCAGCGGAGCGATGCCCTCCAGCACGCCGGCCACCGGGCGCAGCGTGCGACCCTCTGGCGGCGGTGCGCTGTGGCCGTCCCACACCACGCCCAGCACCTCCCGGGCGCCCAGAGGCACACGTACCAATGCGCCCGGCGCTAGTGGGCGCTCACAGGTGTAGTCGAGCAGATCCCCCACGCCGCTGTGCGACGGCGTGTGCACGGCGACCTGCACGGTGGGGAGGGGCGTATTCACGGCTTCAGCTTGTTGCGCTAAGTGCTTGATTTTCAGGCCTTTGCGCCGGGGGAGGTCCACTTCTGTGGATAACTTTGTTGACATCCTCGCGTCCGGGGGGGGCCGGGCTGACGGGATACCCTGGCCAAAAAGCAGCCTCTCAAAGGGGAGCTGTTGAAAAAGTTCATATGAATCAATGGTGTCCATCGTGTCCATGGGCTTTTGCAGGGGGCGCGGTGTCGGGGGGCATACCACAGTGCGGGAAGTGTGCACAAGTCGTTGCATTTGGTCACGTCAACCTGTGGCAGCAAACCGGATCTGCGTCATGCACGGCGCCGGTTCACTCACTTTTTTGGGTTTTCACTGCAAGTGCTTGTCATGACAAGGATTTTTGCAATCGTCCCGATTTTCTGTGGATAACTTTGTTGATATCCCCTGGGCATGGGCTGCAAGGCCTTGAAAACACGGGCTTTCAACAGGGTGCCCGCCAAAGCAGCAATAACGACGGGTGAATGAAATCAAGCACTTGCGACGCTGTGGAGGGGGCGTGGCACTTTACAGAGCGGTGGCACCCACTGGCGCAAGGCAGGTAGGTGCCACCGTGCCGGTGTGCATAAGTCAGACAGCCGGGTTGCCCGGAATCAAGCCCTGCGCTGCGCGCGCGAGTGGCTGTGCACGGCTTCGACCAACGCGGCCACATGCTCGGGCGGCGTGAACTGACTGATGCCGTGGCCCAGGTTGAAGATGTGCGTAGGGCCGGTGGTGCTGCGGTCGGTGTGCGGCGTGCCGAAGCTGTCGAGCACGGCGTGCACCTGGGTGACGATCTGCGCGGGCGGGGCGAACAGCACGTTGGGGTCGATGTTGCCCTGCAGCGCCTTGCCGGGGCCGCCCACCTGGCCGCCGACGATGGCGCGCGCCTTGCCCAGGTTGGCCGTCCAGTCCAGGCCCAACACCTCGCAGTCGATGTCCTTCATGTCGTCGAGCCAGATGCCGCCGCCCTTGGTGAAGACGATGCGCGGCACGTCCTGGCCGTCCACGCCGGTGCGCTTGAGTTGGGCGAGCACGCGCTTGGTGTATTCCAGGCTGAAGTCCTGGAAGCAGCCGTCGGCGAGCACGCCGCCCCAGCTGTCGAACACCATCACGGCCTGGGCGCCCGCGTCGATCTGGGCGTTCAGGTACTGCGCCACGGCGTCGGCATTCACGGCCAGGATGCGGTGCATCAGGTCGGGACGGCTGTACATCAGCGTCTTGACGAGGCGGTAGTCGTCACTGCCCTTGCCCTCGACCATGTAGCAGGCCAGCGTCCAGGGGCTGCCCGAGAAGCCGATCAGCGGCACGCGGCCATTGAGCGCCTTGCGGATGCTGGTGACGGCGTCGAACACGTAGCGCAGCTTGTCCATGTCGGGCACGGCCAGCTCGGCCACGCCGGCTTCATTGCGCACCGACTTGGCAAAGCGCGGGCCCTCGCCCTCGGCAAAGGTCAAACCCAGGCCCATGGCGTCGGGCACGGTGAGGATGTCGCTGAACAGAATGGCGGCGTCGAGCGGGAAGCGCTCGAGTGGCTGCAGGGTCACTTCCGTGGCGAAGTCCACGTTGGTGGCCAGGCCCATGAAGCTGCCGGCCTGGGCGCGCGTGGCCTTGTATTCGGGCAGGTAGCGGCCCGCCTGGCGCATCAGCCACAGAGGGGTGTAGTCGGTGGCCTGGCGACGGCAGGCGCGCAGGAAGGTGTCGTTGGTGAGGGGGGCGAAGGTGGTGCTCATGCCCCCGATTGTCGCAGGAGGAAGGGAGGGCACCCCTTGAGCCGCCTTCGGCGTATTCCCCCTCTCTCGCGCTGCGCGCGGGAGGGGGACGCACCCGGTGGCCTGGCAAAGCCAGTTCCACGGGTGCACTGGCCTGGGCCGCTGCGGTTTTGACGCGCGGGGTTTCACCTCTCAGCGATGTAGTGCGACATGCGCGCCGTTTCGCCGGGCGCGAGGAAGGCGCGCACCTCCGTTTCCAGCGTCTGGTCGGCCATGGTGGCGCGGACGCGCTGGTGCAGGTAGCCGGCCCAGGACTCGACGATGAAGCGCTCGACATAGCGCGAGGGCTCGCCCAGGTCCTTGTACACGCGCCAGAAGGTAGCGCCGTCGCGCCGGCGCGGGGCCTTCATGCGGCTGATGGTGTCCAGAAAGGCCGCGTCGGTGCCTGGCGCGATGCGGTAACCCACCTCCACGGCCACGGGGCCGGCCTCGGGCAGGGGTTCGGCTTCGATGAACAGCTCATCCCAAGGCGTCGCCTGGGTCACCTCGTGCAGGGCACCCATGCGCAGCGGCATGGGGCGCGCCAGCAGCAGGCCCGCGCCCAGCAGCGCGGCCGCCACGCACAGCGTGGGCGTCAGGCCGAAAAGGTCGGACGACGCGCCCCAGAAGGCCGAGCCCATGGCAAATGCGCCCAGCGCCGCCACCATGTGCATGGCCACGGCGCGCGAGCGCACCCACTGCGGTGCGCTGGCCTGGGTGGCGGTGTTGAAGGTGGACATGGCCGACATCCAGGCCGCGCCGGCCAGCAGCATCCACAGATAGACGAACCAGGCCACCTGCGTGAGCGCGGCCACCAGCATGGCGGCGGCAAAAACGGCGCCGGCGGTGCCCACGATCACTTCCAGCCCGAAGCGCGCCCGCAGGCGCCCCAGAATCAGCCCCACCAGAACGGCGCCCGTGCCCAGGCAGCCCATCAGCAGGCCGAAGCCCTGCGCACCCGTGCCCAGGCGCTGCGCAATCACCGGCAGCAGTGCCCACAGGGCCGAGCCCGCCGCACCGAACGCCATCACGCGCACCAGCTGCGCAAGAATGATGCGCGAATGCCAGGCAAAACGCAGGCCGCTGAGCGTGCCGCCCCACAGGCGCTCGGCGGGCAGTTTGGACGGCGGGTGCGCTTTGGGCGGCCAGCGGCGGATGGACTCCCACATCACCAGCGTGGTCGCCACCGTGACGGCAAACACCCAGCCCGCCCCCAGCTGCGCAAACAGCAGCCCCGCCAGCGTGGGCCCCACGGCGCGCGCCGCGTTGTAGGCAATGCTGACGGCGGTGATGGCCTGGGGCCACTCGTCGCGCGGCACCGGGTCGATGACCGAGGAGTTCCAGGCGGGAGTGAGCATGGCCATGCAGCAGCCGCACACAAAAACCAGAAAAAGCACCGAGGCCGGACCGCTCCAGCCGCCCAGCGTCAGCAGGGCCAGCAGCGCGCAGGCCCCGGTCTGCGCCAGCAGCGCGCCCGAGATCAGGCGCCGCCGGTCGGTGGTGTCGGCCAGCACGCCGGCGGGCAGCGCCAGCAGAAACATGGGCATGAACACGGCGGTCTGCACCAGCGCCGCCAGAAACGACGAGTCCGTAAGCTCCACCATGAGCCACGCTGCCGCCATGGTCTGCATGCCGCTGCCCACAAAAAACACCCCGCCGCAAATCCACAGGCCCCGGAACGCCGGTTGGCGCAGGGGGCTCCACAAAGAGGTTGAGGGCGACGACATGGGTTGCGGGTCGATGGGCCGAGGAGGATGGTGGGCTGGGTGTACGGTGAGGACGCTACGTGCACAGAGGATAGCGGTTATGCCCGCACCGCGGGGCCGTCGGTGTTGGCGTAGCTTTAAGCTTTTTCGGGCTGTTGCGTTTTCTGGATAAGCGTTGAAAGCTATTGATTTAATAGCATTTCGCTCTGCCCGGCCTCCAGCAGGCGCGTCAGCAGCGGGTGCATCACCTTGCGCGCGCTGTAGATCAGGTGGAACTGCTCCTGCACATCGGGCGTGCTGCCCACCTGCACCAGGCCATGCGTTTGCGTCAGGTGTTCGCCCAGCAACACGGGCGCGGGCATCATGCCCATGCCGGTGGCCGCAAAGGTGCTCAAGAGTGCGCTGTCTTCAAATTCTCCGGCGATGCGCGGGCGGATGCGCTCGCGCTCCAGCCACTGGTCGATGCGCGCGCGCATGGCCGCGTGCTCGGTGGGCAGCAGCACGGGCACCACGGCCAGGCTGTGCGGGAACTGTTTTGCCGCCGCCTCGGCCCACAGCGGCGGTGCAAACCACGCGATGGCGCTGCTGCCCAGCAACTGGCTGGTGGTGCGCAGGGCGGGGTTGGGCGACGCCGCGCGGTCGGCCAGCACGGCATCCAGCTTGTGCAGTGCCAGTTCGCCCAGCAGCGGCTGAAACTCGCCCTCGTGGCACAGCAGCCGCAGGTGGGGTTCGTCCAGCACGGGTTTGAGCAACCGGTGCACGGCCAGCTTGGCGATGCCGTCGGAGATGCCCAGGTTCAGACGCAGCGTCTGGCCGCTGGCCGCCTCGCGCACGCGCAGGGGCAGCAGCTCACCCAGCGCAAAGATGTGGTCGGCCTCGTGCAGTGCGGCGACGCCCGCGTCGGTCAGCACCAGGGTGCGGCCCTCGTTGCGCAGCAGGCTCACGCCGAGCGACTTTTCCAGCGCGCGCACCTGGGCGCTGATGGTCTGCACGGCCATGTCCAGCCGCTCGGCGGCACGGGCAATGCCGCCCTCCTTGGCCACCACCCAGAAGTAGAAAAGATGGCGGTAGTTGAAGCTCTGGCTCATGGGTGTCCTCGCCGGTGGAGTGGGTTTAGTTCGTAAAAACCGCACCAATCATATCGATAAGACAGGTTTTTAATGTTCCATGCCGCCCCTACAGTGCAGCTCTTCGGCCGGCAGCAATGCCCGGCAAGACAAATTTCCCTTTCGGAGCAACGACGCATGGAAACGATAGGAACCTGGTGGATGTGGGCGGGCTTTGCCGTCTTTGTGGTGGTGGCCATTGCCATCGACCTGCTGGTGATGGAGCGCCAGGGAGCGCACAAGGTCACGATGGGGGAGGCCGTGCGCTGGAGCCTGCTGTGGTTCTCGCTGGCCTTCGTGTTTGTGGCCCTGCTGTGGTGGTACCTGGACGGCAGCCAGGGCCGCGAGGTGGCCAACACGGTGTCGATGCAGTTCATCACCGGCTATCTGGTCGAAAAGAGCCTGTCGGTGGACAACATCTTCGTCTTTCTGATGCTGTTCAGCTACTTTGCCGTACCGCCGCAGTACCAGAAGCGCGCGCTCATCATCGGCATCATTGGCGCCATCGTGCTGCGCACCGTGCTGATTCTGGTGGGCGCCTGGCTGCTGGCCACCTTCCACTGGCTGCTGTACGTGTTCGGCGCTTTCCTGGTCATCACCGGCGTGAAGATGTGGTTTGCCGCCGGGCAGGAGCCCGACATCGCCACCAACCCGGTGCTCACGCTGCTGAAAAAGCGCATGCGCATCACCGACCGGTTTGACGGCGAGAAGCTCAGCACCATGATCGACGGCGTGAAGCACTACACCCCTCTCTTCGTGGTGCTGGTGCTGATCGGCACCACCGACATCATCTTTGCCGTGGACAGCATTCCGGCCATCTTCGCCATCACCAGCGACCCGTTCATCGTGCTCACGGCCAACATCTTCGCCATCCTGGGCCTGCGCGCGCTGTACTTCTTGCTGGCCGACCTGGCCAACCGCTTCCACCTGCTGGCCTATGGCCTGGCGCTGGTGCTGGTGTTCATCGGCACCAAGATGCTGCTGATCGACTTCTACAAGATCCCGATCGGCTATGCCCTGCTGGTCACGGCCACGCTGATTGCCGGCTCGGTTCTGCTGTCGCTGCGCGGCTCCAGCCAGGGCGTATCGCCCAAGGGCTGACCAGGTAAGCATCACCATGCAAATGCTGTGTAGCTTGCGCCGCTGGCTGCGGGGGCTCGAACCCCGTGTGCGCGGCCAACTGGACCGGCCCTGGCTGCTGCGTCTGCAGCCCTGGCTGGAGCAGCGCGCGCTGTTCCGCTTTCAGCGCCAGCCCCTGGCCCGGGGCGTGGCGGCCGGAATGTTCTGCGGGCTGATCCCGGGGCCGCTGCAGCTGCCCGGCACCCTGCTGGCCTGTGCCTGGCTGCGCGGCAATGTGGTGGCGGGTGGTGTCGCCACGTTCTATACCAACCCCCTGACGATCGTGCCGCTGTACGCCCTGGCCTTCTATCTGGGGGCGCTGGTGATGCCGGGAGAGCAGGTGATGCCCGCCTGGGGCAGTGTGGCGCCCGGGGGCGACTTCACCCTGCAGGCCCTGGCCGCGTGGGTGCAGGCCCTGGGTGTGCCACTGCTGGTGGGGCTGCCCGGGCTGGGCTTGCTGCTGGCAGCGCTGGGGTATGTGACGGTGCACATCCTGTGGCTGGCGCCGGCCGTGCAGCGGGGGCGGCGCTGGCAGCGCTGCCGCGTGGCAGCCCAGCGCATGCCGCCAGAGGAGCCCTGACAGCCCAGGCTCCTATCCCGTGGCGCGCTCCAGCGCCTGGTCGATGTCCCAGAGGATGTCGTCCACGTCCTCGATGCCGACGCTCAGGCGCACCATGTCGGCGCCCACGCCCGCCCGCGCCAGCTCTTCGTCGTTCAGTTGCCGGTGCGTGGTGGAGGCGGGGTGGATCACCAGCGTCTTGGCGTCGCCAATGTTGGCCAGGTGGCTCAGAAACTCGCAGGCGTCGATGAACTTCTCGCCCGCGGCAGCCCCGCCCTTCACGCCGAAGGTGAGGATGCCCGAAGCGCCGGGGTGGCCGTCCACCGCGCGGAACTGCTTTTGCGCCAGCGCGTGGTGGGGCGAGCCGCTCAATCCGGGGTAGTTGACCCACTGCACCTTCGGGTGGCCCTGCAGGAACTGCGCCACCCGCAGCGCGTTGCGGCAGTGCTCGCGCATGCGCAGGTGCAGCGTCTCGGCACCCTGCAACAGCAGCCAGGCGTTGAGCGGCGAGAGCACGCCGCCAAAGGTGCGGTTGACCTCCATGCGCGCCTTCATGGTGTAGCCAAAGTCGCCAAAGGTCTCGTAAAACTTCACGCCGTGGTAGGCGCGGCTGGGCTCCACCATCTCGGGGAATTGGCCGTTGTCCCACGGAAACTTGCCGCCCTCGACCACCACGCCGCCCATGGTGGTGCCGTGGCCGCCGATGTATTTGGTGGCGCTGTGCACCACGATGTCGGCGCCAAACTGCAGCGGGTTGCACAGGTAGGGGCTGGCCACGGTGTTGTCGATGACCAGCGGCACGCCGTGGGCATGGGCCACGTCCGCGATGGCCGCAATGTCGAGCACGTTGACCAGCGGGTTGCCGATGGTCTCGCCGTACACGGCCCGCGTGTTCGGGCGCATGGCGCGCGCAAAGTTCTCGGGGTCGGCCGGGTCCACGAAGGTGGTCTCGATGCCGAGCCGGCTGAACCCCACGCCCAATTGCCCCACCGTGCCGCCATACAGCGTGCTGGCCGCCACGATGTGGTCGCCGGTTTTCAGGATGGCCAGCAGCGCCGCCATCTGCGCGGCCATGCCGCTGGCGCAGGCCAGCGCGGCGCGGCCGTTTTCCAGGCTGGCGATGCGTTCCTCCAGCACCGCCACCGTGGGGTTGCTGATGCGGCTGTACACATTGCCGAAGGTCTGCAGGTTGAACAGGCTGCTGGCGTGCTCGGCGCTGTCGAAGACAAAGCTGGTGGTCTGGTGGATGGGCGTGGCGCGCGCGCCGGTCACCGGGTCGGGCTGGGCGCCTGCGTGGATGGCGCGGGTGCCAAAGCCGTAGGCATGGTCGGCGCCGGAAGAGGGTGTGTCTGCCATGATTTTATGCATCAAAAGTGCACCCAGCGCTTGTGTAGCAAGCGCAGGTAGCTATCAATAGGGGAGCTGCCTCAGCCGCTTGGCCGTGATTACCTGGGTGTTCACACCCATCCAGCCCAGGCCGCCGAACAGGCGCGCGTGCTCAATTTTTACGCAGCGGTTCTGGATGACCTGCATGCCCGCGTCCTCGGCGCGCTGGGCGGCGTCCTCATGCCGCACACCGAGCTGCAGCCAGAGGCAGCTCGCGCCGATGGCCACGGCCTCCTCGGCCAGCGGCGGGATGTCCCCGCTCTTGCGGAAGCAGTCCACCATGTCGATGCGCCCGCCCTGGCGGGCGATGGCCTGTTCGGCCTCGTACAGGCTTGCGTGGCAGGGCTCGCCCAGAATGTGGCCGCCGCCCTGCGCGACCACCGGGTTCACGGGCACGATGCGGTAACCGTGCGCCTGCATGTACTTGGCGGCGAAGTAGCTCGGACGGTGCCATTGCGGTGACAGGCCCACCACCGCAATGGTGCGGCAGCGCGCCAGCACATCGCGCAGGGTGCTGATGGTGTCGGGGGTGCGGCTCATGCGTGCCAGTGTACGCAAGCGCGCAAGGCTGCGCTGGTCATGCCCATGTCATGCGCCGGGCACACAATGGCTCCCGCAGTCACGCCATGCGCACCCGGCACACCCTTTGTGGAGGGCGACGGGGCCGCGCAGTGTGTGCCAGGGGTTTCATAGCGAGTGACCAGAAAAAGAGCGGCTTGATAGGCCGCTTTTTTTTGGTTCTTCACGCATTTCCGGCGCAAAACGCCCCCTCGGGATGCCGTGGGGACGCCGGAAACGACAACGCCGCGCAGGGCGCGGCGTTGGACGGGGGGCTGCTGCCCCGGCGGGCGACGGCAGCCCGGGCAGGCGGCGTGCGCCGCCCACGTTCAGAAGCGGTGCACCAGGCCCACGCCGAAGGTGCTGGAGCCGGTCGTGCCCTTGACCACCTTGCCGGCGCTGTTGAGGCCGCCGTAGCCTGCATACATCATGGTGCGCTTGGACAGATGGTAGTTGGCGAACAGCTCGTAGGCGGTGGCGCCGTCGCGAGCCGGGTTGGGGTTGTCCGTGATGCGGGCCACTTGTGCGCCCACCACCCACGCGCCCAGCGGCACAGAGACGCCCAGGCCAAAGCCCTTGCCGGTGGTTTTGGATTCGTCCTGCGTGTACAGCGCGCTGACCACGAACGACTCGAAGCTGTAGCGCGCGCCCAGGGCATAACCGGTGCGGTTGTTGGCGCCTTCGGCCATCTTGCTCTGCACCACGGCGCCCAGGCTCAGGGGGCCATTCTGGTAGCTGGCGGCGAGCTGGTACGAGCCCTTGCGCGTGTCGGCGGCGCCTGCGGCAGGGGCCGCCTTGTCCTGCTTCATGACCACGGCGGCGCGCGCCTGAAAGCCGCTCAGCTTGGGCGAGGTGTAAAGAAATTGGCTGTTGGCGCGGTTGCCGCCCAGGGAGCCGTCGGCGTCCAGGCCGAGGTTCTTCAGCGCCGAGGTGTTGTTGGTCGTGCCGTTGAGGTCGAACGTGCCCATGGTGCGGTTCTGCGCCGTGGTCATGCGGCCCATGGCGAACTCGCCGAAGCCGCCACCAATGGCCAGCCAGGCCGCGCGATTCCACGCGCCCGCAGCGCCACCCGTCAGGGCGCCGTCTTCGATGTTGACGCCTTGTTCAAAGTTGAACGACGCCTTCAGGCCGCCGCCCAGGTCTTCCTGGCCGCGCACGCCCCACATGGAGGTTTCCTTGTAGTTGCCGATCATCTGCGACTGGCCGCCGAAGGCCTTGCCCAGGCCGGCGTCAAGGCGCCCGTACAGGGTCACGTTGGATTGGGCCGAGGCGATGCCCGCCACGGAGCTGAGAACGGCCAGGGCGATCAGGGTTTTTTTCATGGAGTCATTCCGGTAGTTGTTGACAAGACAAGCGCATCGGGGCCTCACAAGGAGGCCCCGATGGCTTGCCGCTATTGCAACAACCCGATGTGACAGACCGGCTACAAGACCCCGCAGAACACAGGGGGCTTGTTGGCGAAAGTCAGAGCGACGCCAGTGCTGCCCGCAGCTCCGACACGCTGAGGATTTCGCTCATCACCACGGGCGTGCGGCCGGGGGCCATGAGCACGTACACCGGTACGCCGTTGCGCCCCAGGTCGGCCAGGGCGGCGGTGATGGCGGGGTCGCGCCGGGTCCAGTCGGCGCGCAGCAGCGTCACGCCGTGCCTGGCAAAGTCGGCCAGCACGTCTGCATCCTGCAGGGCGTTGCGCTTGTTGTACTGGCAGGTCACGCACCAGGCGGCGGTGAAGTCGACAAACACGGGCTGGCCCGCTGCCGTGATCTCTTGCACGCGCTGGGCCGACCAGGGCTGCCAGCTGGCACCGGCCGCGCCCGCCACGGATGCGGGTGCCTCCATGGGCTGCAGCATGTTGGGGCCGATGGCGCCAGCCAGCCAAGCGCTGAAGGCGATCAGGACAGACGCCATGACGATGCGCGTGCGGCCGCGCAGCGTGAGCGACCACACCACGCTGCTGGCCGCCACCAGCAGCGCCAGCAGCGCACCCGCGCCGTCGATGCCGCTTTGCTGGCCCAGCACCCACACCAGCCACACCACGGTGGCAAACATGGGGAAGGCCATGGCACGGCGGAAGGTGTCCATCCAGGCGCCGGGGCGCGGCAGGGCGCGCGCCACGGCGGGCACCCAGGCGGCCAGCAGGTAGGGCACGGCCATGCCCACGCCCAGGGCGCCAAACACGGCCAGCGCCTGGGGCCCGGGCAGGTCGATGGCAAAGCCCAGCGCCGCGCCCATGAACGGGGCCGTGCAGGGCGAGGCAATGGCCACGGCCAGCACGCCGGTCAGGAAGGCGTCGCCCGCCGGGTGGCGCGCCTGCAGCGTGGCCAGGCGGCCGGGCACGAACTGGCCGAACTCGAACACGCCGGCCAGGTTCAGCCCAATAACGGTAAACAGCAAAGCCAGCAGGGCCACCACGGCGGGCGACTGCAGCTGGAAGCCCCAGCCCAGCTGCTCGCCCGCCGCGCGCAGGGCCAGCAGCAGGCCGCCCAGCGCCAGGAACGACAGCACCACGCCCACCGTGTAGGCCACGCCGCCCACGCGCTGCGCGCGCAGGTGGTTGCCGTGCCGTGCAAAACCCATCACCTTGATGGCCAGCACCGGGAACACGCAGGGCATCAGGTTGAGCAGCAACCCGCCGATCAGGCCGCCCAGCAGGGCCGCCAGCAGCGTGCCCCGGGCACCGCCTGCGGGGGCCTCGCTGGAGGCCCGGTTGGCTTCGAGGGCGGCGGCCAGTGCAGGCGACACGCCGGCCTGGGGCGCAGCAGGTGCCCAGGCGCCTTCGATGGCGGCCACGGTGTGCCAGCCGGGGGCGCCGTCGCCCGTGGCGGCCGGGCGCTGCCCGGGCGCCGGGGCCAGCACCAGCGCCATCTGGGCCAGGCTGGCACCCCGGTCGGGCGAGAGCGGCAGGTTGGCCGTCCAGGTGTCGCCCTGCCAGGACTGGGTCCAGTCCTTGCCGGGCACGGCGGCCGGAATGAGCACGGCCGCCGGTTCGGCAAACACTTCCAGCTCCTGGCCGTGCACGCTCTTGGGCAGGCCGCTGACGCGCAGTTGCAGGCGTTCGCCCTCGACCTGGATATGGCTTTGGCCCTGCAGCGGCACGGGCTGCGCGGCCTGGGCCTGCGCAAAGGCCGCGCTGTGCATGCCGGTCGAGCTGCGCAGGGGCAGTTGCAGCACGAAGCTGCCTTCCTCGGGGATGCATTCCACGCGGCACGCCAGCCAGGTGGCGCGAAGGCGCACTTCGATCTGGCCGTTGGTGCCCGCAGGCGGCGTGAAGCCGGCGGGCACCTGCAGCGGTGCGGCCAGCAGCACCTGGCCGCCGTAGCCGTAGTTGGCCAGTTTGCCGATGCGGAACAGGCTGGGCACGGGCCAGGCGGTTTCGCCCACGTCCAGACCGGCGGGCAACTGCCAGGTCAGCTCGGTGGGCAGACCGGAGTCGCCGGGGTTCTTCCAGTAGGTATGCCAGTCTTTCTGGTGCGTGAGCTGCAGCCCCAGCCACACCGGTTTGCCCGGTGCCACGCCCTCGGGGGCATGGGCCAGTAGCTCGGCGCGCACCTGGGGCGTGGTCACCACGCTACCCGTGGCGGCAGCGGGGTTGTTACTGAATTGGGCTTTGGCGCCCGTCCATCCTGCGGTTGCAGCTATGAAAACGAGAGCACTCAGAAAGCGATGGAGGCGGTTGCGGGACATGGTCGTCCTGTGGGAGCGTGGCGGGGCGCTTTGGTTCCGGGGGCAAGGCATCGGGCGGCCGCCCTGCGGGGTGGCCGATGCGGCGGCATGGCGGTATTGTGCCGGGCCGGCGTGCATGGGCCGCTCAGAGGCCCTACCATCTGTGGCATGAAACGACGCACCCTCTTGCAGGCTCCGTTGCTGCTGGCTCCGCTGGCGGGCTGGGCCGATAGCCCCATGGTCGGCAGCCTGCCGGACGCCCGCCGCTGGCTCGACCGCCTGGCCGCTGCGCGCGGTGCACAGTCCACCGGCGCCTGGCCCCTGCCGGCCGTGCTGGAGCACCTGGCGCAGAGCATCGAGATGAGCCTGGACGGTTACCCGCAGCCGCGCAGCGCTTTGTTCCAGAACACCGCAGGTGCGGCGGCCTTCGCTGTCTTCCAGTGGCGCGGCCGTATGAGCCATGGGCTGGACGAGCCCATCCCCGGTGCGCCCGCGCTGGCCCGGCCGGGCGACCTGGCGACTTCGGTGGCCCGGCTGCACACGGCCATCGCGCGCTTCGAGCAGCATGGCGGCGCACTGGCGCCGCATTTCGCCTACGGGCGGCTGGACAAGGCGCAGTACGCCCGGGCGCATACCTTGCACATCGCCAACCACCAGGACGAAATCGTGCTCTGACACGCGGAAGCATGGACACAACGCCCGATCCCTCCCTTGCAGAGCCCCCGGCGTCCCGGGCGCAGCGGGTCTGGGCCGGGGTGTTGCGCCATGCCGGCGCCGGGCTGCTGGCTCTTGTCGCGGTGCTGGCCATGCTGGCCTGGAGCACCTGGCAGCTGCGCTGCGAGAGCTTCGGCTGCACCTTCGTGGGCGTGGTCTGGGTGGCGCTGGCCGCCCTGTGGGCCGGGGTGCTGCTCCTGGGGTTGGTGTTGGCGGCACTCCAGCGGCGCCGTGGCATGGGCACGCGCTCCAGCGCCTGGGCGCTGGGGCTGCTGCTGGCGCTGGGCGTGGGGCATCTGCTTTACTGGCAGCTGCGCTGAGCCTGCACTACCATGGCGGGCATGACCGCAGCCGCCTTCTCACTGCCCTCGCGCTTCTGGGCCGAACTCACCACGCGCGACTTTGCGCACCTGCAGGCCAGCCCCCTGGCCGCGCAGGCCGTGGCCGTGCTGCCCGTGGCGGCGATCGAGCAGCACGGGCCGCACCTGCCGCTCAGCGTGGACGCCACACTCCTGCAGGGCGTGGTCGATGCCGCGCTGCCGCGGCTGCCCGCCGGTCTGCCTGCGCTGTTCCTGCCGCCGCAGGTGGTGGGCCTGAGCACCGAGCACCTGGCCTACCCCGGCACGCTGTCGCTGGCGCCCGCCACGGTGATCGCGCTGTGGACCGAGATCGGCGCCTGCGTGGCGCGCGCCGGGGTGAAAAAGCTGCTGTTGCTCAACGGACACGGCGGCCAGGTCAGCGTGATGGACATCGTGGCGCGCGAGCTGCGCCAGCACCACGGCCTGCTGGTCTACAGCAGCAGCTGGTTCAGCCTGCCGCTGCCCGGTGACGTGCAGGCGCTGTTCAATGCGCAGGAGCACCGCTTCGGCATCCATGCGGGCGAGATCGAGACATCGATGATGCTGCACCTGTCGCCCGCCACGGTGCACATGGACCAGGCGCGTGATTTCCGCTCCAGCTCGCAGGACCGTGCCAAGCGCTACGCCCTTCTGGGCGACGGCAAGAGCGCCAAGATGGGCTGGGCCATGCAGGACTACCACCCGGCGGGCGCCGTGGGGAATGCCGCCGGTGCAACGGCGGAGAAGGGGCGGGCGGTGGTGGAGGCGGCCGGTGCGCAGCTGGCGCTGCTGTTGCAGGAGCTGTGTGCGCTGCCGGTGGGGACGATGGTGGAGAAGGGGAGTTTTTCCTAGATTTTTCGGGGCTTGGCTATGTGGAAATTGCGGCATAAGCTATTGTTTTTATAGCTTGCGGTATGCCTTGGCTAAGGGCGCACATCCCGGCCGACAGCATCCATCAAGGCACACCAGCAGCTATCAAAAAGAAAGCTGTTAGCGCAATACCAGTAAGTACTAGTCCCCGAAATTAAGCATGCGTTACCAACCCGGCATGTGACGTCTCGTTCAGATGCGGCAAGGTGTTGAAGGTCTGCAGCATCAACCGCTTGGGCGACACGCTGAACTCCGTCACCGCGCTGTTGCGGATGCGCATGTTCAGCGCAATGGTCACCTCGGGCGCTGTGCCCAGCACCTCGCCTACCGCCGTGGAGATGGGGCCGCCGCTGCTCACCAGCAGCACGTTCTGGCCCGCGTGGTCGTGGCGCACCTTGTCGAGCACGGTGCGCACGCCACCGGCAAATTCGTCCCAGCTCGGCATGCCCTGCGGGCTGATGACACCGGCCATCCACTGTGCGATGGCGTCGCACAGCAGGCGGAAATGGTGGCGGTACAGCTCGGGGGTGTCAGGCTTTTGCAGCGGCTCGGTGTGGATGGCGCGGATCAGCGCGTGGCTGTCGTACTCGTTCAGGCTCGGCAGGGTGAGGGGTTCGGGCAGGCCCGGCAGGCCCTCGGAGATGCCTTCAAGCGTTTGCACATGGCGGCGCAGCGAGCCCAGCAGCACGGCGTCGAAGCGCTGGCCGCGTTCGCGCCAGTATTCGCCCAGGCGCACCGCCTGCTGGCGGCCCAGGGGGCTGAGCTGGTCGTAGTCGTCCGCGCCAAACGAGGCCTGGCCATGGCGCACAAGGTAAAGGGTTCCCATGGGCGCGATTGTGGCCAGAAAGAAGCAATGGCGCTTGTCACGCGGGCGACGCGTGCTATGAAAATCGTAGCTTACAGTGCCGCTGCCAGAACGCTGGCGAACATCTGGGCATCCACGTTGCCGCCGGTCAGGGCCAGGCCCACGTTCTGGCCCGCGAGCTGGTCCTTTTCCTGCAGCGCCGCCGCAAAGGCCGCCGCGCCCGCACCTTCGGCTACGTTGTGCGTGTCGGTGAAGAGGTGGCGCATCGCGGCGGCCACCTCGTCGTCGCTCACCTGCACCACATGGTCGAGGTGCGGGGCCAGGATGTCGAGTGCGCCCTGGTCGGCCACGCGGCAGGCCATGCCGTCGGCCAGCAACGTAGTTACGGGGGCTTCCACCACGCGCCCTGCGGCGATGGAGTCGGCATAGGTGGTGGCATGGCGGCTGACCACGCCGACGATGCGCACGCCGTGGCCGAGCGCCTGCTTGGCGGCAATGGCCGAGCACGCGCCCGAACCCTGGCCGATGGGCACGTAGGCCAACTGGAGCTGCGGCACGGCGCGCAGGAATTCCCACCAGTAGGTGGCCACGCCGCGCAGCAGGTCGGGGTGGAAGCTGGGCACCATGTGCGCGCTGCGCTCGCGGGCCAGGTCCATGGCGTGCTCGCGCGCCTCCTGGAAGTCTTCGCCGTGTTCGATGAGGGTGACGCCCAGGGCGCGCATGGCGGCGTTCTTTTCCACCGAGTTACCGCGCGGCACGACGATGGTGCAGGCTACGGCGTGGCGGCGCGCGGCCCAGCCCATGCTCTGGCCGTGGTTGCCGCGCGTGGCGCTGACGACTTCGCGCGGCAGTGCGCCGCGCCGCGCCAGCTGGTCGAAGTAGGTCAGCCCGCCGCGGATCTTGAACGCGCCCACGGGGGTGTGGTTCTCATGCTTGAGCCAGCAGTCGGTGCCCAGGCGCTCGCTCAGCAGGCCCCAGCGGTACTGGGGCGTGGGCGCGAAGTCGCGGTACACCACCTCGGCGGCGGCTTCGATGTCTTGCAGGCTGGGCAGGTGGGTGGAGGTGTTCATGGCGGGGAGGTGTCGGGTGGCGAGCGATGGGTTCACAGCAGCACCTGGCCGCTCATGCAGGTGACGCAATGGCCGCCGATCCAGAGGGCTTCACCGTCCTGATCGACGTGCACGCGCCCGGCGCGGCCCAGGGCCGTGCCCTGGCTGGCCACGTAGTGCGTGGGCGCCAGGCCCGCGCCGATGAGCCATTGCGCCAGCGCGGCGTTCAGGCTGCCGGTGACCGGGTCTTCGGCCAGGCCGTTGTTGCCGGGGAAGAAGGCACGCACCTCGAAGGCGATGCCCTCGGTGTCGCTCGCGCCCACCACGCCGACCTTGCCGCGCGGCCCCACCACGCCCACGTCCAGGCCGGCCAGCACGGTGGCGTCGGGCTTCAGCCCCAGCACCTGCGGGGCCGAACGCAGCATCACGCCGCGCCAGTTCGGGCCGTTGTCGCACCAGGAGTGGTGCAGGATGTCCTCGCGCGCCACGCCCAGGCCGCGCGCGATGCGCTGCACATCGTCCTCGGCGAGTGGGCCGCTCTTGATCAGCGGCGGCGCGGCGAAGGCGAGGCGCTCGCCATCCTGGCGCAGCGTGACCAGGCCCACGCCGCATTCCTGCACCACCTTGCCCGGCACCCGGGGCTGGCCGCCCGCGGCGAGCCAGGCGTGGCAGCTGCCCAGCGTGGGGTGGCCGGCAAAGGGCAGTTCGCGCCCGGGGCAGAAGATGCGCACGCGATAGTCGGCCCCGGCGGCGCGGCCCTCGGGCGTGGGCGGCAGCACGAAGGTGGCCTCGGAGAGGTTGGTCCAGTTCGTGAACTGCTGCATGGCCTCGGCGGAGAGGCCTTCGCCGTCGAGCACCACGGCCAGCGGGTTGCCGAGGTAGGGCGTGGCGGTGAACACATCGACTTGCTGGAAAGGGCGCTGTCGCATGAAAAACTCCTGTGGGTGCAAAAAACAACGGGCACGCCGGGGGCTGGCCTGGGGCCATGCCTGGCAGTGAAGGGGGATCAAGGCGAGGCGCGGGCGTTTAACCCCAAAACCGCAGTTGGATGCGTCTGACAGTGTTGCGATCGGTGTGTCAGGCAAGGCGGGACGACGCAGCGCACTCGTGTGCGCAAGGAGGAGCAACGCTGCATGGCGCGCCGAGCGTGGCGCTGGCAGGCGCATAGCGCTCCCACTCCAAGGTGAGTCGCCACGATGTTCGCATCATCAGATTTCATGAGGCTTTTCCAGCGAATCCAAGCGGTCAACTGCGGTATTGAGGTTTAAAGCAGCGCCGTTCCCTGGATGCAGGTCACGGCCTGGCCGCCCACCCAGACCTGGCCGTCGTCGTCCTGGCGGATGTGCACGCGTCCCGCGCGGCCCAGGCATTCGCCCTGGGCCACGAGGTACTGGCGCGGCGCGAGGCCCTCGGCGATGAGCCACTGCGCCAGGCTGGCGTTGAGGCTGCCTGTGACCGGGTCTTCGGGGTTGCCCATGGGCGCGGCGAAGGCGCGCACCACGACGCCGGGGGTGCGGGTGTCGCTGGCCGAAGGCGCGACGTGGACCACGCCCACATCCTGGCCCAGGTCCTTGAGGCGCGCATGGTCGGGCTGCAAGCCTTGCACCGTGTCGGCGCTTGGCAGCAGCAGGCCGAGCCAGCGCGGGCCGTTGTCGAGCAGTTGCGCGGCCAGGATCTGTTGCGGTCGCAGACCCAGCGCACCGGTCACCAGCGCCAGCAGCGCCGGGTTGGGCACGCTGCGCTGCAGGGTTGGGGCGGCGAAGGCCAGCGTGTCACCCTGGCGCCGGATGCGCACCAGGCCCATGCCGGACTCCTGCACGATGGTGTCTGGGTCGCGTGGCAGGTGGCCCGCCTGCAGCCAGGCATGGCAGGTGCCCAGCGTCGGATGGCCGGCGAAGGGCAGCTCGCCGCCGGGCGTGAAGATGCGCACGCGGTAGTCAGCGCCGCCCTGGCGGCCGGCCTCGGTGGGCGGCAGCAGGAAGGTGGTTTCCGACAGGTTGGTCCAGGAGGCGAAGCGCTGCATCTCGGCGTCGGACAGGTCCTCGGCCTGCATCACCACGGCCAGCGGGTTGCCGTCGCCCGGGCGCTGGCTGAAGACGTCGATCTGCTGGAAAGAGCGCTGTCGCATGGCGGACCTCGTTTTCTGGCGGAAGGAGGGGGCAGGCCCGGCGGCCTGCCCGCAGGCTCAGGCCTTGGGTTGGTGCGCGCGGATGGCGGCGGCGAGCGCGGCGATGCCGGTGTTGATCTGCGCGGCGCTGGCGGTCACGAACGACAGGCGCAGCGTGCGCGTGTCGGCGTTGTCGGCGTAGAAGGCCGCGCCGGGCACGAAGGCCACGTTGCGCTCCACGGCCTCCGGCAGCAGCTCGATGGCGTTCATGCCTTTGGGCAGGCGCAGCCACAGGAACATGCCGCCCTGCGGGCTGTTCCACTCCACGCCCAGGCCGGCCATCTCGCGCTCCAGGGCTTCGAGCATGGCGTCGCGCTGGTGCTTGTAGAGAGCTCGGATGGTGGGCACATGGCGGTCGAGGAAGCCACCCTTGATGACCTCGGCCACCATGCGCTGGTTGAAGCCGGGGGTGTGCAGGTCGGCGGCCTGCTTGGCCTGCAGCAGCTTGGGGTACACGGCCTTGGGCGCGACAAGGTAACCCAGGCGCAGGCCCGGAGCCAGTACCTTGGAAAAGCTCCCCATGTAGATGCAGCCTTCGGGGTTGCGCGCGGTCAGGGGCGCGGGTGGCGGATTGTCGAACCACAGGTCGCCGTAGGGGTTGTCTTCGACCAGCGGCAGGCCCAGCTGCGCAGCCTTTTCCACCAGCGCGGTGCGGCGCGCATCGCTCATGGTGCGGCCCGTGGGGTTCTGGAAGTTGGGCAGCACATACAGGAAGCGTGCCTTGCTGGCGCCACTGCCGGTCTTGGCCACCAGGTCGTCGATGAGAACGCCTTCATCGTCGCTGGCCACTGCCACCACGTTGGGCTCCATGGGCGTGAAGGCCTGCAGTGCGCCAAGGTAGGTGGGGGTCTCAACCAGCACGTGGCTGTCGGCGTCGATCAGCACCTTGGCGATCAGGTCCAGTGCCTGCTGCGAGCCCGTGGTGATGAGCACCTGGTCGGGTTCCACGTTCCAGGGAAGGTGGTCGGCGATGGCCTGGCGCAGCGGCGCATAGCCCTCGCTGGCGGCGTACTGCAGGGCGGCGGCGCCGTCGTGGCCGAGCACCACTTCGCAGGCCTTGGCGAAGGCCTCGACCGGAAAGGTCTTGGGCGAGGGCAGGCCGCCAGCCAGGCTGATGATGCCCGGCTTCTCGGTGACCTTGAGGATCTCGCGGATCACCGAGGGATTCATCTTCGCGGCACGTGCGGCCAGGGTCCAGTTCGTCATTTCCAGTCTTCTCCAGTGGGTGCGCAAGGGGTGGGGCGCAGCGTTTTCAGTCGATAAAGCCATTGTGCGGCCGGGCGGCGACCCGGGGTCGGGCACCGGGCCAATAGCTTAACCGCAGGGCCTAGTCAGTCTTGTCAGGGTTTGCCACGCACAGGCATGCGCCTTCCTGCCAAAACGGTTGCCATCACTGCCAGACCGAAGCCCAGGCTGACCGCGTCCAGGCGCTCGCCCAGCAGCGGCACGGCGAACAGCATGCCCAGGAAGGGCTGGATGAGCTGCACCTGGCTCACGCGCACCGTGCCGCCCAGGGCCAAGCCCTGGTACCAGGCGAAGAAGCCCAGCCACATCGAGAACACGGACACATAGCCAAAGGCGGCCCAGGCCGTGCCCGGCAGCGGTGCCGTGGGCCAGGAGAGCCACGCCAGCGGCAGCGTGGCCGGCAGTGAGAGCACCAGGGCCCAGCAGATCACGGCGTCGGCGCGCATGTGCTGCGACAGGCGCGCGCCGTAGCCATAGCCCACGGCGGCGCAGAGCATGGCGCCTAGCAGCAGCAGGTCGGCTGGGTGCAGCGCCAGGCCCGCCGTGCCCGAATGCAGCAGGGCGAAGGTGACGACCAGCGCCGTGCCCAGCAGCGCGCACGCCCAGAAGGCGCCCGAGGGGCGCTGGCGGTGCAGGATCGCGCCCACGGCCGCCGTGGCCAGCGGCAGCACGCCCACGATCACGCTGGCGTGCACCGCTCCCACGTGGCGCATGGCGATCGAGGTCAGCAGCGGAAAGCCGAACACCACGCCCAGCGCCGTCAACGCCAGCGGCCCCCAGTCTGCGCGCCGGGGCCAGGGGGCGCGCAGCGCAAGCAGCAGCAGGGCGGAGAGGACGCCGGCCACGGTCGCGCGGCCCATGGCGATGAACAGGCCCGACATCAGCGGTGCCTCGGGTGTGCCCACGGCCAGGCGCGTCATGGGCAGCGTGAGGGCGAAGATCACCACGCCCAGCAGTCCAAGGGCCAGGCCGCGCGTTTCGGTACCGTGCTCGGCGGTGGGGTGGCCGGGGGGGCGGGGGGCGATGGCGGGCGGAGAGGTGCTCATGGGAGGGTTCCGTGCGGTGGGGTGGAGCGGGTCATGCCGTGGTCATCCAGGCGGCGGTGGCGACGAGCACCAGCGCCATGGAGCGGTTGAACCAGAGCAGGCGCCGGTCCTGGGCCAACCACTGGCGCAGCAGGGCGCCGGTGGCGGCATAGGCCAAGTTGCTGAAAAACGCGAACAGCAGCATCACCGGCAGCACGATGGCCAGGCGCTGCAGGGCATCGCCGCGTCCGGCGATCCAGCCCGCCACGATGGTCAGTGCGAGCAGCCAGGCCTTGATGTTGACGAACTGCAGCAGCGTGCCCTGCCAGAAGCCCACGTTCAGCCGGGTGGCGTCGGCCTCGGCCAGTTGTGCGCTTTGGCTGAGCTTCCAGGCCAGCCACAGCAGGTAGCCAATGCCGACGGCCTTGATCGCCAGGCGCAGCAGCGGCGCTGCCACCACCATGGCGCCCACGCCGCCGGCGCACAGCAGCAGCAGCGCCGACCAGCCCACGGGTACGGCGCAGACGAAGCGCATCGCGTGCGGCAACCCCCGGTTGGCGGCCAGCGCGGTCGATAGCGTGGTGTTCGGGCCGGGCGTGAAGCTCATGGCCGTGGCCAGTGCCAGAAGGGCGGTGAATTCGGCGAAGGGCATGGTGTTGGGGAGCGGGCTTTGGGGAAGCGGTGGTGGAACTGTACGGGCGATTTCCGCTACAGTGCCAGTACAGTTGATCCGACAAACACACAAACTGTGCTGGTGCAGGCATCGGCACACGACCGGGACACCGCGCCATGCTCATCCGCACCGCCCACAGCACCCTGACCGAACAACTGGCCGAACGCTTTGCCGAACGCATTCGCTCGCGCCTGCTGCCCGCCGGGGCTCGGCTTCCCTCGGTGCGCGATTGCGCACGCCAGCAGGGGGTGAGCCCCTATACCGTGGTGGCCGCCTACGACCAGTTGCTCGCCCAGGGGCTGGTGGAGTCGCGTCGGCAGCGCGGCTTCTATGTGCGGGATTTGACACAAAAAGAGGCTTCAGAGCCCTATGGTCGAGCGCAGGCAGCTATAAAAAACGCAGCAAACGAAGAGCGTCTGGCAGGGCCGCTGGACGGCCCGCTGCCCTCGGGTTCGCACATCAACGCCACAGCACTGATCCGGGGCATGTTCCACCAGGCTTCCAGCCAGCCGCAGCCCGGTGCGGGGGTGATGCCGGCCACGTGGCTGGAGGAGGCGCGCTTCATGCCGGCGGCGCTGCGCAAGGTTGTGGGCAGCCGCGCGCTGCAGGACGGCGCGCTCAACTACGGTGAGCCCATGGGCGACGCCGGCCTGCGCCAGGCGCTGGCGCGGCGTCTGGCCGACCTGAACGTGCCCGTGCGTGCGGGGCAGATCATGACCACGGTGGGGGCCACGCACGCGCTGGATATCGTGAGCCGCACGCTGCTCAAGGCGGGCGATCCGGTGATGGTCGAGGAGCCGGGCTGGTCGGTGGAGTTTGCCCGGCTCGACGCCCTGGGCATGCGCGTGCTGCCGGTGCCGCGCCGCGCCGAAGGCCCCGACCTGGAGGTGATGGCGCGTTACTGCGAAGTGCATGCCCCCAAGCTGTTTGTCAGCGTGAGCGTGCTGCACAACCCCACGGGCTACTGCCTGTCGCCGGGCAGCGCGCACCAGGTGCTGCAACTGGCGCAGCAGCACGACTTTCATATCGTCGAGGACGACACCTACAGCCACATCGCGCCCGACCACGCCACACGCCTGACGGCGCTCGACGGTCTGCGCCGCACGATCTATGTGGGGGGCTTTGCCAAGATCCTGGCGCCGAGCTGGCGCGTGGGCTATCTCGCGGCGCCGCCCGAGCTGGTGGAGCGCCTGCTCGACACCAAGCTGCTGTCCACGCTGACTACGCCCTCGGTGCTGGAGAAGGCCATGGCGCTGTGCATCGACCAGGGGCAGTTGCGCCGCCATGCCGAACGCATGCGCCTGCGCCTGGCGCAAGCCCGCGCGCGCAGCGTGCAGCTGGCGCTGGAGGCCGGTTGCCGCTTCGTGGCCGAGCCGGCAGGGCTGTTCGGCTGGGTGGATGTGGGGGCGGATACCGATATGCTGGCCCAGCGGATGCTGGACGAGGGTTATCTTCTGGCACCGGGCGCGCTGTTCCATGCCAGCCGCCAGCCCAGCACGCTCATGCGCATCAATTTCACGACCACGCAGGACGCGGCTTTCTGGCGCGTTTTCGAGCGCGTGCGCGAGCAGATAAAGTAGCAACCCCCTGTGCGGCTGCGCCGCTTCCCCCTTCTGTGGCATCGCTATGCGATGCGGAAGGGGGACACCGCCAGCGCGGCGGGGCGGCCCTTGCGCGGCGGCCGCTGGCCTGGGCCGCGCTGGTTTCGGCTGCCGGTTGAATGGCGGGCCGCCGACCGTTGCTCAGTGCCCGGGGTGGCGGACGACTTCGAGGTTGGAGAGCACCCGCAACAGGGCGCGGTTGATTTCTTCCAGCTCCAGCGTGTTGTCCTCGCACAGCTGACGGATCGCGCTGGCGTCGCTGGTTTCGAGTGCGCAGGCCATTTCCAGGCTGGGCGCATAGGGGCCCGTGCGCGTGACGATGGCATCGTAGACCCGCTCGGACAGCGGGATGCGGTGCAGGATGTTGCCGATGGGTTCGCCCATGAGCTCGTCGAGCTGCGAGAACAGGCCGCACATGTAGACCTCGCTGCGCAGATCCTTCTGCAGGCCTGATTCGAGCAGGTGCTCGGTCAGCCGGGCGCGCAGCACCATGGCTTCGCGCACCGGGCGCAGGTCTATCTCGGTGCTGGCGTGCGGCAGCTGGTCGGACAGCCAGCGCTTGATCGAGCCGTAGCCCATCATCACCAGGCCCCGGCGCAGCGAATCGATGCCGGTGCGCAGCCCCAGCGACGCCGAGTTGGTATAGACCATGAAGCGGTACGCCAGCAGAGGATCTTCGCCCATGATGCCCTCGAAGGTTTCGAGCGACTGCTCGGCCTCGATGGCCTTGAGGAGTTTGAGCAAAGTGGCGTGTGCGGGCTGCACCTGTTGGTGGCGCAGGCTGTAAAGCACGTCCTCCTGGGGCCAGCCGGCCAGCACCATGGCGTTGTGCTGGTCCAGACAGTGCGACATCAGGGCACGGCTGGCGATGTTCTCATACATCTGTCCGTCGAGCACCGGGCTGGTGCCGTGCGCGGGCAGGGGCGGGGTGCCGGGCCGTGCCGGGGGCGCCGACTGCAGGGCGGTCATCGCGTCCTCGGGGCGCAGGCTCAGCAGGCTGTTGTCGAAGCAGCGCGCGATCTCGGGTTCGGGCAGCCGGCCCAGCTCGCCGCGCCAGATCAGGCGCAGGCCACGCTGGTGGGCCGCCTGCACACGGGTGTAGATGGCGGAGTCGGTGAGCCAGTCGCCCGGCACATCGATCCAGGGCGTGCCGCGCGGTGCATGTTCGAGCATGTCGCACAGCAATTGCCGGGTCTGGGGCGAAATCAGCAGCGGCGGTGAACTGGCCGACCACATTTCCTGCAGCGTGCGCAGCAGGTGAGGTGCATCGACCTGGGCCGTACCTTCTTCCCGGACATACAGCTGGATGCCGACCATCGAGCGCGAACGGCCCCAGAGCGGGCGGTAGCCCAATATCAGACTGCCCAGGACGGATTGAACCATGGCGCGCTAAAAACTAGATGAATTTGAACAGGGATAACTGCTGCACCTGTGCGTAGGACTTCAGGGCGGCTTCATAACCGACCTGCTGGTTCTGAAAGTCGGAAATGCCCTTGATCATATCGAGATCTTCGGCGCGCGAGCGGTCGTCCTCCAGCTGCACGGCCCGGGTGTCCAGCTCGCCTTCAATGCGGTCGGCGCGATTGAGCAGGTCGCCCGCCAGGCCGCGCGAGGCCTGCAGCCGGTTCATGGCGGAGTCGATCTCGGTCAGGCCCCGGGTGATGCCGTGGGTCAGGCTGCCGAAGTCGGTGCTGCCGTCAGGGTTGCCGGCATCCCGGATGGTGCCGATGGCGTTTTCCAGCACTTCGAAGACATTCGATGGCTGGCTGGGCGTCACGGCAAAGCTGTCGGTATTGTTCGGCGCACCAGTGATTTGCAACGACAACCCGTGGAAGGCAATGGTGGCAGGGGAGGTGTAGGGCACGCCGGTCGGTAAGGGAGGAAGGGCGGGGGCAGGCGGAGGGGAAGTGTCTATGACGTCGTAGGTGGTGACCCCGCCAACAACAGAGAAGGTGATGCTGTAATTGCGGCCACTAAGCGCCGAAGGATCGGTGACCTGCCCCAGGTCGGCCCAGGCCTTGCCGGTGTTGCCGGCACCGATCGACACCTCAAACACCCCGTTCCCGGTGGGCACGCTCATCCAGGCTGCGTCGCCATCGAGCACCTTGGCAATCTGCGTGTTGCCGCTGGCGTGCTGCCCCGGCAGGCCGGCAAAGCTGACCGATGCCGCTGTACCCGGAAAGGGCGTCTGCGCGCTGCCCAATGCCTGGAACAGCGGCAGTCCGTTGGCGTCCTTGCGGTTGGCATAGCTCAGAATCTGGTCGCGCAGGCCCACGAGCTGCTGCACGATGGCGTCGCGCTCGGTCTGGGTGTGCGTACCGTTGCCGGCACTCACCACCAGTTCGCGGAAGGCCTGCATGGCGTCTGCGGTCTGGCCCAGGGTCGATTCGGCCAGTGCCATGGTGTTGCGCTGCATGTCCAGCGCGCGCAGGTCGGTCTCGTTGCGCGACAGACGCGTGAGAGCGCGCTCGGCCTGCGCGGCGGCCACCGGGTCGTCGCTGGGGCGCACCACGCGCTTGCCGGAGGTCAGGTTTTCCTGCAGATTGGACAGGGATGTCTGGCGCTGGCCGATGTTGCGCAGCGCAATGTCGTACTGGTTGGCGGTGCTCACCCGATAGAGAGAGTTGCTCATTGCGGACTCCGTTCAGGCCTTCAGCGGCCCAGGCCCTGGATCAGGGTGTCAAAAATACTCTGCGCGATCTGCAGCATCTTGGCAGATGCCTGGTAAGCCTGCTGGAACTGGATCAGGCGCGCTGCTTCTTCGTCAAGGTTGACGCCGGAGACGGCCGTGCGGTCGCGCTCCAGGTTGGTGGCGATGGCGGACGACAACTCGGCCGCAAACTGCGCGCTCTGCGTGCGCGTTCCGATCTGCGCCATGGCGCTGGCAAAGCCGTCGGCCATTGTGGCGCCGTCGAACATCGGTACATCGCGCAGGCCCATCAGGGCGCTGGCATTGCCGGCGTCGCGTTGGTACCAGTCGCCGTATTGGGGGTCGGTGGCATTGCCTATCGTCACGGTGTCGCCTGGTTTTGGGGCGCCGTTGAGCGTGATTTCCCAGCCGTTGTAGCTGATGGCCTGGCCCGAAACAAAAGGTTGTGCTGCCGCCACGAGAGTAGGCGGGTTGGTGCCCCGATCAAGTAAGTCGTAAGTCGACGGCGACCCCGCGTTGAATTGCAACTGGATGCCGCCTGCGATGGGCGGCAAGGCCGCCGGGTTGGCATTGGGCGGGAGCACCAGACCGGGTGGGTTGGGTAAACCCGTTGCTTTGAGGCTTGCCAGTTGCAGTGTGCCGGTGTTGTTCGCGCCCATTGCGGCGTTGATCGGGTTGGCCGCCGCCAGGTCCACTGGCGAGTACTGCAGCGCCTTCAGTTCCGCTGCAGCGCCCTGCAGCGAGTTGATCATGAACTGGTCGCCAGCGGCGGGTGGGGCCGTAGGGACGACGCTCAAGCCCTGGGCCGAGAATACAGCCGCCATGGTCGTAGCCGGAGGTGGTGCCAAGTTGTCGAAGCTGAACACTTTGCCATCGGAGTGCCGTGTGATTGAGCCCGCGTCGGCAGAGGTGAAGCTGATCGTATAGCTGGAGGCATGCAGCACCGCCGGGTTGGTGACCGACAGCGCCATGTTGGTGGTGGCAGGCGTTGTGTTGAAACTGTTGCGCACGGCATTGCCCAGGCTGATCGGCGCAAACAGGTTTTCCCCGGGGTTGCCGTCGAGCGTCAGTCCCAGCCGGTTCTGCGTGTTCATCGATTCGCTAATGGCGATGGCCATGCGCCCCAGCAGATTGCGCCCCTCGGCCAGGTCGTTGTTCTGGAAGCGCAGCAGCCCCGCCACCTGGCCGCCACCCAGCATGTTCTCGTTCAGTTCCACCTTGGTGGCTGAGCCTGGCTGCTGGAAGTTCAGCACTTTCTTGCCGCTGCCTGCGCCAAAATCGGCCGGGTCGTCGATGGACAGCGTGGCGGCCTTGTTGCCCAGCACCAGCGGCTGGCTGCCAGCCACGAAAACACTCACCGATCCGTCGTCGGCGGCCACTTGCGAGGTCTGGATGTGCTGGTTGAGGTCGCGGATCAGCTGGTCGCGCTGGTCGAGCAGGTCGTTGGCGGGCTGGCCGTTGCCCTTGGCCCGGGCAATCTGCTCGTTCACGGCGGCAATGCTCTTGGCCAGGCTGTTGACCGCAATCATGCTGCCCTTGAGTTGTTCGGCCACGGTGTAGCCGATCTCGTCAAGCCGCTGGGAGGCGTCGCGCATGCGCGCGGCCGTTTCGTCCATGCGTGTCAGGGCTACGCTGCGGGCCGTAAGGTCCATGGGGCTGCTGACCACGTCGGAGAGCGCGTTCATCATCTCGTTGACGGAGGCGCCAATGCCGCTGGGGCCGCCGCTGAAGACGTCCTGCAACTGGCGCAGGCGTTGCATGCGCACGGTGTCGCCCGCGTCCACCGACGACGCGGCCGTGGCCTGGCGTGTGAGCAGTTCGCTGTGGTTGCGCAGAATGGTCTGCACATCGACGCCCTTGCCGATGTAGCCCCCGCCCGTGAACTGGCCCTGCACGGTCTGCAGCACCACGCTCTGGCGCGAGTAGCCCGCCGTGCTGACGTTGGCAATGTTGTGGCCGGCCGTCTGCAGGGCCACCTGGTTGGCCAGCAGGGCGCGGGCTCCGACGTTGAGTAGGCTCATGGTTCAGCTTTCTGCTTCAGGCCATGGCGCGCAGCGCGCTCTGGATGGCGCCACTGAGCTTGCGGGCATACTGCGGATCGGTGGCGTAACCGGCTTTCTGCAGCGCTGCAGCGTAAGCCACGGCCGAGCCGGTTTTGGCGGTGGCCTGGGCTTTTTCGTAGCGTGGGCTTTCGGTGATCAGGCGGGCATAGTCGCGGAACGAATCTTCGTAGGAGTCGTAGGCGCGGAACTTCGCCACCATTTTGCGCGGTACGCCATCCACGTATTCGGTGGTGGTCACTTCGGCCACCTTGCCCGTCCAGCCCTTGCCGGCCTTGATGCCGAACAGGTTGAACGAGTTGGTGCCGTCTGCGTTCTTGATTTCGCTCTTGCCCCAGCCGGTTTCGTGCCCAGCCTGGCCCAGCATGAAGCTGGCAGGAATGCCGCTGGCCTGCGATACGCGCTCGGCCATATCGCTCAGGTGCTGCACGAACCCGTCCCGGCCTTTGGGGGCAGGGCCGGCGGGGGATGCTGTGGTGGGTGCACTGGGGGCCGGACGCGTGCCACCCTGGCCCAGGCTCAGCGTGGAAGGGGGGGTAAGGTTCACGTCGCCGCCCCCCATCAATTGCGAGAGCTGGCGCGCAATCGCCTCGGACAGACCGCCGGGCTGGCCCGACATTTGCACCGACAGCTGCTGGTCCAGCAGGTCGGTGCCCAGGTCGCCCTGCGCGCTGTCGAGCAGGCCGGATTTCATGGTGGCTTCGCGCATGCTCTTGATCATCTCGCGCATGAACAGCGACTCGAACTGCTTGGCCGCCTCACGCGCCGCCTGCGGGTTGTTGTTGCCCGCGCCCACCTTCAGGCGGTTGAGCGAGCGGGTGTCCACTGCCAGTGCATTGGAGGTGTCGAGACTGCTGGAGCTGGTGAGGGAGAGAGCCATGGTTCAGCACTCCTTGGGCAGAGGGGGTGCCCCGGCAGGGGCTTGCGTGCGCAGCATCAGATGACCTCCAGCTCGGCGTTGAGCGCGCCGGCCGCCTTGATGGCCTGCAGAATGGCCAGCAGGTCCTGTGGCGTGGCACCCAGGGCATTGAGTGCGCGCACCACGTCGGCCAGCTGGGTGGAAGGAGGCATCTGGATGATGTTGCCCGGCTCCTGGTTGATGGTGATGTCGCTCTTTTGCGTGACCACCGTCTGCCCCTGAGACAGCGGGTTGGGCTGGCTGATCACGGGCGTGCTGTTGATGGTGATCGACAGGTTGCCGTGCGCCACGGCACAGGGCCCCAGCGTCACAGCCTGGTTCAGCACCACCGAACCCGTGCGGGCGTTGATGACCACCTTGGCCGATGGGCTCATGCTTTCGAGAGGGAGTTCTTCCAGTTCGGCGATGAAGTTCACGCGGGCGCCCGGCGCGGTGGGCGCCTGCACCTGCACGGTGCGGCCATCGAGCGCGGTGGCGCGGCCTGCGCCCATGCGTGCATTGATGGCTTCGGCGACGCGGCGTGCGGTCTGGAAGTCGGAGGCATTGAGCCCGAGGGTGATCGAGTCGCCTTCGTGCAGCGGCGTGGGCACAGAGCGCTCCACCTGCGCTCCCTGCGGAATGCGGCCGGCACTCAGGTGGTTGATCTGCACCTTGCTGCCGCCTGCCGCCGCTCCCGCGCCGCCCACCACCAGGTTGCCCTGGGCCAGGGCGTAGATCTCGCCATCGGCGCCGCGCAGCGGGGTGACCATGAGCATGCCGCCCTTGAGCGACTTGGAGTTGCCCATGGACGAGACGTTCACATCGATCATCTGGCCCGGCTGCGCAAACGCCGGGAGCTGCGCCGTGACGATGACGGCCGCAACGTTCTTCATCTGCAATTGCCCTGCGGCTCCGGGGGGCAGGCTGATGCCCATGTTCTGCAGGTAGTTCTGCATGGCCTGCGTGGTGTAGGGCATCTGCGTGGTCTGGTCGCCCGTGCCGTCCAGCCCCACCACCAGGCCATAGCCTGTCAACTGGTTGCTGCGCACGCCTTGCACTGCGGCCACTTCCTTGACGCGCAGGGCGTGGGCCGGCCAGGCAACGGACAGCATCGCCATGACCAGCAGCGGCCACAGGATGCGCAGGGAGCGCGGCGTGAGGGAGTGGGACGAGGCTTTCATGGCCTCCATTGTGGGAGGCGTCCGCAAAAACTAAAACCCAAAAAGAAGCGGGTTCACCCGTTATTTGCCTGCGTCCGATGGGGCCTGCGGGCTGCGGTGGAACGGGGGAGAGGGTGTGAAAATAGGGATAAAAAACGGCTATAGCGCCCGTCCAGCAAGCGCTATTAGCTATTCTTTTGGAAGTGAAATGAGCAGGCCCGGAAAGGCCTGCCAAGTTCAGAACGGAAGGAAAGTCAGGAAGAACCGGGCCAGCCATCCCATGATCTGGGCTTCGTTCTGGGCGCCGCGCCCGCGCGATTCCACCCGCACATTCGCCACCTGGGTGGAATTGACGATGCTGCCCGGTTGCAGGGTCCGGGGGTCCACCGTGCCCGAGAAGCGCAGGATGTCCACGTTCTGGTTCACGCCGATCTGCTTTTCTCCCGCCACCACGAGGTGGCCGTTGGGCAGGATGTCGATGACGGTGGCCGTGATCGAGCCGGCGAACTTGTTGGCGCTCTCGGTGCCGCCCTTGCCCGCAAAGGTGTTGCTTGAATCGGCACCCAGAGCGGTCTTGTCGGTGAAGGCCTTGTTGACAAAGGGCAGGGCGCTGATGCCCGCTGAGATTTCTGCGTTGCGATCCACGGTGGACGAGGATTTCTGGCTCGCCGTCACGTTTTCCACAATCTGGATGGTGACGGTGTCGCCCACCATGCGGGCGCGTCGGTCTTCGAAGGCGGGGCGGTAGCTGGCCTGGTGAAACAGGCTTCCAGTGACGGGAGCCGCCGCACGGGGGGTAGTCGTCAACACCGGGGGGGTGGTGGGCAGAATATCCACGGGCGGGGCGGGCGAGAGGCTGGCGCAGCCCGGCAGCAGCAGAGCCGCAGCCAGGGCGATGCCGCATGTCCGCAGGGCACAAAGGGGGGTGAAAAAGAGGGTCATGGCAAGGGTCCTTGTGGGGCAGGTGCCGGGCTCAGAGCTGGCTGAGCTTGGCCAGCATCTGGTCGGAGGTCTGGATGGCCTTGGAATTCATCTCGTAGGCGCGCTGGGTCTGGATCATGGTGACCAGCTCCTCCACCACGTTCACGTTCGACGCTTCCAGGAAGCCCTGGCGGATGTAGCCCAGACCGTTGGTGCCTGGCGTGCCCTGCTGCGGCTGGCCCGATGCGGCCGATTCCTTGTACAGGTTCTGCCCCACGGGCTCCAACCCTGCCGCATTGATGAAGCTGGACATGGCCAGATTGCCCAGGGGCTGGGGCTGTGTGTTGCCCGCGACGATGGCCGACACCGCGCCATCCGCACTGATGTTCACGCTGGTGGTGCCTTGCGGAATGGTGATGCCATTGGCCACGGGCAGGCCGCTGGAAGTCACCAGCCGGCCCTGGGCGTCCACCTGGAAGGAACCATCGCGCGTGTAGCCGATGGTGCCGTCGGGCATGTTCACCTCGAAGAAGCCGTTGCCATTGATGGCCACGTCCAGGTTGTTCTTGGTTTCCTGGTGCGTGCCCTGGGTGAAGTTGCGGCTGGTGGCCACCGTGCGCACGCCCAGACCCAGGTGCAGGCCCGTGGGCAGCTGGTTCTGCTCGGTGGTGTTGGCGCCCACCTGGCGCAGGTTCTGGTAGATCAGGTCTTCGAACACCGCGTTGTTGCGCTTGAAGCCCGTGGTCGAGACGTTGGCGAGGTTGTGCGAAATGACGTCGAGCTGGGTCTGCTGGGCAGACATGCCGGTCTTGGCGATCCACAGGGAATTGATCATGGTGGCTCCTTCTGGCGTTGGCCCGGGGGCTTCAGCCGTTCATGCCCAGCAACTGGCTGGCGGTCTTGTCGTTGGTTTCGGCGGTCTGGATCAGCCGCATCTGCTGCTCGAACTGGCGCGAGGCGGCGATCATGCCGACCATGCTCTCGACCGCGTTGACGTTGGAGCCTTCGATGGCGCCGGTCAGCATGCGGGCATTGGCGTCGTTCGGTATCGGGTCGCCCGAGGCGGCGCGAAACAGTCCGTCGTCGCCGCGCTTGAGCGGGTCTTCCGGGGTGGGCGTGGCGAGCTTGATGCGCCCCACGGCGGCGGCGGGCTGGCCCGCCGTCTTGGCAGTAATGGTGCCATCCGAGCCCAGCGTGACCTCAGCGCCCGGCGGAATGTCGATGGGCGCGCCACCGTCCGACAGCACGGGCAGCCCGGTGGATGTGAGCAGCTGGCCCGTGGCCGACACCTCGAAACCTCCGTTGCGGGTGTAGGCCTCGGTGCCGTCCAGCCCCTGTACGGCAAACCAGGCGTTGCCCACGGCCATGGCATCGAGACTGCGGCCCGTGCGCTGCACTGGGCCGGGGGTGTCACGGTGGCCGGAGGTGGCCTCCAGCGCAAAGACCCGCGTGGTCGAACCTTCTCCCTGGATGGGCACGGAGCGGAAGGTGGACATCTCGGCGCGGAAGCCGTGGGTCGAGATGTTGGCCAGGTTGTTGGACAGCACCGCCTGCCGGTGCGCGGCAGCGTTGGCGCCGGTCATGGAGGTGTAGATGATGCGGTCCATGGCAGTTCCGAGCGTTCAGGGTGGAGAAGGATCAGCGCAGGTTGACCAGGGTCGACATCACCTGGTCCTGCGTCTTGATGGTCTGGGCGTTGGCCTGGTAGGCGCGCTGGGCGGTCATCATGTTGACCAGTTCGGCGGTGAGATCGACGTTCGAGTCTTCCAGTGCCCCCGAGCGCAACGCACCAAAGTTGCCGTCGCCGGGCTTGCCCATGACGGCCGGGCCCGAGTCGAACGATTCCACCCAGTTGTTGCCACCCACGGCCAGCAGGCCCTGAGGGTTGCGGAAGTTGGCCAACGCCACCTGCGCCTCGGCACGGGTCACGCCATTGGAATAGCTGGCCATGACCATGCCGTCGTTGGAAATGTTGATGCTCGTGAGGTCGCCGGAGGCGTAGCCGTCCTGCGTGAGGTCGGCGACGGCGAATTTGCTGCCGAACTGGGTGCTCTTGGACAAATCAAGATCCACCGCCCAAGGGATTGGCGGGTTGTTGGGGTTGGTGGATAAGGGATCGACCATGATGGGTATCAGCGCGCTGCCGGCGGGGTCGTACACACCGTTGCCGTCGAACGCAATCGTTCCCGCTCCTGGGCTACCCGTGGGTTCAATGGTTTCGTCCAATGTGGTGTATACGTCCCAGGTGTTCGACCCGTTTTTCACAAAATAGAGGTTGACGGGAACGGCCACCCCCTGGGTGTCGTACACATTGATCGATGTGCCATAGGTTGAGCGCGGTGTATTGGGTGTCACCGACGTGGCATCAACGACACGTGCGTCCAGATTGAGGGCGGCGGTGATGCCCAGCGTTTGCTTGGCCTGAATGGGTGCACCCGTGGGAAAGCTCAACGGCTGTGCCTCGGAGGTGCTGGTGCCGGTGGTGGGGTCGACCTTGAAACCCATCACCTGCGCGCCGCCGTTGGTCACCAGATCGCCGTCTTTGTCGAGTTTGAAATTGCCGGCGCGGGTATAGGCAGCCGACCCATCGGGCTGCTGCACCTTGAAGAAGCCGTTGCCATTGATAGCCACGTCCAGGTTATTGCCCGTGACCGTGACATTGCCCTGCGAGAACTGCTGAGCCACAGCCGCCACTTCGACACCAATGCCGTAGTTGTTGCCGCCACCCGCGCCCATGGAGGCGGCGACCATCTCCGCGAATTCGGCGCGCGACGCCTTGAAGCCGGTGGTGTTGGCATTGGCGATGTTGTGGCCAATGACGTCCAGGTTCTTGCTGGAAGCGTTCAGGCCCGAGAGACCGTGTTGGAAAGCCATGGTGCGTGCTCCTGAGAAAAATCGAAATTACAGAATGGCCTTGATGCCGGATTGGGTGGTCATGCCGCCGCGCGACAGTTGCATTTGCAGGCTTCCGTTGTCCATGCTGACGGCAACGATGTTGTCGATCATCAGCGCGGTAGATCCCACCGCGGCTTCGCCATTGGCGGCCAGAACCTTGAAGCGCAGCGCGCTGTCGCCCTGGTACTGGGAGGCGTTCCAAGCAAAGTTGTAGCGGCCGGCAGGCAGGGCGCCCATATCGACCGTGCCCACCTCTTTGCCGGTGGGGTCAAGCACCTGCACTTTCACACTGGCGGCAGAGCCCGCGAGGTCGAAGGCACCGGTGGCCTGCTGGGTTTCGCTGTCCAGCGCCAGGCTGTTGCCTTCCACCAGCACCTGGCGGCCTACCATGGCGCTGCCCTGCATCAGTTGTTGCGCGGCGAACTGGCCGGCGAGTCCCTTGACGGTTTCATTGAGCTGCTGGATGCCAGTGACGGTGTTGATCTGTGCGATCTGCGAAGTCATCTGGGCGTTGTCCAGCGGGTTCATCGGGTCCTGGTTGTTGAGCTGGGCGACCAGCAGCTTCAGGAACCGGTCCTGGGCCGCAGCCGGATCGGTGGCCGAATCCGTTTTGGCACTGGCGCTGGTGCCGCCTGTGGCCGTGGAGGAGGTGACGTTGGAGATCATGTCGGTGTCCTGGTGTTACTGTCCCATCTGCAGGGTCTTGAGCAGCAGCGTCTTGGCCGTGTTCATCACCTCGATGTTGTTCTGGTACGAGCGCGAGGCGGAGATCATGTTGACCATCTCCTCGACGGCGTTGACGTTCGAGTGCGTCACATAGCCCTGTTCGTCGGCGGACGGGTGGTTGGGATCGTGCACACGGCGTCCGGGCACGTCGCTCTCCTTGATGGCGCTCACACGCACGCCGGCGGTATGTTCGGCGCCCATCTTTTCTGTCTGGAAAACGACCTGGCGCGCCTTGTAGGCTTTGCCGTCGGGGCCGGCGACCGCGTCCACGTTGGCCAGGTTGCTGGCGACGGTGTTCAGGCGCTGGGACTGCGCGCTGACCGCGCTTCCCGAGACGTTGAAAATGGAAAACATCGACATGGCAATGCTCGCTTTGAATGGTGCTTACTGGCCCTGGATGGCGCTCAGCATGGTTTTGGCGTTTCCGTTGATGAAACGCAGCGTGGCTTCGTAGCGCACCGTGTTGTCGACAAAATTGGCACGCTCCCGGTCCAGGTCCACGGTGTTGTTGTCCAGCGAGGGTTGCGTCTGGACGGTGTAGCCCAGCTTGCCTGGGTGGCTGCTGCTGGGGAGCGTGGTGGAAATGCCCATGTGGCGCTGATCGGTCGTGGTGCGGGAGGATCCGGTGCTGTTCTGGGCGGGCAGTCGGTCGCCTGAGCCCATGCCCGTGGCCGCACGCAGTGCCTGAGTGAAGTTGATGTCCCGGCCCACGTAGCCAGGCGTGTCCGCGTTGGCGATGTTGCTGGCGATGGTGCGCTGGCGTTCAGCGCGCAGCACCAGTGCGCTGCCGTGAAAGTCCAGTCGGTTGGTCATCTTGTCAAGCATGGGGTGCCTCACGCCGTGGGTTGCAGGGGCCATGGATCCTGGATGGACTTCTGGCGTGCCTCGATTATGAAAATGCCCCGGTTTTTCTAAAGGCTGAAGAACGCTGGAAATCGCGCGCAGTTCGCTGCTTCGGGCGCGCACCGGATCCGTATAGTTCAATGGCCTGATGACCCTATGCAGGCCTTGCTTTTCGCTCCGGGAGTCTTGCCATGCACACCAATCGTTCTCTTCAGATTCCAGCCGAACGGTCCGTTCATGGCTCCTTGCGGCCACGGGCCGCCAGAACGGTCTGCGCCATGGTGGTGTTGCTGGGCATGGCGACGGTCGTGCAGGCCCAGACGGATCTGGGGCAGTTCACGCAGAAGTGGCTTGACGAGACCTTGCAGCGCAATATGCCCACCCAGTCACCTTTGCGCATGGAAGTCAGCGTGGGGCAGCTGGACGAGCGCCTGCGCCTCTCGCCCTGCGCACGGATCGAACCCTATCTGCCTGCGGGCGCCCGCTTGTGGGGCCGCACCCGGCTGGGTTTGCGCTGCCTGGAAGGGGCTACCCGCTGGAGTGTGTTTTTGCCGGTCACGGTCAAGGCATTTGGGCCTGCCTGGGTATTGACGGGTGACGTCAAGGCAGGCGCGGTACTCTCCGAGGCCGATGCCACCGAAATGGAGGTCGACTGGGCGGCCGAGAATGCAGCCATTGTCGCGGACCCTGCTGTGTGGGTGGGCCAGGTGGCATCGCGCCCCTTGAAGGCGGGACAGGCGCTGCGACAGCCCATGTTGCGCGCACCCCAGGTGCTTCAGGCAGGCGCTCAGGTGCGGGTCAGTGCCCAGGGCAATGGCTATGCGATCAGCGCTGCTGGCCAGGCCATGACGGCAGGCTCCATCGGTCAAACTATACGCATCAGAATGGACAATGGAAAAATCATCAGTGGTATTGTTCTTGAAAATGGGACAATAAGCGTGAATTTGTAGGTTTTATTTGTCGGTTGCCGCTAAAGTCTGCGTTCAATTGGTCGAAAACATTGCTACCTATCCCCGTATTGCAAGGGGTGGTGGAGAGAGCGATGAAAATTGGACAAAAACCGGAACTGCCTGGCGCATTGGCCCAGTCGGCGCCTGCGAAGCAGGCAAAAGCAGCCGCCCCGGCGGCTGGCGGGGTTGCTGCGGACGTATCGTCAGCCGCTGCCGCCGGTGTGCCCGTCACGTTCTCGACGGCAGCGCGAGCCCTGGAGCAGACCGGTCGAAATCAAGGGGATTTCGATGCGGGCAAGGTGAAGGCGGTGCGTACGGCCATCGAAAACGGCACCTTCAAGGTCGATGCGGAAGTCATCGCCGACAAGATGCTCGCCAACACCCAGGAGTTTTTGTCCCGGGCCAACGGGTGAGCCGTATCGCCCTGAAGCATTGAATGAACTTCGCGCGCTCCACCGCCATGCCACTGAACCAGATGCTGGATGGGGTTGAGGAGCAGCTTGCTGCCGTTTCTGCGGCGATGGTGGCCATGGATCCAGCCACACTCGAGCAGTCAAGCATGCAGTTGAGGCAGGTGTCTGTGCAGTTGGCCCAGGCCCTGGAGGGCGTGCAAGGCAAGGCTCTGCCTGCAGACGCTCTGCGGCGTATCCGAAAGATCAGTGATTTGCTGGCCGTGCAGCGTGACAATCTTGCGCGCCTCTCCGCCGTCGCTGACCGGCAGGCGGCCAGTGTGCTCCCCCCGTCAGACAACGCCTCCACCTACGGCAAAGCGTCGGGAGCTGGCAACGGGCCGGGTGGGGTTGCGCGCATTTACCGCTCTGCGGGCTGAGCCCTGAGCGTTGACCGGACAGCAGTCCGGCTTCATCCATTCGTTTTCTAGCTGGTTTTGCGGTGGGTTGCGCTCAGTGGCTGCGCATTTTGGCGCGCAACCGCGCGATGGACTGGCTGTGTAATTGGCAGACCCGCGATTCGGTCACGCCGAGGACTGCCGCAATTTCCTTGAGATTCATGTCGTGCTCGTAGTACATGCCCATGATGTACTGCTCGCGTTCGGGTAGCGACTGGATGGCGCTGACCAGGGATGTTCGCAGGCGCTGGTCGCGCAACAGGGCCATCGGATCGGTCTCACCATCGGCCACCTCGTGGCGCTCTAGAAAACCTTCATCGTCATCACCCGCTCCGCGCGACATGTCTTCCAGATAGACCAGCTGGGTGCCCCGCACTTTTCCAAGCAGACTCTGGTAGTCGGGCAATGTCATGTCGAGTTCCATGGCAATCTCTGATTCGAGGGGGCTGCGTCCCAGTTTTTGTTCCAGGCGCTGCACGGCTTTCTCGATGTCTTTCTGGCTTTTGCGCGAGCTGCGGGACATCCAGTCGGTGTCGCGCAACTCGTCAAGCATCGCGCCGCGAATGCGTTGGGTGGCAAAGGTCTCGAATTGCACGCCCTGGGTCACTTCGTAGCGGGTGAGCGCGTCGGTCAGCCCGATCATTCCGACCTGGATCAGGTCGTCCAGCTCCACATTCGCCGGCAACTTGGCGATCATGTGGTGCGCGAGGCGACGAACCAGCGGAACATACTGGCGAATCATCGCATCACGATCAAGCTGGCCCTTGGCTGTGTATGTCACTTCAATGGCTCTGAACAATATGCGCGGGAGTGCTTGCTGCCAAGGAGGATGGTAGCGCAGTTGCTGTGCCTTGCGCACTGATGGTGCATGCGTTTTCGATCAGTTGCAAGGCCAATCGTTGCAGATCCTGCGGGCTTTCCGTGCGGATCAGGGTGGTCCGGATCCGCTGCCCGAGGTGGCGTGCTGCACACTGGCGCAGGGACTGCAATGCGCTCTCGCCCTGGGAGTGCTGGTCCGTCTGGTTGGAGCGTGTCATGCAGGCCACCGTGCCCGTCAGTCCTGCATGCAGTGCAAGGTGCTTGAGTTGCCGGTAGCTGTTGACCACCCCGGATTTCCCCGGCGTCATGATCAGCAGCGGGGTCGTCATCGTGCCCGCCAGCAGGGGAGATGCCAATGTGCTGACGGGTGCGTAAAGAACCACCAGTGCATACCGCCGGAACAGCGGCTCCAGTGGTTGCAGTGGCTGTTGCAGATTCCTGGGGTTCGCAGAAAGGCTCTGCAGCCCGAGCGCTGCCGGCAGGACCGCCAGGGCAGAAGCATCCATGCGACTTCCGGGCCCGATGCTGTCGCTCCAGGGGGCGTTGGCGAGCAAGTCCTGCAGGCCGGGGCTGGATTCGTTCTCATGGGCGGTGCCATCGAGCACCACCACGGGGTAACCCAGGCGCTGCAGATGCAGGCAGACCTGCCAGAGCGTTTCCAGTCCGTAGGCATCCGCGTGCGAGCTGGCGACGGCCACCAGCCGGAGTTCATCCTGGGGAGTGTGGCTGTACAGGCTGGCGCCTTGGTGAAAGCCGATGTCAAGCATCGATCATCCCCTTTTCACGGACATGGTCCGGAGCGTGCGAGAAAAAGAAGTTCAGGTCTGACGCCTTGGGGTCGAAGGCTGAGCGCACGGGCGAGCGCATGGAGGCGCCCACCAGTTTGTGCGCATCGGCGGCCTCCCAGTCTTCCGGAACACGCTGGCCATTGGTTACGCCGCGCAGCACCATCTGGTGCCGGATCAGGGCGTCGATGGCCGGCCCGAGCTTTACGGCCTCGTCCACCTTGGACAGGATGGCCTGCTGGGATCCGTCGGTCTTGAAGGCTGTCAGGGTATCGTCGAGCGTGTCGCCATGGCAGCTGGCATTGAGTACCAGCAAGCGGTTGACATGGGGCAGGTCAAGCACTTCGAGCATGTCGCGCTTGCGGGGGTCGCGTGGCGCGATGCCCGTGGTGTCGATGAGCACCATCTTCTTGCTGCTGAGCAGACCCAGCAGATCCTGTAAGGCGGCGCGGTCGTGGGCCAGATGGGCAACGATGCCCAGCATACGGCCATAGCTGCGCAATTGGTCATGCGCGCCGACGCGGTAGGTGTCCAGCGTGATCAGGCCGACACTGCCCGGGCCGTGGATGCGTGCGCACATCGCGGCGAGCTTGGCCGTCGTGGTTGTCTTTCCCACGCCGGTGGAGCCCACCAGGGCAAAAATGCCGCCCTCTTCGTACAGCGGACGTCCCCCCGCATCGGTACGCAGATTGCGTTCCAGGACGTCCATGAGCCAGCGTACCGACTCGGCGGCATCCATGTCTTCGGGCATACGCTCCAGAATGGCGCGTGCCAGCGAGGGCGAGTAGCCCGCCCGGATCATCTTGAGCATCAGGTTCGAATGGATCGGGTTCTGCCGCGCCTGGCCCAGCCAGGAGAGCGTGTTGAAGCGATCTTCGATCAACTCTTTCATGCTTTGCAGTTCATGCATCAGGCCTTGTGGGTCCACGGCTGGTGCTGCGAGGGAGGGCGCTGCGTGCTCACGCCGAACCGGATTGCGCATCGGCGCTTCTGGCATGGGCTGAACCGGACGCAAGGGGTTGTGCCGCACCACCTGAGCGGGGGCTGGTCGCTCGCGTGCGGGTTCAGGCCCGCGTTCGAGCATGGCTGCATCCAGTGGACGGTTGTCCTGCAGCGCTTCATGGCGCCGACGCAGCATGCGTTCGCGCACGTAGTCCTGGAAGGACAGGGTGCTCATGGCCAGCTGCTCGGTGTCTTCCTTCACCGGGTTGCGCACTTCGAGGGCCGCACGCTCCTGCAACGGCTTGCGGGACGGTGTGGGCGTGTGCGCCACGTCCAGCCGGCGCTCTGCCTGAAAGCCCTCGTGGGCCTGATCGATAGAGCCCAGCGCGTCCTCGGCTGTCGCGACCACTTCGACTCCGTTGGCTGTGGGCCGGTTGGACAGGATCAGCGTGCCTTCCCCGAAAGCCATGCGTGCTTTCGCCAGGGCCTCGCGGGATGTGGCAGCGTGGAAGCGTTTGATGTTCATGCCGATGCTCCTTTGAGGATGGGGCCAATGCGGATGGTGTGGGTTTCAGGAATCTCGCTGTGAGCGAGAACCTGTAGCCGGGGCGCCACGCGGCGCACCAGGCGGGAGATGGCACCGCGGATCTGGTCGGGCACCAGCAGGCAGGCCGGCAGGCCCATTTCTTCCTGCTTGAGCGCCACTTCAGCGGCTTTCTGAGTGAGGATGTCTGCGACACCGGGGTCCAGTGCCGGCCCTGCCGCATTGCTCAGGGCTTGCACCAGCAGGCGCTCCAGGCCAGGCTCGATGGCGATCACATTGAGTTCGCGGGTGGGGCCATAGATCTGCTGCACGATGGCAGGCGAAAGAGCGATGCGTACGCGCCGGGCCAGTTCCACCGGGTCGGTGATGCTGCCAGCGAATTCGGCCAGCGTCTCGATGATGGTGCGGATATCGCGGATGTGCACCGATTCCTCCAGCAGCAGCTGCAGAACCTTCTGGAACGTTGCGATCGAAACCATTTTGGGAACCACTTCTTCGATGAGTCTGGGGGCCAGTTTGGCCACGTGCTCCACCAGTTGCTGGGTCTCTGTCCGGCTGAGCAGCTTGGCGGCTTGCACTTGCATCAAGTGTGACAAATGTGTCGCCATCACGGTTTCCGAATCAACCACGGTAAAACCGGCCATTTGCGCCGCTTCCTTCTGGCGTTCGTCGATCCAGTGCGCGGGCAAACCGAAGGCCGGATCGGTGGTGGGGGTGCCGATCAGCGGGGTGGTGATGCCGCCCGGGTTGATAGCCAGGTGCATGCCCGGGAAAGCCTCACCTTCGCCCACCACCACGCCGCGCAGGGTGATGCGGTAGCCACTGGGCTTGAGTTCCAGGTTGTCGCGCACATGCACGGGCGGGGGCAGAAAGCCCACTTCCTGGGCAAACTTGCGGCGTACGCCCTTGATGCGGGTAAGCAGGTCGCCTTGGCGGGACTTGTCCACCAGTGCAATCAGGCGGTAGCCCAGTTCCAGGCCCAGAAGGTCCACCGGTTGCAGGTCGTCCCAGGTCGCTTCGCCATCGCCCACGGGAGCAGAGGGTGCCTCTACCGGGGCGGGTGCCTTGGCGCGCTGCATCAGCACCCAGGCCATGTAGCCCAGCAGGCTGCCAATGCCCAGGAACACGATATGCGGCATGCCCGGAATGAGGCCCAGGAAGATCAGGATACCGGCCGTGACACCCAGCACACGCGGCGAGGTGAACAGCTGGTGCACGATCTGGTGCCCCATGTCGGTGTCTTTGCCCACGCGGGAGATCACCATGGCGGCTGCCACCGAGATCAGCAGCCCTGGAATCTGGGCAACCAGGGCATCGCCCACGGCCATCAAAATATAGGTGTCTGCCGCCTTCGAAGCCGACAGGCCGTGCTGCAGCATGCCGATGGCGAAGCCGCCCACGATATTGATCAGCAGAATCAGAATGCCGGCGACGGCATCGCCCCGCACGAATTTGGAGGCGCCATCCATTGAGCCGAAAAAGTTGGCTTCTTCGCCCACCTCGGCACGGCGCCGCTTGGCTTCCGCTTCATCGATGAGGCCGGCGTTCAGATCGGCGTCCACCGCCATCTGCTTGCCCGGCATGGCGTCGAGGGTGAAGCGTGCCGACACTTCGGCGATGCGTTCGGCGCCCTTGGTGATCACGATGAAGTTGATCACCACCAGGATGGCGAACACGATCAGACCGACGGCGAAATTACCGCCAATCAGAAAGTGGCCGAAGGCCTCGATCACGGCGCCCGCAGCGCCCGGGCCGGTATGGCCTTCCAGCAGCACCACACGGGTGGACGCTACGTTGAGCGACAGGCGCATCAGCGTCGTCAGCAGCAGCACGGAGGGGAATGCCGCAAAGTCCAGCGGCTTGAGCATGTAGGCCGCGACCATCATCACCATCAGCGCCACTGCAATATTGATGGTGAAGAAAGTGTCGAGCATCCAGGCGGGAATGGGCAACACCATCAGGGCCAGAATGGCGACCACCAGCAGCGGGGCAGACAGGCCCTGGGCCGCGGCCTTGTTCGAGCCGGCCCATTGCTGTGCAGATTTCAGAGTGATGTTCATGGCTGCTTACCTTGTTGGGCGGTCTTGTTCAAAGGATCCAGCTCGGGTGGAACAAAGGGCTCGGGCAGGTCTTCCGGCATGCGGCCCTGGCCCCGCATGGCGGCCTTGAGGCGGTACACATAGGCCAGCACCTGGGCCACGGCGGTGTAGAGCTGGGCGGGAATGGCCTGATCCAGTTCGGCATGGGCATAGAGCGCACGTGCCAGCACGGGCGATTCAAGAACTGGAACATCGTGGCTTTTGGCAAGCTCGCGAATCTTCAGTGCAATCAGGTCGGTGCCCTTCGAGATCACCTGGGGGGCGCTCATGGTCTGCTCGTCGTATTTGAGCGCCACGGCGTAGTGGGTGGGGTTCATTACCACAAAATCGGCTTTGGGCACGGCCGTGATGCTGGCCCGGTCTGCAATCTCGCGCTGGCGCTGGCGCATCCGCCCCTTGACCTCCGGGCTGCCCTCTGATTCCTTGTGCTCCTGCTTCACTTCCTGGTGCGACATCTTCAGGCGGTCTTTGAAAAAGAAGGCCTGCAAGGGCACGTCCACCATGGCCACGAGGAACACCACCAGAAGCAGCAGGCCCATGCCTGCGGTCAGCCAGTTGGCGACATGGCGAATGGCCACCGGCGAGGGTTGCAGCACCAGCATGGCAACCTTCTCGATGCTGCCGTTCATGTACTTCCAGGCAACGGCGGACAGGATGGCGGTCATCAGCACCATCTTGAGCACATTCGCCATTTGCTGTTTGGAGAACAGGTTGGCGGTACCTGAAATGGGGTTGAGGCGGTTGAACTGCGGAGTGATGGGCTTGAAGCTGAAAACCCAGCCGCCCGCGCCGATGGCGCTGAGCAGGGCTGCGGCACTGATCACTATCGAGAAAACAGCACTGGCCACAAGGCCCACCACCGACATGCCTTGCAGCCGCGCGAGCATGCTGCCCGTGGCCTGAACGGTGGTTGCATCAAACACGAGCTGCTGCTCCATGGCGCGCAGCAACTGATCGAACATCTGAGGGGTGAATACCAGCAGGCAAGCCGCCCCGGTGCCCAGAATGGCGAGATGGGACAGATCACGCGAACGCGCGGCCTGGCCGTCAGTGCGTGCTTTTTGAAGCTTGCGCTCTGTGGCGGGAAGACTGCGATCTTGGCTGGATTCCATGGTGGCATGACCTGAGGTGTCATGCCATTGTCGTGAGGGGGGCCGAAATCTAAAGCCCGATAAGGCGGGATCCGCCCGCTCTTATTCTGCGCTGGAGCCGGCTCAGAAGCCGAGGCTGGCGAGCAGGTCGTCTACTTGCGACTGGTCCGTTACGACGTCTGGTGTCTTGTCGGGGTCGACAACCGGGCCGGCGAGGTGCTCACGCAGGGGTTCTATGGGGGCGGTCACCGCATGGGGCGGCGCGGTCTGAATGACCAGTTGCACCAGTTGCTGCTCAATGGTGGCGGCCAGGGCCACCACCCGGGCGATCACCTGGCCTGTCAGATCGTGAAAATCCTGGGCCATCATGATTTCCGTCAGGTGCTCGTCGGACACCTTGGTGACCTGCTCCACATCGGTGAGGAAATTCATGATCTCCCCCTTGGCGACGGCAGCCACCGGGTCCTTGACAAGGGAAGCGATCATCCGGCGCGATTCGGCCGCAAGGTGGTCATTCTGGGTCTTGGCGTGCTCGACGCGAGTCAAGACCTTCTCTGCTGCCTCGCCGGTGAGGCGTGCGATGTAGGACAGACGGCTCTGCGCATCGGGCAGCTCACCCATGGTTCCGCGTAATTGGTCTGCGTAGCCCAATTCCTTCAGGGCATCGTGAAGCTGGCGCGTGAGAGCCCCGATTTTTTGATGGACTTCGCCATCCGGCAGGGGCTCGGGCAGGGTGTTGTCGGTGTCCATGGCGTCTACAGCCCTGCTTTTTTGATGATCAACGTCACTTTCTCTTCCAGCGTGGCCTTGGTGAATGGCTTGACGATGTAGCCTGCGGCGCCCCCTTGGGCGGCGGCCACGATGTCTTCCTTGCGGGCCTCGGCTGTGACCATCAACACCGGCAGGTGCTTGAGCTTCTCGTCACCCTTGATTTCCGCCAACAGCTGAAAGCCGTTCATGTTGGGCATGTTGATGTCGGTGACAACGAAATCAAATTTGCTGTTGCGCAATTTGTTGAGGGCGGCAACGCCGTCCTCGGCCTCGTCGGCCTCGGTGAACCCGCTTTCCTTGAGCAGGTTACGGACAATGCGTCGCATCGTGGAGAAGTCGTCAACGATCAGGAAGCGAAGGGCAGTGGTCACTTGGGACCCTTTCGGTCGGAAATTACTGTGTGAATTGTCATGGATGGACGAGCGGGTGACAAGTTGTTACCTCTTTCCATCGACAGGGGGAGGATTTTCGCTCTTTTCTTCGACTGATTGTGCCGCAGGGACACCAGGGATGTTGGTGCCCAAGAGCCTTTCTTCGGCTTCCCGTGTCAAAACGGTGATCGTAATGCGTCGATTGCTGGGCGCCCGCGGGTTCTGTGCATCCAGCAAATCGCTGGCGGCCAGACCCACGACCCGCGCCAGTTTGGCGTCGGGCATACCAGCCGCCACCAGTTCGCGCCGTGAGGCGTTGGCGCGGTCGGCGGAGAGTTCCCAATTGCTGTAGCCACGGTCGCTGTTGCCGTAGGGCACGGCGTCGGTATGGCCCGCCAGGCTGACGCGGTTTTCCACCTCGGTCAGCGACGCACCGATGCCCCGCAAAATATCGCGCATGTACGGTTTGACCAAAGCGCTGCCGCTATCGAACATGGGGCGGTTCTGTTCATCCACAATCTGGATCTGCAGCCCATCGGGCGTCACGTCCATGCGGATTTGCGAGCGGTATTCGTTCAGTATCGGGCTGGCCGTGATGATCGAGTCGATCTTGGCCTGCAGGGCCTTGATGCGCGCCGCATCCTGTCGCGCCATGTCAGCGCGCATCTGCTCCGGCGTCATGCGGCGCTGTTTGTCCACGTCGGAGTCCGATCGCCGCACCTGCCCGTGCACCTTGCTCAGGTCATTGCCACCGCCCGGGATGATGCTGGAGCTGTTGCCCGCTCCATCGCCGCCTACCATGGCCACCTTGAGGGGGGCATTGAAGTAGTCCGCAATGCCCTGCAGTTCTCCTTTGGCCGTGGAGCCCAGCAGCCACATCAGTAGAAAGAAAGCCATCATCGCCGTCACGAAGTCGGCATAGGCAATCTTCCAGGCGCCGCCATGCACTGCGTGGCCGCCTTTCTTGATGCGCTTGACGATGATGGGCTGGAGTTTCTTTTCTGCCATGTTTTAGTGGGGTAAAGGCCTATTTCTTGCCTTTCACATGGCTTTCGAGCTCGATGAAGCTTGGCCGGTCTATCGAGAACAAGACCTTGCGGCCAAATTCAATGGCAGTAGCCGGGTTGTAGCCCTGCATGCTGGCTAGCAGGGTGGACTTGATGCACTGCAGCTCTTTGGCTGCGTCCTCGGATTTTTGCTCCACCAGCCCGCCCAGGGGTTCCACCACTCCATACGCCAGAAGGATGCCCAGGAATGTTCCCACCAGAGCAGAGCCAATCATGCCCCCCAGCACGGAGGGCGGTTGCCCGACGGAGCCCATGGTGTTGACCACCCCCAGCACCGCCGCAATGATGCCGAACGCAGGCAACGCACCTGCCAGCCGCGCCAGAGCCGCTACAGGGGCGTGAGCCTCCTGGTGATGGGTTTCGATCTCGTTATCCATCAGGGCTTCAATTTCGTGGGCGTTCAGATTGCCCGACACCATCATGCGCAGGTAGTCGGTCATGAATTCCACCACGTGGTGGTCTGACCCGACAGTGGGGTACTTGTTGAATATTTCCGACTCGTGGGGGGTTTCCACATCCTTTTCAATAGCCATCAGCCCTTCCTTACGGGCTTTTTGCAGGATGTCGTACAGCATGGCCATCAGCTCCATGTACCGTGCCTTGGTGTACTTGGAGCTTTTCAGGGCCATGGGAATGGCCGCCATGGTGGCCTTGAGCACCTTGGGCTGGTTGTTCACCACAAAAGCGCCGAGCGCACCACCCAGAATCGTGACGATTTCAAAGGGCAGCGCTTTCAGGATCACGGCAATGTTGCCGCCATGCAGGATGTAGACCCCGAAAATACACCCGAAAACGACGATGTAACCAATGATGACAAACATGGGGTGATTTTGGCAGAGTCTGCAATGGTGATAAGCGTCAACTAGCGTCGTTCAAAACCGCCTGATTGGGATTTCGTGGGGCAACATCTTTGCTCACAATGTATCGGATTGACAGGAATTCTGGTTAAAACAGCATCAAGCTGTGTCGATTCTGGAGAAGTGCAAGCGGGGTGATGGCGCAAGGTAAGTGGGAAAAAGACCACAACTCCGGTTCTTTGGGCAACGCAGAGTGCATATTCTCAAGAAATACGCCACTATGCCGCCGCCACGCTGATGACTGAATTTTCCTTGCCGCCAGTCTCCGGAGAACCGGGTGAAACCCCTGCACCCGATGCAATACTGGCGCGTGCCATTGCACACCACAAGGCCTGGGAGTACGTCGAGGCCGAACGCTGCTATCGGGAGCTTCTGGTGCGGTTGCCCGAGCATCCGGATGCCCACCACAATCTGGGAGTTCTGCTGGCTGTGCAGCTGATGCGCCCGCAGGAAGCGCTGCCACACCTGGAGGCGGCGCTCAATACGGATGCAGCCAATGTCCAGTATTGGTTCAGTTATCTGGATGCATTGCTGCGTGCCGGCCATGCCGATCTGGTGCAGCAGCTTCTGCCCATGGCCCAGGCCTCCGGTCTGCAGCGTGCCATGGCCAATGCCTTGCTGGAGCGCATCGCCGTGGCACTGCCCGACCATTCTGCTTCGGTACAGGAGGGGGGGGGGCAGAATTCAGCGGCTCCCAAGTCAGGGCCCACGGCCGAGCCCACCCGCCAGGCGATGCAGGCGCTGGTCGACCTGTTCCAGCGAAAGGCCTATGCCGAGGGGGCGGCAATCGCGCGCTCGATGGTGGAGGAATTTCCAGACAATGGCTTCGCCTGGAAAGCGCTGGGCGCCATGCTGCAACCTCTGGGCCGGATTGACGAGGCGCTGCACGCGAAGCGCAGGGCCGCACAGTTGCTGCCCTCCGATCTAGAGGCGCAGAGCAATCTGGGCAATGCCTTGTATGAATACGGGCTGATTTATGAAGCCGTCGAGGTGCTCTCGCGCGTGGTGAAGCTGAACCCCCAGCACGCGGAGGCATACAGCAATCTGGGTTTGGCGCTGGCACAGGGGGGGCAACTGCGGGAATCCAAGGCTGCTTTTGAGCGGGCACTGGCATTGCGCCCTGATTTCGAGGTGGCATGGAATTACATCAGCGGCGTCTATAACGTGCTGGGCTTGCTGGACGATGGAATTGCGGCCTTGCGCCGAGCCATCACACTGAAGCCGGATTACTGCACGGCTTTCGACAACCTGTTGTTCACGCTGAACTACCACCCGGACAAGAGTGCGGAGGAGATTTACCGGGCGTACGAGGAATACGAAGAGAAGTTTG
>Ga0156178_134_pt1 | contig 110342 bp, 87 predicted proteins | sample RifCSPlowO2_12_FD_107831 | JGI IMG/M metagenome (GOLD analysis project Ga0156178, IMG submission 107831) | Burkholderiales bacterium RIFCSPLOWO2_12_FULL_65_40 | reverse complement strand
GCCCCATGCTTCTGCACGGGCTAAGGATTGGCCCCAGGGGGAATCGGGCTGCGCAGATCGGTCCGAACCTCAGGAGCAAAGATACAAGGGGGAAGTGGCAAAGCCACTCAGGGGGTTGTCATTTCAAGCCGTGGGGTAGGTGCCGGGCAGCAGGATGGAAGTGTCCACCGTGTTGATGTCGGTGCGGCCGCAGAAGGCCATGGTGAGGTCCAGCTCCTTGCGGATGATCTCCAGCACACGCGTCACGCCCAGCTCGCCATGCGCGCCCAGGCCGTAGAGGAAGCTGCGCCCGATCAGCGTGCCCCGCGCGCCCAGGGCGCGGGCCTTGAGCACGTCCTGCCCACTGCGGATGCCGCCGTCCATCCAGACCTCGATGTCCTTGCCCACGGCCTGCACGATGGCGGGCAGCGCGGCGATGGACGAGGGCGCGCCGTCGAGCTGGCGGCCACCATGGTTGCTGACGATGAGCGCGTCGGCGCCGCTCTCCACGGCCAGGCGCGCATCTTCGGCTTCCATGATGCCCTTGAGGATGAGCTTGCCGCCCCAGCGCTTCTTGATCCATTCCACGTCACCCCAGTTCAACTCGGGGTCAAACTGCTCGACCGTCCAGGACGAGAGCGAGGACATGTCGCCCACGCCCTTGGCATGGCCGACGATGTTGCCGAAGCTGCGGCGCTTGGTGCCCAGCATGCCTAAGCACCAGTGCGGCTTGGTGGCCAGGTTGATGAGGTTGGCCAGCGTGGGCTTCGGGGGCGACGAGAGGCCGTTCTTGATGTCCTTGTGGCGCTGGCCCAGGATCTGCAGGTCCAGCGTGAGCTGCAGGGCCGAGCAGCCGGCGGCCTTGGCGCGGTCGATCAGGCGCTCGATGTAGTCGCGGTCGCGCATCACATAGAGCTGGAACCAGAAGCCCGGGCCTGCGTGCTCGGCCACGTCCTCGATGGAGCAGATGCTCATGGTCGAGAGCGTGAAGGGCACGCCGAAGGCCTTTGCCGCGCGGGCCGCGAGAATTTCGCCGTCGGCGTGCTGCATGCCGGTCAGGCCCGTGGGCGCCAGCGCCACGGGCATGGCCACATCCTGCCCCACCATGGTGGTGCGCGTGGTGCGCCCGGTCATGTTCACGGCCACGCGCTGGCGCAGCAGGATCTTGCGGAAGTCTTCCTCGTTGGAGCGGTAGGTGCCCTCCGTCCACGAGCCCGAGTCGCAGTAGTCGTAGAACATGCGCGGCACACGGCGCTTGGCGATGCGGCGCAGGTCTTCGATGCAGGTGATGGTGGACAGGTCGGGCACGCGGGTCTCCTTGAATGGGGGTGTTCTGTCCGCATGGTAGTCAGCCCCGGCGGGCGCGGCCATCAAAATTATTTGTGCCGGCATGCAACAAATTTGATGCTCCGGGCTCGATTCGCCCGATCTTTGCATCAAAAAACACTCAATCGCTTTACCAGAAAGCGCTTGCAGCTATCTTTTCAATAGCGATCACGCCGCCACAGGATCGTCCGGGCAGTCCTGCGGCTCCCGAGGCGCCACGATCTCGGGCTCCACCCCCGGGCCGGCGTAGCGGCGCACCTGCATGCGGCCCGAGCGCTTGGCGGCATACATCGCGGCATCGGCGTTGCGGGCCAGTTCATCGTAGCTGGCGCCGTGCTGCGGAAACAGCGCCATGCCGGCGCTCAGGCCCACGCGCAGCGCCTGGCCCTGCAGCGCAAAGGGCTCGCTGCACACCGCCAGCACCTTGTGGGCCACCACGCAAGCCTGCTGCGCGCTGGCCAGGCCGGGCAGCAGCACGACGAATTCATCGCCCCCCTGGCGGCAGACGGTGTCGGACTCGCGCATGGCCGCTGCCAGGCGGCGGGCAAACTGCACCAGCAATTCATCGCCCACATCGTGGCCCAGGGTGTCGTTGACCTGCTTGAAACCGTCGAGGTCGAGGTACATCACCGCGAGACTCTTGCCATCGCGCCGCGCCTGGGCCAGGGCGTGCTGTGCACGGTCTTGCAGCAGCACGCGATTGGGCAGATCGGTGAGCGGGTCGTATTGCGCCAGGTGCGCCATGCGCTCGGCCATGGCCATGGTTTCCGTCACGTCGTGCAGCACCATCACGGCGCCGGTGAGGTGGTGGTGCCGGTCGATGATGGGGCTGGCCGATTCTTCCACCTCGAAGCGCTGCCCGTCCTTGCGGCGCAGCACCACGCCGCGCGTGGGGCCGCAGGGGTTCTGTGTCTTGAGCGCCTGGCGCAGGGGGCTGGGCTGGGTCTGGGCGCCATTGGGCAGGTAAAGCGGCGCCACCTCGTCCACATCGTGGCCCGCGGCATCAAAGGCCTGCCAGCCGGTCATGCGCTGGGCCACGGGGTTGATGTAGGTGACGCGACCCTCGGCGTCGGTACAGATCACGGCGTCGCCAATGGACTGGAGCGTCAGGCGCATGCGTTCCTTCTCGCGGAACAGCTCGTCCTCCATGCGCTTGCGCTCGGTGATGTCGGTCATCTGCACGAACATGCCGCGCACCGGCCCGCCATCGCCCTCACGGTCGGGGGTGTAAGAGATGTGCGTGTGCCGCACCTCGCCCGACGCATCGGTGATGGTGCGCTCGAATAACTGGGGGTGGCCCTGCAGCGTCTGCTGAATGTAGGGCTGCACCACGGCGTAGTCGTCCGGGCCCAGCACCTCGGCCGCGCTCAGGCCCTGCAGTTCCTCGGGTGTGCGGCCATACAGCTCGCTGCTGGTCTTGTTGATGAAGCGGTTGCGCTGGGCCTTGTCCCAGTAGCTGATGGTGGAGGGCAGGTTGTCGAGGATGGTGCGCAGATAGTGCTCGGCCTGCTGCAGCCGGCTGGCCACCTGCTGGCGCTGCGCCAGTTCGCGCGTGAACAGCATGGCCAGCCCCACGCAACTGGCCATGAGCACCAGGGCAAAGACGATCAACTGCAGAGCTGTCACCCGCCAGTGGGCCAGCATGGCCTGGGTGGATTGCGCGACATTGACCACCATGGGGTACGGCCCTACATGCCGGAACGTGTAGAAACGCTCCACCTTGTCCAGGGTGGCCACACCCACAAAACTGCCCATACGCTCGGCCTGGATACGGCGCATGTTCTCCGTGCCCGCCAGGGATTTGCCCACATCGTCGTCGCCATACGGGTAACGGCTCACGATGACACCGCTGTCGAGAAGGAGATTGACGCCGCTGCCGGGGCCCAGGTTCAGGGCTTTGAAGAGCTCGTTGAAATAGTCCAGGCGGATCGAGCTGACGACCACCCCGGCCACCTTCCCGTCAGCATTCCGGTAGGCCCGCGCCACCGGCAGCATCCAGGTTTGCGTGACCCGGCCCAGCACCGGTCGCCCGATGACAAAGCCCTTCTGCGTACCGGCCATCAATGCCTGAAAGTAATCGCGGTCGGCGTAATTGGCCTTGCGGGGCGGGGATGCGCCCGAGTCCATGATGATGTCGCCCCGGCTGTCGATGACATAGATATCCAGCAGGCCCGCAACCCGCAGCGGTCGGTCAAACAGTATTTGGTGGCGCAGTTCGTCCGGTTGCGCCATGACCCCAGGGCGTTCCAGTTTGTCTGCCACATGCTGCAAGGACTGGTCCATTGCGCGCAATGTCCAGCCGATGGATTGCTCCAGTGCGGTCACCAGATTGGCGTTGGTGCGCGCTGCGAAATCCCACTCGTCGGTGCGCATGGTCCAGAGCGTGCGCGCCACCATGGCACCAATGCCCATGCTCAGCAGAAGGGCCAGCCAGATCAGGCGTTGGGAGAAAAAATGGCGCATCGGGTTCGCAGGGTGCAACGGTCAGATTGTAGGTGTAAGCACCCGTTTCGACTACCGGAAAGCAGGTACATACCCCCCCGCTAGCGCCCCGCCACCCCCGCGCCGCGCACCTCGATGCGCACCTCGTCGAGCACCGTGCCGCGCGCATCGGTCAGCTGCACCACATGGCGCCCAGGCCAGGGCAGCCAGGCCCAGTTCGCACCCCGCGCCACGGATTTGCCATCCAGGCGCCAGCGCAGCGCCATCCCGGGCGGATGGGCCGTGGCAGCAAACTGCAGGCGCTGGCGCGTGGGCGGAATGTCCGGATCGAGCGCGACGATGGTGCCCGACACCGGCGTCGCGATGCGCACACCGGCTGGCTGTACGGCATCGTCGGAACGTGCCCGGCCCCGGGATTTCAAGTCTTTTTGGCGTACAGCGCCCATTTCATAAGCGTCAGCAGCTACTGAATCAATAGCAAAATACGCTTGCTGCGTGCCAGGCAGAAACCATTCGGTGCGGGCCGCTTCCAGCGCTGCGCCGCCCCCCGGCCCAGGACCGAAGCGCACCGGCGCGCGCACCACACCGCGCGGCGGCGCCGGGGCGCGGCTGGGGACACGCGCGTGCAGGTGCGCCATCAGGTCGGCCCACACCGGAGCCGCGCCGCTGGTGCCGCTGACGTCGTGCATGGCGGCGCCACTGGCGTTGCCCACCCATACGCCCACGGTGTAGCGCTGCGACCAGCCCACGGCCCAGTTGTCGCGCATGTCCTTGCTGGTGCCGGTTTTCACGGCGCTCCAGAAGCGCGTGGCGAGCACGCTGTCCGTGCCGAAGGTGCGCGCGCGCGCATTGCCGTCGGCAAGGATGTCGCCCACGATGAAGGCCGCACCCTCATGGAGCGCGCGCGTGAACACCGGCACGGCTGCACGTGGCGGCCGTACGGGCGGCGCCACGGCACTGTAGCGCCCGCCATTGGCCAGCGTGCGAAAGGCGTTGGTCAGGTGCAGCAGTTGCACCTCGCTGCTGCCCAGCGCCAGGCTGTAGCCGTAGTAGCCGCCGCTCTCGCGCAGCGGCAGGCCCACGGCCACGAGCTGGCGGAAGAATGCATCGGGCGACACCATGACCAGCGCGCGCACCGCCGGCACGTTGAGCGAAGCGGCCAGCGCCGTGCGCACCGACACCCAGCCCTTGAACTGGCGGTCGTAGTTCTGCGGAATGTACAGCCCGCCCGCCGTGGCGATGTGCGCGGGCGAGTCCTCGACCAGCGAGGCGGCCGTGAGCCGCCTCTGCTCAATTGCCTGCGCATACAGAAAAGGCTTGAGCGTGGAGCCCGGCTGGCGCCAGGCCAGCACGCCATCGACCTCGGCGGCATCGCTCAAGGCGCCGGACGACCCCACCCAGGCCAGCGCCTCGCCCGTGGCGTTGTCGAGCACGACAAGGGCGCCGTCCTCGACATGGCGCCCGCTCAGCTCGCGCAGGTGCTGCGTGAGCGCCTGCACGGCCCAGCGCTGCAGCGGCGCGCTGAGGGTGGTGGTGACGCGGCCCGGCGCCCGCGTGCCGGGCTGTGCCTGCCCCTGCGCCAGCGCCCGCCGCGCGAAATGCGGCGCAATGCCCTCGCTGGCCGGCCAGCCACGGCGCTGCAGCGCGGCCTCGGTGAACAGGTCGAGCGCATCGCAATCCACCCGCGCTGCACCCGGCTGGCGCTGTATGTCGCGCAGCACGCCGCAGGCCCGCTGCGCGACCCGCGCGGGCCGCGCGTTGGGCGCGCGCACCAAAGCGGCGGCCACGGCGGCTTCGCGGTCATCCATGCCGTGCGCGGCCTTGCCAAACAGCGTGCGGCTGAGCGCGTCGATGCCCACCAGCTCGCCGCGAAACGGCACGAGGTTGAGGTAGGCCTCCAGGATCTGGTCCTTGCGCCAGCGCCGCTCCAGCACCTGCGCGGCCACGGTCTGGCCGAGTTTTTGCGCCACACTGCGCCCGCCGGGGCCCTGGCGCCAGTCCCCATCGAGCAGGCCCGCCAGCTGCATGGTGATGGTGCTGGCGCCGCGCGTGCGCTGGTTCCACAGGTTGCCCCAGGCGGCAGCCGACACCGCGCGCCAGTCCACGCCGCTGTGCTCGAAGAAACGCTTGTCCTCGCTCAGCACCAGGGCCTGGCGCAGCGCGGGCGACACGTCCGCCAGCGGCACCCACTGGCCGCGCCGCACGCTGGCGTCCTGCCGCAGGCGCTGCAGCACCTCGCCCTCGCGCGAGAGGATCAGGGTGTCGGAGGGCTGGAAGTCGCGCCGCACTTCGTCGAACGTGGGCAGGGCCCACGCGGGCAGCGCGCACGCCCACAGGGCCATGGCGGCCACGCGCACGCGCAGCCGCCTCACCGGCCCGCCCACCATGCCGCCGCCGTGTACGCCACGCCCGCCGCATACAGCATGCCGAAGATACGCTGGTTGTGCCGCGCCAGCCAGAGCGGCAGGTAGATGTCGAAATTGGCCTGACGCTCAGTGGTGTAGCGCCCCGCCACATCGGTCAGTGGGCAGCGCATGCCATTGAACGCCAGCACCAGCACCTCGCCCAGCACCACAGCAATGAGCACCGCCGCCACCTCCAGCCGCCCCAGCACGACAAAGACCGGAATGCCCACCACGCAGCCCGCAAAGAAGGCCCAGATCACGGTGTGTGCCAGTTTCACCCAATGCAGCTTGTGTTCAGGCGCCATAAAATTTCAAGCAAAAACTGCCGCAAACGCTTTATGGACGAGCGCTAAAAGCTATCAATACAGAAGCAATCATGTGACTTCGCACTACTTCGTTGCCTCCACCTTCACCCGCGCATTGGGCGCCTCACCAAACATCTCGGGCGCGTACATCGCCTCGGCCCGGCTGGGCGGCAGCGCGAAGTCGCCCACGTTGTTCAGGCGCACGGTGTACTCCATCGTCACCGTACCCTTGGGCAGGTATTCGTAGTAGCTGCGGAAGGCCTCGAAGCTGCGCTCCTCGAAGGCGGGCCAGCCCGCACCGCTGCGCTTCTCGCCCTGGGTGGCGATCTCGGAGTCGCGGCCCAGGCCGCTGCCCAGGATGGTGCTGCCCGCAGGGATCGGGTCGGTGATGGCCACCCAGGTCATGTCGGCCTGGCTGGTCACTTCCAGGGTCACGCGCAGCACGTCGCCGCGCGTGTACTGGCCCGGCGGCAGGGCTTTATTGGCCTGCTCGACGGGGGTCACGGTCTTGGCGATGCGGTAGCCCGCGCTGAACGGCGCCTTGAGCTGGATGGCCGCCACCGATTGCACGGTGAGCCAGGGCTTGCCCGGCCCCTGGTGCGCCACGGACAGGCTGTCCTGGCCCGCGCCCCAGGGCAGGAACATGCCGTTGCCGCGCAGCATGCCGGGCGCGGCAGGCGCGCCGAACCAGGTGGTCTGGTGCGCGGCGCCGCTGGCGTCCTGCGTCTTGATGCGCTCGACCTTGCTCCAGTCCACGCTGGCGCTGTGGCCGCCCATGCTGGCGCGGGTCATGCCCGACACGGGCGTGGCCTCGAATTTGGCGCTGAACTTCTCCAGCGCCAGCCCGCCCCACAGGTTGGCCGTGGTGGTGTGCCATGCGCCACCCTGCTGGCGGCTGATGAAGCCGTTGGCCAGGCGGCCCATGTCGTCCTTCCACGCCGGGTCGTCCAGGGTGGCGAGCATCAGCCGCGCGGTGTTCACGTCACCGTTCTGCATGAGCCACCACCAGTAATCATCCTGCTCGGTGCTGAAGATGAGCTTGGTGCCCTGGTAGGACAGGCGGGCCTTGAGGATTTGCTGGGCCTCTTGCAGGCGCTGCTCGCGCTGCGGCACGTCCTGCACACGCTTGAGGATGCTGAGCCAGTTGATCACACTGTGCGTGGGCCACTGGTTAGGCGCTACGGTGATGCTCGCCAGCATGCGCCCCTGGGCCTTGCCGTAGCGCGACAGCGCCTCGATGGCGGCGAGCTTGCGCATGTCGAGGTCTTTGCGCGGGCTCCAGAAGCTGCGCTCGATGCGGCCTTCGACGAAGGCTGTCAAGCCACGTTCCATGGCCGCGCGCGCCTCGTCGGGCAGCGCGAAGGCGGGGTTGAGCGCAGCAGCCTCGTGCGTGGCGGCCAGCAGGTAGGCCGTGAGGGTATCGCTGCCCCGGTTCGATTCACCGTCACGCGGCGGGAAGTAGTTGGCCAGGCCGTCGCCATCGAGGTAGGTGGGCAGCTGCGCCACCACGGTCTGCCACAGCCTGGCGTCGCGCAGACCCACGGCCTTGCTGGTCTTTTGCTCCAGGCAGGCAAACGGGTAACGCGCCCACCAGTCGCGCACGCCGGGCAGGCCTTCGGCCAGTTTGGGCTGCAACGCGAGCTTGAGGCCGCCCCGGCCGGGCAGTGCGTCGGCGGGCGGGTTCACCGGCAGGGAGAAACTGCCATCGACCTGCACCAGCGTGGCCTGCTGCACCGTGAGCGGCACGGCAGGAATGATGCGCTGGCGGGCCTTGAGCGCGTCGCGCGCGCCGCTGAGCTGGTCCCTGGCCTCGATCTCCCACAGGATGGCCTCGGCGCGCGTCTGCGCCAGTTGGGCCGGTGCCGTCACATTCCAGGCCACCTCGCGCGCCTCGCCGGCGGGGAGTTCCACTGTCTGCGGTTTCAGGTCGAGCAGTGTGGCGCGCGGCGCCACCTCCACCTTCATTGCCGCCTGGGTGGTGTTGCGCAGCGTGAGCTGGGCGCGGTACTGGTCGTCTTCGCGCACCAGCGGCGGCAGGCCGCTGATGATCTGCAGGTCCTGCGTGGCGCGGATGGAAGTGCTGCCCGTGCCGAACAGCCCGGTGGCAGCGTCGGCCACGGCCACCACCTTGAAGGTGGTCAGCGCGTCGTTCAGGGGCACCGTCACCTTGGCCTGGCCCTTGGCATCGAGCTGGATGGCGGGCTCCCACAGCAGCAGGGTGTCGAGCAGCTCGCGCGTGGGGCTGCGCCCGCCGCCACCGCCCGCAGGCACGGCCTTGCGGCCAAAGTGGCGCCGGCCGATGATCTCCATCTGCGCGGTGGACGTCTGCACGCCCCAGCTGCGCCGCTGCAGCATGGCGTCGAGCAGGTTCCAGCTGCGGTTGGGCATGAGTTCGAGCAGCGCCTGATCCACGGCAGCCAGCGCCACCTCGGCATGGGCAGCAGGCTTGCCGTCGGGCAAGGTGGCGGTGATGGTGACCTGCGCCTTGCCGCGCACGGGGTAGCTCTCCTTGTCGGCCACCACCTTCACGTCGATCTGGTGCGCCCGGGTGCCCACCTTGAGTTCGGCCACGCCGAGGCGGAAGGCGGGCTTGGAGAGGTCCACCAGCGCCGTGGGCGCCACATATTCCTTGCCCTCGTACCAGAAGGCGCTCCACCACTCGCGCGGCGCCTTGAAGCCCCAGGTGAAGAAGCTGTACCACGGCACCTCGCGCAGGCGCCCGCGCAGCGCCAGCACGCTCACATACACATTGGGGCCCCAGCCTTCCTGGATTTTCAGGCTCACCGTGGGGTCCTGGCCGTTGAGCTGCACCACCTGCGTGTCGATGATGCCCTCGCGCTCCACCGCCACCAGGGCCGTGGCGAAGCGGAACGGCATGCGCACCTGCAGGCGTGCGGTTTCGCCCGGCTGGTAGCTCTTCTTCTCGGGCAGCAGGTCGATGCGGTCGTGGTTCTCGCCGCCAAACCACAGCTCGCCCTGGCGTGTGACCCACACCGAAGCAGCGGCGTCGAAGGTGTTGCCATTTTTGTCGCGCGCCGTGACCACCAGTTCCACCTCACCGGGTTCGTCGAGCTTGGCCTCGCACAGCAGCAGGCCACGCGCGTCGCTCTTGCCGGTGCATACCGTGCCCAGGTCCTTGGTTTCGGTCTGGTTGTCGTAGCTGTAGAAGCCCCCCACCATGCGCTTGCGGCTGCTGGTGGTGATGCGCGCAATGGCCTGCACCTGCAGCGGCACGTCCAGGGCGGGCTTGCCGTCGGGCGTGAGCGCCAGCGCCTGGAAGCGGATCTTCTGGCGGGCCGAGACCCAGCCCTCGGTCTTGATGCCGGCCAGCACGGCGGCGGGCCACAACGGCGTGGTGCTGCGCAGCGTCTGCACCTCGCCATTGGGGTCGGCGTAGGTGGCCTCGACCACCAGGTCCTGCACTGTGCCGGCACGTGGCACCTCTTCCAGGGTGACACGGCCTGCGCCATTGCGGTCCAGGGTGAGCGGCAGCTTGTCGGCCACCACGCGGGCATCCTGGCGCGCGGCTTCTTCTTCCTCGCCTGCACCGCTGGCGGGCAGGCGCACGCGCGGCGGTCCGAAGCTGAAGGTGTCGTAGTCGTCGAAATGCAGATAGCGGCCGCGCACCAGGGCCGACACGCGCACCGGCAATTGCGCCGCTGCGCCGCCCGCCACGTAGTTCACCTGCACGCCCACCGGCACCGAGCGCACATTGACCAGCGGCGCCTTGTCGGCCGGGCCCACGCGGCCCTCCAGCACCGGCAGGCGGAATTCCTCGACGCGGAACTGGCCCGAGCCCAGGCTGCGCCCATCGCTGCGGCTGCTGCGCAGTTCGACCTCGTACACGCCCAGCTTGGCGGCCGGCGGCACGGCAAAGCTGCTGTGCGCACTGCGCCCGCCCGTGGCCGTTTTGCGCCAGGCCAGCGGTTGCGTGAATTGCTGGCCGCTACCGAGATGGGTGATGGCCAGGGTGTCGGGCGCCGCCTCGGGCACGCCGAAGCCGCCGCGCGTCTCGCTGCGCAGCAGGTGCTTCATCGACACCGTTTCGCCGGCCCGCAGCAGGGTGCGGTCGAAGATGGTGTGTGCGCGCTCGTCGGGGCGCGGGTCGTTGCTGGTGGGCACGTTGAAACGCCAGGGCTCGATGCCGCGCTGCCAGTCGCTCCAGGTGAAGGCCATGTCCTGCACGCCGTCCGGCCCCTGGTGGCGTGCACTGACGAAATACGCGTTGCCGCCCTCGTCCGGACCATTGCACAGCGGCGGGTCGGACGACAGGCCCTCGATGCGCGCCACGCCTTGCGCGTCGGTGGTGCCCGTCGCCAGTTCGCGGCCGTGGCAGTCGGACACGCGCACGCGCGCGCCTGGGACGGGCAGGCCCCGGTCGAGCGTGGTCACCCAGGCCAGCGCGTTCTCGCGCCCGAGCTTGAAGTGCACGCCCAGGTTGGTCACCAGCGCCGAGGTGCGCACAAACATGGTGCGCGCGGCGCCGTGGCGCGCATCGAGCAGCGAGGCGCCGAGCAGGGGCGAGGCGATCTCCACCACATGGAAACCGGCACCCAGCGGAATGCCCACCACCTCGAACGGGCGCGGATCGGCGCTGGCAGGCCGGGGCAGGTCGAGCGTGCGCACGCCGCTCTGGCCACCGAGCAGAGAGAGCATGCGCGATTGCACATACTCCTTGTCGCTGTCGATCACCTTGGGCAGCGGGCCTTTGACATCGCGCCGCGCCTTCGAGCGCTCCACCTGGGTGCTGTCGTACTGCTGCAGTTTGCGGAACCAGGCAATGATCTCGGCGTCCTCCTGCGGGCGCAGTGTGCTGACCTTGCCCGCAGGCACCCCACCGCTGCCGGCCTGCAGGCCCTGCACGCGCAGGTCGGCCTCGACATTGCGCAGCGTCACAGGCAGCAGCGCCGGGGCCTCCTTGCCTTCGGCGAAGCGCTCGACGATGCCGAACGGCGCGGCGGCGAACTTGGCCAGCGGCGGCATGCCGCCCGTGGCCACCTTCAGGGGAAAGCTGTCGGCGTTGACCAGATCGCGGCCCGCAGCGTCCTTGAAGCCCTTGGGCAACTCCACCTGGAAGGATGTGTTCTCGGTCAGGGGCGCGGCAAACTGCACACTGCTGACCAGGGCGTCGGGCTGCGCGGCCGCACCGTCGCCATCGAACCGGGGCGCCACCGATTCCTGCGGGCCCTTGAGGCGAATGGCCGCCGCCAGCTTGCGCGGCACCGGTGCGTTGAAGGAGAGCTGCATCGGCCGGATGGGCAGGCACGCGGCCTGGGCGTTCTCGCGCTCGCACGTGAATTCGGCCGAAAACGGCGCGCGCACCTGGTAGGTGTAACGCCGCTCGACCGTGCCCACCACCCCGCTGGGCGTTGCCACGCCCTTGCCCCAGACCAGTTGCACCTTGGCCGAGGGCGTGAGGCGCCGGTTGCACGCCAATGTGACGATGGACAGCGGCTCCCGTTCGGCGCGCTTCTCCAGCCCCTGGGCCTTGAGCAGCTCGGCGCGCTCCTTGCCTTCGATCAGGCGCACCGGAATGCGCTCGCCCACCCCTTCGGCCACGCACCAGGCGTGCTGCTGCACGCTGGCCACAGTGGCCGGGCCATTGAGCTGGAGCACGAAGAACTGCTCCTCGTCAATAGGCTCATACTGGCCGGGCCGCAGGCTCTGGATGAACGGCCCACCGCTATTGAATTGATAGCTTTTGGCGCCCGTCAAAAGGGCGCCAGAGGCCGATTTGAATTGAGGTTGGATGACCACCGTGCAACGCACGCCGGGCGGCAGGTCGTTTTCGAAATCAAACACCCACTCGCGCTCGCTGGTCCAGCGGCCCGCACCTTTGCTGGCCTGGGCATCACTGCAGCTCAGGCTGAGTGGGGCCGGTGCCTTGGGGTCGCCGAACTGGACGGCTGCGCTGTCGAACTTCGCCACCACCTGGCGCACGCGAGCCACCTCGCCCTGGGGCGAAAGACTGGTGATCTGCAAGGCCTGTGCGCCCCATGCCACCAGCGACAGGCTGGCGGCCAACAACCATTTCTGTGCGTTCACGCTTTCCCCTCCGAAGGAACCAGCAAGCGTAACAAAACCGCATCGCCCCAGGCAGCACGTTGCAAGCGCTTACGAGTAAGCCCGCATCACCGCCTGCCGACGACGCGCCCTGAAGGCGGTGTCCTACCCCAGCCGGGGCGCGGAAAGCCAAAGATGAACGCTTTCCTCTCCAACGAACAACCCCAGGAACCTCCATGGCACGAACCCCCACTTCGCGCGGCACGGCGACCCCATCGCCGTCTGCCGCACCTTCTTCCACCCAGGCGGAAACCTACCGCGGCAACGCAGGCGAACTGCAGCAGCAAGCCGGGGGCAAGCACCCGGTGCTGACCACGCAGCAGGGCATCCCTGTCGCCGACAACCAGAACTCGCTGCGCTCTGCGCCTCGCGGCCCCGCGCTGCTGGAAGACTTCGTCCTGCGCGAGAAGATCACGCACTTTGACCATGAACGCATTCCCGAGCGCATCGTGCACGCGCGCGGCTCGGCGGCCCATGGCTTTTTCGAGCTCACGCATTCGCTCAAGCAATACACCACCGCCAAGGTGCTGACGGAAACGGGGGTGCAGACCCCCGTATTCACGCGGTTTTCGACCGTGGCAGGCGGCGCAGGCTCGGTGGACACCCCGCGCGATGTGCGCGGCTTTGCCGTCAAGTTCTACACGCAGGAGGGCAACTGGGACCTGGTGGGTAACAACATTCCGGTGTTCTTCATCCAGGACGCGATGAAGTTCCCGGACCTGGTGCATGCCGTGAAGATGGAACCCGACCGCGCCTTTCCGCAGGCAGCCAGCGCGCACGACACCTTCTGGGATTTCGTCTCGCTGATGCCCGAAACCATGCACATGGTCATGTGGGCCATGAGCGACCGCACCATCCCGCGCAGCCTGCGCATGATGGAAGGCTTTGGCGTGCACAGCTTCCGCCTGCTCAACGCGGCGGGCGAAAGCACCTTCGTGAAGTTCCACTGGCGCCCCAAGCTGGGCATCCAGTCCACGGTGTGGGACGAAGCCGTGAAGCTGCAATCGGCCGACAACGACTTTCACCGGCGCGATCTGTTCGAGGCCATCGAGGCGGGTGATTTCCCGGAATGGGAGCTGTCGGTGCAGTTGTTCACCGAAGACGACGCTACGCACTTCCCGTTCGACCACCTCGACCCCACCAAGCTCATCCCCGAAGAACTGGTCCCGCTGCAACCCATCGGTCGCATGGTGCTCAACCGCTGGCCCGACAATTTCTTCGCCGAAACCGAGCAGGTGGCTTTTTGTCCCGCGAACGTGCCCCCGGGTATCGACTTCAGCAACGACCCACTGCTCCAGGGCCGCTTGTTCTCGTATGTGGACACGCAACTCTCGCGCCTGGGCGGCCCCAACTTCACGCAGATCCCGATCAATGCGCCCCAGTGCCCGTTCCACAACCTGCAGCGCGACGGCCACATGCAGATGCAGGTGCCCAAGGGCCGCGTGAACTACGAGCCCAGCAGCCTGCAAAGCGACTCACCACGCGCATCGCAGGCGCAGGGTTTCCGGCATTTTGCGCAGGCCGACGATGGCGTGAAGGGCCGCGTGCGCCCCGAGAGTTTTGCCGACCACTACAGCCAGGCGCGCATGTTCTTTCGCAGCCAGAGCCCGCTGGAGCAGGTGCACATGGCATCCGCACTGGTGTTCGAGCTGTCCAAGGTGGGCACGCCGCATGTGCGCGAGGCGGTGGTGGGACACCTGCAACACGTAGACCCCGAACTGGCCCGGCGCGTGGCCGACGGCCTGGGCCTGCAGGCCCTGCCGCCCGCACCGCAAACCGCAGAGCCCGTGCAGGATCTGGCGCTCTCTCCGGCACTGCGCATCGTCGACCGCATGAAGCCCACGCTGCAGGGGCGCTGCGTGGGCATTCTGGTGGCCGATGGCTCCAACGGCACCTCGGTGGCCGCCCTGCGCAAGGCGCTGGAGAAGGTGGGTGCCTCGGTCAAGATCGTGTCGCCCAAAGTGGGTGGTGCCGTGCTCAAGGACGGCACGCTGTTGCCTGCCGACGGCCAGCTGGCGGGCACTCCGTCGGTGGTGTTTGACGCCGTGGCCTCGGTGCTGTCGCCCGAGATGGGCGCCCGGCTGGCCAAGGAAGCCGCCGCCGTGGACTGGTTCCGCGATGCATTTGGCCACCTCAAGGCCATTGCCGCATGCAAGGGCACCCAGGCCATCCTGCAGGCTGGCGGCATTGCGCCCGACGCCGGCGTGGTGGACCCGGCCGATGTGCAGGGCTTCCTTGCCGCCGCCCAGACCCGTCAGTGGGAGCGCGAACCCCAGGTGCGCACGCTGGCTTGAGCCCCGAACCGTTTAGTCACCCACAACCCCACGGAGACTCACCATGTCCAAAACCCGTTACGACAGCCAGCAACTCAACGATCTGGTCCTGCAAATGATGGAAACCGAACTCGGCGGCGAGCAGGTGTACCGCACCGCTATCCGCTGCGCCTTGAATCCCGATCTGAAAAAAGAGTGGGAGGAATATCTGGAAGAAACGCTCACCCACCAGAACGTGGTGCGCGGCCTGTGTGACGCGCTGGGTCTCAACCCGGACACCCAGACGCCAGCACGCCTGGTGGTCAAGCACATCGGCGAATCACTGGTGAAAGCCATGGAACTCGCCCAGAAGGGCGGTAACCCCGCCGCGGCCCAACAGGTGGCCTGCGAATGTGTGGTGCATGCCGAAACCAAGGACCACGCCAACTGGGAACTGCTGGGCAGGGTGGCCGAAGCGGCCACCGGCGAGATCGGCAAGGCGCTGAAAGCCGCGCACGAAGCGGTGGAGCAGGACGAAGACCACCACCTGTATCACACCAGGGGCTGGTGGCGCGAGCTGTCGATTGAAGCGCTGGGCATGCCCGCCGTTTTGCCACCCCCCGAAGAGGTCAGGAACGTGGAAACCGCCATCGGCGCCTCGCGCGCCGAGCAGCAGCGCACGGCCATGTTGTAGTGGTGTCCGTGGCCTGCGCCACCCCCATGGGGCGCCGCCGGTGACCGCAACCGTCCCGCGAGCTATAAAAACAATAGCTACCAGCGCTCTACAGACAAGCGCTGACAGCCATTTTTGCTATCGCCATGGATCAGCCGAGCCGTGCCTGGTGGCGTGCGATCTGCGCACGCACCTGCGCCGGTGCGGTGCCTCCCAGGGTGTTGCGCGCGCCGAGCGAGCCGCGCAGGCTCAAACATTCGTACACGCCCTTCTCGATGCTCGCGTGGAAGCCCTGGAGCACGGCCAGCGGCAGTTCCGACAGGTCGCAGGCATGGCTCTGCGCGGCCTTGACGGCGTGGGCCACGGTTTCATGCGCGTCACGGAAGGGCAGCCCCTTCTTCACCAGGTAATCGGCGAGGTCGGTGGCGGTGGCATAGCCCTTCTTGGCCGCGTCCTCCATGGCCTGGGGGTTGACGGTGATGCCGCCTTCCTTGGCGCCGCTGGCCGGGTTCATCTGGCCACCCACCATCTCGGCAAAGATGCGCAGCGTGTCCTTGAGCGTGTCCACGGTGTCGAACAGCGGCTCCTTGTCTTCCTGGTTGTCCTTGTTGTAGGCCAGGGGCTGGCCCTTCATCAGCGTGATCAGGCCCATGAGGTGGCCGACCACGCGGCCGGTCTTGCCGCGCGCGAGTTCGGGCACGTCGGGGTTCTTCTTCTGCGGCATGATCGAGCTGCCGGTGGTGAAGCGGTCGGCGATCTTGATGAAGCCGAAGTTCTGGCTCATCCAGATGATGAGTTCTTCGCTCAGGCGGCTCACGTGCACCATGCACAGGCTGGCAGCGGCCGTGAACTCGATGGCGAAGTCGCGGTCACTCACGGCGTCCAGGCTGTTCTGGCACACGCCGTCCATGCCCAGGGTTTTCGCCACGCGCTCGCGGTCCAGCGGGTAGGTGGTGCCGGCGAGAGCCGCTGAACCCAGCGGCAGCACGTTGGTGCGGCGGCGCACGTCCGCCATGCGCTCGGCATCGCGCGCAAACATCTCCACATAGGCCAGCAGGTGGTGGGCAAAGCTCACGGGCTGCGCCACCTGCAGGTGGGTGAAGCCGGGCAGGATGACGTCCACGTTCTTTTCCGCCACTTCCACCAGCGCCTTCTGCAGGTCGGTCAGCAGGCCGCCAATCAGGTCGATCTCGCCGCGCAGCCACAGGCGCACGTCGGTGGCCACCTGGTCGTTGCGGCTGCGGCCGGTGTGCAGGCGCTTGCCGGCATCGCCCACAAGCTGCGTCAGGCGCGCCTCGATGTTCAGGTGTACGTCCTCCAAGTCGAGCTTCCACTCGAACTGGCCGGATTCGATCTCGGAGGTGATCTGGGCCATGCCGCGCTGGATGTCGGCATGGTCCTGCGCGCCGATGATGCCCTGCGCCGCCAGCATCTCGGCGTGCGCCAGGCTGCCCGCAATGTCGGCCTGCCACAGGCGCTTGTCGAAGAAAACGCTGGAGGTGTAGCGCTTGACCAGGTCGCTCATGGGCTCGGAAAACAGCGCCGACCATGCCTGCGCCTTGGTGTCGAGCTGGTTGTGGGACGGTGCGGAGGCTTGGGCTTTGGGCATGGGAGGGCAATAATCCGGTGGAACAGACACCCGGAACACCCGGATGCCGCAATGCAAGAGACGCAAATTTTATCGACCCTTCCGGGAACGCCCCGAACCGAACCCGCCAGCAGGCACGTGGGGCGTGCGCTGGTGTTCGATGCCTGCCATGCCGGCGTGGTGCTGCGCGCGGTGCTGTTCGTCGAAGGGGTGCTGGGCGTGGGCGCCATGTACGGTGCCGACAGCCTGCCCGAATGGCTGGCCCGGCTGGCTTTGCTGACCGGCGGCGCGCTGCCCGCCACGCTGGCCTGGCTGATTGCGGCGTGCAGCCTCAAAACGGTGCTGCAGCGCCTACCCACCATCGGCCAGTACGCTGCGGGCGTGCTGCTGGGCGCCCTGGCCGGGTTGTGGGCCTGCGGCATGCTGGCGCTGGTGGGCATGGCGCCGCAGCCGCCCTGGCTGGCCAGCAGCGCCAGCGGCGCGCTGCTTTCGGCCCTGCTGGTCGCCGCCCTGGTGCTGCGCGCGCGCGGCCGCACGCCGGCGGCCACCACAGCGCGGCTGACCGAGCTGCAGTCGCGCATCCGGCCGCATTTTCTGTTCAACACCCTCAACAGCGCCATTGCCCTGGTGCGCGCGGAGCCCGCCAAGGCCGAGGCGCTGCTCGAAGACCTGAGCGACCTGTTCCGCTCGGCCCTGGTGGAGCAGGGCGAGGCGGTCACGCTGGCCGAAGAAATTCAGCTCGCGCGCCGCTACCTGGCCATCGAGCAGGTGCGCTTTGGTGACCGGCTGCGCGTGCAGTGGCAGCTCGACCCGCGCACCGACGCCGCCCTGCTGCCCCCTTTGCTGCTGCAACCGCTGGTGGAGAACGCCGTCAAGCACGGCGTGGAGCCCAGCACGCGCGGCGGCAAGCTGCGCGTGCTCACCGAACTGCGTGGCAGCCGCGTGGTGGTGCGCATCACCAACACCCTGCCCGAGACGCCGCCGCCCAAGGATGCCCCCCCCCGGGGCCATGGGATTGCCCTGGCCAACGTGCGCGCCCGTCTGGCCCTGCTGCACGATGTGCAGGGAGAATTCAGCGCGGGCGTGCAGGATGGCCTGTACCAGGTGCGCATCACCCTGCCCGCACCACCGTCCAGCCCGACGCCCCCCCCAACCACACCACCGCGCGCTCCGCATGAACATCCTCATCGTTGACGACGAAGCCCTGGCCCGCAGCCGCCTGCGCACCCTGGTGGGTGACTGCACCGACACCGAGCGCCATGCGCTGACCGAAGCCGCCACGGCTGCCGAGGCCATGGCCCTGCTGACGCCCAGCGGTGGGCGCGCCTTCGACGTGGTGCTGCTCGACATCCACATGCCCGGCCAGGACGGCCTGTGTCTGGCCCAGACCCTGCAGACCCTGAGCCACCCGCCCGCCGTGGTGTTCGTGACGGCGCACGCAGACCATGCCGTCAGCGCCTTCGAACTCGACGCCGTGGATTACCTGACCAAGCCGGTGCGCCTGGAGCGCTTGCAGCAGGCACTGGCCAAGGCGCAGCGCGCACACCGCCCCGGCTCGGGCATGGCCCCGCCATCCACGCCCGCCACGGCACTGCCCCCGGGCGAGGCCCTGGTCATCCAGGACCGGGGCCGCACCGAGCGTGTGCCGCTGGCCGAGGTGCTGTACCTCAAGGCAGAGCAGAAGTACGTGACGGTGCGCACAGCCGCACGCAGCTACATCCTGGACGGGTCTCTCAGCGAGCTTGAAACACGCTACCCGGAACAGTTCCTGCGCATCCACCGCAACGCGCTGGTGGCGCGCCGCGCCGTGCGTGCGCTGGAGAAGCACTACGACCCCGAAGAGGGCGAGGGCTGGGCCGTGCGCCTGCATGGGTTGGCCGAGCTGCTGGCGGTCTCGCGCAGGCAGGTGGCGGCGGTGCGGGAAGAAATCGCGCGCTGATGGAGAGCGGCTGACAAAACTCGGCGCAGCGGTGGTGGCTAGGCGCTGCGTCGCAGACAGTACGGGTAGTACGGCAAGACGCAGCAACGACGCCAGACGAGTTTTGTGGGTCGCTCTTATTTGCCCAGGCCGCGGCGCAACTCCTTGAGCAGCAGGGTGACCTGGTTCGAGGCATGGCGGTAGCCGCCGTGGTACAGCTGCAGGGCCTTTTCGTACTCGCCCGAATGGTGCAACTGCGCCATCTGCGCTGCCTGGAGATGGAAATACTTGTGCCGCGCCACCAGCATGTCGAACGCCGGGTACTTGCCCAGCGTCTCTCGGCCCGCTCCGCACAGCCATTGGCCCAGGGCGCAGGCCTCATGCTGCCCGACGGCGACGGGGTCCAGCACCTCGTCGGCGCGGCCTTCCACCAGACGCTGAAGTCGAAGCTGCAGGTCTTCATGGCTGAGGATGGCCGCATCGATGTCGAATTCGGTCATCAACGTGGCCGCGTACTCGGGGTCGAGCACGAGTTCACTGGCGTTGTCCTCATAGGCCCAGGTGGTTTCCTGGCTGTCAGGGTCCTGCTCCCTGAATTTGAATAAACGGCTGAAAAAACCCATGCTTCCCCCGCGCTGGTGAATGAGACCGCTGCTGCGACGCCCCGCGCGGGAGTCACCATCGACGATCCATTCAAAACATTTTGTGTGAGTAAAAGTGTTTTGGCTACCCATGAATTGCCACCCGGGCACCTGTGCGACACCCCGGGCGACCCGTCCTCGCGCGACAATGCCCCGATGAACCCACCCAAGCCCCCTGCTCTCTCCATGCTCGACCTGGTGGCCGTCCGCGAAGGCGGCACCGTGGCCGATGCCCTGGCCATTGCCCTGCGCACGGCGCAGCACGCCGAATCGCTGGGATTCCTGCGCTACTGGCTGGCTGAGCACCACAACATGCAAGGCATCGCCAGCTCGGCCACCGCCGTGCTGGTGGGCTATATCGCGGGCGGCACGCAGCGCATGCGCGTGGGCTCGGGCGGCGTGATGCTGCCCAACCACGCACCGCTGGTGGTGGCCGAGGCCTTCGGCACGCTGGCCGAGCTGTACCCCGGCCGCATCGACCTGGGCCTGGGCCGGGCGCCCGGCACCGACCCACTGACCATGCGCGCGCTGCACCGCGACCGCGTGGAGACCGAAGAAGACTTTCCACGCGACGTGGCCGAGCTGCAGCGCCTGCTGGCCCCCGCCCAGCCAGGCCAGCGGCTGGTGGCCACGCCCGGCGCGGGCACCAACGTGCCTCTGTGGCTGCTTGGCTCCAGCCTGTTCTCGGCGCAACTGGCCGCGCAGCAAGGCCTGCCCTACGCCTTTGCCTCGCACTTTGCGCCGCGCATGCTGCACCAGGCCATTGGCCTGTACCGCCAGCTGTACCGCCCTTCGGCCGCCTGGCCCAAGCCCTATGTGGTGGTCGGCGTGCCGCTGATTGCCGCGCCCACCGACGACGAGGCCGAGTTTCTGGCCAGCAGCACCTACCAGCGGGTGCTGGGCATCCTGACGGGGGACCGCCGTTGCCTGCTGCCGCCGGTCGACAACTTCGCCGCGCGCCTGCAACCGCAGGAGCGCGCCGCCATTGGCGACTTCCTGGCCGCTGCCGTGATCGGCGGGCCCGACACCGTGCGCGCGGGCCTCAGGCACCTCGCCGACGCCACCGGCGCGGATGAACTGATGCTGGTGTGCGATGTGTACGACCCGGCGCTGCGCCTGCGCTCGCTTGACATCGCGGCGCAGGCCCATGCGGCGCTGGCGCACGGTGCGGCCTGAGTAGGTCATCGCCAGCAGCTACCATCGTGCCTTGCCACCCCTCCTGCCCACCGACTGCCCCTGAACCCGCATGCCTGCCTTTCGCTTTGAAGCCCTTGACGATCAGGGCCTGACCCGCAAGGGCGTCGTCGAGGCCGACTCCGCCAAGTCTGCCCGCAGCCAGTTGCGCACGCAGGCGCTGGTGCCCCTGGTGGTGGAGCCGGTCGGAGATGCCCCGCAGGCAGGATCGGCCGGTGCGCTGGGCACCAGCCTGTTCACGCGGCCGGTGTTTGGCGCCACAGCGCTGGCGATCTGGACGCGCCAGCTTGCGGGTCTGGTGTCTTCGGGCCTGCCGCTGGAGCGCGCGCTCACCGCGCTGTCCGACGAGGCTGAAAACGAGCGCCAGCGGCATCTGGTGGCGGTGCTGCGCGCCGAGGTCAATGCCGGCTCCACCTTCGCACGCGCCCTGCAGCAGCACCCGCGCGAGTTCGCCGACATCTACTGCGCGGTGATTGGCGCGGGCGAGCACAGCGGCAACCTCGGCCTGGTGCTCGAGCGCCTGGCCGACGACCTCGAAGAGCGCCAGGCGCTCAAGGCCAAACTGGTGGGTGCGGCGCTGTATCCGGCGATCGTCACCCTGGTGGCCATCGCCATCGTGATTTTCCTGGTCAGCTACGTCGTGCCGCAGGTGGCCAGCGTGTTCGCAGGCACCAAGCGCGCCCTGCCCTTCCTCACGGTAGCCATGCTGGCCATCAGCAGCTTTGTGCGCAACCAGGGGCTGTGGGCCTTTGGCGCTATTGTTGTAATAGCTATCGGCGCACGCTGGGCTTTGTCCATGGCCGTTTTTCGTGAAAAATTTGATGCCGCCTGGCTCAACCTCCCCCTGGTGGGGCGGCTGGCTCGGGGCTACAACGCCGCCCGGTTTGCCGGCACCCTGGCCATGCTGGCCGGTGCGGGCGTGCCCATTCTCAAGGCCCTGCAGGCGGCAGCTGAAACACTGAACAACCGGGCGCTGCGCGCCGATGCCCTCGACGCCCTGGTGCTGGTGCGCGAAGGGGCGCCTCTGGCATCGGCACTGGCCCAGAAAAAACGCTTTCCCAGCCTGCTACCCATGTTTGCCCGCCTGGGCGAGCAGACCGGGCAACTGCCCATGATGCTGCAGCGCGCCGCCACGCAGTTTTCCACCGAGGTGCAGCGCCGCGCACTGCAACTGGCCACCATACTGGAGCCGCTGCTCATCGTGACCATGGGTGTCGTCGTCATGCTGATCGTGCTGGCGGTGCTGCTACCGATCATCCAGCTCAACCAATTCATGAAGTGACGCCGCGCGTCACCCCCGAGACGGAGAACCCATGGCCGTAACAATGGATGACAAGCTGGTGGTGGCGATTTCGTCGCGCGCGCTGTTCGACTTCGAAGAGGAAAACCGCCTGTTCGACCAGGGCAATGCGCAGGCCTACATGCAGCTGCAGCTCGAACGCCTGGATGTGCCGGCGCCGCCGGGCGTGGCGTTCTCGCTGGTCAAGAAGCTGCTGGCATTCAACGAACCCGGCCAGCAGCGCGTGGAGGTGGTGGTGCTTTCGCGCAATGACCCGGCCAGCGGCATGCGGGTGTTTCGCTCGGCCCGCACGCACGGCCTGGCCAGTGTGCAGCGTGGCGTATTCACGCAGGGGGCAGAGCCCTTCCGCTACCTGCGCCCGCTGGGTGCGCATCTGTTCCTCTCGGCCAACGGCGCCGACGTGAGCGAGGCCCTGGCCATGGGCTTTCCGGCCGCGCGCGTGGCCACGCAGTCGGCCCAGGCCAGCGTGGCACATCCCAGCGAAGTGCGCATCGCCTTCGATGGCGACGCCGTGCTGTTTTCCGACGAGGCCGAGCGCGTGTTCCAGTCCACGGGGCTTGACGCCTTCCAGGCGCACGAGCAGGAAAAGGCCCTGCTGCCTCTGCCGCCCGGCCCGTTCAAACCCTTTCTGTCGGCGCTGCACCGCCTGCAACACAGCGGCGCACCCGAGATGCGCATCCGTACCGCCCTGGTGACGGCGCGCGGCGCCCCGGCGCACGAGCGCGCCATCCGGACGCTGATGAGCTGGAATATCACTGTGGACGAGGCCATGTTCCTTGGCGGCATGCCCAAAGGCGAGTTCCTGCGTGAATTCGAGCCCGATTTTTTCTTTGACGACCAGACCGGTCACGTTACCTCGGCAGCGCTGCATGTACCTGCAGGGCATGTCAGCAGTGGCATTGCCAACCGTGCACCCGACTCACCCCAATAGCCTCCCGGCACCGGAGCGCGGGAACTTCCAGCACCTGCCGGACCCTTACCTCGCACAGCCACCCAGCACCCCGCGTTCCCCATCGTCGCACGGCACCTCATCCATGAAACACAAGGCACTTGCCGCAATGACGGCCCTGGGCTGCTCCCTGATGCTTCTGGGGACCACGCCCGCGCTGGCGACCGATTCGGAGGTCGAATCCGCCAGCGCTCCAGTGTCCACAGGGTTGAGCAAGGGCGAAATCAAGGCCCAGCGGGACTTCAAGCTGCTCGATTTCAACGGCGACGGCAAACTCAGCCGCAGCGAGGTCCGGCTGTTCCCCCGGCTGGCGCAGGCATTCGACAGCGCCGACACCGACGGCGACAGCTACGTTTCTTATGACGAAGTGAAGGCTTTCGCCCTGATCTACCGGGCAGAGCGCGCACGCCTGCGGGCCGCACAGTCCGAGGCCAACCGCACGGCGACAACACGCTGAGGGGCCCTGCCACGGTGAGGGCCGACTGCAATAAAACGACAGGAAAATGGCTGAAGATGCCTGCACCCGTCGCCCGGGGGGTGCAGCGGAGGAACAATAAAAAACGGCTCTGACGCTTTAAGGGCGAGCGCGTCCAGCTACTTTAAAGATAGCACCCACCATGCGGACAGGGCTGCTGCGACTCACAGCCCACCCGTCCGCTTGATTTTGGGATCGGAATACGTCAGGGGCTCGTCGTTCTTGACCTGCTGGGCCAGCCGCTCCTGCAGCGTGGTCTTGTTGATGTCCTGAGCCAGTTCGATGGCGCTGCCACTGGCGCGCCACATCGACTGGAGGAACTCCAGCAACTGCTTGTAAATAGGCTCCTTGGGGGGCTCGGGCGGCTCTTCCGCAGTGTCTTTTTTCTTGACCTCGGTCCAGTCACGGTTCGGCGCCTCGGGCGCGGAGGGTTTGTCCGGCGCCTTGACGATGGCACCTTCACCCAGCCGGTCCATGGACTCGACAGGATTGGCGGCATTGATGGGGCGCACGGGCACCGCACCAGAAGCCCCGGTGGAATACAAATCAGCGCCCTGGGGACGCCAGATCGGCGATCGGTCTACAGGTGGCAGTTGCATGACAGTGGCCCTGGTTGGTGAAAGAACCGAGGAGGGCTTTATCCCCTTCTCGTTCACCTATTACGGCAAAAAGAAGGGGAAATTGAGCCCTTTTTTACCAATTGCCACAAATTAAGGGTTTTCACCGAGGCCCACACCGTGTGCCGGGCTGAAAACCCTGGCACACCGTCACAAAAACCGTTCCAGCAGGCGCCGTGAAGCGCGGTCCAGGGCCGTGCTGTCGGCAATGGCGTATTGCACGCCAGCGCTGCTGGCGATCAGCAGTGCCGTGCGCCCGCGCAGGCGGCGAATGTCCTCCTCGGCCTTGAGCACGAACTGCGTCGGACCGCGATCGGTCTCGACATCCCAGGTGCTGGGCGTTGAAAAGCTCGAAACGCTGGCGATCCTGGTGATAGTAGGCACAAACTCACGCGCCGCCAGTTCTTCTTGAACCAGACGGCGTGACTCTGCCGGGAGTTCGTCCAGGCGGTTGAGCCAGAGCAGCTCATGGCCATCGGGGCCCACCAGCGACAGGCCCTCCTCGGGTGCGGCCAGCGGAAAGGCGCGCACCGGCAGCACGCCCGGATGGGCCGTGCCATCGGGCAGGGTCAGCACCAGGCGGCCATGGGCATCGCGGTGCAATGGCAGGGATGTAGTGGGCAGGGACGGCATGTAAAAAGCCTCGGTTCAGGAGTTGCCGGCGGGGTGCGCCGGGTGCAGCAGGCCGCTGTCGATGATGACGCCGGCGGCCTGGGCGTCTTCCTCGGCGCGGCGGGCCTGGGCTTCGTAGAGCCGCCAGTAGGCGCCCTGCTTCTCCATGAGCTCGTCGTGCGGCCCCACTTCCACCACCACACCCCGGTCCATCACCACCAGACGGTCGGCCTTGCGCAGGGTGGACAGGCGGTGGGCAATGGCAATCGTCGTGCGGCCCTGCACCAGGTTGTCGAGCGCCTTCTGGATTTCCTTCTCCGTCTCGGTGTCCACGGCGGAGGTGGCTTCGTCGAGGATCAGGATGCGCGGATCGATCAGCAGCGCGCGCGCAATGCTGATGCGCTGGCGCTCGCCGCCCGACAGCCCCTGGCCGCGCTCGCCCACCAGCGAATCGTAGCCATGCGGCAGGCGCAGGATGAATTCGTGCGCGTGGGCGGCACGCGCAGCGGCGACGATTTCCTCGCGCGTGGCGTCGGGCTTGCCATAGGCGATGTTCTCGGCAATGGTGCCAAAGAACAGGAAGGGTTCCTGCAGCACCAGGCCGATGTGGCGCCGGTAGTCGGCCACGGCAAAGCGGCGGATGTCGATGCCATCGACCTGGATGGAGCCTTCGCTCACGTCGTAGAAGCGGCAGATCAGGTTGACCAGCGTGCTCTTGCCTGAACCGCTGTGCCCCACCAGTCCGATCATCTCGCCGGGGCGGATGTCCAGGTCCATGTCCTTGATGACGGCCCGGCTGCCATAGCGAAACCCCACGTTGCGCATGGCGATGGCACCTTGCACCTTTTCCACCCGCACGGGCTGGGCCGGTTCGGGCACGTTGCTCACATGGTCGAGGATGTCGAAGATGCGTTTGGCGCCCGCCGCCGCCTTCTGCGTGACCGAAACGATGCGGCTCATCGAGTCAAGCCGACCATAAAACCGCCCGATGTAGGCGATAAAGGCGGTGAGCACACCCACCGTGATCTGGCTCCTGGAAACCAGCCAGATGCCAAATGCCCAGACCACCAGCAGACCGATTTCGGTCAGCAGCGACACAGTGGGGGTGAACAGGCTCCAGGTCTTGTTGAGCTTGTCATTGACCTCCAGGTTGTGCTGGTTGGCATCGCGAAAGCGCTGGGCCTCGCGTTTTTCCTGGGCAAACGCCTTGACGACGCGGATGCCGGGAATCGTGTCGGCCAGCACGTTGGTCACTTCGCTCCACACCCGGTCGATCTTCTCGAAGCCGGTGCGCAGACGGTCGCGCACGGTATGGATCATCCAGCCGATGAAAGGCAGCGGCACCAGCGTGACCAGCGCCAGCCAGGGATTGATGGAGAACAGAATGACCGCCGTCATGACGATCATCAGCACGTCGGTGATGAAATCGAGCGCGTGCAACGACAGAAAAACATTGATCCGGTCGGTTTCCGAGCCGATGCGCGCCATCAGGTCGCCGGTGCGCTTGCCGCCAAAATAATCGAGCGACAGGCGCAGCAGATGTTCATAGGTGGTGGTGCGCAGGTCGGCGCCGATGCGCTCGGACACCAGCGCCAGGATGTAGGTGCGCGCCCAGCTCAGCCCCCAGGCGGCCAGGGCCGATGCCAGCAGGCCGCTCAGGTACAGCAGCACCAGGCCAGGTTCGATCTGCTTGCCATTCTGGAACGGGATGAGGATGTCATCCATCAGCGGAATGGTGAGATAGGGCGGCACCAGCGTGGCTGCGGTGGACGCCAGCGTCAGGGCGAAACCGGCAGCCAGCTGCTTGCGGTAGGGGTGCGCAAAGCGCCACAGACGCAGCAGCACCCAGGTGGAAGTCTGGGGCGGCTGGGCGCGCGCGCAGGCCGGACACTCTTCGGTGTCGGGAGGCAGCAGGGCATGGCAGGTGGGGCAGCGGGCTTCTTCGGCGTCGTCTGCGGGCAGATCGTACGGGCGGGCCAGGCGCTCGACTTGCTGATCAAAGCGCTGCACCAACCGCAGCGCCTGGGTCTGGACACCCAGCGTGAAACGCCAGAACGCCAGGCGCTGGGCCGCGTCGTGCAATTCCAGCGTGCCCACCCCGCCGTGGTCCAGCAGGCGCAGCGACAGGCCCGGGCCCAGCGGCCATTCCTGCCATGCGCCGGAGCCGGGATCGCAGGCCAGCAGGCGCCCGGACGTCACCACCAGGAGCCCCGCGCCGAAACGCAGGTCCGCGCTCAGGTCAACCTCCAGGGTGGCCCGCACGTTTTCTTCAGGAGCGAGCAAAGCCCGCAACCCGGCCCCCAGGGGGCCATTCAAGACACCCAAGGCGTCCACAGGATGGTAATTTTGCATTTTGTTTGGTATTTGCGCCCCGGGCCGGCCACGGCGCCGGTTGGCGCACAAGCCCGGATTCTCCCCGAAGCCCTGCTTCAAGGGGGCATTGGCATTCTCAATGAACGTTTCTGCCCCGGCAATCGCTGACACTGCCTGCCGAGCGCAGACTGGCGCACAATCCGGTTCCATCCCCGTCCCCTCCCTTTTTTTGCAACGCCCCCTACAAGGTCGGCCCCTCCTCCGCTGCAATCCATGGCGAAATTCAATGACATTCAACTGCTGCGCATCAATTACCTGCGCGGCCCCAATCTCTGGACCTACCGTCCGGTGCTCGAAGTCTGGCTGGACCTGGGCGTGCTGGAGGATCACCCCTCCCACACCCTTCCGGGGTTCAATGAGCGGCTCACCGCCTGGCTGCCGGCCCTGATCGAGCACCACTGCGGCGTGGGCGAACGCGGCGGTTTCCTGCAGCGCCTGCAGGAAGGCACCTGGTGCGGCCATGTGCTGGAGCACATCGTCATCGAGCTGCTCAACCTTGCCGGCATGCCCACGGGCTTTGGCCAGACGCGCAGCACCTCGGTGCGTGGCGTCTACCGCATGGTGTTCCGGGCGCGCGATGAGAGCGTCGCGCGCATGGCGCTGGAGCAGGGCCACCGGCTGATCATGGCCGCCCTCAACGACGAGCCCTTCGACGTGCAGGCGGCCGTGGGCAAAGTGCGCACCGAGGTGGACGACCGCTACCTGGGCCCGAGCACGGCCTGCATCGTGACCGCTGCCACCGACCGCGGCATTCCGCACATCCGCCTGAATGACGGCAACCTGGTGCAACTGGGCTACGGCGCCGCACAGCGCCGCATCTGGACGGCCGAGAGCGAATTCACCAGCGCCATTGCCGAAGGCATTGCCTCTGACAAGGACCTGACCAAGAGCCTGCTGAAATCCTGCGGCGTTCCCATCCCCGAGGGCCAGGTCGTCCACAGCCCCGAGGAGGCCTGGGAAGCCGCGCAGGACATCGGCCTGCCCGTGGTCGTCAAGCCCTCCGACGGCAACCACGGCCGGGGCGTGACGCTGGACCTGCGCAAGCAGGAAGACATCGAGGCGGCCTACCACGTGGCCTACCCCGAAGGCAGCGACGTGATGGTCGAGCGCTTCATCCCCGGCAACGAGCACCGTCTGCTCGTGGTCAACGGCAAGGTCGTGGCCGCCGCGCGCGGCGAGGTGCTCGGCATCACGGGCAACGGCCGCAACACGGTGCGCGAACTGATCGACAGCCAGCTCAACTCCGACCCGCGCCGTGGCTACGAGGAGGAATACCCGCTCGACATCATCGATGTGGCGCAGGATGCCAAGGTGCAGCTCGAACTCAAGCGCCAGGACCTCGACGCCGACGCCGTGCCCGCCGCCGGCCGCCAGGTGGTGGTGCAGCGCAACGGCAACATGGCCGTGGACTGCACCGACGACGTGCACCCCGAGGTGGCCTACATCGCCCAGCTGGCCGCCAAGGTGGTGGGCCTGGACATTGCGGGCATCGACCTCGTGGCACAGGACATCTCCAGGCCGCTGCACACCCAGGGTGGCGCCATCGTGGAGGTGAACGCGGGCCCCGGCCTGCTGATGCACCTCAAGCCCGCCGTGGGGGCGCCGCGGCCCGTGGGGCAGGCGATTGTGGAGCACCTGTTTCCGGCCGAAGAACATGCCCGGGACGCGGGCCGCATTCCCGTCGTGGGGGTTGCGGGCACGCGGGGCACCACCACCATTGCCCGCCTGGTGGCCTGGCTGCTGCACCTGAGCGGACGGCATACCGGTGTGGCCTGCCGCGCCGGCCTGTTCCTTGACCAGCGCCGCGTCGAAGCCAGCGACAGTGCCCACTGGGAAGCCGCGCACCGCCTGCTGATGAACCAGATGGTGCAGGCCGCCGTGATTGAAAACGATGCCCGCACCATCCTGCAGGACGGCCTGGCCTATGACCGTTGCCAGGTGGGCGTGGTCACCGACATGGATGGCGTGGAGCATCTCGCCGCATTCGACGTACACGAGCAGGAGCAGATGACCAAGGTGCTGCGCACCCAGGTGGATGTGGTGCTGGACCACGGTGCCGCAGTGCTGAACGGCGCAGACGCCCAGGTCGCCGCGCTGGCACCCCTGTGCGACGGCAGCGTGGTGCTGTACGCGCAGGACGCGAACCTGCCCGCCATCGTGGAACACCGAGCCGATGAAGAATCGGGCCGCGCCGTGTTTGTGAAGAACGACCGCGTGGTGCTGGCCACGGGCCACTCCGAGCATGTGCTGGGCCGTCTGTCCGACCTCACGTTTGGCCGCAATGCCGTGGCACCCGACACCGACACCCTGCTGGCGGCCATTGCCACGGCCTGGGCGCTGGATATTTCCCCCGACCTCATCGGTGCGGGCATCAAGACCTTCGAACCCGAGCAAGCGGCCCCGGACACGGCCAGCGCCTGAGAGACAGAAAGACAGAACCATGGATGTATCCCGCATCAGGGCCCTGCGCGGCCCCAACCTCTGGAGCCGCCACCTGGCCATCGAAGCCGTGGTGGCCTGCGCCGAATCCGAACGCGCCATGGCGCAGATCGACGGCTTTGAAGCCCGGCTGCGCGCGCTGTTCCCCGCCATCGGCGTGCTGAATCCTGAAGGCGGCGACACCGACCTGTCGCTCGCCCATGTCCTGCAGACCGCCGCACTGGCCCTGCAGGCCCAGGCCGGCTGCCCGGTGACCTTCGCGCGCACCACCCCCACCATCGACCCCGGGGTGTATCTGGTGGTGGTGCAATACAGCGAAGAGGCCGTGGGCCGCCAGGCCTTCAAGGATGCCCAGCAGCTCATCGAGGCGGCCCTGGGCCAGGGCAGCTTTGATGCCGAGGCGGCCATCGCCAACCTGCGCGAACTCGACGAAGACGAGCGCCTGGGGCCGAGCACAGGCGCCATTGTCGAGGCCGCCGTGGCGCGCGGCATCCCCTACCGGCGCCTCACACGCGGTAGCCTGGTGCAGTTCGGCTGGGGCTCCAAGCAGCGCCGCATCCAGGCGGCCGAGATCGACTCGACCAGCGCGGTGGCCGAATCCATCGGGCAGGACAAGGACCTCACCAAGCGCCTGCTGCACGCCGCTGGCGTGCCCGTGCCGCTGGGCCAGCCCATCGAGACGGTGGAGGAGGCCTGGGCCGTGGCCCAGAAGGTCGGCCTGCCCGTGGTCGTCAAGCCCCAGGACGGCAACCAGGGCAAGGGCGTGACCGTGAACATCACCGACCGCGCGCAGCTCGAAGAAGCCTACAAGAACGCCGCCGAATACGGCACCGTGATGGTCGAACGCTTTCTGCCCGGCCACGACTTCCGTCTGCTGGTGGTGGGCGACCAGCTGGTCGCCGCCGCCCGGCGCGAACCGCCCCAGGTGCTGGGCGACGGCCAGCACACGGTGCGCGAACTGGTCGATCTGGTCAACCTCGACCCGCGCCGGGGCGAGGGCCACGCCACCTCGCTCACCAAGATCCGGCTGGACGACATCGCCCTGGCGCGCCTGGCCGCCCAGGGCTTGAGCCCCGACGCCGTGCCCGCCAAGGGCCAGCGCGTGGTGCTGCGCAACAATGCCAACCTGTCCACCGGCGGCACCGCCACCGACGTGACCGATGACGTGCACCCCGAGGTGGCGGCACGCGCCGTGGCCGCCGCCCAGATGGTGGGCCTGCACATCTGCGGCGTGGACATGGTGGCCGAAACCGTGCTGCGCCCACTGGAGGAACAAGGCGGCGGGTTCGTGGAAGTGAACGCCGCCCCCGGCCTGCGCATGCACCTGGCGCCCAGCTACGGCAAGCCGCGCAATGTGGGCCAGGCCATGGTGGACCGCCTGTTCGCCCATGGCGACGATGGCCGCATCCCCACCGTGGCCGTCACCGGCACCAACGGCAAGACCACCACCGCCCGCCTGATCGCACACCTGTTCACCGCCCAGGGCCTGCGCGTGGGCATGACCAACACCGATGGCGTGTATGTGAATGGCCGCCAGATCGACAGTGGCGACTGCAGCGGCCCCAAGAGCGCGCGCAATGTACTGCTGCACCCCGAGGTGGACGCAGCCGTGTTCGAAACCGCGCGCGGCGGCATCCTGCGCGAAGGCCTGGGTTTTGACCGCTGCCAGGTGGCCGTGGTCACCAACATCGGCGAAGGCGATCATCTGGGGCTGAACTACATCACCACGGTGGACGACCTGGCCGTCCTCAAACGCGTGATCGTGCAGAACGTGGCCCCCAGCGGCTATGCCGTGCTCAACGCCACCGACCCCATCGTCGCCGCCATGGCCACGGCCTGCCCGGGCAAGATCATCTACTTTGCCAGCGACCGCCACCACCCCGTGATGGCCACGCACCGCGCCCAGGGCCATCGCACGGTGTATGTCGATGGCGACTCGATCGTGGCGGCCGAAGGCTCATGGCGCGAGTCGATCCACCTGCGCGATGTGCCGATCACGCGCAACGGCCGGATTGCCTTCCAGGTCGAGAACGTCATGGCCAGCGTCGCTGCCGCCTGGGGGGTGGGCCTGCCCTGGCAGACCATCCGCCGGGGCCTCTCGGGTTTTGTCAACGACAGCGACAACGCGCCCGGCCGCTTCAATGTGATGGACTACCGCGGTGCCACCGTGATCGCCGACTACGGCCACAACCCGGACGCCATGCGCGCCCTGGTGCAGGCGGTAGACGCACTGCCCGGCAACCGCCGCAGCGTGGTCATCAGTGGCGCGGGGGACCGGCGCGACGAGGACATCCGTGCGCAGACCGTCATCCTGGGCGCCGCTTTCGACGATGTGATCCTGTACCAGGACGCGGCCCAGCGCGGCCGCTCCGACGGCGAGGTGATGGCGCTGCTGCGCGAGGGGCTGCAAGGCGCCACCCGCACGCGCCATGTGGAAGAAATCCGGGGCGAATTCGTCGCCATCGACACGGCGCTGTCGCGCCTGCAGCCCGGCGACCTGTGCCTGGTGCTGGTGGACCAGGTCGAGGAAGCCCTGGCGCATCTGGCCCGGTGCTGCGAGCCGACTGCCGGGGCGACGGCATGAAGCACCCCGCTACGCTGCGCGCAGGGCTTGCCGCCCTGGCGCTGTGCAGCCTGGCGCACGCCGTCGCCGCAGAGAAGATCGGCACGGTCGATACCGCCTTCCAGTGGATCGGCCGCGACCACGACATCCTTGTGGAAGCCTACGACGATCCCGGTGTCCAGGGCGTGACCTGCTATGTCTCGCGCGCCCGCACCGGCGGCATCAAAGGCACGCTGGGCCTGGCCGAAGACCGTGCCGAGGCGTCCATTGCATGCCGCCAGACCGGCCCCATCGCCTTCCCGCAGCCGCTGCGCAAGCAGGAGGAGGTGTTCAGCGAGCGCATGTCCATCCTGTTCAAGCGCCTGCGCATCGTGCGCATGGTGGACCCGGCGCGCAATGTGCTGGTCTACCTGACCTATTCCGAAAAGCTCATCGACGGATCGCCGCAAAACAGCGTGACGGCCGTGCCGGTGGCGCGGGAAACACCCATTCCGGTAAAGCCCTGAAACTCCTGAAAAGATAGCTGCTTGCGCTTGATAGAAAACATTTTCAGATAGTTTTCAGTCTGAAAATCAATCACAACAAGCGCTAACAGCTCATTTTTCAGTAGCAATCTGCCGCAGCGCCTGCTCGAAGACCTCGGGCGGCTGGCCGCCCTGGATCAGGTGGCGGTCGTTGACGATGACCGCAGGCACCGAATGAATGCCTTGCCGCTGATAGAACTGCTCGCGCTCGCGCACTTCGTCGGCAAAACGGTCAGACGCCAGCACGTCCCGTGCCGCATCGGCGTCCAGCCCCACCTCGCGGGCCAGACGCACCAGAACCTCGTGGTTGCCCGGGTTTTCGCCTTCGGTGAAGTAGGCCTTGAACAAGGCCTGCTTGAGCGCCAGCTGCCGCCCCTCTTCGCCCGCCCAGTGCAGCAGGCGGTGCGCATCGAACGTGTTGTAGATCCGGCTGCGCTGGTCCATGCGGAAGGTGAACCCCAACGCAGCGCCGCGCGCCACGATGGCCTCGCGCGTGCGCTGGCTCTGCTCGGGGCTGGCGCCGTATTTTTCCTGCAGGTGCTCTCCCATGTCCTGCCCCTCGGGCGCCATGGCCGGATTGAGCTCGAACGGCTGGAAATGCAGATCCAGCACCACCGCTCCCTGCAATGCCGCAGCGGCCCGCTGGAGCGACAGCAGCCCGATGGCGCACCACGGGCACGAGATGTCGGAAACGAAGTCGATTTTCAGGGTCTGGGGCATGGCGGTGATGGGTCGATGAAATGCTTGGGCGCCATCGTAGGCCCATGGCAATGCCCTTGCCCGCCGAGGGCCGGGCGGTCTTGCGACGTCCGATCGTGCGTGGACAGTGCAGGAAATTTCAAGGCCTTCATTGTTCTGAATACTGAAACAGTCAGTTTGATACTGGATAGTTTTTCTTTGAACTAATGAGGCGTACAGTTCAACCCATCGATGAGACACAGCCCTTGCGGCCCCTCACCGACCCGGATCAGCACCCTGACGCCATGGCTGCAGACCCGTTTTCTGAAACATTTTTTCTGAAGGACTTCACCATGACCGCATCCCGCATTCTCTCCATCGCCGCCCTTGCCGCTTTCGCCTCGTTCGGCGCCCAGGCCAGCGAACTGTATGGCTCCGAAATCGAAGCCAACTTCCAGTCCACCCGCGACCGCGCCGAAGTCCAGGCCGAAGCCGCCCAGGCTGTGGCCCATTTCAAGAACTTCGAAGTGGCCGACGCTCAGAACGCCGCCCCCTCCACGGTCAGCCGCGCAGCCGTGCGGGCCGATGCCGTGACGGCAGCGCGCGCCGGCGCCATTGCCATCGGCAACCGCAGCTAAGTCTCCCGTTCCCTCCATCGGACGGCCCACAGGACGCAAGCCCTGTGGGCTTTTTCGTGGGCTCTGCAATTCTCTGGCCTCGCGCGTGCGGCCATGCCAGAATCGGCCATGCCCGTGTACCAGGACCCTGCTGCCCTCCGCACCCCAGCAACGCCCGACCCCTCGGAGAGCGCCATGACCACGCTCTACCGCGCAGCCATGGGGCCGGTCAACGCAGAACGGTACCTGCCCCGCTTTGCCCACTTTGACACCCTCGGCCGCGTCCGCCCGGGCTGGAACTGGGCCGCCTGCGCGTGCACGCTGAACTGGATGGCACTGCGCCACCTGTGGAGCGCCGCCCTGGTCTATGTGGCGGCTGTGGAGGGGCTGGCACTGCTGGTCTTCGGCGTGGGCCGCCCCATGCTGCAGTGGCCCGACGCCGTGCAATGGGGGCTGATCGCCGTATTCGCAGCGCTGGCCTTCCTCTTGCCCGGCCTGTACGGCGACGCGGTTCTGCACACCGAAATCCGCAAACGCATCGCGCGCGCTCTGGCCGCCACGCGCAGCATTCCCGAAGCCTGCGCGCAGCTAAGCCGCCAGGCCAGCTCGTGGAAGCGGCTCATCGGCCTGGCCCTGATCAACCTGGTGCTGGTGGGCGCGGCCTCGGCGGCTTACTGGTATCTGCCCCAGGGCAGCCTGACCGGAAGCCCGCCGCCGACGCAGGCAGTCCCTGCCACCAGCGAGGCGACCCTTGCCCCGCCTGTCCCGATCGCCTCGGCGCCAGCGCCCGCTGCCACACCCGCCTCGGCACCCCAGCCTTCATCTTCCGAACCTGCGGCGCCCGCTGCCTCCGCTGCCTCCGCTGCCTCCGCTGCCTCCGCTGCCTCCGCTGCCTCCGCTGCCTCCGCTACCTCCGCTACCCCGGCTGCCTCCACTTCGTCCGCAGCGCAGCCCACCAGCCAACCCGCATCCATGGCCGTCCCAGCCAGTGCGACACCACTGCTCTCCCTGACGTCCGCGCCTGCGGTGCTGCCCGTCACGCCTCCACCCCCAGCAGAACGGGCCTCGGCTGCCCCCGCTCCTGCGCGGGCTGCCAGCGTGGCAGACGCGGCGCGCGCTGTGCCGCGCCGCCCTCGCGCGGCCCCGGCCCCGACACTCCCTGCCGCATCCACCGCGGCATCCTCGACGGAACCTACCGCCAGCGGCCCTTCAGCAAGTGCGAGCGCCCCGCCGCCCGCAGTGGGCAGCACGCCGGGCTACTACATCAATGTGGGTCTGTTTGCCGAAGAAGCCAATGCGCGCAAGGCCCAGGCGCGGCTGCTCAACGAGGGGCTGCCGGCATTTCGCCAGGCGCTGGAAACCCCCAAGGGCAAGCGCATCCGGGTACGGGTGGGGCCTTACACCACCACCAGGGAGGCCCAAGCTGCGGCGGCGCAGATTCGCGCTCTGAAGCTGGAGGCCGTGGTGTTCAAGCAGTAGCGAAGGGGACTCGGACGAGTGCGCGAACGCAGGTCGCCGCGCGTCAACCCCGCAGACGCTGCAGCAGGCCCGCTGTCGAAGCGTCCAGGCCCGTCGCGTCGCCGCTGGCCAGGCGAAGTTCCAGATCGCGCGCCAGCCCCTTGCCCAGCTCCACCCCCCACTGATCAAAGCTGTTGATGCCCCAGAGGCAGCCGCTGACGAATACGCGGTGCTCCTGCAACGCAATCAACGCCCCCAGCGAAGCAGGCGCGAGCGCGTCAAGCAACAGGAAGGTGCTGGGCCGGTTGCCCGGGCAATGGCGGTGCCCGTCGGTGCTGGGCCGACCTACCATCAAGGCCTGGGACTGCGCGAGCGCATTGGCCAGCAGCATCTGGTGGTGCCCGGCCAGGGGGTGGGCGCGCTGGCGCACCGCCACGATTTCGAGGGGCAACACATCACTGCCCTGGTGCAGCATCTGGAAGAACGCGTGCTGGCCATTGCTGCCTGGCTCGCCCCACAGAATGGGCGAAGTCGACATGGGCAGCAGACGGCCCTGCCGGTCCACGCGCTTGCCGTTGCTTTCCATCTCGAGCTGCTGCAGATAGGCCGGCAAGCGCCGCAGGCCGGCATGGTAGGGCGCCACGCAACGGTTGTTGAATCCATGGAAATTGCGGTACCAGACATCCAGCAGGCCCAGCCGCACCGGGAGGTTGGACGCCAGAGGCGCGGTGCGAAAGTGCTCGTCCATGGCATGGGCGCCACCCAGCAGGCTGCGAAAGCCCTCGGCCCCCACCGCGATGGCCACGGGCAGGCCAATGGCCGACCAGAGGGAATAGCGCCCTCCCACCCAGTCCCAGAACCCGAAGGTGGTGGTGATGCCCAGGGCCCGGGCCGCCTCCACATGGGTGGTCAGTGCGACAAAGTGGCGGGACACGTCCTGGCCACCCTGCGCCTGGAACCATGCCAGGGCCGAGCGGGCGTTGGTCATGGTCTCGATGGTGGTGAAGGTTTTGGAGGCCACCAGGAACAGCGTGCGCTCGGGCCGCAATTGCCGGAGCACCGCATGCAGTTCATGCCCATCGATGTTGGACACAAAGTGGAAGCGTTTGCCCGGAATGCGAAAGGCCTCCAGCGCCAGCACTGCCATGTGGGGCCCCAGATCGGAGCCCCCAATGCCGATGTTCACCACATCGGTGATGCCTTCGTCCGCGCGCACCGTTTCCGCGAAGGCCAGCATGGCGTCCAGGGTGGCATGCACCTGTACCAGGTCCGGCGCGACGCACGGCAGGTCTCCGGGCAGCGCCAGACCCGGGGGCCTGCGCAGCAGCGTGTGCAGCACGGCCCGCTGCTCGGTTCCGTTGATGGTTTCGCCGCGCAGCATGGCATCGCGCTGCGACTCGATCTCGCACTGGCGCGCCATGTCCAGCAACAATGCCTCGGCAGGCCGATCCCAGAGGTTCTTCGACAGATCGGCAAAGACATGGGGCGCCGACTGGCTGAAGTGCGCAAACCGCTGCGCATCGGCCGCAAAGGCCTGGCGCAGATCAAGGCAACGCCCTGCGGTCTCGAAATGCTGCCGCAAGAGCGACCACTGTGGAGTCTCGTCACAACGCAAGTGCATATCAGTGATCCGTTACGCTACCCACCGCACGCAGGCCCTGCCACTGGCGCGGCCCAGGCCAGCGGCCGCCGTGCAAGGGCCGCCCCGCCGCACGGGCGGCGTCCCCCTCGGGGGGAAGACGCGAAGCGGCTCAGGGGGGGGTGTTTCATCCTAGCGCTTGCACACCACCACGCTGCCGACCGAGTAACCCGCGCCGAAGGAACAGATCACGCCCATGTCACCCGAAACCAGATCGGCACGGTGCTTGTGGAAGGCGATGATGGAACCCGCAGAAGCGGTGTTGGCGAATTCGTCCAGGATCAGCGGCGCCACGTCGGGGCTGGCATCCCCCACCAATTTTTTGATGACAAGCTGATTCATGCCCTGGTTGGCCTGGTGCAGCCAGAAGCGGCGCACGGCGGTGGGCGCATGGCCCAGATCGGCCAGGTGGCCTTCGATGTGGGCCGCTGCAATCGGCACCACTTCCTTGAACACTTTGCGGCCCTCCTGGCGGAAGGTCTTGTCCCGCGCGTTCGGGTCGCTGTCCTCGCTGCGGTTGAGGAAGCCGAAATTGTTGCGGATGTTGTTGGAAAACTGCGTGACCAGGCGCGTGCCCAGCACGTCCCACTGGTCGGCAGCGGTGGCACTCTCGGCACGCTCGACGACCACCGCCGTGCAGACATCGCCGAAGATGAAATGGCAGTCGCGGTCGTTCCAGGCCTGGTGACCCGAGGTGATCTCGGGGTTGACCACGAGCACGCATTTGGCGCTGCCGGTACGCACCGCGTTGACCGCCTGCTCGATGGCGAAGGTGGCCGACGAGCAGGCCACGTTCATGTCAAAGCCATAGCCGCCCGCACCCAGCGCCTGCTGGATCTCGATGGCCATGGCCGGGTAGGCGCGCTGCATGTTGGCGGCGGCGCACAGCACGGCGTCCACGTCCGCGCCGGTCTTGCCGGCGCACCGCAACGCCTCCTGGCCCGCCGCCACGGCGATTTCAGCCATCAGCGAAAGCTGGTCGTCCGCGCGCTCGGTGAAGCGCGGGTACATGCGCGTGGGGTCGAGGATGCCGCTCTTTTCCAGCACATAGCGCTGCTGGATGCCGGAGGCTTTCTCGATGAACTCGACGCTCGAATACGTCAGAGGCTCGCGCGTACCCGCCGCGATCTCGGCGGCATGGCGTGCGTTTTCCTGGTCCACGTACTGGTTGAAGGATTCCACCAGCTCGGCGTTGGTGATGGTGTGCTCAGGCTGGTAGAGGCCCGTGCCGCTGATGACGACTGAGTGCATAAACAATTCCTGTGGCCCAAACTGCAGGCGCAACATTCAAGTGTAACGAGACACGCCCGCCCCTCGCCGAGGGGCCGGGTCAGGCCGCGAGGATGATCTGTTCGAGCTTCACGGTATCGACCGCAAAGGCGCGGATACCCTCGGCCAGCTTTTCCGTGCCCATCGGGTCGTCGTTCAGGGCATAGCGGAATCCTGCCTCGTCGTATTGCACGGCGGGCAGGTCCATGGTGCGCGCGGCGTCGGCATCCAACGCACGCTGCAGCGGGGCCTCGGTGCCGGCCAACTGGGCCAGCAGGTCGGGGGCGATGGTGAGCAGATCGCAGCCCGCCAGCGCGGTGATCTGGCCCACGTTGCGAAAACTCGCGCCCATGACTTCGGTGGCGATACCAAAGCGCTTGTAGTGATTGAAGATGCGGCGCACCGATTGCACGCCCGGGTCATTGGCCCCGGCCATCGCAGCCTCATTCCAGTTCGCGCCCGCCTGCTTCTTGTACCAGTCGTAAATGCGGCCGACAAACGGCGAGATCAGCTGCACCCTGGCCTGGCCGCAGGCCACCGCCTGGCAGAACGAGAACAGCAGCGTGAGGTTGGTGTGGATGCCCTTGCTCTCGAGCTTGCGCGCTGCCTCGATGCCCTCCCAGGTGGCGGCGATCTTGATGAGCACGCGGTCGATGTGGATACCTTGCGCCTGGTACAGCTCGATGATGCGTTCGGCGCGCGACACCGTGGCGCTGGTATCGAAGCTCAGGCGCGCATCGACCTCGGTGGACACCCGGCCCGGGATGATCGACAGAATTTCGCAGCCAAAACGCACCAGCAGGCGGTCGATGATCTCGTCCATGGGCCGGTCCTTCCACTGCGCCACGGTGGACTGCAGCAGCGGCGCGTAGTCGGTTTTTTGCACGGCCTTGAGGATCAGCGACGGGTTGGTGGTGGCATCGCGCGGCTGGAACTGGGCCAGTTGGTGAAAATCGCCGGTGTCGGCCACCACGGTGGTGAACTGTTTGAGAGCGTCGAGCTGGTTCATGCAAATCCTCGTTGGTCGGTCTGGCGCAGCCGCGGGCGCCACGCAACCCTCAAGTGTATGCCGCCGCCCGGTTACAGCGCGGTATGAAACCGCGTTACATTCTGGGCCAATTCCTTCCACCACCCACACCATGCTGGACCGCATCACCGCCTCCCTGCCCTCGCTGGCCCCGGCCGAGCAGCGCGTCGCCCGACTCGTGCTGCAGGATGCCCGGGCCTTTGCCCGCCTGCCGGTGCGAGAGCTGGCCGAGCGCGCCCATGTGAGCAAGCCCACCGTGGTGCGCTTTTGCCGCAGCATGGGCTACGACGGGCTGGCCGACTTCAAGCTGAAACTGGCCGGCAGCGTGAGCGAGGGCGTGCCCTTCATCCACCGCAGCGTGGACGCCGACGACAAGACCGGCGACGTGCTGGTGAAGGTGGTGGACAACGCCGTGGCCGCCTTCCTGCAGTACCGCAACGCGGCCAGCACCGTGGCCATCGAGCGCGCGGCGGTGGCGCTGGCCAGCACCTGGAAAACGCGCCAGCGCATCGAGTTCTATGGCGTGGGCAATTCGGGCATCGTGGCGCAGGACGCGCAGCACAAGTTCTTCCGCCTCGGTGTCACGTCGATTGCCACCAGCGACGGCCACATGCAGGTGATGAGCGCCACGCTGCTCGGGCCGGGCGACTGCCTGGTCATCATCTCCAACTCGGGCCGCACCCGCGACCTGATGGACGCGGCCGACATCGCGCGCAAGAACGGCGCGACGACCATCGCCATCACGGCCAGCGGCTCGCCCCTGGCGAGCACCTGCCACATCCACCTCGCGGCCGACCACCCCGAGGGCTACGACCGCTACAGCCCCATGGTCTCGCGCCTGCTGCACCTGCTCATCATCGATGTGCTCGCCACTTGTGTGGCGCTGCGCATCGGCAGCTCGCTGCAGCCCATCCTGCAGCAGATGAAGGACAACCTGCGCGCCAAGCGCTATACCTGAGTCGACTCAAAAAACATAGCTGCTACCGCTTGTCAGATATTGATTTCAGATACAAAACTATCTGAAATTACCGCCTGACAAGCGCAAGCAGCTCACTTTTTTGATGTCACCGACCGTAGGTCGATGTGAACGTGGCCTTGGCCAGGGTGTTGGCATTGACCATGAAGCCGGCCAGCGCGGCCGTGGCATCGTCGGGAATCTCCAGCTTCTCCACTCCCAGCGCGTGCACCGTGAAGATGTAGCGGTGCGGCTTGTCACCCGGCGGCGGGCACATGCCGCCCCAGGCAAGAGCGCCGTAGTCGTTGCGAATCTGGCGGGCTCCGGCAGGCAAGCCGGCACCGCCCTTGGCGCCCGCGTTGGGCGCCAGTTGCGTGCAGGTTGCAGGCACATCCACCACAAACCAGTGCCACCAGCCCGAGCCAGTGGGCGCGTCGGGGTCGTACACCGTCACGGCAAAGCTCTTCGTGCCCTCGGGCGCGCCGCTCCACTGCAGGGCGGGCGACTCGTTGCGGCCCGAGCAGCCAAAGCCGTCGAATTCGAAATGCGGCGGCACGCTGCCGCCGCTGGGGATGTCGGGGCTGGAGAGGGTGAATGCGGTCATGGGAAAGCTCCTTTCACAGATGAGCTGCCCAGTATGCCCGCGTCCGTTCCCGCCCCGGAATCAGTTCGGACCCGTGAAGTTGCGCGTGCTGTACCACTCCAGTGGCAGGCGATTGAGCAGCGGCAGGCCGCTGGCGGTGTCCTTGGGCCTGTTCTCGATGTAGTTGAAGAACACGTCGGCATCGAGCACGCCGATGTCCAGGCGGCGTGCAGCGGGCACGGCGGCCAGGGTTTTGTAGCCGTCGCCACCGGTGGCGTTGAAGCTCAGCACAAACAGCCGGTAGGTCCTGGCGGCGTCCAGGGGCGCCCACGCGCCACTGGTCCGGTCACGCACTTCGATGGCGCTGGCGCGCTGGCCCTTGGCGGCGGCGGCGTTCACGTCAAAGCGCATGCCGCCGGTGTAGGGGTAGGGACCGGTCGAGCCACCGGGGCCGTACACCGCCTCCAGACCGTCTTCGAGCATGCCCTTGACCTCCTGCCCCGTCACATCCAGGCGGAACAGCATGTTGCCAAAGGGCAGCACCTGGATGGCCTGGGCTGCCGTCACCGGCCCCAGCAGGGGGATGCGCACACCGCCGCCGCTTTGCAGCGAAATATCGGCGCCGCCGTAGCGTGCGTTGGCCACGTCCAGATAGGCCTGCGCCACCAGCTGCTGGATGTCGCCGCCGCGCAGGCTCACGCTGCCCTCGGCATTGCAGGCCGCGCTGGAGCGGCCGTAGTCCACCGAGCCAGGGCCGCCGGGCACGCGGCGCGCGCACAGCTCCACGGGCGCCGTGGCCACCACGGTTTTGCTGAAGCCGGCCACGCGCTCCTGGTAAGGCTTGAGCACGGCCAGGGCTGCCGCCTGCGGTGGCGTGCTGCGCAAAAAGCCGCTGGCTGCCACGCTCGCCTGCAGGGCGGTCTTTTCAGCCGCGGTCGGCGCCTTGCCGGCGATGGTGAAGTTGTCGCCGATCAGCACATGCGGCGTGCCGGTGCAGCTTTGCACGTCACCGCGCTCGTCAAAGCTCACTGTCAGCTCGCCCACCACCTGCGCATACTCCCAGGCTTGCACCACGCAAACGGTTTTGCCGTCCTTGTCGGTGAGGCGCGTGGGGTAGCTGCCCGCCGGGTTGCCCACGCCGCGCGCCTTGAGGGTGTCGGGGCCCAGCAGGGTGTGCGAGTCGCCGCCCACCACCACGTCCACGCCGCTGAGCTGGGCGGCCACCTGCTTGTCGAGGTCGTAGCCGATGTGGCTCAGCAGCACAATCTTGTTCACGCCCTGGGCGCGCAGCGCGTCAATCTGGCGCTGCGCGGCCACGGTCTCGTTCTCGAACGTGGTGTCGGCATCGGGGCTGGACGAAATCTTGGTTTTTTGCGCAATCGTCAGGCCCACCACACCGATTTTCTGGCCGCCGCGCTCGAGCACGGTCGACGGCAGCACCGCGCCCGGCGCCCGGGTGGCGTTCAACGCGGACTGGGCGCCAAATTGCACGTTGGCACTCAGCGCCGGTGTCTTGCAGCTGCCTTTGCGCAGTTGATCCAGAAAGCCTTTAAGCCCCGCATCGCCCTTGTCGAACTCGTGGTTGCCGAGCGTGAAGGCGTCAAAGCACACGGTATTCATCAGCGCCGCGTCGGCCTCGCCGTCGGCGCCCGCGCGGTTGAAGTACAGCGTGCCGGTGAGCGCGTCGCCCGCGTGCAGCTTGAGCACATTGGCGCCTGCTGCCTTGCCCAGTTCATCGAAAGCAGTGGCTACGCGTGCAAAGCCACCCGCGTCCACCGCCACGGCCACGGGGGTGCCGCTGCCGGCATCGAGCTGCAGCGTGCGGCTCTTGCCTTCCAGCGTGGAATGGTGGTCGTTGATGTGCAGCAGCGTCAGTGTGTACGGCGTTAGCGCTGCGTCGTCCGATCCGCCGCAGGCGCTCAACAGCCCCGCCACCGCCAGTGCCCATGCCGCCGCGCGCAGCGGCGCTCCCAGGTGCTTGTGCATGCTCCAACTCCCTCGGTGTTCTGTATCAAAGCCACCGATGGTGGGCGCGCCGCATGACAAACCTGTGAAGACACGGAGCATGGCTGTGTCATCACACCGAGAAATTACAAGCCAAATCGGCCGCAAACGCTTATTTATCAAGCGTCATAAGCTACCATTTTATGAGCACATACCCCCTCTGCTGCTCAGATCCGGCCCTCTTCCACCGCGTGGCAGGCGATGCGGATGCCGCCCAGCGTGAGCAGCTGGGGCCGCTCGGTGCGGCAGCGCTCGTTCACATGCGGGCAGCGCGGATTGAAGGCGCAGCCCGGCGGCGGGTTGAGCGGGTTGGGCACCTCGCCCTGCACAGGGGTGCGCGCCTTGCCGGTGTCGTGCATCTTGGGGATGGCATCGAGCAGCATGCGCGTGTAGGGGTGGCGCGGGGTGTCGAACAGGGTGTGCTTGTCGGCCAGCTCCACCAGGCGGCCCAGGTACATCACGCCCACCTGGTCGCTGACGTGGCGCACCACGGCCAGGTTGTGGCTGATGAACAGGTAGGTGAGCTGCCGCTCGCGCTGCAGGTCCTTCATGATGTTGAGCACCTGGGCTTGCACCGACACGTCGAGCGCGCTGGTGGGCTCGTCGCACACCAGAAACTCGGGCTCGGTGGCCAGGGCGCGGGCAATCGAGATGCGCTGGCGCTGCCCGCCCGAGAACTGGTGCGGATACTTGACCATGTCGAGCGGCGACAGCCCCACGGACTTCAGCAGTTCGCCCACACGCTCTTTCAACTGCGCCTTGTCGGTGATCAGGCCATGCTCTTTCAGCGGCTCTCCCACGATGTCTTCCACCAGCCAGCGCGGGTTGAGGCTGGCGTACGGGTCCTGGAAGATCATCTGGATGCGGCGGCGCATGACCTTGGCATGGGCGCCCTTGAAGGCGGCGTGCGCATCCTGGCCATCGAACGTGAGGCCGCCGCGCGTGGGCTCATAGAGACCCACCAGCAAACGCGCCACGGTGCTTTTGCCGCAACCAGACTCACCCACCAGGGCCAGGGTCTTGCCCTTCTCGATCTCGAAACTCACGCCATCGACGGCGTGCAGCAAGGTGCGTGGCTTGCGCTCAAGCACGCGGTTGAGCCAGGGCGCCGACACATCGAAGGTGCGCGTCAGGTCATGCGCCTGGACCAGGGGCTGGACGGCGGCGTTCATGCGGTCACCCCGGCTTGGGCGGGCGCATGCAGCCAGCAGGCGGCGCGGGTGGCCCCGGCGTCGAGCAGCTCGGGACGCTCGTTCAGGCAGCGGTCAAAGGTCTGGGGGCAGCGCGGATTGAAGGCGCAGCCACGGGGAATGGCGTTGAGGCGGGGCATGGCTCCGTCGATCTGGTTGAGGCGTTCGCGGTCTTGCTCCATGTCGGGAATGGACGCCATGAGGCCGCTGGTGTAGGGATGGGAAGGCTGGTTGATGACGTCGTGCACCGGGCCGATTTCGGCCACGCGGCCGGCATACAGCACGGCCACGCGGTCGCAGGTTTCGGCGATCACACCCATGTCGTGCGTGATCAGCATCACGGCCGCGCCGCGCGATTTGCAGATGTTCTTGAGCAGCTGGATGATCTGCGCCTGGATGGACACGTCCAGCGCCGTGGTGGGCTCGTCGGCTACGATGAGCTTGGGCTCGGCGGCCAGCGCCAGGGCGATCACCACGCGCTGGCGCATGCCGCCCGAGAACTGGTGCGGGTAGTGGTCGATGCGCTCCTCGGCCGCCGGAATGCCGGTGTCCTGCAGCAGCGCAATGGCGCGCTGGCGGGCCTCGGCCGGGCTCACGGGCAGGTGCGCCAGGATGGTTTCGGTGAGCTGGCGGCCCACCGTGTAGAGCGGGTTGAGCGAGGTCAGGGGGTCCTGGAAGATCGCGCCGATACGGCGCCCCCGAATGTGGTGCATTTCCTCGTGCCCGAGGTTGTCGATGCGCTGGCCTTCGAGCAGGATCTGGCCCGAGGCGACGCGGCCCGGAGGTTCGAGCAGGCCGATGATGGCAGCGCCGGTGAGCGATTTGCCCGCGCCCGATTCGCCCACCACGCCCAGGATCTCGCCGGGTGCGATGGAAAAGGAAATGTCGTCCAGGGCGCGCAGGGTGCCGCGGCGGCCCGGAAATTCAACGACGAGGTTTTTGACTTCGAGGAGAGACATATCAGTGATTCACAGTTCTGTGCGCTGCACGCAGCGTATGCAACTGGCACGCCCCCAGCGAGGGCAGCCGAGCAAGGGCCGCCCCGCAGCGAAGGCTGCGTCCCCCTGCCCGCATTGCGCAGCAATGCGAGAGCGGGGGGAAGACGCGAAGCGGCTCAGGGGGGTGTTCCATTTCAGCGCAGACGGGGGTTGAGAGCGTCACGCAGCCAGTCGCCCAGCAGATTCACGCTCAAGGCAATCAGCACCAGCATGGCGCCCGGGAACACGGTGATCCACCACTCGCCCGAGAACAGGTAGTCGTTGCCCACGCGGATCAGGGTGCCCAGCGAGGGCGAGGTGGGCGGCGCCCCCACGCCCAGGAAGGACAGCGTGGCCTCGGTGATGATGGCCGTGGCCACCTGGATGGTGGCCAGCACCAGCACCGGGCCCATCACATTGGGCAGCACATGCTTGCGCATGATGCGCAGCGGCGGCACGCCGGTCACCCGGGCGGCCTGAACGTATTCCTTGTTGCGCTCGACCATGGTCGAGCCACGCACCGTGCGGGCGTACTGCACCCAGCCGGTCAGCGAGATGGAAATGATCAGCACACCAAACGCCAGCGACTCGTGGGCGTTGGGGAACAGCGCCCGGCCCACACCGGCAATCAGCAGCGCCACCAGAATGGCGGGAAACGAGAGCATCACGTCGCACAGGCGCATCAGCACGGCGTCGATCCAGCCGCCGCGAAAGCCCGCCAGCAGGCCCAGGGCCACGCCCACCACCACCGACAGAACCACCGAGGCCAGGCCCACCACCAGCGAGATGCGCGCGCCATACATCAGCGCCGAGAGGATGTCACGCCCCTGGTCGTCGGTGCCCAGGGGGTATTTCATTGAACCCTCGGCCATCCAGGCCGGAGGCAGACGCGAGTCGCTCAGTTCGAGGGTGGCGAGGTCGAACGGGTTGTGCGGCGCCACCCACCCGGCGAAGACTGAACAGAAAAGGCAGATCAGCGCAATGGCCGCAGCGACCATGGCCATCGGAGAGGTGCGAAAGCTGTGGCCGATATCGCTGTCGAACCAGCGGGCGAGTGTTGTTTTCATCGGAAAGGATTCTTGAATGTCAAAGGCTGGCCAAAGGCATGGCCTGCTCGATCAGGCTGGCGTGCAGCGCGGAACCGAGCGGAAGGATGTCGTCGTTGAAGTCGTACCGGCTGTTGTGCAGGGCGCTGCCGCTGGCCCCCGTGCCCTGGCCGATGCGCAGGTAGGCGCCCGGCTTGGTCTGCAGCATGAAAGAAAAGTCCTCAGCGCCCATGCTGGGCTCCAGGTCGCGCACCACATGGTCCGCGCCCACCAGCGACTCGGCCACGTCGCCGGCGAACTGCGCCTCAGCCTCGGAATTGATGGTGGCCGGGTAGATGCGCTCGTAGTGCACCGTGGCCGTGGCACCAAAGCCCAGGGCGACGGCGTTGCACATTTCCTTGAGGCGCTTTTCCACCATCTCCTGCACGACCGGATCGAAGGTGCGCACCGTGCCCACGATGCGCGCCACACCCGGCAGCACGCTGAAGGCGCCCAGATCGCCCGCCTGCACGGCGCACAGGCTGAGCACCGCACTCTCGATCGGCCGGACATTGCGCGAGACGATGCTTTGCGCCGCCGTGATGATGTGCGCCGCCACCAGCACCACATCCACCGTTTGGTAGGCATGCGCACCATGGCCGCCGCGCCCGGTGATCTCGATGGTGATGCGGTCGGCCGCGGCCATCATCGCCCCGCTGTTGAGGCCCACCATGCCGGGCCGCAGGGCTGGCCAGTTGTGCATGGCGTAGATGGCCTGCACCGGAAAGCGCTCGAACAGGCCGTCCTCCATCATCACGCGGGCGCCGCCGTAGCCCTCTTCGGCAGGCTGGAACACCAGCACCGCCGTGCCATCGAAATTCCGTGTCTCGGACAGGTAGCGCGCAGCACCAATGAGCATGGCGGTGTGCCCGTCGTGGCCGCATCCGTGCATCAGCCCCGGTTTGCAGGACTTCCAGGAAAACTCGTTGTCCTCTGCGATGGGCAGGGCGTCCATGTCGGCGCGCAGGCCCACCATGGCTCCACTGGACTGGCTGCGGCCGCGAATGACGGCCACCACCCCGGTGCGGCCGATACCGTCGTGGATGGCATCCACACCGCACAGCCGCAGAGCCTCTTTGACCCGGTTGCTGGTGTATACCTCTTCAAACCCCAGTTCGGGGTGGGCGTGCAGGTCGCGGCGCAGCGCGGTCAGTTCAGGGTGGAATTGCGCGATGTGCGCAAAGGCCCGGCCGCCGGCTTTCAGGCGGGGGGGCTGCATATCAATGGCCTCCCGCCTTGCCCACACGCAGGCGCGGATCGACAGCGAAGTAGAGCAGATCCACCACCAGGTTGATCACCACGAAGATCAGGGCAATGAGGCACAGGTAAGCGGCCATTACGGGAATATCGGCAAACGTCACCGCCTGGATGAACAGCAGGCCCATGCCCGGCCACTGGAACACGGTCTCGGTGATGATGGCGAATGCGATCAGGCCGCCCAGTTGCAGGCCGGTGATGGTCATGACCGGCACCAGCGTGTTCTTGAGGGCATGGCCGAAATGGATGGCCCGGTCCGACAGGCCCCGCGCCCGGGCAAACTTGATGTAGTCGGTGCGCAGCACTTCGAGCATCTCGGCGCGCACCAGCCGCATGATCAGCGTGAGCTGAAATATCGCCAGCGTGATGGCTGGCAATGTGATGTGGTGCCAGCCTTTGGCCTTGAGCAGCCCCGTGCTCCACCAGCCCATCTGCACCACCTCGCCGCGGCCAAAGCTGGGGAACCAGCCGAGCGTGACGGCAAACACCAGGATCAGCAGAATGCCGATCAGGAAGGTGGGCAGGGATACGCCGAGCAGCGACAGCGTCATGAACAGCTGGCTGGTGAAGGTGCCGCGCTTGAGGGCGGCATAGACGCCCATGGGCACGCCAAGGGCGAGCGCCAGAAAGGCAGCCACCAGGGCCAGCTCCAGCGTGGCGGGAAAGCGTTCGGCGATCAGCCCAGAGACCTTGGCGCCCTGGCGCAGGCTCAGACCGAATTCCCCTTGTGCGGCATTGGCCAGAAAGTGCCAGAACTGGACGATGAACGGCTGATCCAGTCCCAGGCTGGCGCGCAGCTCGCGCACCTGCTCGGGCGTGGCATCCTGGCCGAGCATGAACACCACAGGGTCGCCCACATACTGGAACAGCATGAAGGAAATGAAGGCCACCGTGACCATGACGATCACAGCCTGAATCAGGCGGCGCAATATGAAGGCAAGCATCGGCGAAAAATCGAGTGTGTGTTCGACAACACGCCCGGGTCACTTGTGGTGAGCCGGGCGCAGGAATTCAAGCCCACAGAACAGGGGAGCGGGATGAGTAGCCCCGCCCTCCGCTGTGGCCGAAACTATATCAGTTCACCTTCACGAGGCGCATGTCCACGCGGTTGTCGGCGCGGTGCACCAGTTCGATGTTCTTCTTCATGGCCCAGGGAATGACCTGGTCGTGCAGCGGAATGTGCGAAACGGTGTCGTTGGACAATTGCAGTGCTTCGGTCAGCATGCGGGCACGCACCGGCGCATCGGTCTCGGCCTTGATGCGATCGACCAGGTAGTCCATGCGCTGATTGCTGTAGCGGCCCACGTTGTAGTTGCCGTCGCCGCCCTGGCCCACGGTGCGCACCAGCGACTGCAGGCTGTAGAGCGCGTCGAAGGTCGGCACGCCCCAACCCAGCATGTAGATGCTGGCTTCGTAGCGCTGGATCATCGGAAAGTAGGTGGCCACGGGCATGGTCCGCAGCTTGGCCTTCACGCCGATGCGCGACCACATGGCGGTCACAGCCTGGCAGATGGCTTCGTCGTTGATATAGCGGTTGTTAGGGCAGGCAAAATCCACTTCGAAGCCATCGGCATAGCCCGCCTCGGTCAGCAGCTTTTTGGCAGCCTCTACGTCGTAAGGGAAGCGCTTGCCCACAGCCTCGGTCCAGCCGGCCACCTGCGGCGCGACGATGGACCCCGTGGGCTTGCCCAGACCGCGCATGATGTTGCGCGAGATGGTGTTGGCGTCGATGGCCTGGTACAAGGCCTTGCGCACGCGCACGTCCTTGAGCGGGTTCTTGCCCTTGATGTTCGAGCCCGGCAGTTCTTCGCGGAACTGGTCCATGCCCAGGAAGATGGTGCGGTTTTCAATGCCGTCGACCACCTTCAGATCAGCGCTGGCGCGCAGGCGGCCCAGGTCTTGCGGCGTGGGGTCGAGCACCATGTCCACCTCGCCCGACAGCAGGGCGGCAATGCGCGTGGCGGCCGACTTGATCGGGGTATAGACGATCTCGGTCACGTTGCCATCCATCTTGCCCCACCAGTTGGGGTTGCGTTTGAAGACCATCTTCACATCGGGCTGCCACGACTCGAGCGTGTAGGGGCCGGTGCCCATGGCATTGCGGTGGGCGAAATTTTCGTCCGAGGCCTTCATGTCCTTGGGCTCGACCGACTTGTTCTTTTCCGCCCAGGCCTTGCTCATGATGCGCAACTCGGTCATCTGGCGCAGCAGCACGGGATTGGGTGCAGCGAGGAACACGTCCACGGTGCTCGCATCCACCTTGACCACCTTGCTGATGCCCTGGACATAGGGCGTGAAGTTCGAGGTTTTGGACATGGCGCGGTTGAGCGAATACACCGCATCGTCCGCCGTGAAGGCCGAACCGTCATGGAATTTCACACCCGAGCGCAGATTAAAGCGGATCTGCGTGGGGCTGATTTCCTTCCACGAGGTGGCCAGCACCGGCTCCACCTCGAAGGTCTTGCTGTTGTAGTACACCAGGCTCTCGTACACATTGGCGTGCAGGCCGTTTTGCAGCGCGTTGTTCTGCGAATGGATGTCCCAGGTGGAGATCTCCCCCTGGCTGGCCCATTTGAACGGCTTGGCGTGCACGGCGGGTGCCGCCAGGAGGGCGGCAGCGGCGGCGATCGACAACAGGCTGAAATTGAGTTTCATGGAACCCTCTTGAATTTAAAAAATGTGACTATGCAGTAAGCCACTTGTAATCACCAATGGGTTATCCCTGAATTCCGGGGGCTGCATGGGGCTTTGATCTCCTCATGCTGGCAAGCCTCACGCTTTTCTGCTTGCGCGCCATGGGGCCTCCTTCATGTCTTCCGGCTGCGCTTGGCGAGGAATGCCCTGTGCGCTGTTGCATGTTCACGGGCGAAAAAAAACCGCCAACCCGAAGGTTGGCGGTTTGATCTTTCAATGGTAACTGGCTTACGCCAGCCAGCCATTAGAAGTTGTGGCGAACGCCCAGACCGATGTGGTTCTTGGCGCCGGTGGCGTAACCACCAGCCAGAGCGCCGTTGGAGTCGCCATCCTTGTAGTAGGCAGCGTAGGCAAAGGTGCGCTTGGACAGGGCGTACTTGGCTTCCAGCAGGAAGTCGGTGTTCTTCATGCCGGTGCCGTTTTCGCGAGCGATGTCCAGGGTCAGAGCAAATGCGCCGACGGGCACGGTAGCGCCGAGGGTGAAGCCCTTGGAAGGACCACCGTTGTTCTGGATCGAGCCAGCAACCTTGAAGGCGCCGAAGTCGTAGCGAGCGCCCAGGGCCATGTTGCCCTTCATGGTGTTGGTCTTGTTGTACGACAGAGCAACCACCAGAGGACCATTGCCATAGATGGCGTTCAGGTCATACTTGGCATTGCCGCCGTTGTCGGGCTTCATGATGTAGCCCAGGGTGCCGCTGAAACCGCCCATGTTGGGGGTGGTGTACTGGAACAGGCTGTTGGTACGAGGACCTTGGCCGGTCCAGGCGAACTGGGTGCCAACGACGGAGTAGTTAGCAGCGCCGGTCAGTTCCCAGGCAGCAACGCCGTAGAAGCTGGGGTTCAGCGTACGGCCCATCTGGAAGCGGCCGAAACCACCCGACAGAGCCAGATTGGCAGCGCGCTGGAAGGTTGCTGCGTCGGTGGCACCGGATTCACCGTTGATGCCTTGTTCGAAGTTGAAGGAAGCCTTCAGGCCGCCACCCAGGTCTTCCACGCCACGCACGCCCAGACGGCTGGAGCCGTTGTTCATCACGCCATTACCGGTCATCTGAGCGGAAACACCGCTGGACTTGACCAGGCCCAGATCGGCCACGCCGTACAGGGTCACGGAAGATTGAGCCATGGCGACGCCGGAAGCAGCCAGCACGGCCAGGGCAATCAGGGATTTTTTCATTGCGAGTTACTCCAAGGTTAAACATAGGGCGCCGGTACGGGGGGTCTTGAGTGTTGTGGCACCTGCACAGTCCCGCCGGTTCCCCGGGCCAACCTCCTGGTGGGGAAGTTGTTGCTATTGCACCAGACGTCGGGCGGTTTCGCAAAGGAATTCACCCGCAATCCGCACCAAAGAAGAAAATCGTTGCCGTGTTGCAACACTCCTCCTGGGCATTGCACAATGTGGAGCCGGTTCCGCCGAAACACCTTCTGCAAACGCTTTTTTGTATCCGGATGAAAAACCTGTGGCGAAACCGCTTTTCAAAGCCCCTCCCTCCATGGACCTGCTTCTGACCGCCGCCGACGCAGCCCTGCGCACCCTGTTTGCCACGCCCAGGGCCACTGAACGCTCGCCCGCCCACGAAGTTCCAGACGTGGTTCTTCGATCGGTCGATCGGCAATTGTCGGGTGCGCTGATGCGCGTCAACCATGTGGGGGAGGTGTGTGCTCAGGCTCTCTATACAGCCCAGGCAGCCGTCACCCAGGACGGCAACCTGCGCATGCACCTGCAGGACGCCGCACGCGAAGAAGCCGACCATCTGGCCTGGACACGCGAGCGGCTCGAGGCCCTGGGTGCGCGCCCGAGCCTGCTCAACCCCTTGTGGTACGCCGGTGCGTTTGTTCTCGGCGCCCTGGCGGCCCGCGTGAGCGACAGGGTCAGCCTGGGGTTTGTGGTGGAGACCGAAAACCAGGTCTCGGCCCACCTGGCAAGCCATCTACAGCGCCTGCCAGCCGAAGACCTGCCCTCGCGTGCCGTGGTGGCGCGCATGCAGGCCGACGAGGAACGCCACGCGGCGCAGGCCCGCGCCGCCGGTGCGCTGGAACTGCCCTGGCCCGCCCGCGCCCTGATGCGGGCGGCCGCGAAGGTGATGACCACCACGGCACACAGAGTGTGAAGCCCCCCTGAGCCGCTTTGCGTCTTCCCCCCAGGGGGATGGCCCCAGCGCGGCGGGGCGGCCCTTGCGCGGGGCCACTGGCCTGGGAAGCGCCGGTTTCAAGCGTCGGGAATAACGCACCGCACAATGAAAAATGGACACAAAACGCGGCACATAGGGCTGGCGTTTTCAGGCTTCAATGACCTCGAAGCCCGTGGTGATTTCAGCCGTTTTGCCCAGCATGATGCTGGCGGAGCAGTATTTTTCGTGGCTCATGGCAATGGCCCGCTCCACGGCGGCCGGTGGCAAGCCCTTGCCGGTGACGGTGAAATGCATATGGATACGGGTAAAGACCTTCGGGTCGGTATCTGCCCGCTCGGACGTGAGCTTCACGCTGCAGCCGCGCACGTCATGTCGGCCCCGCTTGAGGATCAGCACGACGTCATAGGCCGTGCAGCCTCCCGTGCCCGCCAGCACCGTCTCCATGGGCCGGGGTGCCAGATTCTGACCTCCGTTGGCCGGTTGGGCCGCATCGGGGGCGCCATCCATGGCCAGGACATGACCGCTGCCTGTTTCCGCAATGAATCCCATGCCGGACCGTGTTCCGGCGGCGCCTGTCCAGCTGACTGTGCATTCCATGCTCTAGCTCCTGTGTGTACGTGGTTTTTTTCGGACAGAATGTAACGTAGAAATACTTACCATGCTGCGACGCAGCAAGGCTGGCGTTAAAATCGGCCCATGCAATGCACAGCCTCTTATCAGGCTGGCACCCGGAAGGTCTAACCGACTTCCATGCGCCCATTGTCTCCTCCACCTCCCCTGGTGGATTCAGCCCCTGGCCTTACCGCCCGGGGCTTTTTTTTGGCTGGACGGCTTCTGCAGAGGAATCCGGCGGCACCGCCTATGATGTGTGCCCCGCCACCCGCGTTGCGGCGGCGCAGCATCTGCCTTCCATGACACAGCCTCTCACCCCTCTTGATTACCTGAAAAAGATTTTGACCGCGCGCGTTTACGACGTGGCTGTCGAGTCCGACCTGGAACCCGCCCGCAACCTGAGCCGCCGCCTGCACAACAAGGTGCTGCTCAAACGCGAGGACCAGCAGCCCGTGTTCAGTTTCAAGCTGCGCGGAGCCTACAACAAGATGGCGCACCTCACGCCCGAGCAGTTGCAGCGCGGCGTGATCTGCGCCTCGGCCGGCAACCACGCCCAGGGCGTGGCCATGAGTGCGCACAAGCTGGGCACGCGCGCCGTGATCGTGATGCCGACCACCACGCCACAGCTCAAGATTGACGCGGTCAAGACGCTGGGCGGCGAGGTCGTGCTGTTTGGCGACAGCTATTCCGACGCCTACGGCCACTCGGTGAAGCTCGAAAAGGAACAGGGACTGACCTTTGTGCACCCGTTTGACGACCCGGACGTGATCGCGGGCCAGGGCACCATCGCCATGGAGATCCTGCGCCAGTTGCAAAAGCTTGGCAGCAACCGGCTCGACGCCGTTTTTGTGGCCATTGGCGGTGGCGGGCTGGTGGCCGGGGTGGCCAACTACATCAAGGCCGTGCGGCCCGAGATCAAGGTCATCGGCGTGCAGATGAACGACTCGGACGCGATGATCCAGTCCGTCAAGGCGCACGAGCGTGTGACGCTGGCCGACGTGGGTTTGTTCTCGGACGGCACCGCCGTCAAGCTGGTGGGCGAAGAAACCTTCCGTATCGCCCAGGGCCTGGTGGATGAATATGTCACCGTGGACACCGACGCCGTGTGTGCCGCCATCAAGGATGTGTTCGTGGACACGCGCAGCATCGTCGAGCCGGCAGGCGCCCTGGCCGTGGCCGCCATCAAACAGTATGTGGCCACGCACAAGACCAAGGGCGAGACCTATGCCGCCATCCTGTGCGGTGCCAACATGAACTTCGACCGCCTGCGCTTCGTGGCCGAACGCGCCGAAGTGGGCGAAGAACGCGAGGCGCTGCTGGCCGTCACCATTCCCGAGGAGCGCGGCAGCTTCCGGCGTTTTTGTGAAGTCATCGGCAGCCTGCCAGGCGGTCCGCGCAACGTGACCGAGTTCAACTACCGCATCAGCGATGCAGCGCAGGCCCATGTGTTCGTGGGCCTCACCACCCACGGCAAGGGAGAGTCGGAAAAGATCGCCAGGAACTTCGGCCGCCATGGCTTCGAGGCACTGGACCTGACGCACGACGAACTGGCCAAGGAGCACCTGCGCCACTTGGTGGGCGGGCATTCCGCGCTGGCGCAGGACGAGCGCCTGCTGCGCTTTGTCTTCCCCGAGCGCCCGGGCGCGCTGCTCAAGTTTCTGAGCCTGATGCAGCCCACCTGGAACATCTCCTTGTTCCACTACCGCAACCAGGGCGCCGACTACGGGCGCATCCTGGTCGGCCTCCAGGTGCCCCCGGGCGACGCCGCAGCCTTCAATGCTTTCCTGGCCACGCTGGGCTACCCGTATGTCGAGGAAACGCTGAACCCGGCCTACCAGCTGTTCCTGCAGGCCCCCCGGGGCGGCGCGAGAAAATAGCAGTCTGAATGCCTTTCAGCGCTTATCTACCATGCGCTGATAGCTATTGTTTTTGAAGTATTTCATGCAAGCCCTGCGCCACTACCTGCTGGCCGTGCAGTTCTTCACTCGCATCCCCGTCACCGGGCGCCTGGCGCAGTGGGTGGGGTACAGCCCGGCCATGCTGCGCGCCAGCAGCGCGCACTTTCCGGGGGTGGGCTGGCTGGTGGCGGGTGTGGCGGCGGGCACCTTCGCCGCGCTGCACGAGGCCCTGGGCCCCGGGCCGGTGACGCCCTTCGTGGCAGCCGTGTTCTGTACCATCGCCACGGTGCGGGTCACGGGAGGCTTCCACGAGGACGGTCTGGCCGATGTCGCCGACGGCCTGGGCGGCAGCCCGGACCGCGAACGTGCGCTGGACATCATGAAGGATTCACGCATCGGCGCCTTTGGCGCCATGGCGCTGGTGCTGGCCCTCCTGGCCAAAATCGGGCTGCTGGCCTTGCTGGGTGCGCACAGCCTCGGCGCGGCCCTGGCGGCCCTGGTCGGGGCGCATGTGGTGTCGCGCTTCTGGCCGTTGCTGCTGATTCGCACCCTGGTGCACGTCGGCGACACCGCACGCTCCAAAAGCAAGCCCCTCGCAGACCAGATCACGGGCGCGGCGCTGGGTGCAGCTGTTTTATGGTGTTTTATGCCGCTAGCCATTGTCTGGCAAGCGCAATCAGCTCTGTTTTTAATAGCATCCTTGCTCATCAGCGCCCTGATCGCAGCCTGGATGGCACGCTGGTTTGCCCGTCGGCTTCAGGGCTTCACGGGCGACTGCCTGGGCGCCACGCAGCAGGTGAGCGAAATCGGTTTTTATCTGGGCGCAGCCCTGTCGCTAGGCCCCTTGGCGCGCTGGGCGGGCGCATGAAATCCCGACAGCGCTGGGCGGGCGCATGAAATCCCGACAGCTCTGGGTCGTGCGGCATGCGCAGCCGCTGGTGGCGCCGGGCATCTGCTATGGCGCCCTGGACGTCACCGCAGACCCTGCCGCCACCGCTGAATGCGCCCGGCGCCTGGCTGTGGTTCTTCCTCACGGCCTGTGGGTGCGCCACTCACCACTACAAAGATGTGAGCAGCTTGCGCAATCCCTGCAAGCCCTGCGACCCGATTTGGCATCAGAAGCCGACGGGCGACTGGTGGAGATGGACTTCGGCACCTGGGAGGGGCGTGCATGGACCGACATCGCCCGCGCCGACATCGAGGCCTGGACGGCCCGCTTCGCCGACCACTGCCCTGGCGGGGGGGAATCGCTGGCATCCATGCTGCGCCGCGTGGCGCACGCCCTGCAAGAGGCCCGTGAAACCGCCCACCGGCAGAAGGGCGATCTGCTCTGGATCAGCCACGCCGGAGTGGCGCGCTGCGTGCAATGGCTGCATGATGGCCGGGCAGCGAACGGTGTGCCGCCCCAAGCCGACCAATGGCCCCTGGAGGCCCCGGCTCCGGGATACTGGGCCTGTTTCCCGCTTGGACAACGCCGCCCGCGCAGGGGGGCTGGCTCACTTGAGGCGCAATGCCGCTGAGCTGCCTGCGCGCACCAGCACTGGCGACGGGCTGGCGTCACCCGAACCACTGAGTTTGAACTGGCTGACGGCCCGGGTAAGCCCGCTGGCCTGCTCGCGCAGCGACTCGGACGCCGCTGTGGATTGCTCGACCAGCGCCGCGTTCTGCTGCGTCATCTGATCGAGCTGGCGCACGGCCTGGCTGATCTGCGCAATGTTGTCGCGCTGCTCGGCCGACGACGATGTGATCTCGCCAATGATGTCGGACACGCGGCGCACACTGCCCACGATCTCGGTCATGGTTTCGCCCGCCTGACCCACGAGGCGCGCTCCGTCTTCCACCCGCTCCACCGAGGCGCCGATCAGCGCCTTGATCTCCTTGGCCGCCTCGGCCGAGCGGCCGGCCAGGCTGCGCACTTCGCTGGCCACCACGGCAAAGCCCCGGCCCTGTTCTCCCGCGCGCGCCGCTTCCACAGCGGCATTGAGCGCCAGGATGTTGGTCTGAAAGGCGATGCCATCGATCACGCCGGTGATGTCGGCGATCTTGCGCGAGCTGGTGGTGATCTGGTCCATGGTGCTGACCACCTGGGCCACCACTGCCCCGCCCCGCCCGGCGACCTCGGCCGCGGTGGTGGCGAAGTTGCTGGCGTGGCTGGACGACTCGGCGCTTTGCTGCACCGTGCTGGTGAGCAGGTCCATGGACGAGGCCGTCTCCTCCAGGCTGGCTGCCGTCTGTTCGGTGCGGTGGCTCAGGTCATGGTTGCCGCTGGCGATCTCTGCGCTGGCGGTGGAGATATTGCCCGCCGCCTCCTGCACCTGGCGCACCAGGCCACGCAACGCCTCCTGCATGCGCCCCATGGCCTCCACCAGCAGGCCCACCTCGTCCTTGTTCTGTACCTGCACATCGTGCGAGAGGTCGCCGCCGGCAATGCGTTCGGCCAGTTCGCTCGCCTGTGCCAGCGAGCGGGTGATGGAGCGCACGCTGAAGAAGGTCAGCGGAATGAGCACGGCCAGCCCCAGCAGCAAGGCGACGCCGATCAGCACCGACATGGAGGCCGTGCGCGACTCCACGCCCTGGCGGGCTTCGTCCATCTGGGTGCGCGCCGTGGCGGCGAGGTCGGAAAAGAGCTTGTCGGCCGTCTCCATGTGCTTGCGCAGGCGATTGGCATAGGCACCTCCACCCGCACCATCAAGCTGCGCTCCTTCGATCTGCTCAAAGATGGGGTTGATGCCCACTTCGTAAAGCTTGATTTCCTCGAGCGACTTGTCGATGGTTGCGACGAAATCCGCATCGGCGGCCTGCACCTGCCGCACGGTGGCCACGCTCTTGCGCAGATCCGTCAGCGTGGCGGCCCAGCGCTCGCGCAGCGTCGAGACTTCGACGCTGTTGTTGAAGTTGATGATGATGTCCTTCTCGATGCGGCGCAGGTCCCCCAGGACGGTACGCAGCTCGGACATGTCGGTGAGTGTCTGCACGCGCTGTGAAAACAGCTCCTGCAGCGTTCCGCGCGTGCGGTCAAGGGCCACGTAGCCCATTCCCCCGATCACGATCAGCAGAATCAGAGAAAAAATCGTGCCGAAATACAGACGTGCACGGATCGACAGACGGCCCAGAGCGTTCATGGCTCCCCTTCCTCATATTGATTTCTCAGGCATCAGCCATTTACGCCCTGCCCCCTCCTGCGGCCTTGTGGGCTGCATTTGGATACGAATATACGCGAGGGGAATCTCCGCTCCCACAGGGTATGTACCGCCCAGCTCGGGGCTTGCGCCCGCGCGGGCGGCGGTGTAACGCGGACAGACTGCGCTCAGTCGGCCGGGTGCAGCGGCACATAGAAACTGCCGCCCGCTCGCTGAAATTCTTGTGCCTTGACCGCCATGCCCTGCTGCAGTGCATCGGCTTCCGCCAGCCCTTTTTGCGCGGCAAATTCGCGTACCTCCTGCGTGATCTTCATTGAGCAGAACTTGGGGCCGCACATCGAGCAGAAGTGCGCCACCTTGGCGCTGTCCTTGGGGAGCGTCTCGTCGTGGTATTCCTGCGCCGTCTCGGGGTCCAGGCCCAGGTTGAACTGGTCCTGCCAGCGGAAGTCGAAACGCGCCTGGCTCAGCGCATCGTCCCGCGCACGGGCCCCGGGGTGGCCCTTGGCCACGTCGGCAGCGTGCGCGGCGATCTTGTAGGCGATGATGCCCTGCTTGACGTCGTCGCGGTCGGGCAGGCCCAGGTGCTCCTTGGGCGTGACGTAGCACAGCATGGCCGTGCCCATCCAGCCGATCATCGCGGCGCCGATGGCCGACGCAATGTGGTCGTAGCCGGGGGCGATGTCGATGGTCAGCGGGCCCAGGGTGTAGAACGGCGCCTCATGGCAGGTCTTGAGCTGCTCGGTCATGTTGGCCTGGATCATGTGCATGGGCACATGGCCGGGGCCTTCGATCATGGTCTGCACGTCGTTCTTCCAGGCGATCTGGGTCAGTTCGCCCAGCGTGTGCAGCTCGGCGAACTGGGCCTCGTCGTTGGCGTCGGACGCGCAGCCGGGCCGCAGGCCGTCGCCCAGGCTGAAGGCCACGTCGTACTGCTTCATGATGTCGCAGATGTCCTCGAAATGCTCGTACAGGAAGCTCTCGCGGTGGTGCGCCATGCACCACTTGGCCATGATGGAGCCGCCGCGCGAGACGATGCCCGTGCGCCGCTGCGCCGTGAGGTGGATGTAGGCCAGGCGCACGCCCGCGTGGATGGTGAAGTAGTCCACCCCCTGCTCTGCCTGCTCGATCAGGGTGTCGCGGAAGATTTCCCAGGTCAGGTCCTCGGCGATGCCGCCCACCTTTTCCAGCGCCTGGTAGATCGGCACGGTGCCGATGGGCACGGGCGAGTTGCGCACGATCCAGTCGCGCGTGGTGTGGATGTTCTTGCCCGTGGACAGATCCATTACATTGTCGGCGCCCCAGCGGATGGCCCAGACGAGCTTTTCCACTTCTTCTTCAATGCTCGACGTGACGGCCGAGTTGCCGATGTTGGCGTTGATCTTCACCAGGAAGTTGCGCCCGATGGCCATGGGCTCGACCTCGGGGTGGTTGATGTTGGCCGGGATGATGGCGCGGCCGCGTGCCACCTCGTCGCGCACGAACTCGGGCGTGATGATCTTGGGAATGCTCGCGCCCAGCGGATTTCCCATCAGGCGCTGCTCACGGCCTGCATCCTGCATGTACTGCGCCATCCACTCGCGCCGGCCGTTTTCGCGAATCGCCACGTATTCCATTTCGGGCGTGACGATGCCTTTGCGGGCGTAGTGCATCTGCGTGACGTTGGCGCCGCTCATGGCGCGCATTGGCTTGCGCTGCAGTGCTGCGGCCTCGGCGCGCAAGGCCGCCAGGCGCACAGCATCTTCGCTTTTCTGACCATCGTCCAGCGCCAGGGGTGGGCGGCCAGCATAGGTTTCGGTGTCGCCGCGCGCAGCGATCCAGGCACCCCGCACGCTGGGCAGTCCGCTGCGCACGTCAATCACGGCCGCAGGGTCGGTGTACGGGCCGGAGGTGTCGTAGACGCTGACCACCTCGCCGTTGGTGAGCCGGATATCGCGCACCGGCACACGCAGGTCCGCGTGCAACTGTCCGGGCAGATAGGCCTTGCGCGAAGCCGGGAAGGGCTCGCGGGCGCGCGCCAGTTGGGCAGCGAAGGATTCACGGGCAAGGGGGTCGGGGGCGTTCATGGTCAGGTCTCCAAGGTCCGGATGGTGGGGTGCTCCGGACTGGACCTGCGCCCGCCGCAGGCATGGGTTGCGCCTGCGGTGCGGCGTGCCTGCCGGATGGGCAGCCACGCAAACTGGGAGGGTCGGCTCTTCTTCCGCCGGTATGAACCGGATCAAGTTCGTCGGGTTCGCAGCAGGCCTGTAACACAGGCCGTTTGCATCTCAGCGCATCAGCACACCCCGGAGCAGGCGCGAGTATAGGCCAGCTTGGAAATCCGCGTCAGAACCCGCGTTCCAGAATCAGGACGGCAAAAAAGACGCTGGCAGCAATGATCGTCCACTTGAGGACAATGAAGCCCAGCCGCTTGTAGCGAGCCTGCCCCGTTCCCGCATAGAAGGCAAAGCAAAGCGCCGCCGCGAAAAGCAGCAGCATGACGATCCAGCGGAACAGCAACATGGAGAAAGCGCCTTGCCGATGCCTCGCTACCAGGCGCGCACAGGCTGTGCAAAGCCTGTCGGCGCCTGGCGCTCGTTGTCGAAGGTGACGATCTCCCAGGCCTCGGGCCGGGATTCAAGTTCGCGCAGCAGCAGGTTGTTCAGCGCATGGCCAGAGCGGAAGGCGCTGTAGGCCGCCAGAAGCGGCTTGCCCACCAGGTACAGGTCGCCCATGGCATCCAGGATCTTGTGCTTCACGAACTCGTCGTCGTAGCGCAGGCCATCGGCATTGAGCACCTTGTAGTCGTCCATGACGATGGCATTGTCCAGACCGCCACCCAGGGCCAGGCCGCTGGAGCGCATCATCTCGACGTCCTTGGTGAAGCCGAAGGTGCGGGCGCGCGCGATGTCACGGCTGTAGTTGCCCGTGCCCAGGTCGAACTCGACGCACTGCCCTGTGGAATCGACTGCCGGATGGGCGAAGTCGATCTCGAAGCGCAGTTTGAAGCCATGGTAGGGCTCAAGGCGCGCCCATTTGGCCTGTGCGCCATCGCCCTGGCGCACCTCGATGGGCGCTTTGACACGGATGAACCGCTTGGGAGCGTTTTGCAGGGCAATCCCGGCACTTTGCAGCAGGAACACGAAGGACGCAGAAGAACCGTCCAGGATGGGCACTTCCTCTGCCGTGATATCCACATACAGGTTATCCACCCCCAGGCCCGCGCAGGCCGACATCAGGTGCTCCACGGTGTGCACCCGCGCATTGCCCGAGGAGATGGTCGATGCCATGCGGGTGTCGGTCACGGCCAGGGTGGACACCGGAATGTCCACCGGCTCGGGAAGATCGATGCGCCGGAAAACGATGCCGGTATCAGGCTGGGCCGGGCGCAGGGTCAGCTCCACGCGCTGACCGCTGTGCAGGCCCACGCCGACCGCGCGGGTGAGGGACTTGAGGGTACGTTGCGCAAGCATCCGTTGATTTTAGTTTCGATGGAGATCCATCGCAGCCCTGCCCTCATCGCGTTTTTCTATCGTCGCGATGCAGCAGGGCAGGTGCACGGCCATCCGTGCACCTGCCGGGCTCAATCCGCCTGCTTGCGCAGGAAAGCCGGAATTTCCAGATCGTCCATGCCGCCCGAAGACAGTGCATCGACGCGGGCCGCCGCCTGCGTGCGATTGGTACGCCAGACGCTGGGCACGGCCATGTTGCCGTAGTCGGCCTGCCCCGCCGGCGCACCCAGCACGGCACTGCCGGCCCCGGTCATCACACTGCCGCCGGTCGGCATCGCATAGGCCATGTTGTCCGTTCCCGTGCGCAGGCCTCCCTGCACCACCGAAATCGGCTGGCGGCGCGCGTTGGCGCGCGACAGGCCGGTGGCCAGCACGGTCACGCGGATCTCGTCGCCCAGGCTTTCGTCGTAGGCAGCGCCAAAAATCACATGCGCATCGGTCGAAGCGTAGGCGTTGATGGTGGTCATGGCCAGACGCGACTCGGAAAGCTTCAGGCTCGACTTGCTGGCCGTCACCAGCACCAGCACGCCCTTGGCACCCGACAGGTCGACGCCTTCGAGCAGCGGGCAGGCAATGGCCTGTTCGGCAGCGATGCGCGCGCGGTCCGGACCGCTGGCGGTGGCCGTACCCATCATGGCCTTGCCGGGCTCGCCCATGATGGTGCACACGTCCTGGAAGTCGACGTTCACCTGGCCGAATTCGTTGATGATCTCGGAAATGCCGCCCACAGCGTTCTTCAGCACGTCGTTGGCGTGTGCAAACGCTTCATCCTGGGTGATGTCATCACCGAGCACTTCGAGCAGCTTCTCGTTGAGCACGACGATCAGCGAATCGACGTTGGCTTCCAGTTCGGCCAGGCCCGCGTCAGCGTTCTGCATACGGCGGCCACCTTCCCAGTCGAACGGCTTGGTCACCACCCCCACGGTGAGAATGCCCATTTCCTTGGCCACGCGGGCAATCACGGGGGCTGCGCCCGTGCCCGTGCCGCCGCCCATGCCGGCGGTGATGAACAGCATGTTCGCGCCCTGGATGGCCTCGCGGATGTTGTCCACGGCGGCCTCGGCGGCCTCACGGGCCCTTTCGGGCTTGCTGCCGGCACCCAGACCGCTCTGGCCCAGCTGGATCACGCGGTGCGCCGCGCTGCGCGAGAGCGCCTGCGCGTCGGTGTTGGCACTGACGAACTCCACACCCTGCACGTTGTGGGCCACCATGTGATCGACGGCATTGCCGCCGCCGCCGCCCACACCGATGACCTTGATCCGGGTGCCTTGGTTGAATTCTTCGACTTCGATCATTTCGATGGTCATGCTGAAGCTCCTCTTGCTGATGTATTTGCGATGAATGGTGAAAAATGGTTGCAGTGCGTGGCCTCAGGCCATCGTCGGTGCACGCGGGGTGGGCCGGTGCACCGCCATCGTTTTCGGGGGGGCGGGTGGGGCAGTACGTGCCAGGAAATACTGGACATGGTCAGAAGTTCCCCACGATGAAATCCTTGAACCGGCCAAAGGCAGACTGCACCGAGCCGCTCTTGTGCGCCACCTTGAAGCCGCGCATGCGCGCCAGGCGCGCCTCTTCGAGCAGCCCCATGACGGTGGCTGCACGCGGCTGGGCCACCATGTCGGCCAGCGCGCTGGAATACTTTGGAATGCCCCGGCGCACGGGCTTGAGGAAGATGTCCTCGCCCAGTTCCACCATGCCCGGCATGACCACGCTGCCGCCCGTGAGCACGATGCCCGACGACAGCACTTCTTCGTAGCCCGACTCGCGGATGACCTGCTGAACGAGCGAAAAAATCTCTTCCACGCGCGGCTCGATCACGCCGGCCAGCGCCTGCTTGCTGAGCATGCGCGGGCCGCGGTCGCCCAGGCCCGGCACTTCGACCTGGGCCTCGGGGTCGGCCAGCAACTGCTTGGCGTAGCCGCTTTCGACCTTGATGTCTTCGGCATCCTTGGTGGGCGTGCGCAGCGCCATGGCGATATCGCTGGTGATAAGGTCGCCAGCGATCGGGATCACCGCCGTGTGGCGAATGGCGCCGCCGGTGAAGATGGCCACGTCGGTCGTGCCCGCACCAATATCGACCACCACCACGCCCAGCTCGCGCTCGTCGTCAGTCAGCACGGCCTGGCTGGACGCCAGCGGATTGAGCAGAAGCTGCTCGACCTCCAGGCCGCAGCGGCGCACGCACTTGATGATGTTCTCGGCAGCGCTCTGCGCGCCGGTCACGATGTGGATCTTGGCCTCCAGCCGGATGCCGCTCATGCCAATGGGCTCTTTCACATCCTGCCCGTCGATCACGAACTCCTGCGGCTCTACCAGCAGCAGGCGCTGGTCGCTGGAGATGTTGATGGCCTTGGCCGTCTCGATCACGCGCGCCACGTCGGCGGCAGTGACCTCCTTGTCTTTCACGGCCACCATGCCGCTGGAGTTGAGGCCCCGGATGTGGCTACCGGTGATGCCGGTGTAGACGCGCTGGATCTTGCAGTCGGCCATCAGCTCGGCTTCTTTCAGTGCCTGCTGGATGCTCTGCACCGTGGCGTCGATGTTGACCACCACGCCACGCTTGAGGCCGTTGCTGGGGGCCACACCCAGGCCCGCGAGTTTCAGCTCGCCGCCTGGCAGCACCTCGGCCACCACGGCCATGATCTTGGCCGTGCCGATATCCAGCCCCACCACGACGTCTTTGTATTCTCTTGCCATATGCGTGTCTGCCTTTTGGTTCTTTGTGCTGTTCAGCGGCGGGCGGGCGCGTCCTGGCCCATCGTCACAGTCGTCACCCCACGCAGGCGAAGGGCATAGCCTCCGCCGTGGCGCAGGTCGGCCGACTCCAGTGCATCGGCGCGGCGCCCGTACTGTGCGGCCACCTGGGTAAGCGTGCGCACAAAACGCTCCGTGCGCTGCACCACCTCATCCCCCGATCCCCCCCCCAGTTCCACCTCGGCGCCACTGTCCATCACCATGCGCCACCCTCCCCGGCCTGTCAGCTCCAGCTCCTGCACCACCATGCCCAGCGGCTCCACCACTGTCTGTAACCGCCCGTGCATCTGCAGCACCTGGGCCGACTGTCCCTGCGGCCCTTTGAGCCGGGGCAGGCCTTCGTATTCGGCATCGTCCGCATTCGCATCGAACACTTCGCCCTGGCGGTTGACCATGGCCGTACCGGCCTCGTCGCCCCAGTTCGCCACGGCGCGGTGTTCCTGCAGCACCACCTGCAGGGTGCCCGGGTATTCGCGCCGCACCTGGGCGCTGCGCACCCAGGGCATCTGCTCAAAAGCGGCCCGCGCGGTATGCAGGTTGAGAGTGAAAAAGTTGCCCGCCAGATGCGGCGCCACGTTGGCCCGCAGCGTGACGGCGTTGTTGTGCACCAGGTCACCCTGCACCACGATGCGTCCGATGGCAAACGCCGGGTGGCGCAGCATCCACCAGGCGCCGGCTGCCAGCACCAGCACGACACAGCCCACGAACAGGACCGAGGCGGTCAGGTTCATGAGCTTGACGTCCAGCGGTGCGGGCAGCGTGTGGTTCATGCAGGGGTTCCTCCCACCGCACCCGGCGGGGTGTCGAGCGTGGCGCTGGCCAGCAGGCGCAGGCACAGGTCTTCGTAGCTGATGCCGGCCGACCGCGCGGACATGGGCACCAGCGAGTGCCCGGTCATGCCCGGCGAAGTGTTGATCTCCAGCAGGAAGGGCTGGCGGTCGCGGGCGCGGACCATGATGTCCGCCCGCGCCCAACCCCGGCAGCCCAGCGTGCGGAAGGCCTGCACCACCAGGCGCTGGATGGCGTCTTCCTCGGCTTGCGGCAGGCCGCTGGGGCAGTGGTATTGCGTGTCGTCGGTGAAGTACTTGTGCTGGTAGTCGTAGTTGCCCTGCGGCGCCACAATGCGAATCACCGGCAGCGCATGCGCGCTGGCGCCCTCGCCCAGAATCGGGCAGGTGGTTTCGTCTCCCTCGATGAACTGCTCGCACAGCACCTCGGGGTCGTAGCGCGAGGCCAGTTCGTAGGCCTTGGCACATTGGCCGGGGTCGGTCACCTTGGTCAGCCCGATGGTGGAACCCTCTCGGGCTGGCTTGACGATCATCGGCGCGCCCAGCGCGGCCAGGGCCTGTTCGGTTTCCTCGCCGCTGGCCACCTGGCGCCAGTCGGGCGTGGGCAGTCCCTCGGCACGCCAGATGCGCTTGGTCATGGTTTTGTCCATGGCGATGCTTGACGCCAGCACCCCCGGCCCGGTGTAGGGAATGCCCAGCAGTTCGAGCGCACCCTGCACCGTGCCATCCTCGCCGTGGCGGCCGTGCAGCGCGATGAAGCAGCGCGCAAAGCCCGCCTGCTTGAGTTCGCTCAGGTCGCTGTGGGCCGGATCGAAGGCATGGGCATCCACGCCGCGTGCGCGCAGGGCCTGCAGCACGCCCGCGCCCGACATGAGCGACACCTCGCGCTCGGCGGACGATCCGCCCATGAGCACGGCCACCTTGCCCAGTGCACGCACATCGATTTTTTGATCCACTTGACCCATTACGCTCGTCCTTCTTGCGCTGCATGCTCATTTTTTTGCAGCAACTCCACCACCTTGCCCGGCACGGCCCCAATGGAGCCTGCCCCCATGCACAGCACCACATCGCCATCCTGCGCGAGGTCGGCGATGGCCTGCGGCAGCGCCACCACGTCGTCCACGAACACCGGCTCGACGCGCCCGGCCACGCGCAACGCGCGGGCCAGAGAACGGCCATCGGCAGCCACCACCGGTGCCTCACCCGCGGCATAGACTTCGGTGAGTAACACCGCATCGGCGCCACCGATGACCTTGACGAAGTCCTCGAAACAGTCGCGCGTGCGGGAATAGCGGTGCGGCTGAAAGGCCAGCACCAGACGCCGTCCCACGAAGGCGCCGCGCGCCGCCGCCAGCGTGGCGGCCATCTCCACGGGGTGGTGGCCGTAATCGTCGATCACGGTGAACTGGCCGCCATCGCGGGTGGGCAGGTCGCCATAGCTCTGGAAGCGTCGCCCCACGCCCTTGAACTGGGCCAGCGCACGCAGCACGGCATCGTCGGGAATGTTCAGCTCCACCGCCACGGCAATGGCCGAGAGCGCGTTGAGCACGTTGTGCTCGCCCGCCAGATTCAGCACCACCTCCATGTCCGGCAGCGTCACGCCGTTGCGCCGCTGCACGGTGAAGTGCATCTGCGCACCCACGGCCCGCACGTTGACGGCGCGCACCTGCGCATCCTCGGAGAAGCCGTAGCTGGTGATGGGACACGACACCTCGGGCACGATCTCGCGCACGGCCGGGTTGTCGATGCACAGGATAGCCGTGCCGTAGAACGGCATGCGGTGCAGAAAGTCGACAAACGCCTTCTTGAGCCGGCCGAAGTCATGGCCGTAGGTCTCCATGTGGTCGGCGTCGATGTTCGTCACCACCGCCATCACGGGCAGCAGGTTCAGGAAGGAGGCGTCGGACTCGTCGGCCTCGACCACGATGTGTTCGCCGCTGCCGAGCTTGGCGTTCGCGCCTGCGCTGTTCAGGCGCCCGCCGATCACGAAGGTCGGGTCCAGCCCGCCCTCGGCCAGCACGCTGGTGACCAGGCTGGTTGTCGTCGTTTTGCCGTGTGTGCCGGCAATGGCGATGCCCTGCTTGAGACGCATCAGCTCGGCCAGCATGAGCGCGCGCGGCACCACCGGAATCTTCTTCGCACGGGCGGCCAGCACTTCGGGGTTGTCGGCCTTGACAGCCGTGGAGGTGACCACGGCATCGGCCCCATCGATGTGGGCCGCCGCATGGCCCAGGTGAGTGGCGATGCCCAGCGCCTGCAGGCGCCGCAGCGTCGGGCTGTCCGAAAGGTCGGAACCCGAAATGTGGTAGCCCAGGTTGAACAGCACCTCGGCGATGCCGCTCATGCCCGAACCGCCCAGACCTACAAAGTGGATATGGCGGATTGCGTGTTTCATGCTGCTACTTCCTCACACGCGGTCACCACCTCGCGGGTGGCGTTGATTTTTTGCATTGATTTGGCCTTCAGCGCCCGTTCCATAAGCGCTGTACGCTCCATATTTTGTAGCAATTCTGCCAGCATCTGGGGCGATAGGTCACGCTGCTGCACCAGCCAGCCGCCCCCGGCCTGCACGAGGAACTGCGCGTTGGTGGTCTGGTGGTCGTCCACTGCCGCCGGAAACGGCACAAACACCGCAGCCGCGCCTACGGCGGCGATCTCGGTGACCGTGCTGGCGCCCGCGCGGCAGACGATGATGTCGGCCTGCGCGAAAGCGCTGGCTGTGTCCTCGATAAAAGGCGTCAGTTCAGCCTGCACACCGGCCGCCTGGTAGTTGGCGCGCAAGGCGTCGATCTGCGCCGCGCCGCTCTGGTGCGTGACCACGGGGCGCTGTTCTTGCGGAATCAAGGCCAGCGCCTGCGGCACGATCTCGTTGAGCGCGCGCGCACCCAGACTGCCGCCCACCACCAGCAGACGCAGCGGCCCGGTGCGGCCCGCGAAACGTTCGGCCGGTGCGGCCTGGCGCGTGAACGCGGAGCGCAGCGGGTTGCCCACCCACTGGGCTTTTTTGAGCACATCGGGGAAGGCGGTGAAAACGCGGTCGGCCACGCCGGCCAGCACCTTGTTGGCCATGCCGGCGACCGAGTTCTGCTCGTGCAGCACCAGCGGGCAACCCGCCAGCACGGCCATCATTCCGCCCGGAAAGCTGATGTAGCCCCCCAGACCCACCACCACGTCAGGCCGCACGCGACGCACCACCTGCCAAGCCTGCCAGAAGGCGCGCAGCAGGCGCAAGGGCAGCAAGGCCAGCGTGGTCAGGCCCTTGCCGCGCACACCCGAAAAATCGATGGTCTCCAGCGCAAAGCCCTGCGCAGGCACGATGCGCGACTCCATGCTGCCCGGCGCGCCGAGCCAGTGCACGCACCATCCCCGCGCGCGCAACTCCTCGGCCACGGCCAAGCCCGGGAAAATATGGCCGCCGGTGCCGCCGGCCATGATGAGGGCGACCTTGTCGCGCGCGCCCGTCATGCCCGGCCTCCCCGCATGAGCAGTTTGTTTTCATAGTCCACCCGCAGCACCACGGCGATGGCGACGAGGTTCATCAGGATCGCGGAGCCGCCGTAACTCATCAGCGGCAGCGTCAGTCCCTTGGTGGGCAGCGCGCCCAGGTTCACCCCCATGTTGATGAAGGCCTGGAAGCCCATCCAGATCGCCACGCCCTGCGCCACCAGGCCCGAGAACACGCGATCGAGCGCAATGGCCTGGCGACCGATGTGCATGATGCGGCGCGTCATCCACAGGAACAGCACGATGAGCGTGAGCACACCCACCAGGCCGAATTCTTCGCCGATCACGGCCAGCAGGAAGTCGGTGTGCGCCTCGGGCAGCCAGTGGAGCTTTTCCACGCTGCCGCCCAGACCCACGCCAAAAATCTCACCGCGTCCGAAGGCAATCAGCGAGTGCGAGAGCTGGTAGCCCTTGCCCAGGGCATGCTCTTCGCTGAACGGGTCGAGGTAGGCAAACACGCGCTCGCGCCGCCAGGGCGAGCTGGCGATCATCAGGCCGAACGCCGCCACCAGGATGCCGGAAATCAGGAAGAACATGCGGGCATTGACGCCCCCCAGGAACAGAATCCCCATCGCGATCACGGCCACCACCAGAAAGGCGCCCATGTCGGGCTCGGCCAGCAGCAGCACGCCCACGATGGCCACGGCGGCGCCCATGGGCAGCACGGCGCGGAAGAACCGCTCCTTCACATCCATCTTGCGGCACATGTAGTCGGCCGCGTAGATGAGCACGGCGAACTTGGCCAGCTCCGACGGCTGGAAGTTCATGATGCCCAGGCTGAGCCAGCGGCGCGCACCATTGACCACCGTACCCACATGCGGCACCAGCACCAGAACCAGCAGCGCCAGAGCGAACACGAAGAGCACACGCGCTGACCGCTCCCAGGTGGCCATGGACACCTGGAAGGCCAGCAGCGCGGCCACAAAGGCCATGACCAGTGCGAACAGGTGACGCATCAGAAAATGCGTAGGCGCAATCTTGCCGAAACGCGGGTTGTCCGGCATGGCAATCGATGCCGAATAGACCATGACCAGCCCCCAGGACAGCAAAGCCACCACCACCCACAGCAGCGCCTGGTCAAAACCCAGCACACTGGCGGGGGTGGCCGTGGTCTGGCGGTATTCGGTGCCGCCTGCGCGCACGGGCAGCACGATGGCCGCCTTGCCCGGCAAGCCACCGAGCCAGCCGGTCATGCGCTGCAGGAAGCTGCCCGGGGCGGTGGTGGCTCCACTCATGCCATGCCCCCCAGGTCCTGGCCTGCGTCCTGCGCCAGCTGGCGCACGGCATCCACAAACACCTGCGCGCGGTGCGCGTAGTCCTTGAACATGTCAAAACTCGCGCAGGCGGGCGACATCAGCACCGCATCACCGGCATGGGCACGCTGGGTGGCCTGCTGCACCGCGTCAGGGAGCGTGGCGGCGTCGTGCAACGCGATGCCCGTGTCCTCGAGCGCCGCGCGGATGCGCGGCGCGTCGCGGCCGATCAGCACCACGGCGCGGGCGTAGCGCGCGATCGGTGCCGCCAGCGGCGAGAAATCCTGCCCCTTGCCTTCGCCGCCGAGGATCACCACGATGCGCCGCTCGGCGCCCAGGCCGGTCAGGGCAGCCACGGTGGCGCCCACGTTGGTGCCCTTGCTGTCGTCGAAATACTCCACACCGTTCAGGATGCCGACCGGCTCCACGCGGTGCGGCTCGCCCCGGTATTCGCGCAGGCCATAGAGCATGGCGCCCAGCGGACAGCCCGCAGCCGTGGCCAGCGCCAGAGCGGCCAGCGCGTTCACGGCGTTGTGGCGGCCCCGGATGCGCAGGGCATCGGCGGGCATGAGACGCTGGATGTGCAGTTCCTCTTCGTGCAGCTTGGAGCGCTTGATGGTTTCGTCGGCCTCCTGCGCGCGCACCAGCCAAGCCATGCCGCTGACGACCTCGATGCCGAAGTCGCCCGGGCGCTGCGGCATGTCGCCCCCGAAGGTGATGTGCGGGCGCAGTTGCGGTTTCTGCAGCTTCACGCGCACCGGCTCAGGCAACATCTGCATCACCGCCGCATCTTCGCGGTTGAGCACCATCAGGCCCGTCTGGCCAAAAATGCGCGTCTTGGCCCCGGCGTAGGCTTGCATGTCGCCATGCCAGTCCAGGTGATCCTGCGTGACGTTGAGCACCGTGGCGGCCGTAGGCTCAAAACCGGTCACACCATCGAGCTGGAAGCTCGACAGCTCCAGCACCCAGACCTCGGGCAAATCGCCAGCGTCGATGCGACCGGACAGGGTATCGAGCAGCGTGGGGCCGATGTTGCCGGCCACGGCGACCGTCCTGCCTGCATGCTCGACCAGCCGCCCTGTGAGCGAAGTGACTGTGGTCTTGCCGTTCGTACCCGTGATGGCCAGCACTGCGGGCCCATAACCATGTGCCTCACGCAGCGCACCCAAGGCCTTGGAATACAGGTCCAGTTCGCCGCCAACGACCACCCCATGGGCGCTGGCAGCTTCGAAAACAGGAGCAACCACGGCCGGACTCAGGCCCGGCGAGCGGTACACCGCCGCAAGCCCCTGGCTCTCCACCAGCGCGGCACCGAACTCGCCCGCCACAAAGCGCACCTGCGGCAGCTCCTGCTCCAACTGGGGCAACTGCGGTGGCGCAGCCCGCGTGTCGGCCACGGTGACCTGCGCGCCACAGCGCACGCACCAGCGCGCCATGGCCAGGCCCGAGGCGCCCAGCCCCAGGATGAGGATGTTCTGGCCCTGCATCGGTAGGCTGGATTCCAGCGGCCAGCCGGCGGGCACCGGAGAATGCGCCACGGCCTCGGATACCGCACCCGGCTCCGCTGCGGCCTGCGCCGCCGGATCGGGCTCGGGCGCGCCTGCGTCGGCGAAGATCTGCGCCACGAAGGCGGCGGCATCCTTGGCGGCCGTGAGGGTGTGCGGCAGCACGGGCGCCGCCACGGTGGCCGCCTCCGGCACGGGCGCGGCCGTCTCCTGCGGCGCCGCTGGCTCCGGGGAAAGATCGGGGAGATCGTCGTTCGGGGTCATCGCAGCTTCAGCGTGGACAGGCCGATGAGGCACAACAGCATGGTGATGATCCAGAAGCGCACGACGACCTGCGTCTCCTTCCAGCCACTCTTCTCGAAATGGTGGTGCAGTGGCGCCATCTTCAGCAGGCGCCGGCCTTCGCCGTATTTGCGCTTGGTGTACTTGAACCAGGTCACCTGCAGCATCACCGACAGCGCCTCGACCACGAAGATGCCGCCCATGATGGCCAGCACGATCTCCTGGCGCACGATCACGGCAATCGTCCCCAGAGCGGCGCCCAGCGCCAGCGCGCCCACATCGCCCATGAACACCTGGGCCGGGTGCGTGTTGAACCACAGGAAGGCCAGGCCCGCACCAGCCATGGCCGCGCAGAAAATCAACAGCTCGCCCGCGCCCGGAATGTGCGGAAAGAACAGGTACTTGGAATACACCGCGCTGCCCGCCACATAAGCGAAGATGCCCAGTGCCGAGCCCACCATCACCACCGGCATGATGGCGAGACCGTCGAGACCGTCGGTCAGGTTGACAGCGTTGCTTGAACCCACGATGACGAGGTAGGTCAGGATGACGAAGCCGAGCACGCCCAGCGGGTAGCTCACTTCCTTGAAAAACGGCAGCAGCAGACCCGCCTTCGGGGGCAGGTTCACGTCAAAACCCGAGCGCACCCAGGAGACGAACAGCTCCAGCACCTTGAGATTGGAGCTTTCCGAGATACTGAACACCAGGTAGAGCGCCGCCAGCAGTCCGATGATCGACTGCCACAGGTACTTCTCGCGCGAGCGCATGCCGTTGGGGTCTTTGTAGACCACCTTGCGCCAGTCGTCGGCCCAGCCGATGGCACCGAAACCCAGCGTGACAATCAGCACGATCCAGACGAAGCGGTTCGACAGATCCGCCCACAACAGGGTCGAGAGCGCGATCGACATCAGGATCAGCACGCCCCCCATGGTCGGCGTGCCGCTCTTGACATGGTGCGTTTCCATGCCGTTGGTGCGGATGGGCTGGCCTATCTTGAGTTCGGTGAGACGCCGGATCACACGCGGCCCGGCGAACAGGCCGATCAGCAGCGCCGTCACGGCGCCCAGCACCGCGCGCAGCGTGAGGTACTGGAACACGCGCAGAAAGCCGAGGTCCGGCGACAGGCCTTGCAGCCATTGGGCGATCCACATCAGCATGGGACACCCCGGGAATTCATGCGGTCAACGCGTTGTGCCATGGCTTGCCTCCTGCGCTGCTGCCGGTTGCTCTGCGGTGGCTGCGATCGCCTCCACCACCTGTTCCATCTTCATGAACCGCGATCCCTTCACAAGCACGCTGCCCACGGCGGGCAGGGCTTCGCGCACCGCTGCCTGCAGCGATGCCATGTCATTGAAATGCCGGGCGCCGCCGAAAGCGGCCACCGCATGCGCAGACTGCGCACCCAGCGCGTACAGCTGCTCGATACCGCGCACCTGCGCATGTGCGCCCGCCTCGGCGTGGAACTCCGGCCCCTGATCTCCCACTTCGCCCATGTCGCCGAGCACCAGCAGGCGCGGCGCGGGCAGCTCGGCCAGCACGTCGATGGCGGCGCGCATGGAGTCGGGGTTGGCGTTGTAGCTGTCATCCACCACGGTGACGGCGCGCGCGCCGCTGGCCACGCTGAAGGCGCGCGAGCGTCCCTTGACCGGCGTGAACGCCGAAAGGCCGCGTGCGACGGCCTCCAGGGGCACGCCCGCCGCCAGCGCGCAGGCCGTGGCGGCCAGGGCGTTGGTGACGTTGTGGCGGCCGGCGATGTGCAGAGCGCATTCCAGAGCGCCCTGCGGTGTAGCAAGCTGCACACGCCAGGCGCCTTCGCCCCAATCGGCCGCCGTGCAGCGCACGTCGGCGCCGTTACCGCCAAAGGTCAGGCAGCGGCGCGTGCCGGCCAGCCCCTGCCACAGCGGCGTGTAGGTGTCGCCCGCCGGAAAGACGGCCACGCCATCCTCGGGCAGGGCCGCCAACACGGAGCCGTTTTCCTCGGCCACGGCCTGCACCGTGTGCATGAATTCCAGGTGCTCGCGCTGGGCGTTGTTCACCAGCGCCACGGTGGGCCGCGTGATATGGGCCAGGGTGGCGATCTCGCCCGGATGGTTCATGCCCAGCTCGACCACGCCGATGCGGTGCTGCGCCGTGAGGCGCAGCAAGGTCTGCGGCACGCCGATGGCATTGTTCAGGTTGCCCTGGGTCGAGAACGCGGCCTCCAGCGCATGGGCACGCAGGATGGCGGCGATCATCTGCGTCACCGTGGTCTTGCCGTTGCTGCCGGTCACGGCGATCAGCGGCAGAGTGAATTGCGCACGCCAACCTGCTGCGACAAGCCCCAGGGCCTCCAGGCTGTCAGGCACCTCGATGCCGCTCAAGCCCGCCTGGGCCAGGCCGCCATGGGCGATGGCGGCCACGGCGCCGGCCGCGTGCGCCTGGGGCAGGAACTGGTTGGCGTCGTAGCGCTCGCCCTGGAGGGCGACGAACAGATCTCCGGCCACCAAGGTGCGCGTGTCGGTGTGCACGCGCCCCACCGGCGTGGCCGCGTCGCCCACGAGCCGCGCTTGCGGCATGCGCGGGGCGATCCAGGCAAAGGCCTGCTGCAGGGTCATCATTGCCATGTGCTGGCCCCCCTGCGCCGCAGCGCCTCGCGCGCCTGCGCCATGTCGGAGAACGGGCGGCGCACGCCAGCGGTCTCCTGGTAGTCCTCGTGGCCCTTTCCGGCGATCAGCACTACGTCCTGCGCCGCTGCCTCCTGCAGCGCCAGCGCGATGGCCGCCTCACGGTCAGGCTCGGCGCGCACGGTCTCGCCGGCGATCATGCCCAGCAGAATCTGGTGAATGATGTGTGCCGGGTCTTCGCTGCGCGGGTTGTCGCTGGTGACCACCACCCAGTCGGCGTGGCGTTGGGCGCTGGCCCCCATCAGCGGGCGCTTGCCGGCGTCGCGGTCGCCGCCGCAGCCGAACACGCACCAGAGCTGGCCGCCGCGCGCGCGCGCCAGCGGGGCCAGGGCCTGCAGGGCCTTGTCGAGAGCATCGGGCGTGTGGGCATAGTCCACGGCCACCAGCGGCTGCCCGGGCGCCACCAGCCGCTCCATCCGGCCGGGCACCGGCACGAGCTGCGCGCAGGCCTGCACGGCGTCCTTCAGCGGCACGCCCAGAGCGCGCAGTCCGGCGATCACGCCGAGCAGGTTGGAGACGTTGTAGTCGCCGATCATCGCCGTCTGCAACACTTGGCGGTCGGCCCCTTCCACCACGGTGAAGCGCAGTCCACCGTCACCCCAGCCGATGTCCGTAGCGCGCAGGCGCGCGTCCTGGTGCATGGACACGCTCCACAGATCCAGCCCGCGCCCTTGCATCGACCGGTGCAATTCGGCGCCACGCGTGTCGTCGATATTGACCACAGCGGCCTGCAAGGCCGGCCAGTCAAACAGCGCGGTCTTGGCCTGCCAGTAAGCGTCCATGCTGGCGTGGTAGTCCAGGTGGTCCTGCGTGAAGTTGGTGAACAAGGCCACGCGGATGCGCGTGCCCGCGAGCCGGTGCTCGGCCAGGCCGATGGACGAGGCCTCGATGGCACAGGTGCGCACGCCGGCATCGGCAAACTGGCGGAAGGCCCGCTGCAGCCGCACCGGATCCGGCGTGGTCATGCCGGTGGATTCCAGCGCATCCGGCATTCCAATGCCCAAAGTACCCACCAGGGCGCATGGAGAAAGCGCCACATGCTTCAAATTCGGTAGCGCATGCGCCAGCCACCAAGCGGTGCTGGTCTTGCCGTTGGTGCCGGTGACGGCGAGCACCTCCAATGCCTGGCTGGGCGCGCCAAACCACTCTGCGGCGATCAGGCCCGTAGCTGCCTTGAGCCGGGGCAGCGCAGCGATGTCCTCGCCCGCGAAGCCGAAGGGTTCCGCGCCCTCGTGCTCGACCAGGCAGGCGGCGGCGCCGCGCACCAGGGCGTCCTGCACATGGGCGCGGCCATCGGTGGCAGCGCCGGGCCAGGCGATGAAGCCATCACCGGGCTCGACCAGGCGACTGTCGGTGCGCAACGTGCCGGTGACGCGCACGCGCAACCACTGCACAGCAGCCGAGGAGTTGGCAAGGATGTGCGTCACAGCGACTCCTCCACCACTTCGGCCACGATCTGCGGTTTGACGGCCATGTCGGGCTGCGCACCCATCATGCGCAGCGTCTGCTGCACCACTTCGCTGAACACGGGCGCGGCCACGGCGCCGCCGTAGTACACGCCGTTGCTCGGCTCGTCGACCATGACGGCGACGATGATGCGCGGCTTGTCGATGGGCGCCATGCCAGTGAACCAGGCGCGGTACTTGCCGCTGGAGTAGCTCTTGCCCACCTGCTTGCGCGCCGTGCCCGACTTGCCGCCGACCGAGTAGCCCACCGTCTGGGCCTTCTGCCCCGTGCCGCCGGGGCCGGCAGCCATCTGCAGCATCTTGCGCACCGCATCGGCGGTCTGCGGCGAAAAGACGGGCACGCCCACCACCGGCTCGGTGCTCTTGAGCATGGTGGCCGGGATGATCTGGCCGTTGTGCGCGAACACGGTGTACGAGCGGGCCATCTGGAACAGGCTGGCCGACAGGCCATAGCCATACGACATGGTGGCCTGCTCGATCGGGCGCCATGTCTTGTAGGGGCGCAGGCGGCCGCTGACGGCGCCCGGAAATCCGATCTGAGGCTTCTGCCCGAACCCGGCCGCCGAGAAGGTTTCCCACATCTCACGGGCCGGCATCTGCATGGCCAGCTTGGTGGTGCCGACGTTGCTTGACTTCTGGATCACGCCTTCCACCGTAAGCGCACCATGGTTGTGCGTGTCGGAGATGGTCGAGCCAGTGATGGTGATGCGCCCCGGCGCCGTGTCGACCACGGTGTTTGGGCGCACACGGCCGCTCTCGAGCGCAAGACCGATGGTGAACGGCTTCATGGTCGAACCGGGCTCGAAGGTATCGGTGATGGCCCGGTTGCGCAGCTGCTCGCCCGACAGGTTCTGCCGTTTGTCCGGCGAATAGCTCGGATAGTTGGCCAGTGCCAGCACCTCGCCGGTGACGGCGTCAAGCACCACCACGCTGCCGCCCTTGGCCTTGTGCGCCTGCACCTGGTCGCGCAGCTTCTGGTAGGCGAAGAACTGCACCTTGCTGTCGATGGAGAGCTGCATGTCGCGCCCATCCACCGGCGGAACCACCTCCCCCACGCCTTCGACCACGCGGCCCAGGCGGTCCTTGATGACGCGGCGCGAGCCCGGCTTGCCCGCCAGCAGATCGTTGAAGGCCAGCTCCATGCCTTCCTGGCCCTTGTCCTCGACATTGGTGAAGCCCACCACATGGGCAGCGGCCTCGCCCTCGGGGTATTGACGCTTGTATTCCTTGCGCTGGTAAATGCCCTTGATCCCCAGTTCGGCGATCTTCTGGCCCACGTCCCAGTCCAGCTGGCGCTTGATCCAGACGAAGGTCTTGTCTTCGTCAGCCAGCTTCGCCTGAAGCTCGGCCAGGGGCATGCCCATGAGGCGGGCCAGCACCTTGAGCTTGGCACGCACTTCCGGCTGGTCCTGCTCGACGTCTTCGGGAATGGCCCAGATGCTGGCCGCAGGCACGCTGGATGCCAGGATCAGGCCGTTGCGGTCCAGAATCTTGCCCCGGTTGGCAGGCAGTTCCAGCGTGCGCGCAAAACGCACCTCGCCCTGGCGCTGGTAAAAATCATTGCCGACCACCTGCACATACGCCGCCCGTGCACCCAGACCGACGAAGCCCAGCGCGATCATCGCCACGATGAACTTGCTGCGCCATACCGGCGTCTTGCTCGCCAGCAAGGGGCTGTGGGCATAGAGCACGCTGCGGCTCATGGCCGGGCCTCCGCAGACGCCTGCGCGGGCAGGGGGTCGGTCACATACTGCGTGATGGCGGGAGTGACCGTGCGCATGTGCAACTTGTTGCGCGCCAGCGTCTCCACGCGCAGCGGCGTGGCCTGGGCCCGCTTTTCCACCTGCAGGCGCTGGTGTTCGGTCTCCAGACGGCGTGCCTCGGCCAGCGCACGGTCCAGCTCGGTGTAGAGCAGGCGCGACTCATACTGCGTGCGCACCAGAAAAAGCGCACTCGCAATGACCAGCAGCAGCAGAACAATGCTCAACCGTGTCATGCCGGCACCTCGGTGCGCTCGGCAACGCGCATCACGGCGCTGCGCGCGCGCGGGTTGGCCGCCACTTCGGCGGCACCCGGCTTGATGCGGTCCAGCGCCTTAAGCCGCATCGGCTGGGGCACGGCGAACGGCGCGCGGCGGTCATAGACCTCCTTGGAGTGCTGCGCGATGAACTGCTTGACGATGCGGTCTTCCAGCGAGTGAAAACTGATCACCACGAGCCGCCCACCGGGCTGCAGCACCGACAGGCTGGCCTCTAGCGCCTGTTGCAGCTCTTCAAGTTCGGCGTTGATGAAAATCCGAAGAGCCTGAAATGTGCGCGTGGCAGGGTTCTGGCCCGACTCACGGGTCTTGACCGCGCCAGCCACGAGATCGGCCAGTTCTGCGGTGGTAGCGAGAGGCCCCCTTTCCTGCCGCCGAGCAACAATCGCCTTTGCAATGGGGCCAGCAAACCGTTCTTCACCGCATTCACGTATCACCTCCGCAATCTGCCCTACTTCGGCGTCTGCCAGCCACTCGGCCACACTCTGACCGCGCGTGGTGTCCATGCGCATGTCCAGCGGACCGTCGAAACGGAAACTGAAACCCCGCTCGGGTGTATCGATCTGGGGCGAACTCACGCCCAGGTCCATCAGCACGCCGGCCGCGCTGCCGGGTGGCAGGTCTGCCAGATGGCGAAAGCCTTCGTGCCGAATGGAAAAACGCGCATCCTGGATGCGCGCTGCTTCTTGGATGGCCTCGGGGTCCTTGTCGAACGCCAGCAGGCGCCCCTGCGGCGACAGCCGTGAGAGGATGCGCCGCGCATGCCCTCCCCGGCCGAACGTGCCGTCGATCCAGGTGCCCGACGGCGCGTCTCCCGCGCCCGCCAGGAGCGCATCGACCGCTTCATTGAGCAGCACGGTGGTGTGGGGTGTGGTGGATTCGGTCACGCCGCGCCTTAGAAGGAGAAGTCCTTGAAGACATCCGGCATCTCGGCCTGCATGGCCGCAGCCTCCTTGGCCTCGTAGGTCGCCTTGTCCCACAGCTCGAAGTAGCTGCCCATGCCCAGCAGGACCGCGTCCTTGGTCAGGCCCGCGAACTCGCGCAGCTCGGGCGAGACCAGCGCCCGGCCCGTGCCGTCCATTTCGACGTCCATGGCATTGCCCAGGTAGATGCGCTTTGCCCACTGGCCTTGCGTCGCGATGTGCGCGCTGAACTTTTCCCACGCGGGACGTGGAAACACCATGAGGCAACCGTCCGGGTTCTTGGTGATGACGAGCTGGCCGGCGGCTTGCGCGCTCAGGGCGTCACGATGCCGGGTCGGCACGGAAAGCCGACCCTTCGCATCCAGACTGAGCGAAGAAGCCCCTTGAAACACTGCCCTGACCCCTTGTTGTTCGATCGACCCGCCCACCCATCCGAAACGGGGAGCAATGGCACTTTTCACCACTAAATTGCACTTTTTTGCACTGTAGCAGGAAAAACCTCTCCAACAAGGGGGCTTGCAACATCTACTTGCAATGAAATCAAGGACTTAGGCGCGATTTCGCACCCATCAAAGACAGAAAAATCGTTACAGGAAAAGCAGTTAGCAAGTCCTGTGAAAGTAACACCTGAGGCATTGCACGCGGCAAAAAAGTCCCCGCCGGCGGCGGGGTGGGGATTCAGAGAATGAAGCGGGAGAGATCTTCATCCTGGCTCAGCGCCTGCAAGCGCTCGTCCACATAGGACGCATCCACGGTCACCGTCTGGCCGCTGCGGTGCGCGGCATCGAAGCTGACTTCATCGAGCAGCCGCTCCATCACGGTGGAGAGGCGGCGCGCGCCGATGTTCTCGGTACGCTCGTTGACCTCAAAGGCGATGCGCGCCAGGCGCGTGACGCCCTCGGGAGTGAACTCCAGTGTGACACCCTCGGTGGCCAGCAGGGCCTGGTACTGGCGCACCAGAGAGGCGTGGGTCTGCGTCAGGATGGCTTCAAAATCCTGCACCGAGAGGGAGTCAAGCTCCACCCGGATCGGGAAACGCCCCTGCAGTTCGGGAATCAGGTCACTCGGCTTGGCGAGGTGGAAAGCCCCCGACGCAATGAACAGGATGTGGTCGGTCTTGACCATGCCGTACTTGGTGGACACCGTGGTGCCCTCCACCAGCGGCAGCAGGTCGCGCTGCACGCCCTGGCGCGAGACGTCGGCACCGCTGGTTTCCTGGCGTGCGGCCACCTTGTCGATCTCGTCGATGAAGACAATGCCGTTCTGCTCGGCGTTCTGGATGGCGCGAACCTTGATCTCTTCCTCGTTCACCAGCTTGCCCGCTTCTTCCTCGATGAGCAGGCGGCGCGCCTCGGCAATCGGCAGCTTGCGCGCCTTGCGCTTGCCCTGGCCCATCTGGCTGAACACCCCGCGCAACTGTTCGGCCATGTCCTCCATGCCGGCAGGGCCCATGATTTCGAGCTGGGGCCGGCTTTCGGCCAGATCGATCTCGATCTCCTTGTCGTCGAGCTGGCCCTCCCGCAGTTTCTTGCGAAACACCTGGCGGGCCGTGCTGTCGGCCGGCGGCTCGGCACCGGGGGCGCGCGCCATGGGGATGAGCACGTCCAGAATGCGCTCTTCGGCGGCGTCTTCGGCGCGCGTGCGCACCTGACGCACCTGGGCCTCGCGCTCCTGTTTGACCGCCATCTCGGCCAGGTCGCGGATGATGGCATCCACGTCCTTGCCCACATAACCGACCTCGGTGAACTTGGTGGCCTCGACCTTGATGAACGGCGCATCGGCCAGGCGCGCCAGGCGGCGCGCAATCTCGGTTTTGCCCACGCCGGTCGGGCCGATCATGAGAATGTTCTTGGGCGTGATTTCGTGGCGCAGAGGCTCTTGCACCTGCTGGCGCCGCCAGCGGTTGCGCAGCGCAATCGCCACGGCTCGCTTGGCGTTGGACTGGCCGACGATGTGCCGGTCGAGTTCGGAAACGATTTCCTGGGGGGTCATGGACGACATGGAATATCTCAATCAAAACAGCCATTAACGCCCGTCAATCAAGCGCAAAAAGCTATTGAATCAATAGCAAATCAAGACGCTTACAGCGTCTCGATGGTGTGCTGCATGTTGGTGTAGATGCACAGTTCACCGGCGATGCCCAGCGACTTGCGCACGATCTCTTCGGCCGACAGATCGGTGTTCTGCAGCAGCGCCTTGGCGGCCGAGTGCGCATAGGCGCCGCCCGAACCAATGGCCACGATGCCCTGCTCGGGCTCCAGCACATCGCCGTTGCCGGTGATGATGAGCGAGGCTTCGTGGTCGGCCACAGCCAGCATGGCTTCCAGGCGGCGCAGCACACGATCGGTGCGCCAGTCCTTGGTCAGCTCGATGGCGGCCCGCACCAGGTGACCCTGGTGCTTGTCCAGTTTGGCCTCGAAGCGCTCGAACAATGTGAAGGCGTCTGCCGTGGCACCGGCAAATCCGGCCAACACCTTGCCGTGGTGAATCTTGCGCACCTTGCGCGCCGACCCCTTGACGATGATGTTGCCCAGCGTCACCTGGCCGTCGCCGCCGATGGCGACCTGGATGCCGTCCGCCGTCTGCCGGCGCACGCTGAGGATGGTGGTCCCATGGAACACCGGGGATTCGCTGGATGCATTCATAACGACGGCACTTGGGGGCGGCGGCACCATTTGCAAGCCACCCCCGGCAGGACAGGATCAGTTCTTGCGCGGAACAACCCAGGCATGCTCGTTGACGCCCACCACGTTGAAAAACACCGCCACCAGGCGATGCAGATTCTGGAACTGCACCACGCGGCCATGGGCCTGCTGTTCGGCGGCCCAGTTGAGCACCGAGCCGGCGGCCGAGAAGTCGATGCGGATCAGGCGGTCGCAGGGAATGATGAGCGGCTCGCCCGCAGGCACCTGCCCCTCCATCCCCGCCAGCAAGGCCCCCGCATCGCCTTCGATATGTCCCGAAAGCCCCGCTGGGCCGGGTGCCGGCGGGCGCGTTTCGCCAAAGCCGGAGAGGGGCGCGGGCACGGTGGCATCCGACCAGTGGGGGCGCGCCACCAGTTCCGCCATGGGCGCCGGGGCTGAAACGGGCGCCGGGGCTGAACTGTCGCTGTAGCCGCAGCGCGGCGATGCCCAGGACGGTGGGGAAACCTCGTAGGTCACACAGTAATCGAGCGCCACCATCTCGAACTCGTCCGGGCGCCCCATGAAGCGCAGCGCCGCCATGCGCAGGCGCCACCACTCGGGGTTGGCGCTGCGGTCCCCCGACTGGGTATGCGCCTCCATCAGGGCCTGCAAGACCTCGGCGCCCACAAACACAATCTGCGTATTCAGATCGGCCCAGCGCGTGAACTCATTGGCCAGCGCGGTCAACGCGGCATCATCGATGGACTGGATTCGCGACCAGGTCATCGTCCAGGGCGATGCCGTCCGTGCCAGCGAGGCCTGCAAGGCCGCCACCGACTGCAAGGTCAGCGCACCCGGAGCGTTCCAGGTAAAGTCGCGGCGCACGACGGGCGCGGGCGTATCCTGCACCACGGTCTCCAGGCCCAGTTGCTCGGGCATCGAGAACCACAAAGGTGCCGAACGCGAAAAACGGGCCGCAAAATCAATGGCCAGGGCATCAAACCGGTCCTGCTGGCCCGTGGCGCGGTAGAGATCAAACAGCGTCATCCAGATTTCGAACTGCTGATCGGCGTCATCCTGCCCGTGCCGCGCAAGCACATCGAGCAGTCCCGCTTCGGCGCCCACATGGTCGCCGTTGGCAAAGCGGATGGCGGCTTCTTCGAGATCGGGTTCGTGCACGAATTCCTCCATTTCGGGTGCGGCCGGCGCCTCTGGCACCGGCGCGCGAGCGCCAGCCGCCGGACCGGGCGCGCCCGTCAACGTCCGCGAGGACACATTTCCAAACCCTTCAATGGGCATGCTGTCATCAGCGAACAGGGGCTCGGCGGCAGCCTGCGGCGAGAGCGAGGCGTGGAGCGACAGCGGCGCCGTGGGCGCAAACGCCCTACCCGGCGCGGCTGCGACACCGCCCGCCGCTGTCCCGTCGGCCGGGGCGGCGCCTTCGGCAGGGGCTTGGCTGTCGCCCTGCGGGGGGGCATCGCCCGACTGCTTGCTCTTCCACCACTGCATCGACATCTGCGCTTCGATCTCGTCGATCTTCTTGATCGTCACAGCCCGCTCGTCCGGTGAGGTCAGGCTGCTCTGGAAGAACGAGGGGCGGGCAGCGGGGTCTTCGGTGCGCTGGCCCGAGAGGGCATCGCGCTGGCGGAGCTTGCGCAACTGATCGAACTCGCGGCGCCGAACGAAGTCGTTGCGGCGCTTGCGCTCGATCATCTCCTTGAGCATCTGCTTGCTGTACTGGCTTTCCTTGTCCTCCTGGACCGAGTCGAGGTCGGTCCAGTTGACGGTGGGGTTGCGCACGAACCGCACCATCTTGGACAAGATGCCGCCGCCGGAGGGGGTGGATTCTTCCTTGTTCATGGTGGTGGGGAGATCGTGGCGCCGAGGCTGCGCAGATGCTTTGTCAGCTCAATCGCCAAACATCTTCTGCTTGAGTTCGCGGCGCTGCTGCGCTTCCAGCGACAGGGTGGCCGTGGGGCGCGCCAGCAGACGGCCGACGCCGATGGGTTCGCCCGTCTCGTCGCAATAGCCATAGTCGCCGGCATCGATGCGGGCAATGGATTGCTCGATCTTCTTGAGCAATTTGCGCTCGCGGTCGCGCGTGCGCAGTTCCAGCGCGTGCTCTTCTTCGATCGTGGCACGGTCGGCCGGATCGGGCACAACCACGGTGTCCTCGCGCAGGTGTTCGGTGGTTTCACCCGCGTTATTGTGCATGTCCTGCTTGAGCAGCACCAGCTTGCGACGGAAGAACGCCATCTGCGTGTCGTTCATGTATTCGCTGTCGGGCATGGCGAGCACTTCGGCGTCGGTCAGCTCTTCGAGAGGCTTGGTCTTCCAGTTGTTCGCCAGCTTGGCATCTTTCTTTGCGGATGCCATGGGAGGCGACACTTGCATTGTGGAGGGCATGGTATTGGTATAGCTCGCTTTGGCGGCAGTGGAGGCAACCGACTGCGCCATGGATGGTACGGTCAATTGGGCCAGGCGAGAAGAAGGCCGAGTGCTGCGCAAAGGTACCTGCGCGGCAGCCTGCGGCGGGGCGGCGGGCACCACCGGCTCGGACACCTTGACAGGTGCCTTGGCGGGTGCCTTCACGGCGCCCGTTTTGGTGGCGGCCGAAGGGGCTTTGGCAACCGCCTTGGTTTTGCTGGTTTCAGCTTTCAATTCCTGTCTCCTCGCGGTTCGGGCGGACCGGCAGCCGCACGCTGGGTACGCTGTCGGGTCGGTGAATGGTCTGCCCTGGTGATCACCGGGGCGCGATTGTATCGACACCCGCTGACGGATACCGCCACGTTGCTAAATATCCACAAGGGTACTCCACAAGCGGCGATGGTGCTCGATTTTTCAGCCCAGACATTGATCCAGGCCCTGTTCCAGAATATCGCGCGGTAGCTCGATGCCGATGAACACCATCTTGCTCTGGCGTTTCTCGCCCTCGGCCCACTGTGGCCCCAGGTCGCTGCCCATGAGCTGGTGCACACCCTGGAAGATGACCTTGCGGTCGGTGCCCTTCATATCCAGCACGCCCTTGTAGCGCAGCATGCGCGGGCCGTAGATATTGACGATGGCGCCCAGGAAGTCTTCCAGCTTGGCCGGATCGAACGGGCGATCGGCGCGGTAGACAAAGCTCTTGACGTCATCGTCATGGTGGTGGTGGCGCCCCTGCCCCTTCTGGTGCGAGGGGTGGTTGCAGGGCTCGCCGGGCGCATGGTCGTGGTGATGGTGGTGGCCATGGTCGTGGTCGCCATGCCCGTGGTCATGGTCACAGTGGCTGTGGTCGTCCTCGTCCTTGAGGAAGTCGGGGTCGATGTCGAGCTTGGTGTTGAGGTTGAAACCGCGAAGGTCCAGCACCTCGCTGAGCGGCACCTCGCCGAAATGCACGGCCTTGATGGGCGCGCGCGGGTTCATGTGCTTGAGGCGATGGGTGAGCGCGTCCACGTCGTCTGCGCTGACCAGATCGGTCTTGGACAGGAAGATCTGGTCGGCAAACCCCACCTGGCGGCGCGCTTCCTGGCGGTCATCGAGCTGCTGCTGGGCATGCCTAGCGTCCACCAGCGTGATGATGGAGTCGATGAGGTAGGTTTCGGCGATTTCTTCGTCCATGAAGAAGGTCTGCGCCACGGGGCCGGGGTCGGCCAGGCCGGTGGTCTCGATGACCACGCGGTCAAAGTCCAGCAGACCCTTGCGGCGCTTGGCAGCCAGCAGTTGCAGCGTCTCGCGCAGGTCTTCGCGGATGGTGCAGCAGATGCAGCCGTTGCTCATCTGGATGATCTGCTCCTGCGTGTCGGCCACGAGGATGTCGTTGTCGATGTTCTCTTCACCGAACTCGTTCTCGATGACGGCGATCTTCTGGCCATGGGCCTCGCTGAGCAGACGCTTGAGCAGCGTGGTCTTGCCCGAGCCCAGGAAGCCGGTCAGGATGGTGGCGGGAATGAGGGACATGGAAAGCCTTGGAGAAATGCGGTGGCGCTGGTGCACGCAGCGCCAGCGGGGGTTCGGGTTCAGGGATCGATACAGTTTAGCGGGGTTGTCAAGCGGTGCGGCCGGCGCGGTTCACTGCAAGTTTTGGATGATTTAGCACTGCAGTGCTTATGAATATTGCGGGAACAGCTATTTTTTCAATAGCAAATACCATGCTCCTCACGGCTTGCGCATCACCGCCAGCCCCTTGAGGTACTCGCCCTCGGGGAATTCCAGCGTCATGGGGTGATCGGGCGCGCCGCCCAGGCGCTCCAAGATGTAGCCGTCCACGCCCGCATCGGCGCCGGCCGAGGCCACGATCTTGTGGAACAGGTCGGCGCTGATGCCCCCCGAGCACGAGAAGGTGTAGAGCATGCCGCCGGGTTCCAGCAGCTGCAGCGCCAGGCGGTTGATGTCCTTGTAGGCGCGCGCGGCGCGCTCGGCGTGCGCGGCGGTGGGGGCAAACTTGGGCGGGTCGAGCACGATGGCGTCGAAGGTGCGCCCTTCCTTGAGAAACTGGCGCAGCGAGGCGTTCACGTCGGCATCGAGAAACGTGGCGCGCGCGGCGTCGAAACCGTTGAGCGCCACGTGCGCGCGGGCGCGTTCCAGCGCCGGGCCGGAGGAGTCGATGGACGTGACCTCGCCGTCCTGCACGCCGGCCGCGCGCTGGCCGGCCAGCGCCGCCACGGAAAAGCCGCCGGTATAGCAATAGCAGTTGAGCACGCGGCGCAGGCCCAGGCGCTGCACGCTGTCGGCAAAGCGCTTGCGGCTGTCGCGCTGGTCGAGGTAGAAGCCGGTCTTGTGGCCCTCGGCGATGTTGAGCGTCAGGCGCCACTGGTGCTCGTGAATCTCCAGCTCCAGCGGCGGCGCCTCGCCGCCCTCCGCCGGGCCGCCGCGCAGCCAGCCGGTGCTGCTCTCCAGCCCTTCGAGCTGGCGCACGCTGGCGTCCGAGCGTTCGTACAGGCGCGACAGTCCCGTTTCCTGGAGCAGTGCGTCCGCAATCACGGCCTTCCAGCGCTCGGTGCCCGCGCTGGTGAACTGCGCCACCAGCGTGTCGCCATAGCGGTCCACGATGAGGCCGGGCAGGCCGTCCGATTCGCCATGCACCAGGCGCACGCCGTTGCTTTGTATGTCAAATCGGCCTCTGGCGCTTATTGCACGTGCGCAAGCAGCTATGAAAAATGAAGCATCAATGCGCTGTGCCTCGTCAAAGCTCCACACCCGCGCTCGGATGCGCGAACTGGGGCTGAACGCCGCCCAGGCCAGAAACTGCCCCTCGTGCGACTCCACGCGCACCGTCTCGCCACTGTCGCCGCCGCCTTTGGCGATGGCGCTGTCAAAAATCCAGGGGTGGCGGCGCTGCAGCGAGCGCTCTTTGCCGGGTCGAAGTCGGATCGTTTTCATCCCCGGATTGTCGCCCGTCGCCATCGGTCAGCGCTTTGGGGCATCCGCCCCCGTCTCGGGCACATAAACCATGCTGCCATCCTTCATACGGTAGGCCACCCCGGCCTTCATGCCCTGGCCCTCGCCGATCTGGCCCGAGGACTGGTACTGCTTGAGCTCGTTGCCCTCCTTGACCAGCATCTCCATGTTGGGCTTGCCCGCGTTCTTGATGACCACCACATCCTGCGCTGCAAAGGGGTTGAGCGGGTTCTCGGTCACGGCGATCAGCAGCACGGCGATCACCACCAGGAACACGTCGATGATGTTGACCACGCTGAGGATCGGGTCGTCCTCGTCGGAGTCGCCCAGGATGTCGATGCGCATGCGGCGGGATTCAGCCATGGGCCAGCTCCCGCGTGGCGCGCGAGGGCACTGCGTCGTGCGCGTGCATTGGCACGGCCACCGGCGCAGCGTCCAGGCCGATGAGCAGCACGTTGAGCTCCTCCATGAGCCAGCGCTTGCGCAGCGTCTGCACCACAAAGGTGATGGCCGCCGCGAGCAAGGCCACGATCACGGCGGCAAAGGCCACCACCAGGTTCTGCGCCATGCCCTGCGTGTTGCCTGCGGCCACAGCCACCAGGGCCGGGCCCATGGGGATCATGGTGGCCACCAGCCCCAGCAGCGGTGCCACGCGGCTGACGATGCGCTGCAGTTCCAGCTGCTTGAGCACCTGCAGCTCCAGCCCGTCGGTGCCCAGGTGGGCGTTGTGCTGCCAATAGCGGTGCAGCGGGCGCAGCCCGTGCGGCTGGCGTGCGCGTGCCACGGCCTCGACCAGCACCTGCCCCAGGCTGAACAGCGCATAGAGGAACATCAGGCACAGCAGCACCAGCACCGGGGTGAGGAAGAACTTGGAGATCTCGTAGAGGAAGCTTTCAAGGGCGTTCATGCGTTGGCTTTCAAAGAAATGGAAGAAGGAGTGCGGCTGCACCACGCGCGCCAGGCCTGCCAGCCCACGCCGGCCAGCACCACGGCGCCCAGCAGCCAGGCGTAGGCCCAGATGAGCTGCTGCACGGGGGTGTCGCGCAGCACCTCGCGCAGCTCCTGGCCGCGCACCACCGGGGGCGGCGCGGGCGGATCTGGCTCGGGCGCGGGCGGTTGGGGCTGCGCCGCCTGTGGGGGCACAGCCGCCGGCGCACTGGGCGCGGCAGGTGCCGGCCGGGCGCCGATGCCAAAGCCCTGCGCCAGCTCGGCCACGTAGGCCTTGAAGGTTTCGTTGCTGGTGTGCACGTCGTGGCGCGCGGCCAGGTCCTGGTAGGTGGCCACCAGCTCGCGCTGAGTGCGCTCGTCGGCATGCCAGTAATCCTTGCGGATGGCTTCGAGCATGCGCTCGGCCACCTGCGCCAGGGCCATGGGGTTGTTCTTCTCGAACCATTCGCGGGTGCCCAGGCGGTGGCGGTCGTTCACATAGGTTTCGTGGAACTCCTGCCACTGGTCGTCGCGCACCACGTTGCGGTCCATCACCTGCCAACCCCAGAAGTTGTTGACGGTGTTGAGCATCTGCAGCGTGCCGCTGTAGCCCTCCTGCATCATTTCCTTCATCCAGTTCGGGTGCTGGTACACGCTGCGCAGCTCGGTGGCCATGAACTTCTCGGCCGTCTGCAGGCGCGCGCGGTTCGGGTCGCGCATGTTGGAGATGTAGAGCTGCGGGTTCTTGCCGTCCAGGTGCTTGACGGCCAGCGAGATTCCGCCCAGGTATTCGAACGGATGGTCGGTATCGAGCAGGCCGCGCAGGTTGGACGAGCGCGAGAACACTGCCGCACTGGTGCCGCGCAGGTGTTCGGCATAGGTGTTGATCTCGCGGCCCGAGGGGTCGGCCAGCTTGCGGCTCCAGTTTGCGGTGTTGGGGCCGTAGGCCCAGGACATGCGCGAGAGGTAGAGCTTTTCGAGCTTTCCGTCACCCTCTTCCCACATGTCGGAGGCGAGCGAGGCGTCGGTCAGCTTGGTGCTGTAGTCGCCGCTTTCGTTGCCAAAGATGCGGGTCAGGGCAAACTCGCGCGCTTCCTGCGCAGGTACGCCCTGCGCCCGCAGCGCGGCCTCGATGCGCTCGGTGTTGGCGCGGATGAAGTTCTTCTCGCGCGGTTCGGGCTGCTCCGCAAGCAACTGGATGGCCTCGTTGAAGCGTTCCATCACGTTGGGGAACTGGTCGCGGTACAGGCCGGTGAGCGAGATCACCGTGTCGATGCGCGGGCGCCCCAGTTCCTGCAGAGGAATCACCTCCATGCCCACCACGCGCCCACCCTCGTCCCAGCGCGGTTTGACACCCATGGCGTAGAGAGTCTGCGCCTCCAGCATGCCCAGGTGGCGCAGGGTTTCGGTGCTCCACATGCTGAAGGCGAGCTTTTCGGGGAACTTGCCATGCTCGGTCTGGTAGGACTGGATCAGCGCCTGCACGGCCTCCTTGCCTGCCTCGTAGGCGGCGCGCGTGGGGATGCGCGAGGGGTCGAATCCGTACATGTTGCGCCCGGTGTGCAGGGCGTCGGGGTTGCGAATCGGGTCGCCGCCGTAGGACGGGTCGATCCAGCGCGCCGACAGGCCCTGCATCACGCCCTCCACCTCCCAGGCGGCGCGCAGCGTGACCATGAAGCGCCGCCCCTTTTCGGCCAGCACGCGCAATTGGGGGTCGTCCAGCTCGCGCAGCGGACGGTCGCTGAACACCCAGTCGTCCACAAAGCGGTAGGGCGCGGTCTTTTGCAGGTCCTTGTAGTCGCCCTTGAACGCGGCCTTGGCGTTCTTCACGCCCGTGGCCTCGTAGAGCGGCTGGCCCAGCATCTGCATCACGTTGCTGATGAGGTGGGCGCGCTCGGCGTCCAGCCCCAGGGTATGCAGGCCCAGGGGCTGCTGGGCAGCGCCCAGGTCTTCGAGGTAGTCCGACAGGTCGCGCAGGAACTTGTCGAAATCGCGCTCCAGATCACTCGCCTTCCACTGCAGGTCTTTGTGGATGTTCATCTTCACCGCCTGCGCCACGATGCGCTTGCGATTGTTGTCCTTGACCAGACCCGAGTCGAGCGCCTGGTATTCGCGGATCAGGTCGTTGATGCGCACAAAGTCCTCCGACAGGCCCGCAGGCGCGAATGCCGGGGTCTGGTGGCTCACGATCACACCGCGCCCGCGCCGTTTGACGTGCAGCGCCTCGCCGATGTTGTCCACGATGTAGGGGTACACCACCGGGGTGTTGCCCACCAGCAGGTTGGGGTCGTCGTAGGCCCACAGGCCGCGCTCCTTCCCCGGCGTCCATTCCTGCGAGCCATGGGTGCCAAAGTGCACGATGGCATGCGCCGCATGCTGCTCGCGCGCCCACAGGTAGGTGGCCAGGTAGAAGTGGTTGAGCGGCACCTTGGTGTCGTGGAACAGCTTTTTCTCGTCGTGGTGCCCCACCGCCGTCTCGCTGCGCATGGGCTGGGGCAGCACCACGAGCTGGCCCAGCTTCATGCGCGGAATGACAAAGCCCGCCTGCCCCTGGTGGCGCACCACCCAGGCGCTTTTCGTGGGCTCGCCCCAGAAGGCCGTGATGCGCTGGCGCACCTCGGCCGGCAGCCCCTGGAGCCAGCGCTCATAGCTCGCCAGGGGCAGAAAATCCCAGTGCGGCGTCTTCATCAGCTCGCCCAGGGTGCCGGGGCGGTACGATGGGCGCAGCAGGGTGGCCACCGTGGCGATGATGTCCTTCTCGGTGGTGGCGTCGATGGTGTAGCCCTCGGCGCGCAGGCGCTGCACCAGGTGCTCGATGGAGCGCGGCACGTTCAGATTGGAGGCGCCCTGGTTCTTCTCACCCGGCGGGTGGTTCCAGAAAAACAGCGCCAGGCGCTTGTCGGCGTTGGGCGTGGACTGCAGGCGCGCCAGATTCACGGCCTTGCCCACCAGCAGGTCCATCTGCTCGGGCATGGGCACCAGCTCGCCGCCCTCGTTGGCGCTGACGACCACCGGGTCCTGCAGGCCGATGTATTCGGCATTGGTCAGCGAGAACGGCAGATTGAAGCTGTTGATGCCTACGGTATCGCGCAGGTAGTCGGCGCGCGTGCCCTGGCGGTAGGACAGCATGTGGATGACCGGCACGCCCATGGCGCGATGCCAGGCCTTGCGCGCATCGGGGTGGATGCCCAGGAAGGTGTTGACCAGCAGCACCTGCGGCAGCACCTTGCCATCCAGCGTGATGATGGGCTCGTCCACCGCCACCGCCGCCAGCTCCTGGGGGTTGGGAAAGCCCGGCCCTCCGTACACCCCGGCGGCAATATCCGAGGTCTGCACCGGGCGAGCGCCCGGGCCGGCAGCGGCCGGGCGGCCAGCCCCCTGTGCATCGGCTGCGGCGCGTGCCACACGGCTGCTGCGGTAGAAGACCAGCGGCAGCGCGCCACGGGCCTCTAGCGCGGCAATGGTTTCGTCAAGCACGCGGGTCTGCCCGTCGGACAAGTAACTGGACGACATCTCCATGCCGACCACCGGCACGCCATGCGCCGCACTGCCCTTGCGTGCCTGCCACCAGGCCAGGTAGCTGCGCAGATCGGCAAACACGCCCTTGTCATAGGCCGGGTGGTAGATGCCGCCATTGGGCAGTGTCACCGGCCCGGGCACGGCGGCGGGATCGGTGCCCTGCACCACGGCGCGCAGGTACTGGAACAGGCGCTCGTGGTTCACGCGCATGCCGCCCACGTAGTAGTCGAACACGCGCTGGGCCTGTGCAGGCGGCAGCCCCTGGGGACGCAGGCGCACGGGCGGGCTCATCACGTGGATGCCCACGCCCGGCAGGCGGGCGGCGCGGATCTGCGCCCCGGCCACGCGCTCGACCAGTGCCTGGTCCTCGGAGCGCGGCGCGTCCACGATGACCAGGCGTGCGCCGTCGAGCACGCGCGCCACGCCTTTTTCGCCCTCGGCATCGACCTGCGTCCAGGCCAGCTCCACACCCTGGGCGCGTGCGGCCTCCTGCATGAGCTTGAACTTGCGCTCCAGCACCATGGTGCTGCTGATCAGGGCCACCTTGTCAGCGGCCGCCACCGGCCCGGCCAGTGCACACAGCAGCCCTGCGACCATCCATATCCATCTCGGCATGTCAGGACTCCGTCAATTCATAAACGATGGGAATGCGCAGATCTGCCGCACGCCCGGGCGGCATTTGCGCCGCCAGCGACTGCGCCACGCCGCGCACCAGTTGTTCGGCCGCGTGGTCCAGCACCTTGAAACCCGAGGAGTGGTGCAACATGCAGTGCAGCAGGCTGCCGTCGGCACCCACACGCAGGTGCACCACCACGGTGCCGGTCTGGCCCATGCGGCGCGCACTGGCCGGGTAGCGCTTGCCCTGCTGCAAGGCCTGCTCCAGCCGGGAGCGCCATTGCTGATAGCTCTGGTCGTCGGCCGGTGCGGCCACGGCGGAAGCGGGCGCAGGCGGTGTTGGCCGGGCGGGCGCTACCGCCTCGGGCGCTGCCGTTGCCTGGGGCGCCGCTGGCAGGTGCACCGCAGGAGCGGACTGCAAAGGGGCCGAATCGAACACCTCGGCAGGCGCCTGGGGTTCGGGCGAAGGCGCTTGCGCCTTGGGACGCGGCGGCTCCGCCGGGCGCACCTTGGGGGCGGGCTGGGGCGGCGGCACCACGGGAACCGGCGGTGGCGCAGGCTCCGGCTCCGGGGCGGCCCAGCGCAGCGCGACGTCCAGGCGCTGCACCTGGGATGCCGGCACGGCAGCCAGCCAGAATGCCCCCCCCAGCAGGGCCCCATGCAGTGCCATGGAGACCAGCCAGTCGCGCCCCACCAGGCGCCCCCCGGACAGTGGAAGATCCATGGCGCTCATGTCCTGCGCACCTCCAGCGCCACTTTCTCGAAACCCAGCGCCTTGACACGGTCCACCAGTTCGACAAAGTCCGTCAGCACCAGCGTGCCGTCGGCCCGCACGGTCACGGGCTGTTCACGCTGGAAGGCTGCCAGCGCCTGCTCCAGCTCTGCCACGCGCGTGTCATTCAGGTACAGCACCTTGTCGCGCGTGAGTGTGAGCACCACAGGCGCTGGCGTGGCAGGCGCCGACTGGGCTGATTGCGCCAGATCCACCGGAATGCGCCCCGTGACCACGAAGGTGGCCGTGGTCAGCACAATGGTCAGCAGCACCAGCATCACATCGACCAGCGGCACGACGTTGATGGATTCGATGTCCTCGTCCATGCTCAACCTCCCTGGGCTTCGTCGAACTCGGCCAGCTTGACGCGCACCACACGGCGCAGCGCGTTGTTCAGCCCCACGCAGGGAATGGCCACGCCAATGCCCACGGCCGTGGCCTTGAGCGCCAGGGCCAGGCCCACCATGATGGTTTTCACATCCATGGCACCGCTGCTGCCCAGGGCCTCGAAGGTGAGCATGATGCCCAGCACCGTGCCCAGCAGGCCGATGTACGGCGCATTGGCGGCCACCGAGCCGATCACATGGAGGCGGCTCGTCAGCTCCGTTTCCAGCCGCACGCGGCTGCTGTAGCGGCCCACCTGCACCTGGCGGTAAAAGCGCCAGCGCTCCATCGCCACGGCCACGGCCCAGGCACTGAGCGCCAGCAGAAGGCCGATCACGCCCCATTCCACGAGAGTCTTGAAATTGTTCATGGCGGTGCCTCAGAACTGCAGATTCAGGCCGATGCGCCAGGCGCGGCCCGGATCCACCACGATGGAGGGGTCTTCACGGGTGTAGCGGCCATCGAGGTTGGCGTCGCCGCTGCCCCGTGCCGTCAGGTAGTAGTGCTTGTCAAACAGGTTGTCCACGCGCACATAGGCGCTCAGGCGCGCGCCAGGCCAGCCCGAGAGCTTGGTGCTGTACTGCGCCGTCAGGTTGAGAACCGTACGGCCCGGGAGCTTTTCCTGGTTGATCTCGTCCGACCAGGACGTGGACTTGTAGTCCATCTCGCCACTGAGCGTCCAGCCTGGCGCGGGCAGGTAGTTGGCACGCAGGTTGAACTGGTGCGGGGGTGTGCGCGGCAGCTTGTTGCCGGTGTTGTCGAACTTTTCCACCGTGAAGTTGCCCTGCCAGAAGCCCGGATTGGCGCGCTGCGCTGCCGTCGGATGGGCCACATAGGTGCCGTTGGCGTTGCCATAGGTCTGGTAATAGCTTTCATAGCGGGTGAAGTACGCATCCAGCAACGTGTAGGCCGCATCGAAAGACCAGCGGTGGTGCGGCTGTGTGCGCAGCTCCAGCTCCAGCCCCCGGCTGCGGGCACCACCGATGTTGCGGAACTGCGAGCCGCCACCGGCCGGATTGTTGGTGCCTGCATACTGGCCATTGCTGTCAAGGATGAAATCCTTGCGGTCCACCTGGAACAGCACGGCCCCCAGGCTGGCGGGCCAGCCTGCCAGCTGTGTCTGGTGCTTCCAGCCCACCTCGAAACTGGTGGCTTTTTCGGGCTGGAGGTCGGGGTTGCCCAGCACCAGCGCGTGCGTGGTGGTCTGCCCCCGATAGAGCTGCTCTGCCGTGGGCGCGCGAAAGCCCGTGGAGACCGCCGCATGCAACGAGGTGGCCCTGTCCAGCGCGTGGGTCAGGCCCAGGCGGTAGCTGCTTACATCGAAGTCCTTGCGCTCGGCCACGGTGCGGTTGCCGCTGCCTGCCACCGGCAGGGCGTTGAAGCGGATGCCGATGCGGTCATGGCGCAGGTTGAAGGTGGCCGCGGTTTTTTGGCTCAGGCCGACCTTGGCCTCGCCGTAGAACGCCTGTGTGTTCTCGGCAGTGAAGTCGTCGCTCATCACCATGCCCGCCGGTGTCACCGGGCCCGTGGGACGCGAGCGGTAGCTGTTGAGCGCGGAGGCGTGGTTAAGGAACGTGTTGCGCTTGAACTCCAGTCCCCCCATCAGGGCCAGTTGATCGAACCGGGTCCGGTATTCGGTTTTGAGGCCGCGCTGCACCTGGGTGTAGTCGTTGATCGTGGAGTAGTGATCCAGAAGAGTGGTGGGCGCTCCCGTGGCGGTAAAGCGCATGGGGTTGGACCAGAAACTGGTGTCGTCCTGGTACTGGTAAAGCACCGCCATGACATGGGAGCGCTCGTCCAGGTCGTTGGAATAGGTGAGGTTGTAGCGGCTCAGATCCACGTTGAAGTTGCGGCTGAAGCCACGCCCCCCTTCCAGCCCCTTGGGGTCGTTGAAGGCGTTGATCTCACCCGTCACGCTGCCTTCGCGGTCCCGAAAACGCTCGGACTTCTCGAAACCCAGACTCAGATCGCTCCGGGCGTCGAGCGCATACTGAAGATTACCCGACCAGGTCTTGCTGAAGGTGCGCGACATGAAGTAGTAGCCATCCTGGTCGCGGTCGCTGTACTGGATGTGACCCGACAGGTCGTCCCTGGCAAAGCCTGCGCGCGCAAGGTAACGGCGGTAGCCAAAGGCCCCCAGATCGGTGTCCAGCTTGAACCCCTGGTGACCGGCGCCGCGCTTGGTGGTGATGACCACGGCACCGGCCAGGGCATCCTCGCCATACAGATAGGAAGCACCGCCCTTGATGACCTTGATCGATTCGATGTTGTCGATATCGATGTTGACCTTGCCGGTGCGCTCGAACACCGGCACACCGTCGATGATGATGGCCACACCGGGCTTTTCGCCCATGTAACGCTGGTTTTCCACACCACGCAGCTTGATCTTGAGGGTCTCACCGTCGCCCTGCAGGTCGGCTGTGACGCCGCTGACCGAGCGCAGGACTTCGATCAGGTTCTTGGCATGCTGCTCCTCCACCTGCTGGCGCGTGATCGTGACGGTGGACACCGGATCGGTGGCCGTGGAAGAAAACCGGTCGTCAATGGCCGAGCCGGTGATGGTGATGGGGGCCAGCGCATCGCCCTTCTGGGCGAGGGCGGAAGTGGGCAGGCCGCAGGCCAGCAGGCAGGCCAGAGCGACGGTGGAGAGACGCAACATCGTGCTATTCCTCGTAAATGGGTGGGTCGAAACGGGTGCACACGGCCCACGGGCGGGCCGGGAGCAGCGCGAACGAACCGGCGGACGCTCAGGAGCGCCGCAGTGGGGTCAGAAGGCGAAAGAGAAGGGCGAAACACCGCGCCCGCAGCCCTGAACCTTCAGGTGCGGGGAGTACTTCGATCAGCCGCGCGGCGGGGGAGCGCGCGTGTGGGCGCCCAGCCAGATGGCGGGCCGGGGTCCGTCGCGGTAGAACGCGATGGGCATGTCCTGCACACCGTGCAGCAGGGGCATCTGCGGCAAAGCCGACGGCGGGGCCACCGAGCCCTGCATGCTGCACAGGCTGCATTGCTTCTGCATGTCGGCCAGGGTGTCGTCGCCCTCGGAGGGCTGGAAGCCACCACCACCCTGCACCAGCAGCATGCCTGTGCTGGTGCACACCTCCATGGCGAAATCATGGTTGCTGCCCGCCACCACAGCCTGCGCCAAGGTGGGCGCCAGCGCACCAAAGGCCACAGCCAGCATGGCCAGGAAGGCAATGCAGCGGCGGCGGAGCTGGGAGGCGAACATCGCGGCAGTGTAGCCAACCGCTTTGCGCCGGCCTTTGCGCCAGCGCAAAGGCCGCTACTTGCGCCGGGCGCGCGGGTGGGCCTGGTCGTACACCTTCGCCAGGTGCTGGTAATCGAGCCGGGTGTACACCTGCGTGGTGGTGATGTTGGCGTGGCCCAGCAGCTCCTGCACGGCGCGCAGGTCACCGCTGGACTGCAGCAGGTGGCTGGCAAACGAATGGCGCAGCATGTGCGGGTGCACCGGCGTGGTCAACCCCGCCTGACCGCTGCGCTGGCGCAGGCGCAGCCAGACCGACTGCGCCGTCAGGCGCGCGCCGCGCTGGCCCACGAACAGCGCGGTATCCAGCTTGCCGGGCGCGAAGGGGGTGGCGCGCTGCTGCAGCCAGGCCTGCAGCGCCTGCAGCGCGGCCGCGCCCACGGGCAGGCTGCGGCGCTTGCTGCCCTTGCCCAGCACATGGGCCTCGGCGGCCTGCAGGTCGATCCAGCCCCGGCCCAGGCGCTCGGTGTCGGGGCCGGGCGCTGCGTCCAGGCCCACCAGCTCGCCCACACGCAGGCCGCAGCCATACAGCAGCTCGACCATGGCGGCGTCGCGCGCCTCCAGCCAGGGGTCGGCACCATCGTGACTGAATTCGGCCAGGCGCACCGCGTCGTCCACGCCCAGTGCCTTGGGCAGGGGCTTGGGCGCGCGCGGCGCGCGCACGCCCTGCACCGGGTTGCTCGGCACCAGGCCCTGGGCCGCCGCCCAGCCGAAAAAGCCACGCCAGCCCGACAGAATGAGCGCAATGCCGCGCCCGCCGCGCCCACCGCCGTGCATGAGGGCCACGAAGCGGCGGATATGCGCCGTTTGCAGGCGCAGCAATGGCACATCCACCTGCGCGGCGAAGCGCGCGAGCTTCTCCAGGTCGAGCGTGTAGAGCGTGACGGTGCGCGCGGCCAGGCGCTTTTCCACACGCACATGCTCCAGATAGCGCAAGGCTTCGGGCGGCAGGAGCGCGAGGGAGTGGGTCATACGCTACCAAAACAGGAGCTGGCAGCGCTTTTTCATCAATGGTTTCAAAGCAAAATCCATTGAAAACCCTTATTTGTCAGGCGCTGGCAGCTATGGTTTTAGCGTAAACGCATCAGCGCAGCGCTGGCGAGTTCCGCCATGCGCGCGAGAAAGTCCGTGCCCATGGTGGCGTCGAAGCGCTGCGGGTCGGGCGAGCCCAGCACCAGCAGGCCGAAAGCCGGTGTGGCGCTGTCGATGGCGCCCACGCGCAGTGGCAGCAAGGCGATGGACTGGGCGGGTGCACCGTCGCCCGAGACCAGCCAGCCGGCCGGTTCGAACCCCAGGTTGGGGCCGCAGAACGGCATCGTGAGCGAACTGGCGAATGCCTGGGCATCGTCGCTGGCGCCCAGGGCGAAGTCGCAGTCGATGTAGGCGCCCGAAACGCCCCACACGCGCACGGCAGCCTGCGGCACATCGAACAGCGCACGCACGCCCTCGGCCACCGCCAGCGGCAGGTCGATGGGGTCGCGCACCTGCAGCAGCGAGCCGGTCCAGTGGTGCACCTTCTGGGCGATGCCCTCGTTTTCGTGGCTGTTGCGCACCATCTCCATCACGCGCTGCTCCAGCCCCTTGATCTTCTCGCGCAGCATCTCGGCCTGGCGCTCGTGCAGGCTCACGGCACGCTGGCCGTGCGGGCTGGTGAGCTGCACACCGGCCAGAACCTCGGCATGGCGCTCGAAAAAGCCGGGGGTGCGCAGCAGGAATTCGGCGATGTCGTCTTCGGTGATGGGAGGAATGTGGGAGGTCATGGTGCGTCAGGAATGTCGATCTGGCCTTCGAACACGGTGGTGGCCGGGCCGGTCATGAAAACGGAGTCGGCCTCCTGGCCGCTCCAGGCGATGGTGAGCAGACCGCCGCGCGTCTGCACATCCACGCACGTGTCGAGCAGCCCGAGGCGGATGCCCGCCGCCACGGCCGCACAGGCGCCCGTACCGCAGGCCAGGGTTTCGCCCGCGCCGCGCTCGTACACGCGCAGGCGCACGTGGCTGCGGTCCACGATCTGCATGAAGCCCGCATTCACGCGCTGCGGGAAGCGTGTGTGGCGCTCGATCAGCGGGCCGGTCTGCAGCACGGGGGCGGTGTCCACGTTGTCCACCAGTTGCACGGCATGCGGGTTGCCCATGGATACTACCGCTATCAAAACAGAAGCTTCCGGCGCTTGACCCGCAAGCTCCAGAGGCCATTTTTGCCCCGAACCCTGGGACACGGGCACCAGGCCCGCAGCGTCGAAAGGCACGCGCGTCGGGTCAAACTGCGGGCAGCCCATGTCCACGGTGACGCGGCCATCGGGCGTGAGCCGGGGCGCGATCACGCCCGCGAGCGTCTGCACGCGGATGGTGTCCTTCTGCGTGAGGCCCTTGTCGCGCACATAGCGCGCGAAGCAGCGCGCGCCGTTGCCGCACTGCTCCACCTCGCCGCCGTCGGCGTTGTGGATGACGTATTCAAAGTCCAGACCCGGCGCGGGCGCGGGGCGCACGGTCAGAATCTGGTCGGCCCCCACGCCGAAGTGGCGGTCGGCCAGGAAGCGGTACTGGGCGGCCGAGAGTCCCAGGGGCCCGGTGGTTTCGTCGAGCACGACAAAGTCGTTGCCCGCGCCCTGCATCTTGGTGAAGCGGATCTGCATGCTATCGATTATCGTAGCTGGATCGCACCCGTGGCCGGGCATTTTTCCGGCCCCCACCATACTGAGATCGCAAACACGTTCTAAGGAACCGCCATGCACGACCTGAGCCTGTTTCCCATCACCCGCAAGTGGCCCGCCCGGCACCCGGATCGCCTGCAGCTTTACTCGCTGCCCACACCCAATGGCGTGAAGGCCTCGATCATGCTGGAGGAAACCGGCCTGCCCTACGAACCGCACCTGGTGAGCTTCGAAACGAACGACCAGCTCACGCCCGAGTTCCTCTCGCTCAACCCGAACAACAAGATCCCCGCCATCATCGACCCCGACGGGCCGGACGGCCAGCCGCTGGCGCTGTTCGAGTCGGGCGCCATCCTGGTGTACCTGGCCGAAAAGACCGGTCGCTTCCTGCCTCCCGGCGCTGCCGCGCGCTACGAAACGCTGCAATGGCTGATGTGGCAGATGGGCGGCGTGGGGCCGATGTTCGGCCAGCTCGGCTTCTTCCACAAGTTTGCGGGCAAAGACTACGAGGACAAGCGCCCACGCGACCGCTACGTGGCGGAATCCAAGCGCCTGCTCGGCGTGCTGGAGCAGCGCCTGGCAGGCCGCCGCTGGGTGATGGGCGAGGACTACACCATCGCCGACATCGCCATCTTTCCGTGGGTGCGCAACCTCGTGGGTTTCTATGGCGCGGGCGAGCTGGTCGAGTTCGACCGCTTCCCGCAGGTGCAGCGCGTGCTGGCGGCCTTTGTGGAGCGGCCTGCCGTGCAGCGCGGCCTGGCCGTGCCCAGCCAGCGCTGAGCGGCGCAGGCCGCCCGGCAAGGTTCAGCCTAGAAACCGCAGTTGACCGCTTTGTTTCCCTTGCCAGACCGCATGAAATCAACGTTTCAAGGCTTCGATGGTGTTCACCTGATGGGTGAACGCTATGCACCCGCCAGCACCGCGCTAGGGGCGCCATGCGGCGTTGCGCCTCCTTGCGGGCAGGAGCCCGCGGCGTCGTCGCGCCTTGCCTGACGCCCCGATCACGGCACCGCCGGGCGCATCCAACTGCCGTTTCTAGGCTCAGTCGTCCGACGAAAAACCGGACGCGGTCACCACCGGCGCCCAGCGGTCGCGCTCCTGCGCGAGCTGGCGCGCGTATTCGTCCGGGCCCGAGGCGACGGGCTCGAAGCCCAGCTTCGCCAGGGTCTCGATCACCGCCGGGTCTTTCACGGCTGCACGGACCTGCTCGGCCAGCCGTTCGACCAGCGCGGCCGGCGTACGCGCAGGCAGGAACAGGCCGTAGCTCTCCACGCCCTGGATACCCGCAAAGCCCTGCTCCTCGAACGTGGGAACCTCGGGCAAAAAACGCGAGCGGCGCGCATCTGTCACGCCCAGCACCCGCACCCGGCCAGAGGGCAAATGCGGCAGGCAGTCGCCCACACTGAAGCACCCCGAGGCCACCTGCCCACCCATCAGGTCCTGCAGGCCCGGGGCTGCGCCGCGGTAGGGCAGGTGCGTGAGCGCAACGCCCGCTGCCCGCGCAAACTGGTTGCCCAGGAAGTGCGGCATGGCCCCGGCGGCTGGCGACGCATAGCCCTGCGGCTCGGGCTGGGCCTTGGCCCAGTCGGCAAACTGGCGCAGCGTGCGCACCGATTCGGGCACTTTGGGCCCGACCATGAAGCCGCAGGTGGACAGCGCCACGGGCGAGACGGCGATCGCATCCGTGGCCGGCTGGTACTGCAAGCGCTTGAACACATGCGGGTAGATGGTGAACATCGACGAGGGGCTGAGCAGCATGGTCAGCCCGTCGGGCGCTGCATCCTTGAGCGTGGTCACGGCGATGCGGCCGCCCGCGCCCACCTTCTGCTCCACCACCACGGTGCCCAGCCGTGGGCGCCAGGTTTCCGCCAGGCGGCGCGCCGTGGCGTCCACCGAGCCACCAGCCGGAAAACCGACCAGGATGCGGGGCGTGCCCGTCTGGGCACGGGCGCCGAGCCCGGCGGAGGCAAGAGCGGCCGCGCCCAATGCGCGGCCCAGGTGCCAGCCAAGCTGGCGGCGGTTGATCGGATGCATGCAGGGGTCTCCTTGAGGTGGTTTTCAGGGGGGGGGTAACAAACCAAGAGGGGCGAACGCCGTTGCTCACCCGGACGGTGGCATGGGGGTGGCGAGTGCGTTGGCGGCGGCAGCCAGCCGGTCGAGCAGGCGGCGCAACTGCGGCCCCTCGTCGCCCAGCGCGGCCAGCAGCGCCTCGTCGTGGGTCCGCACCTGGGCGGTCACGCTCTCCAGCAGCGCCAGGCCGGCCGGGGTGGGGTGAACAGTCCAGGAGCGGCGGTCCAGAGGGTCGTCGGCACGCTGCACCCAGCCTTGCTCGCAGAGCCAGTCGGTCAGACGCATGCCGCCGCTGCGGTGCAGGCCCATGGCGTCGGCCAGCAGGCCCTGGCGCAGGCCCGGGTTCTGCGCCACCAGCACCAGCGCCGCAAAGCGCTGCGGGCTCACATCCGCACGGTCCACGCTGCGTTGAAAGTGCAGGTACAGGGCGTTCTGCGCCCGGCGCAGCGCGTAGCCCAGCAACTCGTCGAGCACGCCATAAGCCAGGCCGGGCAACGGCCGCAGTTCGGCCTGGGCCCAGTCGGCTGGCGGGGCGCTGCGCGCGGGCCTGGCGGCAGCGAAGCGGCCCGCAGGCGCACTGGACTGGGGTTTGCGACGGCTTGCATTTTTTTGTTGCATAGCGCAACAATATCGGCAAAATTTGATGTGCGTCAACCCCAAAAACCCGGAGACACCCTATGAACCCCTCCCGCTCCATCGTTGTGGCCGGCGGCGGCATCGGCGGCCTGACGGCGGCCCTGGCCCTGGCCGCGCACGGCCACCACGTCACGGTGTGCGAAGCCGCCGTTCAGCCGCGCCCGCTGGGCGTGGGCATCAACCTGCTGCCGCATGCGGTGCGCGTGCTGGCGGGCCTGGGTCTGCTGCCCGCGCTGGAAGCCATGGCCGTGCCCACGCGCGCGCTGGTGTTCGCCAACCGGCACGGGCAAACCATCTACGAAGACCTGCGTGGCCTGGCTGCGGGCAGCAGCCATCCGCAGCTCAGCATTCACCGCGGTCACCTGCAGATGCGGCTCTGGGACGAGGCCGTGCAGCGCCTGGGCCCGGCCCAGGTGCGCACCGGCGAGCGCGTGGTGGCTGCGCGCGAAACAGCCAACGGCGCAGTGGCCGAGATCCTGCACGCCGACGGCACGCGCAGCGAGCGGGCCTGCGACATCCTGGTGGGGGCCGACGGCATCCACTCGGCGCTGCGCCAGCAATTTCACCCGGACGAGGGCGCCCCGCGCTGGAACGGCATGATGATGTGGCGCGGCACCACGCTGGCGCGGCCCTTTCTGGACGGCCGCACCATGGTGCAGGCCGGTCACCGGCGGGCGAAATTCGTGGTCTACCCGATCGAGCCGGTGCGCCCAGACGGCCTGCAGCGCATCAACTGGATCTGCGACCGCCGCCTGCGCGAAGACGGGTTTGGCGGCGGCCTCACGGCCCCCAGCCGCGAGGACTGGAGCAAGCCCGGCTCGCTGGACGACCTGCTGCCCACCTTCGGCAGCTGGCGCTTTGCCTGGCTCGACGTGCCCGGACTGATCCGCGCGGCCGAGCAGATCCTCGAATGGCCCATGGTGGACCGCGACCCTCTGCCGCGCTGGCGCCATGGCCACACCACGCTGCTGGGCGATGCGGCGCACCCGATGTACCCCATCGGCTCGAACGGTGCGACGCAGGCCATTCTGGACGCAGCCGCGCTGGTCGATGCGCTGGACGGCCATGCCAGCATCACCGCCGCGCTGAATGCCTATGAGGCCGCCCGCCTGCCCATGACGCGCGACATCGTCGCCATGAACCGCCGCGAGGGGCTGGATGCCATCCTCGACATGGTGGAAGAAGCAGCACCCGAAGGCTTTGCACGCATCGAGGACGTGACCGACCCGACGGTGCTGGCCGAATGGGTGCAGGCCTACAAGAAGACCGCAGGCCACCAGGTGGGTCGCCCGCAAGCCGCCCCTTGCGGCAATGGGCCAGCGCGCGGCCGATAATCGCCCGATGCCCCGCATCCACCAACAACTGCATCCCCACCGCGAGCCGGTGCCCACCCGCCCGGCAGCCACCGTGCTGCTGCTGCGCGACACCCACGACGGCGTGCTGGAAGTGCTCATGACCCGCCGCTCGGCCAGCGCCAGCTTTGCCCCGGGCGCCTATGTGTTCCCGGGTGGCGCGATCGACGCGACCGACGCCGCCCCCGAGGCCCATGCGCTGGCCGACCGCCGCCCCACGCAAAGCGATCTGCACTGCACACAGGCCATTGCTGCCATCCGCGAAAGTTATGAAGAGCTGGGCGTGCTGCTGGCGCGGCGCACCGACGGCCGCCCGGCCGACGCGAGCGACATCGCTGCGCTGGACCGCCATGCACCGTTCTTTGCGCAGTGCGCGGCGCACGGGCTGCGGCTGGCGGCCGACCAGATCTTTTGGCTGGCGCACTGGACGGCCGACCGGGATCTGCCGCGCCGCTTCGACGTGCCTTTTCTGGTCGCACGGATGCCTGCGGGCCAGGAGCCGGTAGCCGACGAGACCGAGCAGTTCGAGCCCGTGTGGGTGCGCCCGCAGGATGCGCTCGCGCGCCACGAGGCCGGGCAGTTCTTCATGATCTTCCCGACCATCCGCACGCTGCAGCGTCTCACGCGCTACGCCCACACGCAGGCCTTGCTCGATGCGCTGCAGGGCGAGCGCCCGCTGTGGGTGAGCTGCCCGCGCGCCGGGCTGCTGGGCGGCAAGGAGGCGCGCTACATGGAGGACGAGGCACCGTTTGGCGAACTGGCCCTGGTCTGCCCCGACGGGCAGATCGTCCACCCGCTGGACTGGCAAAGCGAACGCCCGGTGCCCCTGCTGCGCAACGTGCAGCGCCTGACCGCCCCCAACCCCGGCGTGATGACCGGCCCCGGCACCAACAGCTACCTCGTGGGCGACCCGGCCACGGGCTACATCGCCATCGACCCCGGTCCGGCAGACACCGACCACCTGGAACGGCTGTGGCGCGCCGCCGGCGGCGACATCCGCTCGATCGTCTGCACGCACTCGCACCCCGACCATTCCCCCGGCGCCGCCCCGCTGCAGCAGATGTGCGCGCGCGCAGGCCGTGCCGCGCCACCCGTGCTGGGCCTGCCATCGGCCCCCACGGCGCGTGCCGACAGCCAGTTCACACCCGACAGAGCGCTCCAGAATGGAGAGCTGCTTGCGCTTACTGGCAAAGGGCCGGATGGCGAAATAATCCATACCCTGCAGGTAGTGCACACGCCCGGCCATGCGGCCAACCACCTGTGCCTGCTGCTGATCGAAGACGGCCTGCTGTTCAGCGGCGACCACATCCTCAACGGCAGCACCACCATCATCAACCCGCCCGACGGCAACATGGCCCACTACCTGGATGCGCTCGACCGGCTCGACCAGCTCTGCGAGCAGCACGGTGCCGACTACATCCTGCCAGCGCACGGCCATGTGCTCGGCGATGCGCGCGGCGCCATCGCGCAGCTCAAGGCACACCGCCTGGCGCGCGAGGCCAAGGTGATCGCCGCCATGCAGCAACTCCCCGAAGGCACGGTGGAGCAGTGGGTGGAGCTGGCCTACGCCGACGTGCCGCCGCGCATGTGGCCGCTGGCGCAGCGCTCGCTGATCGCCCACGTCGAGCGCATCCGCGCCATGGAGCCAGGCAATGACTGAAAAAAACCCCGACACCGGCCATGTGCGCCTGGCCAAACGCGTGGCCGAACAACTGGCCTGCTCGCGCAGCATGGCCGAGCAATTCATTGAAGGCGGCTTTGTGAGCGTGGACGGCCAGCTGGTGGAGACCCCGGGCGCGCGCGTGCGCCCCGACCAGGGGGTGACGGTGGAGAAAGACGCCAGCCTGCTGGAGCTGACCCCCGTCACCCTGCTGCTGCACAAGCCCGTGGGCTTTGAGGCCGGGCTGGGGCTCGACGCTGGCGCCGCAGCGCACGGCAGCCGCAGCCAGGGCGCACCGGCGGCGCTCACGCTGCTGGGCGCGCAGTCCCACATGCCCGAAGACGCGGCCGACATCCGCGTGCTGCTGCGCCACTTCAAACAGCTCGAATGCTTCACGCCGCTGCCCACGCCGGCCAGCGGCCTCGTGGTCTACACGCAGGACAAGCGCATCGCGCGCAAGCTGCAGGAGGACATCGAGACGCTGGAGCAGGAATGCATCGTCGAGGTGGAGGGCCAGATCGCCGACAACGGTCTGAAGAAGCTCTGCCATGGCCTGAGCTTCAACGGCCGCCCACTGCCACCCATCAAGGTGAGCTGGCAAAGCGAGACCAAGCTGCGCTTCGCGCTCAAGGGCATCCGGCCCGGGCAGATTCCGGCCATGTGCGAGGCCGTGGGCCTGCGGGTGATGGCCATCAAGCGCATCCGCCTCGGCCGCGTGCCGCTGGCCAAGGTGCCCGAGGGGCAGTGGCGCTATCTGCAGCCCTGGGAGAAGTTCTGACACCCCCCTGAGTCGCCTTCGGCGCCTTCCCCCCGCTCTCGCAGCGCTGTGCGCTGCGGGCAGGGGGACGCTCCCAGCGCGGCGGGGCGGCCCTTGCGCGGGAGCCCTGGCCTGGGCAGTGCCCGTGTCATGCGATTCGGGTGACGCACGGCTTCATGGATAAATGACATCAAAAACCATAGCTGCCCGCGCCGTGATTATGCGCCGCGAAGGCACTTTTGACTTCAAAATCTGCCCTCCACTGCTACACTGCGCGGCCACCCTGGAGGGAGACCATGGACCAACGCAACAGCAGCAGCAGCACCCCGGCGAACGCCCCGTCGTTCGCCTCAACCATGATCGACGCGCACCCGCTCGCATTCACCGGAAGCGGCGGCGAGTATTTCCGCGTCTGGATCGTCAACGTGCTGCTGAGCATCGTCACCCTGGGCCTCTACACGCCCTGGGCGCGGCGGCGCACGGCGCAGTATTTCTACGGGCACACGCAGGTGGCGGGCAGCCCGCTTGAATTCACCGCGCCGCAGGGCAAGATGGTCAAGGGCTTCGTGCTGCTGGTGCTGATCACGCTGGCCTACAACATCGCCGCCAACACCGGGCAGGACTTGGCCGTGGCCCTGTTCCTGCTCGCGGGTGCGGTGCTGGCGCCCTTCATCTGGGCCAGCGCCATGCGCTTTCGCCTGTCGGCCACGCGCTGGCGGGGGCTGCGCCTGCAGTTTGCCGCTACCTGGCGCGAGGTCTATGCCGCCAGCTGGCCCGTGTTTGCGCTGGCCCTGGTGTGGTTTGGCGTCTTCCTGGGCCTGCAGGTAGTAACGCCCGAGGCCGTGTTGAACGAAGAAACCGGCCGCAAGATGCCGCAGATCACGGCCACCATGGTGGCGCTGGTCGCCCTGGGCCTGGTGCTGTCGGTGCTGTGCTTCATCCGGCTGGAGTTCAACTACAGCAGCTTGCTGGTGTTGCGCAGCCGGCTCGGCCAGGAGCCGGGACGCTGGAAGCCGGTCTACCTCGATTTCGTCCGGATCTGGGGTGCCACGGCGCTGGTCTTCTTGCTATCGGTCGTGGCCCTCAGTGCACTGATCGGCCTGGTCGTTGGCAGTGGCTGGATGTCCCTCGGCAGGTCGCCCCAGCTGGGGATGTGGTTGTTCGTGCTGATCGCGCTGGCGTTCGTGGGCGGGCTGCTGGCGCTGTTCCTGGCCTCGGCCCCGGCCCGCGCCTACCGCGAGGCGCGCATGTTCCAGCTGCTGTGGGACAACATTGGCGTGAGCCAGGTGGCGCGTTTCAAGTGCGACCTGGGCACCGGGGGTTATGTGTGGCTGCGCATCCGCAACCTGCTGCTCACGCTGCTGACGCTGGGCCTGTACCGCCCGTTTGCGCGCGTGAGCGAATACCGCATGAAAACCGAATCGGTCACGCTGCACGTCAAGGGCGGGGTGGACCAGGTGGCGGGCACCCTGGTGCGCCAGCAGGACGGCGGCCTGGGCGATGCGCTGGCCGATGCGGCCGGGCTGGACCTGATCGGGTGATGAGGAACACCCCTGCGGCTGGGCCGCGCCCGTTTTTGGGGCTGGTGTGCTTTGTCGAGGAGACCACCCGTTGAAGGCTTCTCAGGAATTTACCGTCGCACCCGGCGATCTGCTGCCGGGGCGCTGGTTCGACGGACGCAGCAGCCAGGCCCGGCCGGTGCTGGTGGGCCTGCAGCCCACGCCCCGGGGGCCTTCGCTGCTGCTGCACCCACTGGCACCGCCCGGCGAAGCGCCCACGGTGCTGCGGCATGCGCAGGTGGGCTGGCCCGAGACCTGGAGCGCGCAGCGCCCTCCGCCCCGCGTGGTGGTGGACCTGCGCGAACACGGCAGCCTGGAAGTGGACGCGGTGAGCGAGTGGCAAGCCGCCCTGGCCGCCGCAGGCGCCCGCCCGGGCCTGGCCCAGCACATGCAGACGCGCTGGAGCGTGCTGCTGGCCGTGCTGCTCGCCGCCGCCATCGGGCTGCTGCTTTTTTACCGCTACGGCACGCCCTGGGCGGCCACGCAGCTCACCCGCTGGGTGCCCATGGGCTGGGAGACCGCGATGGCCGACCAGGGCCTGCAGGAAATGGACGACGGTCTGCTCAAACCCAGCAAACTGGCGCCCGAGCGCCAGGCGCAACTGCGGGCGCGCTTTGATGCGCTGGCGCAGCAGATTCCGCCCGCCCTGCACCGCTACACGCACTATGCGCCGCAGTGGACGCTGGAGTTTCGCGCCGGCATGGGTGCCAACGCCTTCGCACTGCCCGGGGGGCGGGTGGTGATGACCGACGGCCTGGTGCAGGCCGCCGCCCGGCAGGGCCTAGGCGACGAGGCGCTGGTGGGCGTGCTGGCGCACGAGATCGGCCATGTGGTGCACCGCCACACCACGCGCATGGTGGTGGAGCAGGGCGTGCTGCAGATGGGCCTGGGGCTGGCACTGGGCGATGTGTCGGGCATCCTGTCCACGGGCAGCGCGCTGCTCACGGGGCTGCACTACCGCCGCAGCCACGAGCGCGAGGCCGACTGTTTCGCCCTGGGCCTGATGCGCCACGCCGCCCTGCCCACGGCGCCCATGGGCACGCTGCTGCTGGCCATCGCACGCGACGAGGATGAGGACGACAAGAAACAGGAAAAGGATGGTGCACGCAGCGCACCTCCGGGAAAGCACGGAAGCCCCGAAGCAGCCCACCCCATCTGGTCGCTGCTGAGCAGCCACCCCGACACGGTGGAGCGTGCCAGCGCCCTACAGCAGGGCCAGGCACCGCATTGCCCACAATAGCATCAAAAATGATAGCTGCCAGCGCTCATCCCATAAGCGCTAGAGCTATTTTTTGCTTGAAAAAGTGTGAAGCGCGCCGATAAGCCGGATTCTGTGCACTGCGGTTGCCCGCAGCGTGACCGCCATTACTCTGGGCCGGGGGTCGCCCACCCGGCTCGATGCTACCTACCCGCCAGCTCTGCGGAACCACATCAACGCTGGCCTACTTGGTATTGCTGCGCGTAGAGATTGCCCGTTTCACCCCCAGTGGTCTACCTTGCGGCACTCCCCCGGGACTCGTCTCTGTTGCTCTGATCCTCACCTCACGGTGGGCAGCCGTTAGCTGCTACGCTGTCCTGTGCAGTCCGGACGTTCCTCCAGTGCCTGGTTTCCCAGATTGCACCAGCGGCGGTCTGGCGTGCTTCACGGGGGCGATTATCCCAGACACCCGCCCTTCGTGTCCTCTTTATTTGCCCACCTGGAATCATGACCACGCCATCCACCACCCATTTCGACACCGCTGCCCGTGACTGGGACCAGCGCCCCATGTCCCAGCAACTGGCCGCCGTGCCGCCGCGCCTGCTGGCGCAGGTGCCTTTGGCCGCGAGTGACCATGTGCTCGACTTCGGCGCGGGCACCGGCCTGCTTTCCACGGCCATTGCGCCGCGGGTGGCCCAGGTGACGGCGCTGGACATGTCGGCCGCCATGCTGCAGGTGCTGGATGAAAAGGGCTTTGCCAACATCGCCCCGCTGCAGCAAGACATCTTCGCGGGCCTGCCCGGGCGCTACCACGCCGTCGTGAGCTGCATGGCCTTGCACCATGTCGCGGACACCGGCGCGCTGCTGCGGGCCTTTGCCGCCGCGCTGCACCCGGGCGGGCGCATCGCGCTGGTGGACCTGTACCCGGAGGACGGCAGCTTTCACGGCGACAACGCCGCCAAGGGCGTGCAGCATTTCGGCTTTGCCCCCGAGGCCCTGCAGGCCCTGGCCGAGCAGGCGGGGTTCGGGCACATCCAGTTCAGCGAAATCCTGCGCATGCAGCACCGCAATGGACGGGCCTATCCGCTGTTTCTGATGACGGGGTACCTACCTTGATACAAATTTGATAGCATTCAGCGCAGCATGCACAAGCATTTCAGGCATTTTAAAGTCAAAACGGGGCGGCAGTGCGGCGGCCCCGGGAGCGAAGCCCCTGCATCCGGCATATCCATATGGCGCTGGCGCAGAACAAGTGGTTCAGAATGTGCGCCATCCCTTTACCCCTTTCAGGAGACGCCATGAAAGTCGACAACATTCTGCAAACCATCGGCAACACCCCGCACGTGCGCATCAACCGCCTGTTCGGCCCCGATGCCAACGTCTGGGTGAAGTCCGAGCGCGGCAACCCGGGCGGCTCGATCAAGGACCGCATCGCGCTGTCCATGGTCGAGGACGCCGAGAAGTCGGGCGCGCTGCAACCTGGCGGCACCATCATCGAGCCCACCTCGGGCAACACCGGCATTGGCCTGGCGCTGGTGGCGGCCGTGAAGGGCTACAAGCTCATCCTCGTGATGCCCGACAGCATGAGCATCGAGCGCCGCCGCCTGATGCTGGCCTACGGTGCCAGCTTCGACCTCACGCCGCGCGAGAAGGGCATGAAGGGTGCCATCGCGCGCGCCGAGGAACTCAAGGCCCAGACGCCCGGCGCCTGGATTCCGCAGCAGTTCGAGAACCCGGCCAATATTGATGTGCATGTGCGCACCACCGCGCAGGAAATCCTGGCCGACTTTCCCGATGGCCTGGACGTGCTCATCACCGGCGTGGGCACGGGGGGCCACCTCACGGGCGTCTCGCGCGTGCTCAAGGCCCGTTTCCCGCAACTCAAGGTGTTCGCCGTGGAGCCCACGCAGTCCCCGGTCATCAGCGGCGGCCAGCCCGCGCCCCACCCCATCCAGGGCATTGGCGCAGGCTTCATCCCGAAGAACCTCGACACCAGCCTGCTCGACGGCGTGATCCAGATCGACGCCGAACCGGCGCGCGAATACGCCCGCCGCTGCGCGCGCGAGGAAGGCATGCTCGTGGGCATCTCCAGCGGCGCCACCCTGGCCGCCATTGCCCTGAAGCTGCCCGAGCTGCCTGCAGGCGCGAAGGTGCTGGGCTTCAACTACGACACGGGCGAGCGCTACCTGTCGGTCGAAGGCTTTTTGCCCGCCTGAGGCGGCCAGGGGCGCGGGCGCCCCTGCACAAAATCCTCTGGCCGGTAAAATCCGCGTCCCCGCATTGCCCTTGCCCGATCACCACGGGCCAGCAAGACCATGATCCGCCTCTCTGAAATCCGGCTGCCGCTGTCCGCGCTGCCGTCCGACCCCGACACCCATCCTGAAGCGGCCCTGCGTGCCCAGGCCGTGCAGGTGCTCGGCCTGGCCGATACCGACATCGCCACGTTGCAGGTCTTCAAGCG